>MKWU01005954.1_pt1 | contig 12772 bp, 14 predicted proteins | sample 809101 | NCBI WGS metagenome assembly MKWU01 (sample SAMN05860141, study PRJNA318959) | sponge metagenome | host: Aplysina aerophoba | place: Slovenia: Piran, Adriatic Sea, Gulf of Piran | collected 2013-05-07 | reverse complement strand
CGAGCCTTTGGGCGTGCCGCAGCCTCAGGTCGGCTTCGACGGTATGCAGCAAGGCCGAGTTCACCGTTTCCTTCATGGTTGTGGCCCCGGTGACCTCGCGGGCCCGCTCAAGCAGCGCGTCGTCGATGTCGATCAGGCGTTTCGTCACGGACATGAGTATATCCACTCCGCGCATCCGGTATATACCCAGCTACCACTACGCGCCAGGCCGGTGGTGTCTGCTTAGCGTGTCTTGGAACCGATCTGGATTGGGATGACGGTTTCTTCCTCGTCGCCTTCAAAAACGGCGGCAATTCGCAGCGTGGCGCCAAGTCCCTGCACATAGTTGCCGAGGGTGGAGATCAAGATGTCGTCCCCGCGCTCAAACTGGGAAACGGCAGATTGCGTGATTCCCATGGCCTCGGCCAGATCGGCCTGCGACAGCTTGAGGACTCCTCGGATTTCTTGGAGTTCGATCTCGGCCAAGGTCTCCATGCGGAGTTCCGCGAGTCGCTCGACGGCACCGGGCCGGGCAATGACCTGCTTGTGCAGCTGGTGATAGTTCTTAGTCGATGGCATGGGGATGGTTCCTTGTACTCGACCTCCCACACCAGGCCACTATAAGTAATGACTAATAGAAGTTCAACCTAATAATCATGGTGTGATCTGTCCTGACTTGTCAACGACATGGCTACCTCTCAATAAGATGACCGGCCGCGAGGGTCTCCCTGCCGCGGTGGTAGGTCATGTCGAGGACTTGCAATACGCCGGAAACGAGGGCCGGGGCTTGTGCCCCGGCAACTTGGGTGGCCTCAAATGACCTCCTCAGATTGCGGTCTACGTTCAACGAGGGCCAGAAACGTGGTCTGGCTACTGGACTGGCCATAGAGGTATTGACATATCGGTTGCTTTCTGGCACGCATTCCATTATAGTCATGCCCCTCAAATTGCTCTCTAGTAGAGGAGAGAAGGCTTATGCAGTATACCCAGACATCCCAAACGTATGTTGAGCGCACTACAGATGAGGAAATTCTAGTGGGCGCTAGCCGTGCCCGACGCCTGGTAAGGGAGCGCGGGGAAATTCAGGAGGTTCTCCGAGTGGACGGCGACTGGAAACGAGATGACCAAGACACCCGGCGGCCGCTTTCTGCGGGAGCTCTGAGGCGGCCTGGTTCACGCAAGCAGTTGGGCGGCAGCTAGATGGAAGGCCGTCGATTAGGAGTTCTAGCAGGGGGTTTGCTGGTTCACGGTCGAGAACAGCGGCAAATTGTCACTGACCCTTGCTAGTTTCCCATCGTCGATAGATGACTACAGAAAAAAAGGAGAGGGCCTTATGACCCCGCTAACCCTGAGCATGCTGCGAGCAGCGTGCGATGAAGATGCCACCGACGGTGCGATCGTGCTGGATGCGGTGCTGGAACCGGTTGGAGGACACGGCACGCCGATCAATCCAGCCATCTACGCCGGCGGCCGATACCAGCACGACAAACGATGGGAGAGCTCTGACGCATCTGAGCCGACTTCCGTAGTCGTAATCGACAATGTCCCCTCGCAGGCCAACCGGCTTGAAGCCTCGCTAGAGGCAACGGCCGACGAAGTTGGTGTTCCCCGCCTAGTGCTAGACCTCACAGGAGAGGATTTTGCCCACCTCCCTCCGCATTTGCCGCGTAGCTTGTCGAGTTTGCGTTGGCCGCATCGGAATGGTGACGCCTACTTGCGGGATGCTCTCCTAGACGGCCAGGCGTTCTCCAAGTCTTCGATTGGGCGCTCGATCATTGATGCCACCGCGGATTCAGCTGGCTCTCTGGTCGCCTGGTTCCCTCAGGCGCTTCTATATGGATTCTGGCAGTCCCACCTGGGAAGTGATCGGTCTCAAGCCAAACATGCTCGGGCGTGGGTTTCGGAAATTGTCGGCTGGAATCCCGCAACGGGTGGGGAGCCTGGAGAACTGACCCGGACTCTTGGAGTCAAAGGGGATCCGTACAACATTGAGGACACGAATCGGGTCGACTTTGATGATGCTGATTTACTCGGCAGCGGTTGGAGTCTCGTTGAAGGCGAGAAATCCGGCTCGAAGGGCGGGAAAAAGGCCGGGGCCATCTCAAACATCGGGCATGGGCAAGTACCTGCTGATTCTGGGTTGGCGCCAGTTTCGTTTCGCCAGATCACCCAGAGAGCAACTTTGTCCTTCCCGCAGCTTCGCCGAGTCCGCCTTGGGAACGGATATTCCGATGAGCAAGATGCCGCGGCTCGCACGCTTATTGCTGCTCTTGGCTTGCACGCCCATCAGTCAGCATTTGGGCGGGCGTTTGCGCTCCGCTCAGGCACTGATCTGGTCGTGAAGGACGATGAAGCGCGGCTCGACTCGACTGAGGTAGCTATCAACGACTCTGCGAGTCTGGTGGAAGAAGCACTCGAAGCAGCCCGGGCCGCTGGTGTTCCAACCGAGGGATGGGAGGCGGAGCCGATTCAACTGACCCCGAACAAGGGCCTGACTGCTGCGATTCGCGCGACCTGGCCCGACCTCGATGGCGTGGAGGAGTAGGAGTGCTTGCCTTCGACGTTGAGTTGTTGCAAGGTACCTATCGGGCAGATCCTGATGGTTCTGCTCCAACTGGCAGGCAGACCCATGGAGAGTGGCCTCCTGCACCATCGCGGCTCCTTGCAGCACTGATTGCCGCCGCCGGCACCGGCGGCCAAACCCGACGCACAACTGGTGCTGAGCTTGAGTTGCTGGCAGCAGCAGATCCACCAACGATTCATGCTGATCCGGACCCACATCACCAGTCACTCGAGGAGCGGTATGTCGCGGGGCAAGACCGGGCTAGGAGCCAGCAGCAGGAGTACGTGGCACGTACGGGGGTCTTGGTGCGACCAGGGGTCAGGGTTGCTCCCCGTAATCCGTCCGTCAGATTCGTTTACGACGTTGAGATCAGCGACGACGATATGGCCGCACTCGGGTACCGGGCTGCCCGTGTTGGGTATCTGGGTTGTGCTGACTCGCCGGTCAACATCACAGTTGCACGTCTTGCTGATCAGTTGGTAGATGGCAGCGAAGACATGCTGTGGGTGCCAGACCCGGATGGCCAAGAAGTCGTCAACGTGCATGCAGCTGGTGACGTTGCCAGATGGACAGCCGCTTTTGAAGCCTGGTCAGAGCATGGCGCAACTAGAAGCCAGACCCGTCGGTATCAACCCCGAGCCCATTACCGGCATCCCCTTGATCCACCCGCGGACACTCGATTAGGCCGGGTTCCTGTTTGGCTTCGGTTTCAAAGGCCAGTCGCAGGCCGGCGAGCAGGGGTTGTAGCTCACGGGCTGAAGCAGACAACGCTTGCTCGGTATCAACAAGATCACGGTGATCCTCCTAGCTGGCTGCACGGTCATGTCAATGATGGTGAGTCCGATTATCAGCTTGCCCGGTTTCTCGCGCTGCCGAATGTCGGATACCGCCATTCCGACGGAAAGATCCATGGTGCGGCTGTTTGGGTTCCGAGAGAAGTTGGTGAGAGTGAAGTGCGCAACCTGGCCAACACTCTGTCAACCATTGGGTCATTGTCGTTGGCCGACGGCAGCACGGTCACCATAGACCGGTCCCGAGGAGGTTGGACTACAAATCCGCGGCGATGGCGAGGCCCCGCCCGTCGATGGGTGACCGCACTCCCCGCAGTGAGCGATCGACATCAGCGGATTGACTCAGCAGCGGTGATCCGTTGGTGCGAGCAAGCACAACTTCCCAGACCTGTTCAATTGCGGATCAGCCGGAAACCCTTACTGCCTGGAGGCGTAGACCTGCATCCCACCGAGACTCGTCGGCCCGGGCATACTCAGACCCGCCCATATGCCCATGTGGGTCTTGTCTTTGAAGTGCCAGTGGCGGGACCTGTAGTCATTGGTTCCGCCCGCAGCTATGGACTTGGTCTTTGCGCTCCCTGTGACCCCAGAGAGGACAAGGTGTGAGTATCCCGGGTTGTCCAAAGTTCAGCGATTGGTACCGGTCAATCCATGAGCGAGAGCCATTCCCATGGCAAACGCGGTTGGCCGAGCAAGTTGCTGAGACTGGTGAGTGGCCGGAGCTGATCGGTATCCCAACCGGACTGGGCAAAACGGCATGCCTTGACATTGCGGTTTGGGCACTGGCCAGCCAAGCAGATAGAGACCCACGAGATCGCACAGTTCCCACCAGGATTTGGTGGGTCGTTAACCGCCGGATCCTGGTCGACGACACCTACCAACATGCATTGAGGCTTGAAGCACTGCTTGCCGACCCGGAAGACCCTCGCGACGTCATGTGTGACGGCACAACCTTGTCCGCTGACGGCCTACATGGAGAAGCAGCTGCAACTGTCCAAGCTGTGGCGACCAGACTTCGACACCTCTCCGGTTTAGGCTCGCCATTGCAAGCATGTCGTCTCCGCGGCGGTGACTCGCATAACCGGCCAAGACACCCAGCGCAGCCAGCGATCATCTGCTCCACCATCCCCATGTATGGATCGCGAGTGCTGTTCAGAGGGTATGGGTCATCGAGGTCGATGCGGCCCATCGACGCTGCCCTCGCGGGAGTCGACAGCCTTGTCATGCTTGACGAGGCCCATTTGGCTCAGCCGCTTCGTGTTCTTCTTGATGCGATCAGCGGCAGCCTCGGAGTGGGTATCGAGCATGCATTGCCAACTCAGAGAATGAGTCCCGTTGTTGTCTCCCTTACCGCGACTGGCGAGACCTCAGGTAGCCGGTTCGATCTTGATGAAGCAGATCATGACCACGACGAGATCGCGAAGCGCCTGAAGGCATCGAAGCCATTGAGCATCACCGAGATTGCTCAAGGCGATCCGGCTAAACCTGTTGCAACGGCGACCAAGGAGTTGCTCGACACTCTTGACGCCGGGAGTTCCTACGGTGTTCTAGTTTTCGCCAATACGCCCAAGACGGCACTATCGGTGGCGAGGGAATTGAGATCGCGCCGCGACTGTGAAGTAGAAGTCGCAACCGGAAGAACCCGCGGCGTTGAGGCTGGCAAGGCCGTTGAGGCGATCGAAGGTCGGATGAAGGCTGGGCAATCTCATGACCAGACCGCAGAGCAAGAATCCAAGCACTTGGTCGTAGTCGCCACACAGACTCTCGAAGTCGGGGCTGACCTTGATGCTGACTACCTGGTCACCGAAGCATGTGGCTTTCGGGCTCTCACCCAGCGTCTTGGACGGCTAAATCGGCTTGGGAATCGGCCGCATGCCCGAGGCGTCTATGTCCACGTTGAACCCAAAACTAAACAGTGGCCTGTGTACGGTGCTGAGCCTGCCGGTGTACTCGAACAGCTACAAGTGGCCAGTGGCTATGACGAGGCTGTCGATATGTCCCCAGGGAACATCGGTACAGTGCTTGGTGACCAACCTCCAGAACCGGTAGACGCTCCGGTACTTGCCGAAGCTCTGCTCTGGGAGTGGATCAAAACAAGCTTCCCGCCTCCTGGTGAAGCACCGGTTGAGCCGTATTTCTCAGGCATGCTTGAGCCTGATCGAAATGTTGAGATCGTATGGCGCGTGCACATTCCCGAGCCTGGGCAAAGGGTTTGGCCCCGGATTTCCTCTGAAGAAACTGTCTCAGTCCCCATTGGTGAAGCCAGGAAGGAACTGACAGTTGCGAACTGCGTCCGGGTTGGTTCAGATCAAGCCACCGCTGAAGAAATTACACGGGGTGACAACGACGATCTGATCCTACGTCCCGGAGATACAGTCGTTGTGGCCTGTGGATCCGGCAAGCTTGACCACAGCGGACACTGGGATCCCGCATGGAAAGGGCTTGCAGTAGATGCCTCTATTTTTCCCAATGGACTTGTGATATCGGAAAGAACCTTGACGGGACTGTATGAGACTGTGTCCCACGGGCTCAAGGAAGCGATGGCAAAGCTAGTCGGTTTGCTTGATCTAAGTGATGGGGAACCGGAGCCTGAGGAAGTCTCCCTTGCAGTCGACAGCCTCTGCGACGAGCTAGAAGAAAGCGGTGCACCTTCGTCAATTTCTGGTGAGAAGTGGGAGGAGTTCCTCCAGGGGCTCAGGAACGGCATTGCCCATAGGGGGATTCGAAATGCAGTTGTTGAACCCGCTGGCGAAGTTCCGCGATTACCTGTCCTCCCCGTCGAAGAACTACTGGACGGTAAGCGGGAAGTGAGCTTCGACGAGTATGACGAACTTTCTATTGCCGATCCCGTGGGCTTGGATGCTCATGGCAACGATGTCGCAAAGAGGGCTAGACGCATCGCTGAGGCGATTGGTGTCACTCCCAGCACTGCCCAGCAAATTGAAATGGCTGCCCGAATCCACGACGTCGGCAAAGCCGATACTCGGTTTCAGAGTTGGCTCGACCCCGACCAAGTCCACTCCAGCGCTTTGGCAAAGTCGGAGATTCCGAGATCACGATGGGAGCACAGCCGCGCTTCGTCTGAATGGCCTAGTGGAGGTCGCCATGAGGAGTTGTCACGTCGGCTGGCCTCAGCCTGGCTAGCCCAGGGCAGTCACAATTTCCACGAGGACGAGCAGAATCTCCTGCTGCACCTGGTTGTAGCCCACCACGGTCATGGTCGGCCGCTGGTCAGACCGGTCGAAGACCTGACTGGGACCAAAGTCACCTATCAGATTGGCGGGCACGATGTGACTGCCGTTGCTGACCTCTCAGAGGTGGATTGGGAGCAGCCCAACAGGTTCGCCACGTTGAACAAACACTATGGCTGTTGGGGACTCGCTTTACTCGAAGCCATCGTTCGACAAGCTGATCATCTGGTATCGGCAGCAGCACAGACAGCATTGGAGATCCGATGAATGATGCCTTCGTTCGTGAATGCCCTGGGCTACCGGCAGAGTGGGTCAATGGCTGGCTCGCTGCTGTTGGGACGACTGTCCTTGATCCAGAACTGAGACTTAGTTGGACGTCTGGTCCATCCCCCATTGCCGTCTTGCATCATCCAGAGAAAGAACCAGGGGCAGCCGTCTCCGAAGCATGGCCGGATAGGCAGCGCCTCGAAGAGATGCCTTTGGCCAGGGAGTTCAAAGGATGTGCCCCATTAGAGCGTCAGGTGCCCGTTGGGACTTTCGTCGAACGTGTAGTGCTCAGCCGAAGCCATCCAGACGCCTGGACCTTGACCTCATCGCTTACTGATCTAGCCAGAGACACCGGGAAAGTGACTCATGCTCCATTCGATCCAGCTGGTCCAGGGACCATCAAATGGCTTCATCATCGGCTCTTGAAGGTCTACGACCACATTGCCCAAGACGACTCAGACGAACTTGCCGAATCCATCCAGAACGCCATTGACGGTATCTCGGTCCCGGTCTGCGACAACGGTCTTGGATTTGACATATCTCGACTCCCTGACCGGGCACGAGAGGGTGTTCGCATCATGGTAGAGCCGATTGTCGAAGTTCTTGCCTTCTTTGGCTTGGCGCTGTTGCCAGTTCGGGGTGACGGCCTTCGACAACGCCAAGAGCGTGTCAGGCAGAGGGGGCATGGTATCGGGGGGCGTCGAGAGAATACGTTCGTGTGGCCTGCATGGAGTCAGCCCCTGGATCGGTGGGGGATCGACGCGCTGCTCGATGCCTGGCACCAAACATGGCGACCTCAAAAGTCGGATGATGGCCTGGAATGGCACACGCATCGCTCCGACTGGGACAAGCTAGGGATTCATGCAGGTTGGGTGACCAGGCCGTACAGGCCCACTGCGAGCGCCGACAGCACTCGAGGATTCAACAGCGAACTCATTCTGCCAGTCCGTTCGCGTTCGCGCCGCCAATTCAGGAGATCACCGAACTAGGTATGGGCGATCCGGAGATTGCAGTAGTTCCCATTTCCGCAATTGAGCACTTCGAATACTGCCCGCGTCAGTGCGCCCTGATTCATATTGATGGCATCTGGGCCGACAATCCGCACACCGTGCGAGGAGCCAGAGCACATCGCCGTACCGACGATCCCACAAAGTCCCGCAAGGAACGCGGCAAACAAGTATTACGAGCAGTGCCGTTGTGGTCGGAACTACACGGTCTATCAGGTCGTGCCGATGTGATAGAGGTCAGCGATGACGGTGCTGTTCAACCAGTTGAACACAAGTCTGGCGTTCGGCATGGCATCACCGCGGACCTCCAGGTGTGTGCCCAGGCGATCTGTTTGGAGGAGATGCTTGACACCTCCATTTCTGAGGCTGCGATCTGGTACGGCGGGCCGCGGCGCAGATTCCGAGTAGATCTAACATCGGAGCTCCGTCGAAGCACCCTTCACACCATCGAAGAAATCCGACAGCAGCTAGTCGAAGGTGTTCTGCCGCATGCGCCGAACGACAGTCGATGCTCTCAATGTCAGCTTCGGCACCACTGTCTGCCTGAGACGTCTGCCAATGCCGCTGAAGTTGCTGTGTACCTCCAGCAAGTGCTCTCCGTATGACGGAATCCTTGGACGTAGCTGGTACAGACGGGGGCAGGACGCGAAACACGGTCTACTCAACCGAGTATCAGACGAGGATCAAGTACAAGAAGGGTTCACTGGTCGTGTCTACCCTCGAACAGAATCGTCGGATACCCCTGGAAGCAGTCGACGCTGTGGTGATGTTTGCAGGGCACATCACCACAGATGCCATTGCCGAGTGTGTCCGCAGAAACATCCGGGTGTCGGTCTTGACCAGAGGTGGGAAGATCAGGTTTATCGTTGGCGGGCCCATCGCTGGGAATGTCCATTTGCGCGCAGCGCATCACGCGGCCGCCAGCGACGAAACCGCTGCCATCGGCGCAGCCCGACTCATTGTTGCTGCGAAAATCCGCAACAGTGCCGCAGTCCTTCGTCGATGGGCACATGACCATCCTGACTCCGAGACTTCGGCTCAGCTTCGAGATCGCAGCGACCAGGTTTTGCGACGTGTAGAAAGGGTCGCCTCAGCAAGTGACCGTGACGCGCTTCGGGGCATCGAAGGCGACACTGCCCGAATCTATTTCAACGGTCTCGCTGAGGCGCTCGGACAGAACGGCCTCGGGTTCAACGGAAGATCCCGGCGTCCACCCCGTGACCCGGCCAATGCAGCGATGTCTTTTTGCTACGGCCTGGTCACCTCCGAAACCGCTGGAGCATGCGATGCCATTGGATTGGACCCTCAAGTCGGGTTCTTGCACCAAGCCCTGCGTGCTGGGCGTCCGTCATTGGCTCTTGACCTGACTGAAGAGCTCAGAGCATTGACCGATCGCTTCGTGGTCTCTTCAATTCGGCGAGGCCAGATCACCCCCGAGCATTTCACTGAGACCCCTGGTGGTGCCTTCTACCTCACTGATCAAGGACGTCGATGCCTAATCGGCCTCTGGGAAGATCACAAGAACATTGCGCTGCATCATGGAGTTCTTGGGCGTCCTGTTCAGCGGTGGGCAATTCCAACTGCTCAAACCACTCTCATGGCCAGATGGCTCAGAGGCGACTTGCCGGGCTATCCGCCCTTCTTGCTTGAGGACTGAACAGTGGACGTCGTTGTTGCCTATGACATCGCCAATACCGATACCTCAGCAGGAGCAGCTCGGCTGCGTCGGGTCGCTGATGTCTGCTCCTCTTACGGGGAGCGCGCTCAGCAGTCAGTCTTTGAATGCCGCTTGACCTTGGAATCACACGCTCGGATGATCGGTGAATTGTGCGACGTCATTGACCTGAAGCTCGATAGCGTCATCATTTACCGCGTGAATGGCAATCTGCATGACAGCCGTACGGTCCTCGGAATTGACAGACCCCATCGGCTTGGTGACACCTGGATCGTGTGACTCGGCAAGACCTGTCGCTTGTTGGCGGTATTCTCTGAGGTGGTTTCCTGCAAGCAGGTGAGAACCTCCAGTGATCCTTGACAACCAAATAGAGCAAAAGACCATTACAGCCAAAGTCACACCATTCCCCCAACCATGAAATCTGGTCATAAGCACCGGAAGTCAAGATGGGGGAGCGTCGCCGGGGGTAACCCCCCGGCCCTCATTGAACGGCCTAATGTGGCCGGAAAGTATAGATCGACGGGTGGCGTCGCCGGGGGTAACCCCCCGGCCCTCATTGAACGGGGTAGTAATTCACAGGTCAATGCGGTTAGCTCGGCTGGCGTCGCCGGGGGTAACCCCCCGGCCCTCATTGAACGCACCGATCATGTCCAAGGTACCGGCGTAAGGTCCAGGGCGTCGCCGGGGGTAACCCCCCGGCCCTCATTGAACGAACAAACCAATTATAACCGTGTTCTCACGAGTCGTCGCGCGTCGCCGGGGGTAACCCCCCGGCCCTCATTGAACGTCCACACCGGCGATGGTGACATTCTTTGCATGGTGCGTCGCCGGGGGTAACCCCCCGGCCCTCATTGAACGGGCTGGTATTGCTCAATATTGCTGGGAGCGATGAAGCGTCGCCGGGGGTAACCCCCCGGCCCTCATTGAACGCTGAGCGATTCGCCAGCGCACCCCAGCGCAAGAGGGGCGTCGCCGGGGGTAACCCCCCGGCCCTCATTGAACGCTCGATGTCGACGACTCGGGCGCCGGTGTCGGTGGTGCGTCGCCGGGGGTAACCCCCCGGCCCTCATTGAACGTCGTCGAGGGTGCTCGAGTTCGAGGAGATGCGCCGGGCGTCGCCGGGGGTAACCCCCCGGCCCTCATTGAACGGAGATCGACAACAACACAGGGAGGCCGACAATGGCTGGCGTCGCCGGGGGTAACCCCCCGGCCCTCATTGAACGCGCCCGGCCCCGTCGTCGAGGCCCCCAACACCCCCGGGCGTCGCCGGGGGTAACCCCCCGGCCCTCATTGAACGATCGACATGGACCTGGAGATCACCGAGGCCGATTGGCGTCGCCGGGGGTAACCCCCCGGCCCTCATTGAACGTTGGCGGCCAGATCGGCAGACCGGTCATGGACGATGACGCGTCGCCGGGGGTAACCCCCCGGCCCTCATTGAACGCAGGGGCTGCTCCAGGGCATCCGGGCCAACCGCCAGGCCGCGTCGCCGGGGGTAACCCCCCGGCCCTCATTGAACGAAGTGGATCACCGCCGACAGCGCCATCGAGATAGGCGGCGTCGCCGGGGGTAACCCCCCGGCCCTCATTGAACGGGGAGATGCGCCGGGAGCGGGAGCGGGAGCGGAGGCGGGCGTCGCCGGGGGTAACCCCCCGGCCCTCATTGAACGTCGATGCAGCCCTTGGGGCTCCGGGGGTAGTCGCCCCGCGCGTCGCCGGGGGTAACCCCCCGGCCCTCATTGAACGATATATGGTGGTGGCAAAGAAAGAATTGCCCAGGTGCGTCGCCGGGGGTAACCCCCCGGCCCTCATTGAACGGTAATAGGCGTGGTACTCGATCATACAGGTTGCTGCGCGTCGCCGGGGGTAACCCCCCGGCCCTCATTGAACGACCCTCGACGGTCTCGACAACGGCACCGAGTACCAGGGCGTCGCCGGGGGTAACCCCCCGGCCCTCATTGAACGCGCTTACGATGACGTGCTCAATGGTCGGGGAGCCCTGCGTCGCCGGGGGTAACCCCCCGGCCCTCATTGAACGGAGACAGGCCTGTCGATGCTGGAGGCACACCATGGGCGTCGCCGGGGGTAACCCCCCGGCCCTCATTGAACGGGGCAAACTTGACTCACGAGCACGAGAGCTTATGAGAGGCGTCGCCGGGGGTAACCCCCCGGCCCTCATTGAACGCTGTGGCTGCAATCGCAGACCTGCACCATCGGCCCGCGTCGCCGGGGGTAACCCCCCGGCCCTCATTGAACGACCCATATGACGCTAATTGACAGAGAACGTGTGTATGCGTCGCCGGGGGTAACCCCCCGGCCCTCATTGAACGTCGGCCAGCTCCAGGCCCACAGACACCGGGCGGGAGCGTCGCCGGGGGTAACCCCCCGGCCCTCATTGAACGCTCAGTAGGGCCGATCTCAGTGGGGCCGATCTCAGGCGTCGCCGGGGGTAACCCCCCGGCCCTCATTGAACGGCAGAAAGAACTCATCAGCCCTGCGCTCTAGGCCGGGCGTCGCCGGGGGTAACCCCCCGGCCCTCATTGAACGGCCCCCGCCGTGGAGGCCCGCACCGGAGCCGCTGCGCGTCGCCGGGGGTAACCCCCCGGCCCTCATTGAACGGTGACCTCGATCGACGTCGGTGACACCGAGACCCCTGGCGTCGCCGGGGGTAACCCCCCGGCCCTCATTGAACGGACATCACCGACGAGAACGACACCCGCGAGATACCCGGCGTCGCCGGGGGTAACCCCCCGGCCCTCATTGAACGTTCCGCCGCCGATTCCGGGCCGATCCCCCCCGCCGCGCGTCGCCGGGGGTAACCCCCCGGCCCTCATTGAACGCAATCTCCCAGGGCGCTGCGCTGGCACCGGAGGTCGGCGTCGCCGGGGGTAACCCCCCGGCCCTCATTGAACGACCATGGCCACCAACAACAATGGCAACCCGATGGCGAGCGTCGCCGGGGGTAACCCCCCGGCCCTCATTGAACGCCCAACACCGACGGCATCGAGGTAGTGGCCCGCGGGGGGCGTCGCCGGGGGTAACCCCCCGGCCCTCATTGAACGTCGTCGAGGCTGCGGGTGATGTTGTGCAGCACGGCGGCGTCGCCGGGGGTAACCCCCCGGCCCTCATTGAACGCCCAATTCGGGGTGCCACCATCGCCATGAGTCGATCCGGGCGTCGCCGGGGGTAACCCCCCGGCCCTCATTGAACGTCGCCCCCTGGGGCGTCTCCCACGACGGCGACGGTGGCGTCGCCGGGGGTAACCCCCCGGCCCTCATTGAACGATACCCGCCCCCGCCG
>MKWU01005953.1_pt1 | contig 12772 bp, 11 predicted proteins | sample 809101 | NCBI WGS metagenome assembly MKWU01 (sample SAMN05860141, study PRJNA318959) | sponge metagenome | host: Aplysina aerophoba | place: Slovenia: Piran, Adriatic Sea, Gulf of Piran | collected 2013-05-07 | reverse complement strand
TCTTCGGAGACGCCGTCGTCGCCACCGCTATCCTGGATCGGCTACTTCACCACAGCCACGTAGTCACCATCCGTGGCGAGAGCTACCGACTCCGCGAGAAGCGCCGCAGTGGCCTCTTCAAGGGCTTCACCAGCGTGCCCAGCTCCCCCGGTGCCAAAGCGAACGAGGCCACCACATGAACCTGCGCAACCCGGGGGGGTGGCCCAGTTTTAAATGTCGCCAAGTGGCCCAGTTTTAGATGTCGCTTGACAATCGGGGTCGGTGGGTGTTTCGACCCAGCGATATCGGGGTCGGTGGGTGTTTCGACCCAGCGATATCGGGGTCGGGTGGCGTTTCGACCCAGCGATAACGGGGTCGGTGGGCGTTTCGACCCAGCGATATCGGGGGTCGGCTGGTGTTTCGACCCAGCGATATCGGAGTCGGGTGGTGTTTCGACCCAGCGATAACGGGGTCGGCTGGTGTTTCGACCCAGCGATATCGGGGTCGGTGGGTGTTTCGACCCAGCGATAACGGGGTCGGTGGGTGTTTCGACCCAGCGATATCGGGGGTCGGCTGGTGTTTCGACCCAGCGATATCGGAGTCGGCTGCCGGGAGGTCCCAGCCGTTGAGCGACATCTGAAACCGGGCCACTTGGCGACAGATACAACGGGTCCACCCCCCGCCTGAACTGGGAGTGGGGTTCCGAGCCGGTGCTGCCGTGGAGGTGGATGGGGTGGTGGTGTTCCGTGGCCTCGCGGCCGCGGGCGCCGGGCTGCGGGCCGGCCGTCCCTCCCCGCGCTCCCTCAATCCGCCGCGAGCACCTCCGCGACCGCGCGATGGGCTTCGCGAATGGCGGCGTCGGTGTGCGGGCTCGCCGCGGAATCGGTGCCGGCGATGGCGATCCGTCCGAACGGCTGCCGGGCGGAGATGTTCGGGCGGTCGTCGGGGGTCCCGAAGGACCACTCCGGCGGATCGAACAGCGGGTTGTAGGAATAGGTGTAACCGTGCGGCCAGCGGTTCACGGTGATCGCCGCGATGTCGCGCTGGTCGTCGAAACCGCTCCGGCCGAGCATCCGGTTGAGCTGGTCGCGGATCTGGGCCTCCACGGTCTCGAAGGTGGTGTGGAGGAGTTCCATCCGGCCGATCCGGTGCTGCTCGCGGCGGGACAGCCCCGGCTCGCAGGGATAGCGGTTCATCCGCACCACCAGCGGCTCGTCGGGCGAGGTCGAGGTGCGGTAGTCCCCGAGCGCGAGCTGCGGGGCCAGGCCGACCGACGTGTGGTAGCCGCCGGGAGCGGAGATCGACGAGACGCCGGCCTCGGTGAAGGCCCGCCAGTTCCTGAGCAGCACGCTCGTGTACTGGAGCGGCGACTTGACCGGCCAGGAGAGTGCGTCCCGCTGGGCCTTCGGCATCTCGGGCACCAGGTAGGGAATGATGTTGTGCCAACAGGCGAGGATGACCCTCCCGGCGCTCACGGTGTGCCCCTGGTCGTCGCGGACGTAGGTGACCCGGGCGGGTCCGGCGTCGCCGGGCTCGACCCGGATGGCGGTCGACGACAGCCGGATCCGGGCGCGGTTGTCCGGCCGGTCCAGCATCCCGTAATCGAGCGGCGCCATCACCACGTCTTCCATCGTCGATCCCGGGATGGCGCTCGGGATGAGTCCCCGCACCAGCAGCCGGGTGATGGTGGCGTTGCCGTCCGGGAAGTAGAGGTCGGGATCGCCCTCGTTCGCACGGTCCTGGTTCTCGCGGCCGTGCTGGCCTCCCGGCTCATCGGCGAGCGCGTCCGGCGGCGTCTCCGGGATCTCCATCCCCGAAAACCCCGGAAGCCCTTCCTCCCACGCATAGCGGGCCGGATAGGCGTCGATCCCGGTGCAGAAGAGCCCCTTCGGCTGGTGGTCGAAGAACCAGACCACTCCGGGATCGCACCCCGCGTGCTCGATCAGGAAGTCCTTGTAGCTGATGGTGGCCAGGAACTCCTTCTTCCCGGCGGGCGAAAGATCGGGCAGGTAGTCCGGCTGTTTGTCCCCGTGCAGCCGGATCAGGTCGTTCCGGATCGCCTCCGGCACCGGAGACTCGGCGAGGAACTCCGCGAGCGGCCGGCGTCCGATGCCCGCCACCAGCCGGTCCTCTCCGAACGTCTCCCGGTCGAAGAACATCGCCCGCTGGAGGCCCAGGTTCCCGTAGGTGTCCGAGACGGCGCTGATGCTCTCGTAGTAGCGCTTGCGGTCGATGCCGATTTCCTTGAGCAGGCCGCCGGCGATGTCTCCGTACTGCGAGGGCGCCTCCACGTTCAGGGTCCCGCCGTTCATCAGGTAGGTCCGCCCGTCGAGATGGAACTCGTTCCGCTTGGCGTGGCCGCCGAAATCGTCGTGGTTGTCGAGGAGCAGGATGCGGGCGTCCGGTCCGGCCTCCTTCGCGAAGTAGTGCGCGGCGGCGAGACCCGAGATCCCGGCCCCCACCACCACCAGGTCGTAGGTCTCCCCGGTCTCGGAGGTGGTCCACTCCCGGCCCTCGTGCGCCATCTGGTGCCCGACCTCGAACGAGCCGGCATGGGAGCCGCGCATCCCGGTGCGAAGCGGCGGGTAATCGGCCTCGCCGGCGTGGTCGATCTCCGCCTGGAACCGGGGGACCTCGCGGCAGGCGAGGGCGGCGCCGGTCAGGGCGACCGGAACTCCGGAAAGGAAATCGCGGCGGCTGACGCCGTCTCCGAACGGGCGGTACGTCTTCTGGGGCGGGGTCATGGTCGAGCCTCCGGGCGCCTGGCGGCGCCGCGCCCCCCGCAGGATAGGATCGGATGGCTGCCCTCGGCCGGCGGAAGGGACGACCCCCGCTTGTACCACATTTGCTTCCGCCGCGACGTTTTCCGGCCAGGGTCCCCGGCCCGCTCCCGGTGATGCCGCTTCTCCCGCCGGCTCCCTTTCCCGCTCCGGGAAGCGAGGGCAAGTTCCGGCGGGTCCACGCCGTCGTGCGAAGGGTCCCGGAGGGGCGGGTGACCACCTACGGCCGGGTGGCGCGCGCGGTGACCGCCGCCGGGTATCCGCTTTCGGCGCGGGCCGCCGGCTGGGCGCTCCGGAACTCCCCCGAAGGAGTCCCCTGGCACCGGGTGGTGAACGCGGAGGGCGCCCTCTCGGCCGAACTGAGCGGGAACTGCGAGCCCGGCCGGCAACGGGCGCTCCTCGCCCGGGAAGGCGTCCCATTCGACGAGCGGGGCCGTGTGCGCCTCGATCGGTGTCTCTTCGAGCCCGCGGACGCCGATGCGTTCTTCTTCCCGGACGGGACCGCGTGTACCGCGGACTGAACGTCGGCGCCGTCGTCCCCGCGCGGGACGAGGAGCGGAACATCGGGCCGGTCGTTCGGGATCTGTTCGCCCTCAGGAACGAGGCGAACGCGCCGGTGATCGACCACCTCGTCGTCTGTGACAACGGATCGCGCGACGCCACGGCGATCCGGGCGCAGGAAGCCGGCGCCCGGGTCGTGCGCCAGGATCGGCCCGGCTACGGAATTGCCTGTCTGACGGCCCTGGCGTCCCTTCCGGCCGTGGACGTGGTTCTGTTCACCGATGGGGACCGGTCGTTCACCGCCGGCCAGGCCGAGCGCCTGTTCGCGGCGATCGCCGAGGGGGCGGACCTTGTTATTGGATCCCGGGTGCTGGGCCACGCCGAGCCGGGGTCGCTGTCGGCGCCGCAGGTGATGGGGAACCGGTTGGCCGCGCTCCTGATTCGCCTGCTCTGGCGGCGGCGCATCACCGATCTCGGCCCCTACCGGGCCATCCGGTCCGATTCGCTGCGCCTGATTTCGATGGAGGACCGGGCCTACGGGTGGACCGTCGAGATGCAGATCAAGGCGATCCAGCACGGCCTCAGGGTCGTCGAGACGCCCGTCGATACGCGGAAGAGACGCTACGGGCGGTCCAAGGTGGGAGGCACGATCCGCGGCGTCGTCGGGGCGAGCGCCGGCATCCTGACCATGATCGCTAGGCTATGGGTAGCACAGAAAACCCAGACGCTCCGGACAGGCCGGAGAAAGGAGGTAGATCGCTCATGAAGAGCGAAGAAATGACCCGAAGCGGGCTTCGGAGGCCGGTGTTGGCGGCTTTGACGGTCCTTGCGGCAGGAGGTTGGCTGGGAGCCAGCAATTGCGCATCGAACGGGCCGGAAGTGCTGGTTTCCTGGTCGGATCACGACAACACCAATGCCGACACGATCGACCACGGCGAATGGCAGGCGATTCTGGATGGTTACCTGCGCACCGACGATCCGTCGGGCGTCCACCTGTTCGACTACGGCGGGCTCCAGGCCGACCCGGGCGAGCGTGCCCGGCTCCAGAACTATCTCGCGCACCTCGAAGCCGTGGACCCGCGCCTCTACTCCCGCGACGAGCAGATGGCCTACTGGATCAACTTCTACAACGCGCTCACCATCGAGACGGTGGTGGAGGGATATCCGGTGGGCTCGATCAAGAACATCCACCGGGGCATCGTGCCCCTCTCCGGACCCTGGGGTGACGAACGCGCCACCGTCAACGGCCAGCGGCTGACGCTCGACAACATGGAGCACGACATCCTGCGCGCGATCTGGCGGGACCCCCGCATCCACTACGCGGTGAATTGCGCGAGCATCGGATGCCCCAACCTCGCGCCGGCGGTCTTTACCGCGGCGAACCTCGAGGAGATGATGGATGCAGCCGCGCGGGGTTACGTCAACCATCCGCGGGGGGTTGCCCTGAAGGATGGCTCCTCGGGCGTCGTCTCCAGCATCTACACCTGGTTCCGGGAGGACTTTGGGAGAAGCCAGGCCGGTGTCGTCGAACACCTGCTCCTTTACGCGGAGCCCGAGTTGGCGCAACAGCTCAGGAACTTCGAGGGTGACTTCGACTACGAGTACGACTGGGACCTCAACGACGCCCGCTGACCGGCCGGTCTCCCACTCCTGGGACGTTTCCCCGCGGGACGCTGCGGCCATCCAACGCCAACTCGCGAGGCGGGTCGAAGCCCGGGTCCCGGCCGGGTTCGAACCGAAGGTCGTAGCCGGTCTCGACGCCGCTTTCCCCAAGGGAGGCACGGAGTGCGTCGCGGCGGCGGTCGCCTGGTCGGTGCGGGAGCGCCGGGTCGTCGAGGAGCGGGTGGTCCGGCGCCCGCTGAAGTTCCCCTACGTGCCGGGGCTCCTGTCCTTCCGGGAGGCGCCGGCCGTCCTCGCCGCGCTCGCGGAACTCGAGACCCCGCCGGACGCGCTGCTCTGCGACGGCCACGGGCTGGCCCACCCGCGCCGGTTCGGCCTGGCATGCCACCTCGGCGTCCTCACCGGGATTCCGGCGATCGGTTGTGCGAAGAGCGTCCTGGTCGGCGAGCACCCGGAAGTTGCTGTGGCGCGAGGCTCGAAGGGCCCCCTCGAGCATCGCGGCGAGCGGATCGGGACGGTGCTCCGCACCCGGGACCGCGTCCGTCCGGTGTTCGTGAGCATCGGCCACCGGCTGGATCTCGAATGCGCCGAGCAACTGGTCCTTGCTTGCGCCATAGGATTTCGTCTCCCGGAACCCATCCGCCGCGCCGACCGGCTGGTGAGTCAGGCCCGGAAACTCTGACCGCGGAGGCAGGAGGAATGCGATGGTTCACGATGGCCCGAGACAGCGGTTCGCCGCTCTGGCGCTCGCCAGCGGGTTGGCGGCGGCCTGCGGAAGCGGCGATCCGGCGCCTGCCGGCGAAGCGGCTCCCGTGGACCTGACGCCCCCGGCGCTGGAGGAAGAGGGCGCGGCCGCCTTCGCGGCGCTCGCTCTCGACTGCGTGACGAAGGAGTATCCGTACGGCCTGCGCCTGCGCCTCGAGAGCGACGACGATCTCGGCCTGCCCCGGGACCTCACTCCGGTCTTCTACGGCTGTTACGACTGGCATTCCGCGGTGCACGGACACTGGCTGCTCGCCCGGCTGACCCGCCGGTTCCCCGGCGCCGACTTCGCTGCGAAGGCCCGGGAGGCGCTCGATCACAACCTCACCGGGGAGCGGGTTGCCGGCGAACTCGAGTTCGTTTCCAGGAAGGGCCGGCGCGGGTTCGAACGACCCTACGGGCTTGCCTGGCTGCTGCAGCTCGACGCCGAGCTGGCCGAATGGGCCGCTGACGCGGCGTCCTCCGAGGACGACCGTGGCCGGGCCGCCCGCTGGCGTGAAGCCCTCGCGCCCTTGACCACGAACGCGGTGGAGCGGCTGAAGGAGTTCCTGGAGAAACTGGAACACCCGGTCCGGGTGGGGGAGCACAAGCAGACCGCCTTTTCGGTGGGGTTGATCCACGACTGGGCGGTGTCCGTGGGCGACCAGGCGATGCAGGATCTGCTGGCCGCCCGAGCCCGGGCCTGGTACGGCGGCGATCGCGACTGCCCGGTGGACTACGAACCGTCGGGGCAGGATTTCCTGTCACCCTGCCTGGCCGAGGCCGACTTCATGCGCCGGGTGCTGCCGCCCGGAGAGTTCGCCGCCTGGCTCGGCGGTTTCCTGCCGGGCCCGCTACCCGAGACACTGGAACCGGTAGGCGTTCCCTTCGACGAAGAGGACGCTTTCGGGCACCTGCACGGCCTTCATCTGAGCCGCGCCTGGATGCTGCAGGGCATCGTGAGCGCGCTTCCGGAAGACGACAGCCGGAGGGCGCCGATGGCGGCGCTTGCGGCCCGGAACGCCGGGGCGGGCTTCGCCGGAGTGGACCCGAACAACTACATCGGGAGCCACTGGCTCGGCAGCTTCGCGACGTACCTCGCCACGAACCGCGGAGTCAGGCAGTAGCGATCCAGGAGGGACCTCGGAGACCGCCGAGAGGCGGTCGAAATACGCATTCCGCTACCCGTCGTCACCACGGAAGCGGCTTGGAACACCGACCTCCGGCCGGCACCGCCCGCCGAGAGCCGGGCGACGAGCGACTCGTTACGCGCCGCTGGGCTCACCGATACAACCGGAACGCCTCCCGCACCGGTGCGAAAGCGCCCCCCTCCGCGTCCCCCGCATCCACAATCTCCGCCGTGGTGCGTCCGCCCTCGATCCCCTCCCGGATGTCCGGGCTCCCGCCGAGGATGTCGATCGGCAGGCGCACCAGCTCGTATTCGTAGGGTGGCGGCCGCCAGGCGAAATCCGTTGGCCACAACTGACGGACCCGGTTCAGAATCGCGATTCCCGTGCGCCAGGGCAGGTAGAGGTCCCGGTTCGTGACGTGCTGCATCACGCCGCCGCATTCCTCGCCGGCGAATTTGTGGAACGTCGGCCGGAAACGCACCGGGCGGAAGTGGACGCCGGAAAGGTCTTCCCCCGCCAGCGCGTCGGCGAGCCGGGTTCCATCCACCCACGGAGCGCCACACACCTCGAACGGCCGGGTCGTTCCCCGGCCCTCGGACAGATTCGTACCCTCGATCAGGCAGGCGCCGGAATAGACGGTGGCGGTGTCCAGAGTCGGCATGTTCGGGGACGGCGGGACGAAGGGCAGGCCGGCGTCGTCCAGCCATTGGTCCGGCGACCAGTCGGGGCAACCCACGACGACGAGGTCCGCCCCGATCCGGTGATGGCGGTTCAAAAGCCCCGCGATCTCGCCGGCGGTCATCCCGTGCCGGTTCGGGAGCGGATAGAGCCCCACGAAGGAGCGGTGGTCGTCGCGGATCAGGTTGCCCTCGACGGCGCCGCCGATGGGGTTGGGACGGTCGAGGACGACGATGCGCTTTTTGTGTTCGGCCGCGGCCTCCATCGCGTGCGCCATGGTCCAGACGTAGGTGTAGTAGCGCGAGCCGATGTCCTGGACGTCGAAGACCAACGCGTCGAGCCCGTCGAGCATCGCCGCCGTCGGGCGCCGGGTGGGCCCGTAGAGGCTGTGCACGGGAATCGGCCCGTCCCCGTCGGCAATCTCGATGAGATCCTGCTCGACGGCGTCGAAGCCGTGTTCGGGGGCGAAAAGTGCCGCCAGCGTCACCCCGGGTAGTCCGGAAACCACCTCTCGCGCATGGCGGAACGAGGAGTCCACCGAGGACGGGTTCGCGATCAGCCCGACCCGGAGACCCCTGAGCAGCTCCCCCATTTCCGGGAGCCGGTCGAGTCCGGTGCGGACTTTGGCCGCTTTCATGGCGGGGAGACTACGCCTTTGGTTCCAGGGTCTCCCCGGGCTGTTGGTACACGGCTACCCTCCTGGGCCATGGACTTCGCCATCCGCGGCATCACCTACTGGATTACTCGGGACGACGTGCTGCGCGCGACCCAGGATTCTCCGCCCCTTCCTGTTGGTGGTCGCCACAACCATTTTGTGACCGTTCACGGGAAGGAATATCCGGTCAAGCAGGTAATTCGTCTGGTCATCGGCCGGCCGCGGACCGGTTTCCACACGCGGCACGCGCTCCGGATCCTGTCTCGGCTTCAATTCCCCATGTCTCGGCGGACAAGTAACTGAACGGCTCGATCCGAAACACAACACCGAGAATGGTGCGCGACAAGGTGTTCCTCAGCGAGGCTCGCCGGCATCTGGACCAGTTGGTCGAGCAAGTGCGGTCAGAAGGCCACCGGATCCTGTTGGAGAATGGCGGCAAACCCGTAGCGGCGCTCGTGCCGCCGTCGGACCTTCGGGCCATTGAGTGGCTGGAAGACTGGCTCGATGGTCAGGACGCTCTCGATGTGCTCGCGGATTATCGGGAAACCGGCGGAGTTCGTTGGGAGGACATCAAGCGCGACCTCGGTCAGTAACCGCTTGCCGCGTCCAGCGCCATCGCTCCGCGGTCTCCGCCCCTGGCCAGCCGTCACTCGCGGCGCGCCAACCCCCGGTGGGATACTTGGGAGTTCGCGGCTGCGGCGTTGCCCGGGCCGCCGGGGAGGCCCGCCATGTTCACTCGTTCCACCGTTTCCGTCGTTCTGCTGGCGCTGCTGGCTGCCGTCGCCGCACCGTCCCTCGCTCTCGCCGAGGACGACCGCTGGACGCCGGCGCTCTCCATGAAGTACCACCGGGTCGGCTCGGTCGCGATCTCCCCGGACGGGACCCTCGTCGCGTTCGCGGTCACGGAGCCGCTCATGGAGGGCGAGAAGTCCGAGTACCGGACCCAGATCCACGTGGTCCCGGCGGCGGGAGGCGACGCGATCGCCTACACCATCGGTGAGAACTCGGCGACCTCGCCTTCTTTCTCCCCGGACGGGCGTTACCTCGGGTTCCTCCGGAAGGGAGAGGAGAACCAGCAGGTGTGGCTGCTCCCGCTCGCCGGCGGCGAGGCCTACCAGGTCACCCACGCGGAGAACGGGGCGCGGTCGTTTCGCTTTTCGCCCGACGGCCGGAGTGTCGGCTACCTGATGACCGACCCCGAGACCGAGGAGGAGAAGACCCGGAAGAAGGAGAAACGCGACGTCGAACTGGTGGATCAGGACTTCAAGTACGGCCACCTCTACGCCGCTCTGGTGAGCGACGGTTACGACCCGGACGGCGAGGACCGGCGCCTCACCTGGGGGGCCTTCCACGTCTCCGGCTGGGACTGGTCGAGCAGCGACCGCATTGTTTTCAGCCACCAGGATGATCCGCGCATCAACACGAACCGCCGCTCGGGCGATCTGTCGGTCGTCCACCTGGGGGACGGGAACGTGAGCCTGCTCCACGGCGGCGACGGGATCGAGAGTTCGCCGCGAGTCTCCCCCGACGGCCAGACGGTCGCGTTCCGCTCGACCGGCGACCGGCCCGAGCCGCTTGGGCTGGGGGGCGTCGCCCCGCGGGCCCCCCCCGGGGCCGAGCGGGTCGCGTCCCGCTCGCCCGGCGCCCGGCCGGAGCCGATTGGGCTGGGGGACGTGTACGTCATGCCGGTCATGGGCGGCGAGCGGGTGCGGCTCGCGGAGACGAAGGACCGCAGCCCGGGGATCCTCGGCTGGTCCCGGGACGGTTCGCTCGTCTACGTCACCGAGGCCGAACGCACCTCCCGGCGTCTCTTCGGGCTGCCCGCTGACGGCGGCGGTCTCGTGCACCTGACTCCTGGTGAAGGCGTCTACCGCTCCACCGCGGTCGCAACCGCTGCCGACGTGATGGCGTTCACGCACGAGACGCCGGATACGCCCTGGGACGTCTTCGCCGCCGACCTCGGGAAGGGAGGCGGCGCCAAGGCGGCCTTCGAGCCGCGCCGGCTCACCGATCTCCACCAGGACGTGGCGCGTCCCGCGATGGGGAAGACCAGCGTGCTCACCTGGACCTCTCCGGACGGCACCCCGGTGGAAGGGCTCCTGACCCTCCCCGTGGACTACGAGGAAGGCCGGCGCTATCCGCTGGTCCTGAACGTCCACGGCGGCCCGGCGGGGGTGTATTCCGAGACCTTCACCGGCGCTCCGTCCATCTACATGCTCCAGTACTTCGCCCAGGAAGGGTTCGCCATCCTGCGTCCCAACCCGCGCGGCTCCAGCGGCTACGGAAAGGAATTCCGCTACGCCAACTTCAAGGACTGGGGCTTCGGCGACATGGACGACCTGATGGCGGGGGTGGACCTCGTCATCGAGCAGGGGGTGGCCGAACCCAGCCGGCTCTACATCATGGGCTGGAGCTACGGTGGCTACATGACCTCGTTCGCGGTCACCCGTACCGACCGTTTCGTCGCCGCCAGCATGGGCGCGGGGCTTCCGAACCTGATCAGCATGGTCACCACCACGGACATCCAGGACTACCTCGCGGGCCACATGGGAGGCGACTTCTGGGAGGACTACGAGGTGTACGAGGCCCACTCGGCCATCTACCGGATCGCGGAAGTGACCACCCCGACGCAGGTGATCCACGGGGCCCAGGATCTCCGGGTGCCGTTCACCCAGGGGCAGGAGTTCTACCGGGCACTCGACCGCCGGGGGATTCCCACCGAGTTCGTCGTCTACCCGCGTACCCCGCACGGGCCGCGGGAGCCGAAGTTCCTGATGGACGTCTCGGAACGCATCCTGACCTGGTTCCGGGCGCACACGCCGGAGGAAGAAACCGACGACGCGCTGAGCAGCCGCTGAGTGTTGTTGCCCGCTACGGCTGGCGTCGGGGCCGGTGCCGAGCAGCTTCTGCGCACCGTCGAAGATCTCTTGCGCTCCGAGCAGGAAACCCTCTGTCGGTCAGCCGAAATGCTGCTTGGCTTGGTTGACGAGCGGCTTGCACGGGAGCGTGAGATCGTCCGATTGCGCGGCGAGAATTTCAACGTCTTTCGGCTGCTTCGCGTGGAGGCGGACGAAGACAGGCTGCACTCGGCCTTCATCGGGGAACTCCTCGATCCCTGCGGCTCCCACGATCAGGGGTACGCGTTCCTGGAGCTTTTTCTCGCCACCGTGGGGAAGAAGGACTACTGGCCGGAACCGGCCAAGACCCGGGTGAAGCGCGAATACGACATCGGGACCGTTGTGATCGACGGCGAGGACTCCAAGGGCGGTCGGATTGACATCTTCATCACCGACGGCACCCGCCACCTTTCCATAGAGAACAAGATCTGGTCGAACGAAGGCGAGAAGCAGATCACCCGCTACTGCAACAGCGATTCGGACAACCATCACGTCCTCTTCCTTACCCTCGACGGCCACGGAGCCGACACGAGGAAGACGAACTACAGCCCGATCTCTTATCGCGTCGAATTACGTAGATGGCTGGAGTCCTGTCAACGGCACGCCGCGGATCAGCCCATCCTCCGGGAAACGATCAAGCAATACCTTCTCACTACCAAGGCCTTGGGCGGAGAGTTAACAATGCAGGAAACTGAAGAGCGCCTCATGGAGCTGATGCGTCAGCATCCCAGCGCCGCACGCATGATCCGGGACAACTACGACCGACTGATCCAGCGCGAAGTCGGACAATTCCGGGCCGAGGTGGTCGAGCGGTTGAAGGGCATGAGCCCAATCCAGGAAGCCCCTGAGACTTGGCAAGTCACTACGGACTTGGACGATGTCGGTGCGAAGTGGGCGGGCGTAAAGATCTGCCGAACGTTCTGGGACGACACCGCTGTTGGCTGGTACGGAGACTCTTCCTTCGTGGAAAGCCCCATCTACGGCGTCAGTCATCACAAGGACAAACCTGGGCGCGTAGAGCGTGACTCCTGGCGGACGGAGCTCGCCAAGATCATGGGTGGCAAGACTTGGTCGAGTGACAATTGGCCCTGCTACGCCGCGTTCGATCCCGCTCGGTTCCGGGACGATGCGGCGGTCGCCGCGCTCTTGGATCGCGTGAAGCGGGCGGAGCGCATTGAGCAGGTCACTCAGAAACTCGTAGAACTCATCACGTTCTGCGACAAGGAGCTCCGACGCAGCGATTCCTGAGACAGCCCAAAACTACCCCTTCGGCGCACGGCCGGTGCGTCCTCCGCAGCCACCTCCGGCCCGCCCCGATTGCCTGTGGCCGGGCGCGAGCCCCGATCACTCGTCGGTGCGGACCGAACGGTCGCAGACCTACAGGTCCAGCACCAGCCGGAGACCGTTATCGATCTGAGCCATCAGCCGGCCCGACAGCACGCCGGCCTGTTGCTCCAGGAATCCCTCGTCCACGGTCGCGAGCTGTGTCAGGTTGGCTACCGAGTCGCGCGGCAGGCCGGTTGACTCCCGGGGCAGGAGGACGTTTCCGGGTTGTTCCGCGAGGCGCAAGCTGGCGGTCAGGGACACCACGAGAACCGTGGGCAGCCGGCTCCGGTTGAACGCATCGGACTGGACTACGAGGACGGGACGCCGAAAGCCGGGTCCGGAACCGCGCGGAGCCGACAGGTCGGCCCACCAGACCTCTCCCCGCGCAACTACCACTCGTCGGGGCCAATGCTGGCGGCCTGGATCCGCGCCAGGACGGGATCGAGCCGGTTGGGCTCTTCCGCG
>MKWU01005952.1_pt1 | contig 12773 bp, 10 predicted proteins | sample 809101 | NCBI WGS metagenome assembly MKWU01 (sample SAMN05860141, study PRJNA318959) | sponge metagenome | host: Aplysina aerophoba | place: Slovenia: Piran, Adriatic Sea, Gulf of Piran | collected 2013-05-07 | reverse complement strand
AGCTGGGCCGCGATCCTGGGCGGCGCGGGCGCGCCGCAGATCCGCTGCGAGGCGCCGCGGGCGTTCGTCCTCGGCCCGAGCGCCTTCGTGATCTGTCGCGAGGTGCTGGAGCAGGGCCGGCTGATCGACACCAATACCGTAGTATCGACCCCGTAACCCCCTAACACATTGATAAATAATCGTTATTTCAGTTCTCGCGTTGGATCGATTCAGGCTCGGTAAGCATTCCGAGAGCGGCTCGAACCCGAAACCGCGCGTCGCGGTGAACGCGTATGCCAGGATGCAGGAATCCCCAAGTTTGGCCGGCGGTAAGCGTTCCGCCAAGCCGTGCGACCCCCTGTGCTGGAGCGATCATCGGCGCTGATTCGGCGGACGCAATGGGGGGCTGGTAACACGAATCGTGATGCGCTATCGTCGATCGCATGGCGATTCTTGACGCTGATTTTGCCACAGACCTGAGTCCGGTCGAGGCCGTCGGGGAGATAGGGTCACCCCCCGCGATCCGACCCGAGCAGGAGTCGCGCGACTGGCAATCGCTCTACGAGCAGGCACACGCCCTTGCGGAACGCGAGCGCGATCGGGCGGACGCGGCCGAAGCGCGCTGTGAAGAGTTGCGCTGGGCGGAGGTGGATTCCCGCGCTCGGGCCAATTCTTTCAAAACCCATCTTGGCAAGAGCCGGGCCAAGCTGAAGGCGGCGATTGAGGAGACGAAGGAACTCCGCCGCTCGGTCAAAGAGATGCCCTCCCTGCAGGCGGAAGTGGTGTGCCTGCGGAAGTACGTCTGGCGAGCCACCGGTCCGAGCGACGACGTCAAGGTCGTGTCGTTGCGCAACGAGGTCGCCAGGCTGCGCAAGCTTCTGGGGGAGTTGGAGACCCCGCAGGACACCGCCCGGCCGCATTCCGGCGGAGCCTGCCAGGCGCAGACACCCCCGGCTGAGGCGCGGCAGCTGAAGGCCACGATCAGGTCGCTGCGCACGGAGAACAGGCGGCTCGACAAGGAGGTGGTCCGGTGGAGCCAGGCCGTCGGCGAGTCCCAAAAGAAGGTGGACAGTGAGAAGGAGCGGGCGGAGTCCATCAGGCGGAGCGCCAAGATGCTGTCCCGCGAGAACCTGGGTCTCCATAGGGAGCTGAGGTACCTGGAGAAAGTCGAGACTCGGGCCCAGTCACTGTCCGACGAGGTGTACCGGCTGCGCCACGCGCTCAAGTTGTCCCAGGGCAGGGAAGAGAGGCTGAAGGCTCGGCTTGCCGAGCTGCGCGCGGCCGGGGCTACGCTGTCGAAGTTGCCCTTCGACGAGGCCGCTCAGTTGCGCACCGTGCTCAAGAGGTCTCGTCGTCAGAAGACCATGATCAATCGGCTGTTCCGGGAGAACACCCGTCTGCGCAAGACCGTGCAGGCGGCAAGAACCGGCAGGCAGGCGGCGGAGGCCCGCGTTGCCGGGCTTCGCTCGGCCCGGAGAACGCTGTCGATGTCGCTGTCGGGCATGGACGCCGAGTTGCGCAGAAGCCTGCGTCGGTCGCGACGCCAGAAGGCGGCGATCAAATCGCTGTCCCGGAAGAACGTCCGTCTGCGCAGGGCCGTGAAGGGATCGCGGGGTCGGATCGAGACGCTGGAAGCCCAGCTGGCCAAGCTGCGCTCGAGCGGCTCTGTGATGTCGAAGAGGCTTTACGGGCGCAAGAGCGAGCAACAGAAGAAGCCGGGCTCTGGGCGCGAGCGCGGCCAGCAACGCGGCGCACCCGGCCACGGTCGCACAAAGAGGCCCGGACTCGAGGAACGGCCAGAAACACTCGACCCGTCCCCGGAGGCGTGCGCCTGCGCATGCTGCGGGCAGCCCTATGCGCCCAACGGCGCTGAGGAATCCACCCTCGTCGAGATCGAAGTCAAGGCCTACAACCGCGTGATCGGCCGCCCGCGCTTTCGCCGCACCTGCGAGTGCGCGTCCTCGCCGATGGAAGTCTCGGCGCCGCCGGTGCCCCGGCTGTTCGCCAACACGCACTATGGGATCAGCGTGTGGGCGTGCTTCCTGTTCGAGCGCTACGCCTGCTTCCGCACGCTCAACGGCGTCGCGGCGTGGATGTCCGAACGGGGGCTGGCAATATCGCCCGGGACGCTGGCCAACAGCCGCAAACGCTTCGTGCCGCTGTTCGAGACGCTGTACGAGGCGATCCTCGCGCACCAGAACACCGCGGCGCTGCGTCATGCCGACGAGACCTCGTGGCGGGTGCAGGAGTACCGCGGGGAAGACCGCTCAAGCCGCGCCTGGCTGTGGACCTCGGTCAGCAGCGACGCGGTCTACTTCCATATCGACCCGAGCCGCAGCGCTGAGGCGGCGCTCAAGCTGTTCGCCGAAGCTCGGCCCGGCACGATCATCGTCTGCGATCGCTACAGCGCGTACAAACGCCTCGTTCGCCTTCTCGGAGACAAGGCGATACTGGCTTACTGCTGGAGCCATCAACGCCGCGATTTTATCGAGGCTGCGGCCGGCCAGGAGCGGCTGACGCAATGGTGCCAGGAATGGATCGAGCGGATCGCGGAGATCTTCCGGCTGAACGAGGCGCGGCTGGAACATTACGAGCCCGGCCGCAAACGACAGACGGCGGCGTTCAGGAAGGCGACGCGTGAGCTGAAGAAGGCGCTCGACGGCCTGTTCGCGCACGCCGGGACGGAGCTGGCTGCTCTGCCGAAGCGCGCGCGCGAAGGCAAGGCGCTACGCTCCCTTCTCAACCATCGAGAGGGGCTGTGTGTCTTCGTCGACCACCCGCAAGTGCCTCTCACGAATAACCTCGCCGAGAGGATCTTGCGCGCTCCGGCCATAGGGCGGGGGCTCAGCTTCGGGTCTGACAGCGAGAAGGGTGCCGAGTTCACGGCGATCATGTACTCGGTCATAGGCACGCTCTCGATGAACGGCATCGACGTGCTGCGCTGGCTGGAGGCGTGGTTGAAGGCCTGCGCGGAGAACGGTCGCCAGCCGCCCGAGGACCTTGAGCCGTGGCTGCCATGGTCGATGAGCGAGAAACGCAAGCGCGAGTTCATGGCGCCAGGATGAGCGGCGCTATCGAGTGCCGCTACTACGGACGTGACTTCACCGCTGAAGAGATGGCGCTGCTGCGCGCCCTGATCACCGCCGATCCGCAGCCCACCCGCGCCGCCCTGTCGAGAGAGTTCTGCCGGCGCATCGGCTGGCTCAAGCCCGACGGCGGCCTCAAGGACATGATGGCCCGCGTCACCATGCTCGCCATGCACCGCGACGGTGTGATTGCCCTGCCGCCGCCGAAGGGGCGGAAGCACCGGCCCAGGCCCATCGTCTTCGGACCCGACACCGAGCCTCCGCTGTTCCCCGCGCCGACGGCCCTCGACGAGGTTCGCCCGCTCGACCTGCGCACCGTCGTGCGCGAGACGCGCGAGGGCAGGCTGTGGAACGAGTTCGTCGCCCGCTACCACTACCTCGGATACAAGACCCTGGTCGGTGCTCAGATGCGCTACGCCGTCCATGATCGCAATGGCTGGCCACTGGCCATGCTCGGCTTCTCCACCGCCGCCTGGAAGCTCGCCCCGCGCGACAACTTCATCGGATGGACTCCCCAACTGCGCGAGAAGAACCTGCCGCTGGTGGTCGACAATCCCAGGTTCCTGATCCTGCCCTGGATCGAGATCCCCAACCTCGGATCGCACATCCTCGCCATAGTCCGCCGCCGCCTGCCCGAGGACTGGGCCAAGCGCTACAGCACCACGCCCGTGCTCATCGAGACTTTCGTCGAGACCCCGCGCTATACCGGCGCCGTCTACCGCGCCTCGGGCTGGATCCGGGTCGGCACCACTCAGGGCCGAGGGCGCTACGACCAGGACAAGCTCTACGACAAGCCCCGCAAGGACGTCTGGCTTCGGCCCTTGCGACGGGATTGGAAACGCACCCTCAACCGGTAGAATCTCGCTCCGTCATGGTCGGCTGCGCGTGAGCGTGATGCCCAGCGGAGGCTCCTCTCAACGGCTTGGCGGAACGCTTACGGCCGGCGGCAATCGTCCGCTGACCTGGATCGCGACCTTCCCAAAGGCGGATGGGGAGCGGCGGGCGCGGCCACGAATTCTGTCTGGCGGGCGGAGGCGCGGCCGTCGCGGGGGAGCGGGCGCATAGGCCCGCACGGTGGGCCAATGCAGGATTTCCCCTAACCGTCGGCTTTGAAAACCCAGGCGGCTCCACCTACGTTCGCATCGCCGGCCTACGCAGTCTCCCGGCATGGTGTCGCGGCGGCGGAACCGGACCGGCGGCACAAAGGGTCCGGCGCATTCGGCAACTGAGAGGGCGGGCAGCATGAGCGGCGACGAGAGCGGATTCTTCGATACAAGGCGCGCGGCGGCCTATCTCGGCCTCTCGCCCCGCACGCTGGATGGCTACCGGGTGAGTGGCGAGGGACCTGCCTTCCACCGCTTTGGGAACCGGGTGCGCTATCGCAGGTCGGATCTGGATGCGTGGGCGGCGAACCGCCGGGCCACCACGACGGCGGAGGCCGACAGGCTCGGCGCGGCGAAAGCGCGGACACCGCGTGCCGTTCCGCTCGCCGGTGAGTTCGGTACAACCTGATTAACGCCAAGTATGGCCGGGCCGGCGCCAACCAAACGGTGTCGATGCTGCGCTCGACCTACAGCCGGACGTGCGTCGACCACGAAAGTCTGCAGAATCCGGTCGAACTGTGCTTGGCCGTTGCCAAGCGGCTGAACAACATGCGGCCGCGGATTTCCACTTTGGCCGAGCCGCTACCGCGGCGATGGCGACCGGGCATCGAGGCTCACGACCTCCAGCGGGTGGTGAGCGATCCCCGAGCACACCGAGCGCGGGCCCCCCTTTCTCTTGCACGTACACCGAGTGCGCTTTCTCCTAGGTGTATCGAGGCGCCGTGGGAAGAGGGGACGTTCACTCCATCGCCTACACTGGTGCGGTAGAAACCGGATTCGGGGTGACACAATGGGATTTACAAGATGAACCTGGTCGCCAAATGAAATGGCTCGGCACGATCGCCACGACTGTACTTGCCAGTTCAACGTTTGAGCGTTTGCCGTGTCGAACTCAGCACCCGAGCTTGGTGCATCCTTCTTGGCATGCCTCGTAGAGCGAGCACCATCGGTACCTCACGTCGATCCGATCCCGGACGAATTCCCGAAATTTCTCCTCGGCTGACTGGTCCAGCGACCCGGGATCGATTTCCAATATCATTTTGCGGCCTCCGACTCGAAGATAGCTGCCGACCTCCAGGCTTGCGGCAGCCAACTTGGCATCCGGTCCAAGGGCGCCTTCTTCCCCCATCCTCGTCACGATGTTGGGTAGGGTCGTGACCGCTCCATCGAGGGTCACAGTCCCAAAGTCGATCTCGGCGGGGCCGACGCCCTCGTTTTTAAGAAATATTCCCCATGTCTCATCGGCCGGGTTGGTTGTGACTTCGGCGAGCACGAGAGGGGCCACTGTTTTCTTGTAGTGCGCTCTGGTTTCTTCTCCTTGTTCGACGAGCGCGTATGCGGTGATGATAGACACGGCCAAGCTGGCAAGAGCGATGGCGACTGTTGCCCACGCCGTCCACACCTGTGCACCGTAACCTGTGATCAATCTCGATAGTCGTGTCACTGCTTAGGCTCCCGCTGCGGATACTAACGTCCTGACTTATCTCCAGATTCGAAAATCTCTGTGTCTGGTACATGACCGTGTTGGTGCGAACAGCAAATGCTAAACTCCGTCGCTTTGTGACGCCTCTCTGTTTGCCTCGTTGTTACTGGCGTGCATTTGCGGTACATATGGCAGCTAGGGTTCCAGTAGGAATCACATAGAGATGGGGATTCTCTGTCATGCTAAAACTCTGAATTAGATCTTGCAGAGTTGTCGAGTCATGAAGTAAGTCGCACATAAACGACAACACCTCCTGAGAGGGTCCCAGTATCGTCTCGGCTTTTCGTGAATTTCTAAAGGATTCCAATCTAAAGGATTCCAAAAGGATGTAATTCCTCAGATGACTTAATCTGACCACTTTTGATTTGTCTTCAACTGCAAGAGGGTTCTTTATAACCCAATCAATGTAATCTAGTGTCCCTGTCAGTGTACGATTGTAAGAATCCACATAAGCATCTCTCGAATTTTTGTCGGTCTTGAATGTCAGAGATTTTTGTTTTTTGGCGTCTATTGTTATTTCCGTAAGATCAGAGAGTGAACTGAAATACTGAAGTGCAATATTGTCGTATACGACTTGGCCTTGTCTTTTTTCCTTAGAAATGAATTCCTGTATTTCATTCTTTATTGTATAATTTGATACAAGATATGAACCGCCTATGGACAATGCGACGGTAAGCAGTGGCACAAAGGCCTTCTTTATGACGGATTTTCTACGACGGTCCTTATCGGGTTTTCTTTCTTCTTGTGGAGATCGTGTTGTGGTTGATGTCATGATTACTGCGTCTCCAATGTTGCGTGTTCAGTCTCGGGAAGTTAAACATCGGGGCGCAATGTCGAGACATAGCATGTAGCGGGTGCATTGCCCGATAGACTCCGTGGCTTACGTGCCGAAAGCTGCTCGGTAGCGCCTGCGGTACGACTCTGGCGCAGTCGCGCGTAGCGGTGACATGCGACATGGTCCTCGATTGCATTTATCGCGCCTACTCCCTCTGCTCGGAAGCGTACCACGGCGATCATCTTCGCTCGGATGGCGGGCCAGCGCGGGATTGCGACAACAACTCCTGACGACGCACGTCACGTAGAGCCCGGCGAGCCCGGCGCGACGGTTCTCGTGTCGGCTTCGGCGGCACCGGATTGTCAAGTCCGCCAGTTGTGGCTGTCACCCTTGTCTCCCCTTCCGCTGCCGCCCCGCCAGGCACCCGCCCCGGAACGTCCGGACGCCGCTGCCCAGTCTTTCAGATTATTCATGAACGGTGCGTGAATAGTGGCCGGATATCAGTGGCGACGGAATGAATCGCGGAGGAGCCGGCGGGGATTTGGGGGGGGGGCGGTTTGGGCGGGGCCCCCCGCCATTGCATCGCGCGCTCTCCTCCCGCCCCCGGCAACGAGCCGGAAGCCGGCGGCGATTCCTGCGGCGCCGGAAGGGTCATGCCCCTGCGGCGCTGGCCCTCGACCGGATTGCCTGACCGGAAATACACGAAAAAATCACGTATATGGCGCAATACTCCACACTATGTTCATGAAACTTCTGCGATTATCTAACCCGACCGTGGTCGGGTGCGCGTTAAGCGTGTGCAGGCTTTGAGCGGGGATTGGGGTCTGATCCGCTCGAATTGGACGATGTTCAGGGGTGGGTGCCCCTCGGCGAACTTGCAAGAAGTTCGCCGAGGGGCTTTGTCTCGGTGACGGTGAAGTCAACCTGAGACGGTCGCCAATGTCGCACACGATCTTCCTCAACTCCATCCTCTGTGACGCCCGGGTCTGGGCATGGCTTCATCGGGTTGACGAGGCCGAGGGGGAGCGGTGCCGGGAGGCGGGATGCCGGCACTGCGACGGTGAGCTTCACAGCGCCACGTATCCTCGCAAGCCATACGGTCTGGCGCCCGCCCTGAGAGAAGAGGGCACGCGGCGGTTCAGCTATTGCTGCGCGGAGTGCCGCCTGCGAGCGACACCGGCGTCGGTGCGATTTTTCGGCCGCCGTTTCTATGTGGGCGGTCTGTTCCTTGTGGTCAGCGCGCTGGTTCTGAGAGGCGGGGTGCGCCTGGAGACGATCGGGCGGAAGTGGCGGATCTCGGTGGTGACGCTGCGCCGCTGGCGGCGGTGGTGGCGCGAGACGTTCCCGGCGACGGGGCCGTGGCAGGCGAAGCGGGGCGATCTGGTGCTGCCGCCGGAGGAGGAGCCCCTGCTCTTTATGCTGCGGCAGATGCGCGGCGGCGCGTTCGGGGAGCGGCTGTTGCGGAGCCTGATCTGGTTCATGCCGTGGACGGGCTATTGCGCGCTCGGCGATGGCCCGGCGGTTCCCGCAGAAAGGGTTTCTATTATCGTCGGATAGGGCGTCGTACATGGGCATCTCTCCGATGCGGCGAGGGAGGGATGCCGGAATGGACAAGGACGACGGAAGCGCCAGGCGCGAGAAGTGGGCCCGTCTGCGCTTTGCGGTTGTGGGGCCGCTTCTGGCCTCGCCGCCCCCTGCGGGCAAGCTTCGCTCTGAGCTGGAACGGCTGTCGCGGCGGGACTGGGAGCACCCGTCGGGCAAGGGGCCGGCGCGCTTTGCGGTCTCGACGATCGAGCGCTGGTACTACCGGGCGCGGGCAGAGGAGCAGGACCCGGTCAAGGCGCTGCGCAAGAAGCAGCGAACCGACATCGGCCGCGAGCGATCCATGTCCGCGGGGCTGATCGCGGCGCTTCTCGATCAGTACCACGCCCATTCCTCGTGGTCGGCACAGCTCCACTACGAGAATCTCGGGGCTCATGTTGCGATCCATCCCGAGCTCGGCCCGATGCCGTCGTACGCGACGCTGACGCGAGCGATGCGGGCTCGCGGGCTGGTGCGCAAGCGTCGGCCCAAGTGGTCCGAGAGCGAGGACAAGCCGGCGGCCGAGGCCCGCGAGGTGTTGAGCTACGAGGTCTCTCGCAGCCACGGCCTCTGGCACGCCGATATGCACCACGGCAAGCGCCGGGTGCTGACCGCGTCGGGCGAATGGCAGACGCCCATCCTGCTCGGCTTCCTCGACGACCACTCCAGGCTCGGCTGCCACCTTCAGTGGTACCTCGCCGAGACCGCCGAGGTCTTCGTGCACGGGCTCTGCCAGGCCTTCATGAAGCGCGGCTTGCCCAGGTCCCTGCTCACCGACAACGGCTCGCCGATGACGGCGGGCGAGGTCGAGGAGGGGTTGCACCGGCTCGGCATCGTTCACTCCCGAACACTGCCGGCTCATCCCCACCAAAACGGCAAGTGCGAGGTCTGGTGGGCTGCAGTCGAGGGCCGCCTGATGGCGATGCTCGAAGGCATAGACGCGCTCACCCTGAAGATGCTCAACGACGCCACCGTCGCCTGGCTCGAGCAGGAGTACCACCGCCGCAAGCACCGCGAGCTCGGCATGACGCCGCATGAACGCCTGGCCCGAAGCGTCGACGCATCGAGGCCCTGCCCCGGCTCGGCCGAGCTCAAGGCGGCCTTCCGTATCACCGTGAAGCGCACGCTCAGGCGCTCCGACGGCACCGTGTCGCTCGAGAGCATCCGCTACCAGGTGCCACAGCCGTGGCGCCACCTGAGCACACTCTGGATCCGCTACGCGCGCTGGGACCTCAGCAGCGTCGATCTGGTCGACGGACGAGACGGCGAGCGGCTTTGCACCCTCTACCCCCTCGACAGGCGCGGCAACGCCGATGGCGTGCGCCGTCCTGCCAGACCCGGCGGAAACGATGGCGGCGATGGCGGCGGCAGCGCGGGTGCGGCTGACCTTCCGCCGCTGCTCCAGGGCATCCTCGACGATCAGGCCGCAACCGGCCTGCCGCCGCCCTGGTTGCCCCATGAAGAAAGCCCCGGGCGGGGCGGGAACGACGATCAGGGAGAGACCTCATGAACCGCGAACTGCTCACGCTCTACGGGCTCAAGTGGAACCCGTTCGCCACCGACCTGCCGGTTGAAAGCCTCATGGCCACCCCCGCCGTGGACAGCTTCTGCCGCAAGATCGAACAGCATCTCGTGCGCCAGGGCGGCTTCGCGCTCATCGTCGGCGAACCCGGCACCGGCAAGAGCGCCGCGCTGCGTCTGCTCGCCAACCGCCTGGAGCGCATGGACGGGCTCAACGTCGCGGCCCTCTCTCATGCGTCGGCCTCCATCGGCGACTTCTACAACGAGATGGGAGACCTGTTCGGCATCACCCTCGTCCACAACAATCGCTGGAGCGGCTTCAAGGGACTGCGCCAGCGCTGGCGGGCGCACCTCGAAGACACCCGCATGCGCCCGGTCCTGCTCGTCGACGAGGCACAGGAGCTGATCACCCCGGTGCTCACCGAGATGCGCCTGCTTGGCTCCACCGACTTCGACTCGCGCGCCATCCTCTCCGTCGTGCTGGCCGGCGACAACCGCCTGCTGGCAAAGCTCCGCAGCGTGGAGTTGCAGCCGGTCGCCTCGCGCATCCGACAGCGCCTCGTCATGGCGTCCGCCGAACACCATGTGCTCGCCAACATGCTCGACCACCTGTTGGAGGAGGCCGGCAACCCGGCGCTGATGACCAAGGGCCTCAAGGACACCCTGGTCGCCCATGCCGGCGGCAACTTCAGGACGCTTACCATCATGGCCGACGGCCTGCTCGCGGCCGCCGCCGATCAGAACCGCGAGGTGCTCGATGACAAGCTCTTCCTCGAGACCTGGGGCGAACCCGGCCAGCGCAAGGGGGCACGGCGGTGAAGGGCTTCCCGACACGGGTGCCGGCAGAGCTCGAAGATCGCCCCCGGGCGCAGCAGTGGATGGTGGACACGCTGTGGTCCGAGCAGGCCGTGGGCATCGTCGGCGGCGAACCCAAGTGCGGCAAGTCCTTGCTCGCACTCGATCTCGCTGTCGCCGTCGCCACCGGCGTCCCATGCCTGCGCCACTACCGCCCCACGGGAAGCGGCACCGTGCTGCTGTTCGCCGCCGAGGACGCCGGCCATAGGGTGCGCAAACGTCTGCAGGGGATCGCCCACGCCGCCGCCACCCCCTTCGACGAACTCGACATCGCCGTCATCGACGTGCCCACCCTGCGTCTCGACCGGCGCGTCGATCGTCAGCGCCTGCAGGAGACAGTGGAGCGCATCGCACCGCGCCTCCTGATCCTCGACCCCCTGGTCCGCCTGCACAGCGTCGACGAGAACGCCGTCGCGGAGGTCGCTCCCATCCTCGGCTTCCTGCGCGAGCTGCAGCGCCGATACGAAACCGCCGTGCTGCTCGTCCACCACGCCCGCAAGAGCGGCGGCAGCCGGCCGGGGCAGGCCCTGCGCGGGAGCAGTGAACTTCATGCCTGGGGCGATTCGAATCTGTACCTGCGCCGGCGCGACAAGAAGATCGTCATGACAGTCGAGAATCGCGACGCCCGGGACCTCAACGACATCGAGCTGGAGCTCGTCGATGACGGATATGGACCGGCCTTCCACGCCAGGCAGGATCCGGGACCGGAAGACGCTCAGAGCGAGGCCCCGGCCGATGCCGGGCAGCGCGTCCTGCAGGCGATCGAGAACGCAGAAGGCCCGCTCTCCCAGCGCCAGATCCGCGAGAGAGCCGCTACCCGGCCCGCCACCGTCGCCGAGGCTCTGCAAAAGCTCGTCCGCGAAGGACGCGTCGAGCGCGTTCCCGAGGGGGGCTACCGTGTCGCCGCTGCCGGACCCCAAGGTGCGACCGCGCCAGATGCTGCCGTCAATGGCAGGGGCCGCAGGCAGGCGTTACCGAAAACCGTTACCGCCTCGAACCCCTAGAGAGGGAGGGTAACGGTAACGGGTAACACCCGCCGACCGCCTCCCTTCCAAGCAGACCTTCGCCGGGATCCGACAATGAGCGGCGGCGATCCCCTGGCCACCTGCCGCAACATCCCCCTCGACCGGGTCGCCGCCGCCCTCGGCTACCGAAGAGACCCCGCCGACCGGGCGCGCTTCAAGCGCGAGGGCTCGGTCATCAGCATCAACGGCGAGAAGTTCTTCGATCATCTGCGCGACACCGGAGGGGGTGGCGCCATCGATCTCGTCATCCATGCGACGGGATGCCGCTTCCCGGAAGCCCTCCGCTTCCTCGGAGGTCACGAGGGGCGGGGGAAGGCCCCCGCCATCCGGCCCACACCGAGCCGCCTGCGGCTGCCAAGGCCCAGTCCTCGTGCATGGCCCAGGGTCCGCGACGCCCTCGTCGGTCAACGCGCCCTCCGCGCCGACATGCTCGAAGCCTGCCACAGCCGAGGCCTCCTCTACGCCGATGACAGGATCAACGCCGTCTTCGTCTGCCGAAACGCCAGCGGACAACCCACCGGCGCCGAGATCCTCGGCACCGCGCCGCAGCCCAGCGCAAAGCGCTTCAGGGGCATGGCGCCCGGCTCGCGCAAGGCGCGCGGCGGCTTCTGGCTCCCCTGCGACCGAAACCGGCCCGCTCTGGTCATCCTCACCGAGAGCGCCGTCGACGCCATCTCCGCCCGAAGCCTGCGCATCAAGGGAACCCGCGAGCACGGCGCCGTCGTCGCCTCAACCGCCGGTATCGCCAGCGCGGTCCCGCCATGGATTCAGCAGTGGAAACCGAAACGCATCGTCTGTGCCTACGACGCCGACACCGCCGGTGACGGCGCCGCCCATCGTCTCGGCCTCAGCGACCCCAGAGTGATCAGGCTACGCCCATGCACCGCCAAGGACTGGAATGAGATTCTGCTTCGGTCACGATGAACTACCTGGCGAGCATTGTAATCGCGGATCGTCCAAGTGCCGCTGAACGACCATCAAATAATCCGAAAACCCTACCATCAATCACCCTGCGCACGCTCACCAGGATTTATCGTCTCCACATTCAAATAACGGACGCCAACATGGACATTTCACACAATACCGGCTATGCTTTGGTAATATAGTTACGGAGTCTGCCCGGCGCCCTCGAATCCGTGATCGCGGCGCGCGAGCGGGCCGTCGATGTTGTCAGTCGGGAGAAGGCGCATGACGGTGGAACAGGGATACTTGACAGCGCCGAATCCGCCCGGCGATACAATTAGCGCCAGAGCGCCAGAGCGCCAGAGCGCCAGAGCGCCAGAGCGCCAGAGCGCCAGAGCGCCAGAGCGCCAGAGCGCCAGAGCGCCAGAGCGCCAGAGCGCCAGAGCGCCAGAGCGCCAGAGC
>MKWU01005951.1_pt1 | contig 12773 bp, 11 predicted proteins | sample 809101 | NCBI WGS metagenome assembly MKWU01 (sample SAMN05860141, study PRJNA318959) | sponge metagenome | host: Aplysina aerophoba | place: Slovenia: Piran, Adriatic Sea, Gulf of Piran | collected 2013-05-07 | reverse complement strand
GAATTGACCAGCGAGTCGAACAGATGGTCAATCAGGGCTGGGTCGAGGAAGTCCGCTCCTTGCGCGAAATGGGATATGATCCAAGCGACAGCGCCTTGGGGACTTTGGGCTATCTCGAAATGTGCCGTGCGCTGGCCGGGCATTGCCCTTGGCAGGAAGCCATCGAACAGACCAAGCAGCGCACCCGCCACTTGGCCAAACGGCAAATAACGTGGTGCCGCCGCGACCGCCGCTTGCGCGAACTGGACCTCGACGTATGGGGAAAGGCTGGCGTCGTCCAGCGCATCGTCGGCGAGTGGGAGTATCGATGGGGTAGTGGGGCGGGTTGACAGCGGTTGAGGCCTCTCCTACCTTAGACCGCAAAATTAGCGGGAGTAGCTCAGGGGTAGAGCGCAAGCTTCCCAAGCTTGATGTCGCGGGTTCGATTCCCGTCTCCCGCTCCATCATCCGCCTGGCCAACTTGGTCGGGCGGATTTTTTATTTCTTTCCAAGGTATTGCCGTCGGCGCAATATCCATATACCTTTACCGATAGAACGTCTTGCCCCACACTATGATACGTAGATTAATTGCTTAATTCACTATGGTTGTCGTAAAACAAATTGAGCCCGATAGCCTAGGCGCACGCGCGGGATTTTGCATCGGTGATCGCATTTTGCGCATCAATGGCGAAGAAGTGCGCGATTTGATCGACGTGCAGGTCAACAGCGCCGAAGAGGTAATCTGCGTAGAAATCGAGCGCGACAAAGAACGGTACGAGGCCGAAATCGAGCGCCAGAGCGGCGAGTCCTTAGGGCTGGTCTTCGAGGATATGCGCTTGCGTAGCTGTAACAACAAATGCGTCTTTTGCTTTATTCACCAAATGCCCAAGGGCATGCGGCGCAGCCTATATTTTGAAGACGATGATTTTCGACTCTCCTTTCTCCACGGCTCGTACGTGACCCTGACTAACGTCCGCGAAAGCGATATCGACCGCATCATTGAACAAGGGCTATCACCGCAATACATCTCAGTCCACGCAACCGATCCCGAGTTGCGGCAAGTCATGCTTGGGCGCACAAAAGCGACCGTCGATATCAACGAGCGCTTGCACAAACTAGCCACCAACGGCATTGAAATGCACACCCAAGTCGTGCTCTGCCCGGGTTGGAACGACGGGCTGCACCTAGAGCGCACGGTGGCCGACCTGTCCGCGTACTATCCCGCGGTTCGCTCTGTGGCATTGGTGCCCGTAGGGCTGACTGATCATCGGCACAAGCTCGCCCAACTCGATCCGGTGACCCCGGCCAAGGCTGCTGAGTACGCAGATGCAGCCGAATCGTGGGGCTCGCAATTCAAAGCGCGCTTTGGCGAGCGGTTTGTCTATGCGGCGGACGAGATTTTTTTGCTGACGGGCCGGCCCCTGCCAGCAGCGTCGTATTACGATGCGTTTCCCCAGCTAGAAAATGGCATCGGCATGGTTTGCTCTTTTCTCGACACTTGGGACGAGGCCAGCAAGCGGCTGCCAGCGCGCACGGCCAAGGCCATGAGGATTGGTCTGCTGACTGGGCGCTTGGCCGAGCGCATCCTCGTGCCCCTAATGGCTAGGCTAAATGCCATCGAGAATGTCCAGGTTGATCTCCTGCCGGTCGATAATGACTTTTTCGGTCGCGGCATCACAGTGTCGGGTCTGCTAACCGGTCGCGACATGGCGGCGCGTGTGCGCGATGGAATCGAGCGGGATTTGGTATTGCTACCGCCCAATTGCATCAATGGCGAGGGTTTGACACTGGACGACATGACCGTGCCGCAACTGGCCGGAGAGGCTGGCGTTCCCCTTGTGGTAGGGGGGTACGACTTGGTCGAATCGCTCGAGCGCGTTTGGACCGATCAAGGCGTGAAAATACAAGGAGAAGGGCGGCAGCTAACCGAGCTTGGTTACTACATAGGGCGCGAAAAATGAACACCCGAACCGTCGAAAACCATCGCCGACCCATAGTGGCGATTGTCGGTCGGCCCAACGTGGGTAAATCGACCCTCTTCAACCGCATCTTGGGGACTCGGTGGGCCATAACTGATGGCCAGCCCGGGGTCACACGCGATCAGATATTCGCCGCGGCCGAGTGGGGTGGGCGGTCCTTCACGTTGGTCGATACGGGTGGCTATATGCCCAATGCCAAAGACGCGCTATCCGCGGCCGTGCGCTCGCAAGCGGCAAAGGCTCTAACAGAAGCGGATATAGCGATTTTTCTCTGCGATGGGACTACGGGTTTGACTGACCTCGACCAAGAAATGGGGGCCATGCTGCGCAGCGGGGGCGGGAAGTGCTTGCTGGCCGTCAACAAGGTCGATGAGACAGGACCAGTTGCGCCGCTTGATGAATTCTACCGGCTCGGCTTGGGGGAGCCCCTGCCGGTTTCAGCCGTGACCGGGCGGCGTTCTGGGGACTTGCTCGATGCGCTTATTGCGCTCTTCGACGAGGCTGAAGCTTATGGGTCGGAATGGGATGAAGAAGCGATTCGGGTCGCTTTGGTCGGGCGGCCCAACGTGGGCAAATCCACGCTGATCAACCGCCTCGCAGGCCATCAGGTTTCCATTGTCCACGATCGGCCTGGTACGACCCGGGATCCAACGCAACTGCGCTTGACTTGGCAGGATAGCCATCTGTTGTTCGTGGATACTGCCGGTTTGCGGAGGCGATCGAAGGTCGATGATCCAGTGGAATTCTACAGTACGCGCCGGGCGGCTAACAGCATTGACCGAGCCGATGTGGCGGTCGTGCTTCTAGATGGCACCGAGGGGTGGGTCATGCAGGACGCCCGCATCATGGAGCAAGTAATAAAGTCTGGATGCGGCTTGGTAGTGGCGATCAATAAATGGGATTTAGTCGCCGAGGGCACTGTGGATGAGTACCGCCGAGAGTTGCGCCACCGCTATCCCTTTTTGCGCGACTATCCGGTGCTGTGCATATCGGGCTTGACCGGTCGGCGGGTTCACAAATGTCTCGAAGTGGTGGCCGCAGTGGGCAATAAGCGCCGGACGCGGATTCCCACCGCGCGCTTGAACAAGATCATTCAACAGCTATCTGGCGAGTATCTGGCGACTCAAGAGGGCCGCGACATTCGCCTGCTCTACGCCACCCAACACGCGGTTAACCCGCCAGCGTTTACAATCTTTACGAATCTGCCCCGCTCCGTGCCGGGGAATTATCGACGCCACATCGAAAATCGCCTGAGGTCGGAATTTGATTTCGAAGGAACGCCCTTGCGCATCGTCTGGCGTCGGCGCAAAGGATACAGGGAAGTGCGATCGTGAAGAATCCATTGCAAAACAAGCTATATTACAGCATCAGCGAAGTCGCAGAACTCACACAGCTACAACCCTATACGCTCAGAGCTTGGGAGAAGGAGTTCTCCTGTTTGCGGCCGCGCCGTGCGCGCGGTGGTAAAAACAGGGCCTATAGGGAGCGAGATATAGGGATCATCTTGTTGCTCAAAAGCCTCCTCTACGAGGAGCGCTACACGACGCAGGGCGTAAAGAAGAAGCTCAAAGATGAACCCGAGCTCTTGCGCCAAGTCGGAGAGCAAATACCTGCTTTGCTGGCTGAACAACAAAGCAGTCCTGACTCAGCAGAGGGGCGCACTGACCCCGAATCCGCACAGGACCGGGAGGCCGCACTTAGAATGATCGAAGAGACCAAAAAAGAACTGCGCGAGATTTTGCGCCTCCTCTAGCGTTGGCATTTGGCCAAGGCTGTTAAGTCGTCTTGCCTAAATCGATATAATCCTATATTTTATAATCCCAAGTTGGGCGGGCGTCATAGCCCGCTTTTTTATTAAGGGGGAAAGCGCGTATTTCCGCCGTAGATAAATTCGCATTAAAGGCCGATCTAGTAGCTCTTGTCAAACCCATTGTCTACGAGCACGAGGCCGAACTCGTCGATATCGAACTCAGCGGCGTCCGAGGAAATCAGCTAGTCAGGTTATTGGTTCACAAAAATTGCGGCATAACGCTGGCCACCTGCGAGGCAATCAGTCGCGAAGTGGCCGATCTTTTCGACATAGAAGATCCCATTACTGGACGGTATCGGCTCGAAGTTACCTCGCCGGGATTAGACCGGCCCCTAGAGACCGATGGGGATTTCACTCGTGCCTGTGGTCGTTTGCTGAAAGTCCAGCTCACGTCTGGTCGGGTTGTCAAAGGCCGGCTAGTCGCTTGGGAAGCCGATCAGATTCAGCTCGACAGCCCAGTCGAGTCCGTAGCGCGGACTGATATTGCTAAAGCCAATATCGAACCAGAATTGTAAATAGTGAGTGAAGGTCGAGTAAAAATATGAACAATGCGAATATTGTCGAAGCCTTGGGGCAGATTGCTCGCGAAAAAAACGTCGACCGGGAATTGGTGGTGCAGACCCTCGCCGACGCCCTGATTTCAGCCGCCAAGAGGCACTACGGCAATACTGAGAACTACGAGGTTGACATCGACGCAGCCCAAGGCAAAATGGCTGTGTACGCGCGCAAGACCGTCGTCGAAGAAGTGGTCGAGCCATCCATGGAGATTCTCCTCGCCGACGCCCGAGACATCGACCCCCATGCCCAACTAGGCTCTGTGCTAGTGCAGCAACTCAATTTCGCCGACTTTGGCCGCAACGCCATACAGACTGCAAAGCAAATTCTCATTCAGCGGGTCCGCGAAGCCGAGCGAGAGCGAATATACGACGAATTTATCGGTCGGGTCGGCCTCGTCGAATCCGGTACTGTGCAACAGATCAGCCACGGAGACATCGTCCTCAACCTCGGCCGGGCCGAGGCGGCCGTTCCATACAAAGAGCAAATCCGCCGCGAACGCTATCGCCAAGGTGATGCCGTGCGAGGCTATATATATGAGGTGCTTAAGTCGAGCCGGGGGCCTCAGGTCTTGCTCTCCCGCACGCGGCCCGAATTCCTCAGGAAGCTCTTTGCTACAGAAGTGCCGGAGATAGCCGAGGGGATCGTCGAGATTCACGGCGTGGCCCGCGAGCCAGGCGAGCGAGCAAAGATCGCGGTTAGTAGCAGCGATGAACGAGTCGATCCAGTGGGGGCCTGTGTGGGGGTGAAGGGATCGCGGGTCCAAGCCATCGTTAGGGAATTGAGCGGTGAGCGCATAGATATCGTTCCTTGGATCGACGAGCCGGATATATTCATAAGCCGGGCACTAAGTCCGGCTACTGTGGTGCGCTGTATCACGGATTCGCGCCGCCGGCACGCCATCGTAATTGTCGAAGAGGATCAGCTATCGCTGGCCATTGGCAAGGGCGGTCAAAATACAAAACTAGCTAGTCAACTCACGGGTTGGGGGCTCGATATCATCACTGATGAACAATACCAAGAGCGCCGGGCCAAGCAGGAGAAGTACCAGCAAGTATTCCGCCAGATAGATGGCATTAGCGAGCTGATTGCCCTGAGCTTGACTACGTCTGGTTTCGACTCCATTGCCTCGGTCGCTGAAGCCGACCCGGAGCTATTACAGACTGTACCGGGCCTAGAAATGGCCGAAACTGCCCACGGAGTAAAGGCGGCATCGGCAGCGTATCTTGCCGAACACGGCGAGGTGGATATCGAGGCTTTGGTCGCTGCCGAAAGGGAAGAGATGGCTGAGTAAGAAGGAAAAGAGGTGTTAGCCCCGCCTGTTGCGGGCACGGATGGAGAAGATGAGGCAGACCAGAAGGCCAAGTAGCTGAGGGAATAGTTTTGGAAAAGCGCCGAGTTTATCAAGTAGCTAAAGAACAGAAGCTGTCCAGCGATGCGCTCATATCCATGCTCAAAGGAATGGATATGGAAGTAAAAAGCCACATGAGCGTAGTTACACCCGAGATGCTGGAGGCCATCAACCGCAAGCTGGCTGAAGAGAAAAAGAGTTCGATAGAAGAGGTAAAGCGGCAGAAGGCCAAAGAGGATAGTCGCAAACAGGCCGATGGCTCCCGGCCCCAGCGCCGTCGCGAAAAGGGGCCGGAAACTCGCAAACAAGGCATTGAGGGGCTAGCCGAGGAGCGTGTCGCGCCGATGCCTGACAAGGCTGAAGGAGGTCGTCGCGGCCGCCGCCGAGGCAAGGGCCAAGAAGGCTTGGAAAGTATCCGCGAGGAATTGGGAGAAAAGCGGGAAGTAACCGCTCAGGCCAATTTGTCTGGAGCGCCTACAAAGCGCCGGCGGGGGAAGCGGCGCAAAGGGGTGCCGGACGCCAAGGAGGTCCAAGAAAGCGTGCGGCGGACCTTGAGTCAGCTCAATGAAGGCCGGGTGCGCCGCCGCTACGAGCGCGGTCCGCGTGAAGATGGCGACGGAGAAGACGGCCAGATCCACCAGATCAAGGTCAGCGAGTTTATCACGCTCGGCGAATTTGCCGAACAACTCGGTGTCAAGGTCAGTGAAGTGATCGCCTTGTGTTTGCAGTTGGGTACCATGGCAACCATCAATCAACGCCTCGATATGGACACTATGCAGACACTGGCTGACGAGTTGGGCTTCGAGGTGGCCCCGCTAGAGGCCGAAGAAGTCGAGTTGGATGAGATCGTCGAGGAGGAAGAAATCGGTGATCCCGAGCCACGTCCGCCGGTTATCACGGTCATGGGCCACGTCGATCACGGCAAAACCTCGTTGCTCGACTACTTGCGCGAAAGCAAAGTGGCCGAAGGCGAGTCTGGAGGCATTACCCAGCACATCGGGGCGTACGTAATCAAAATGGACGACGGTCGCGGCGTAACATTCCTCGACACCCCAGGGCATGCGGCCTTTACGGCGATGCGAGCTCGCGGTTCGAGAGTAACTGACATCGTGATTCTAGTTGTCGCGGCCGACGATAGCGTCATGCCGCAAACCATTGAAGCGATTGACCACGCCAAAGCCGCGCAGGTCCCCTTAGTTGTCGCGATTAACAAAATAGACTTGCCTACGGCCGACCCGGACAAGATCAAGCGGGAGTTGGCCGAAAGAGGGGTCTTAGTTGAAGAGTGGGGAGGACAGATTCCCTGCGCCGAAATCTCCGCTAAGACCGGACAGGGCATAGACCACTTGCTGGAAGTCCTCCTCATCGTGGCCGAATTGCTTGAACTGCAGGCCAATCCCCACAAGAAAGTCCGTGGAACGATCGTCGAAGCCCACCTCGACAAGGGGCGGGGCCCTGTGGCTACGGTTTTGGTGCAAGAGGGAACGCTGCGCGTCGGCGAGCCTTTTATTACCGGAGTACATAGTGGCAGGGTTCGCGCTCTTCTCGACGAGCATGGTCAACGCGCCCAAGAAGCCAAGCCCTCTATACCTGTCCAAGTGCTCGGATTGCCCGGGGTTCCGCAGGCTGGAGACCTCTTCGCCGTTGCCAATTCCGAGCGCGAGGCCAAGGATCTGAGCCAGCGTCGGCAGCTGATCAAGCGCGAGCAGGATCACCGCAAGCTGCGTACGGTCACGCTCAGCGATCTGCACGATCAGATTCAGCAGGGTCACATCCAAGAACTGCGGGTGGTGGTCAAAGGCGATGTCGATGGATCGGTCGAGGCCATAGCCGAAGAACTGGGCCGCATAACCCACGAAGAAGTGCGGGTTAATGTCATTCACAGCGCGGTAGGGGCCATCTCGGAATCGGACGTATTGCTGGCGGCGGCCTCTAGTGCCATTTTGCTTGGTTTCCATGTAAATACTCAACCCTCTGCCCGCGATCTCGCCGCACAGGAAGGCGTAGAGATTCGCAATTACCGGATCATCTACGAAGTCATTGAGGACGTGCGGGCTGCCTTGGCTGGTCTTTTGGCCCCAACGACCGAAGAACAGGTGGTTGGCCGGGCCGAAATCCGCCAAATTTTTACTTCGTCCCGCATGGGGACGATCGGCGGTTGTTTGGTGCAAGACGGCATCATTGCGCGCAGCAATCAGGTGCGGATTTTGCGCGATGGCCAAGTCGTCTTTACCGGGGAGCTTACCTCGTTGCGGCGGTTCAAGGACGATGTGCGAGAGGTCGCCGAGGGCTTTGAGTGCGGCATGGGATTTGCGGGGTTCGACGACATCGCAGAAGGCGACATCGTCGAGTCCCTAGTCGTGGTGGAGACTGAGCGGACGCTATAGAGGCGGTTGATTTGTTTTGATCGTTATGAGCTGTGCGGTGCAAATCTATATCGGTGATAGCCATTCGCTCAAAGACAAGCGGCAAGTCCTCAATAGCCTTAAGGGGCGCATCCGCAACCGCTTTAACGCGGCTGTGGCCGAAGTAGATGACCATGAGCTTTGGCAGCGGGCAGTGCTGGGGGTTGCCGTGGTGAGTTCGGCCGTTGAACACTGCGACGAGATGCTGACTAAAATCGTCAACTTCGTCGAAGGCGATCCCCGGGTGCATATTCTCGACTATCAAATGGAAATACACTAAACGCAGGTGGCCTCCCCACAACGAATTAGCCGAGTGCGCGGACAGTTGCTGCGCGAGTTGACCGACATCCTAGGGCGGATGAAGGATCCGAGGCTGCAACTAGTCCAAGTAGTGGATGTGGAGCTCTCCGCCGACATGAGCTATGCCACGATCTTTGTCAGCACGCTCGGTAACACAGACGACAAAAAGCAGGTACTCCAAGGAATGCACCGGGGCTTGGGTTTTATACGTCGAGAAATCGCCCAGCGCATGCGCTTGCGCTACGCACCCCAGTTGCGGGTTGCATACGACGATACCGCCGCGCGCGGCGCGCGCGTTACAGCCCTGATCGATAGTCTCGGTGGAGCGCAGCATGGCTGATCCGTCCTTGAGCGGGGTTTTGGTCATCGACAAAGCCAAAGGCCCCACTTCCCACGACGTAATCGCCTCGCTCCGGTGCCTATTGCAGTTGCAGCGCATTGGTCACTGCGGTACGCTTGACCCTTTGGCTAGCGGCGTCTTGGTCGTTTGCTTGGGACCCTATACCCGTCTCAACCGGTGGCTCAGCGGTGCGGATAAGGAATACGAGGCCGAGATTTATCTGGGAGCTGTAAGTGCTACGGGCGATGCTGAAGGCCCGATTCGCCACCAAGCGGACTGCGAGTCTCCCGATAAGCTCAGCGTGGTCCAAGCCCTGCGCGATTTTACGGGTGTCATAGACCAAGTGCCGCCGGCGCATTCAGCGGTAAAGGTAGCTGGGGTGCGCTCGTACAAGCGGGCGCGTCGCGGGGATGAGGTCGTCCTCAAATCCCGCCGAGTTCACATCCACGCAATGGAGATGATCGGCTACGATTTTCCCAGACTAGGCGTGAGAATCCATTGCTCTGCGGGAACGTACATTCGTTCATTAGCCGCTGATTTGGGGCGTACCTTGGGGTGCGGTGCCTATTTGGCGGAGTTGCGCCGGCTGCGCGCCGGTGGTCTTGGGCTGGACAAAGCCCTGACGTTGGAGCAAGTAGCAAGTCTCAGTAGAGTGGGACAAATTGAAAAAGCCCTCGTCCATCCGCGGCTAGCGCTGAGTGAGCTAGCCACCGTCGAGCTGAACGAAGGCAAGCTGGTCGATTTCGCCCATGGGAAGGCGATCGAGCATCCGGCTGGTGCAGGGCCGCGCGAGGTCTGCGCGGTTTTTGACGACTCAGAAACCTTGTTTGGCCTCGCGCGGTGGGAGCAGGGGGCGCTGCGGCCCCTGTGCGTTTTGCGCCAACCCTAGATGGAGTGCGCTAGCGTTCATTTTTCCGGTCGCGTCACGAGAGGACAAGGACGCGGAAAAACATTGGGGTTCCCCACGGCGAATTTGCTGCCCCACGGCGATCAGGCCTTGCCTCAGGGAGTATTTGCCGCCGAGGTGCAATACCCCGGAAGTGGGGCATTGCAGGCCGTGGCCAACATCGGCCCCCGGCCAACATTCGCCGAATCAGCCCTAGTCATCGAGTTGCACATACTCGATTTTGCTGGCGACCTCTACGGACAAACGCTCCAGGTCGCCCTTATAAAGAGGCTGCGAAAACAACGCGCATTTGCCTGTCCAGATGAGCTGGTAGGGCAGATCCGCAGAGACATTCACCAAGCACGTGCCCTGTTCGTCTCCAGCGCTGAAGGCGGAAAGCGTGGCGCGAAATACGGAGGTTGAAGGTGTCAATAACAACTGAGCGCAAGAAAGAACTGATCGAGAAATTTGGCCAAGAAGGCGGCCCCGGGGCCACCCCGGTACAGATTGCCATTCTCACCGAGCGCATCGAGAACCTGACCGAACATCTCAAAGACCAGGAAAAGGACTTTGCCACGCGGCGGGGATTACTCGTACTCATAGGCAAAAGGAGGCGATTGCAAAGCTACTACCTAAAGAAAAACCCGCAGGCGTATGCGGCGTTGATCCGTGAGCTTGGATTGCGCCGTTAGCTCGTACTGAGCGAATTTCAAAACCTCAAAGGAAAGAGCGAAAGATATATCTAATGACTAAACTCGAACGCGAAATAGGCGGGCGGAATCTGTCGATTGAAACGGGCAGAATCGCCAAGCAAGCCAATGGGGCCGTGTGGATGCAATACGGAGAGACCGTAGTGCTGGTCACGGCCTGCCGAACCAACACCCCGGAGGACCGAGGCTTTTTGCCCTTGATCGTAGATTACCGGGAAAAGGCCTACGCTGGTGGCAAAATACCGGGCAACATCTTCAAACGCGAAGGGCGCCCCTCCGAAAAGGAAACCCTGAGTGCCCGGTTAATCGATCACCCCATTCGGCCGATGTTTCCCAAGAAGTTCCCTTATGAGATCCAAGTCTATGTTTCGGTGCTTTCGTACGACGGAGAAAACGACGCCGCTGTCTTGGGTTTAATTGGGGCCTCGGCGGCCCTGAGCATATCCGACATTCCCTTTGCTGGCCCCATGGGAGCCGTGCGGGTCGGACGCATCAACGGCGAGTTTGTCGCCAATCCGACTTCCACCCAGCTAGATGAGTCCGATCTCGAGATCATCGTCTGCGGCACGGCCGATTCCATCGTCAGCGTCGAAGGGGGTGCCCACGAGATTGCCGAGCAAGATCTGGTGGATGCGCTGGCCTTTGGCCACGATTGCATCGCCGAACTGGTCGAGCTACAGGAGCGGCTGGTTACTGAAGTCGGCAAGGAGAAACTTGTCGTCGAGGTCGCAGAAGCCGATCCCGAACTGGTCCGCGCCGTTGCCGAGTTGGCGCAAGAGCAGATCGCCGAGGCTAACAGAAGCCCGCGCAAAGAAGAGCGGCAAGAGCGCATCGACGCGATCAATGCCGATGTCTTGGAGGGGTTGGCTGAGCGCTTTCCAGACTCAGAAAAGCTCATCTTGGCCGAGCTAGAAGCGCTGCTCAAGGCCGACATGCGCACCATGATCCTCAAGGAGAAGCGGCGCATCGACGGCCGCGCACTCGACGCGGTGCGCGATGTCACCTGCGAGAGTACGGTGTTGCCGCGGACACACGGTTCATCACTGTTTACGCGCGGACAGACGCAAGCGCTCTGCGTGGCGACGCTGGGCACTAAGCTCGACGAGCGCATGGCTGACGATCTGCAAGGCAAGCGGTTTAAGTCCTATTACTTGGATTACAACTTCCCCCCGTATTCGGTCGGCGAAGTGCGCTTTGAGCGTGGTCCGGGACGGCGGGATATCGGCCATGGGCATCTGGCCGAGCGCGCCTTAGAGCCGGTCATCCCTTCGGTCGAGTCCTTTCCCTACACAATTCGCTTGGTGTCTGATATTACCGAGTCGAGCAGCTCTAGTTCTATGGCCACAGTGTGTGGCTGCTCGCTTGCCTTGATGGACGCCGGCATTCCCGTTAAAACCGCAGTGTGCGGCACGGGCGTGGGCTTGGTCAAGGAAGGGGACGAGTACGAGCTGCTGACTGACATCCGCGACGCCGAAGATTTTCTCGGCGACATGGACCTCAAGGTCGCTGGCACCAAGGACGGGATTACCGCGATTCAGATGGACATCAAGATCCAGGGCTTGCAGCTAGACGTTTTCAAGGAGGCCCTCGACCGAGCCAAGGAAGGCCGCGACAAAGTCTTGGCCATCATGGACGAGTGCCTGAGCAATGCGCGGCCCGAGCTTTCGCGCTGGGCACCGCGCATTGAGTTTGTCAAGATTGACCAGAGCAAAATCGGCGCGGTCATCGGTCCGGGAGGCAAAACCATCCGCGAGATCGAAAAGACCGGTGCCACGGTCAATGTCGATGAAGACGGCACGATTACCATTGCTTCGGTTGAAGCGGGTCCAGCCGAAGAAGCGCGGCGCATGATCGAGGGAATCACTGCCGACGCCGAGGTTGGCAAAGAGTACGACGGGGTGGTCAAACGGGTCATGCCCTTTGGGGCCTTCGTCGAGATTCTGCCCGGCAAGGAGGGCCTGTTGCACATCTCTGAGTTGGCGCATCGGCGCGTGGACAAGGTCGAAGACGTCGTTGGACAAGGAGACAAAATCGCCGTCAAGGTTCTCGAAATCGACACTGGCGGCAAGATGCGGCTCAGCCACAAGGCCCTGCTAAAGAAGTAAGTGTTGGTCTTGCGCTAGACGAAGAAAAGGCTATCGAGTCTAGCTCGATAGTCTTTTCTTATTATATAATGGTATATGGATAAGCAAATGGAGTTGATTCAGGTGGCTGATATCGGTCGCTATGAAGGCCGAGAAGTAGTGCTGCGCGGTTGGTTGTACAACAAGCGTTCGAGCGGCAAGCTGCATTTTTTGCAACTGCGCGATGGCAGCGGTGTGGTACAATGCGTTGTTTTTAAAGGGGATATCGAATCCGAGCTATTCGAGCGATGCGATCACTTGCCGCAAGAATCTTCGCTCGTAGTCCGCGGCCAAGTACGGCGGGAAGAGCGCGCACCTATCGGCTATGAGGTGGG
>MKWU01005950.1_pt1 | contig 12773 bp, 12 predicted proteins | sample 809101 | NCBI WGS metagenome assembly MKWU01 (sample SAMN05860141, study PRJNA318959) | sponge metagenome | host: Aplysina aerophoba | place: Slovenia: Piran, Adriatic Sea, Gulf of Piran | collected 2013-05-07 | reverse complement strand
CGCTCGCCGGCAACAAGAGCGTCTACACCGGCGTGCGCGGCCGGGGCATGATGCTGGGGCTGGAGTGCGTCGTGCCCAACATGGAGCTTCTCGGCGCGCTGCGCGAGAACAAGGTGCTGGCGCTGCCGGCGGACAGCAACGTGCTTCGCATGCTGCCCGCGCTCAACATCGGCGAGGCCGAGATCGACGAGGCCTGCGACGCGCTGGAGCGGGCCTTGGCTCAGGTAGGGTCGTGACCGAGCCCCGCCACTTCCTCGATTTCGACGGGATCGACGCCGCCACGCTGCGCGAGACCATCGACCAGGCGCGGACGCTCAAGGGGCGGAACGGCGCAGCCGCGCTTGCCGGCAAGACCCTGGCCGCGATCTTCGAAAGCCCGTCGACGCGCACTCGGGTCTCGTTCGAGGTCGCCATGGACGAGCTCGGCGGCAAGACCATCACCATGACGGCGGCCGACATGCAGCTCGGGCGCGGCGAGACCATCGAGGACACCGCTCGGGTGCTCTCGCGCTATGTCGATGCGATCGCGCTGCGCACCCGCTCCCACGAGACGCTGCTGGCGCTCGCGGCGGGCGCGAGCGTGCCCGTGATCAACGCGCTCTCCGACCGCAGCCACCCCTGCCAGCTGGTGGCCGACGTGATGACCTACGAGGAGCACCGGGGCCCCATCGCAGGGCGCACGGTCGCCTGGCTGGGCGACGGCAACAACATGGCTGCGACATGGGTGCAGACCGCCGCGCTCTGCGGCTTCAGCCTGCGCGTCGCCTGCCCGGCCGCGTATCCGCCACCGCCCGGAATCGTCGCCTGGGCCAAGGAGCGGGGCGCCGACATCGAGGTGGGTACCGATGTAGCCGGCGCGGTGACCGGCGCCGACTGCGTGGTGACCGACACCTGGGTGTCGCTGCACGACGACCCCGCGCGCAAGGGCAACGTGTCGTTCGAGCCCTTCCGGGTCGACGAGGCGGTGATGGCGATGGCCGCGCCTGACGCGATCTTCATGCACTGCCTGCCGGCGAAGCGCGGATGCGAGGTGACCGACGCGGTGCTCGACGGCCCGCAGTCTGTGGTGTTCGACGAGGCGGCCAACCGCGTGCCCGCGCAGAAGGCGATCCTGCTCTGGTGCCTCGAGGGCGGCTGAGCCCTTCTCGTCCCGCTGCCTCTGCCCTTCATCTACCGGAGCGTGCTGACGGTTTTTGAATCATGTGGTTGACACTCTTGCGTACTTGTCACATTATCACAAATCAATAAGATTACATCGTCGCGTTCGGGGAATGGTGCCGTGCCGACAATCCGCATTTCTGACGAATCGATGCAGCGACTGAAGGCGTGGGCGGAGCCGCTCGTGGACTCGGCGGACTCGGCCCTTGCAAAGGCGCTGGATGCCGCCGAACGCTATCGTGAGACTCACGCCCCAACGGCACCGGGCCCCGTCCCACGGAGCGGCGATCATGCTCCGGAGCTACCGGAGGAGACGGTTAGAGAGCCCCTCATGGACGTCATCTATGAGCGAGGTGGCCGCGCGAGCGGGCGCGATCTTTATCCGGCCCTGAGAGAGCGCATGAAACGCTACATGACGCCCGGCGAATTCGACCGAGTCAGCTCGGGCGACGACAAATGGAGAAGTACCGTGAAGTCGGCACGCGAAGACCTGGTTCAAGAGGGATATCTCCGCGATGATTCGCCACGCGGGGTCTGGGCTCTGTCCGACGCAGGCGTCGCATTGGTCGAGAGCCGTCGCGTGGCGTCCACGGGGAGCTTCGTCGACCACCTCCTCGCGTTTCCGGACGTGGGCGAAGATTCCGACTTCGATCAGCCGCGCTCGGGCCCGCGGCCGGTGGACCTGTGAGCTATCTCATCGACACCAATGTGGTGTCTGAGCTGCGCAAACGGGAGCGCGCGAATCAAGGAGTCGTGACTTGGTTCCGGTCACGGGAGCCGGAGGAGCTCTACCTGAGCGTGCTGGTGATCGGCGAGCTGCGGCGCGGCGCGGCGCGCGTCCGCCGACGCGACCCGGCGTTCGGCATGGTGCTCGACAGGTGGGTGGCAGAAATCGGCGAGCGGTTCAGCGACCGTATACTCCCTGTCGATCACGCCATCGCCGAGCGCTGGGGGGAAGTCAGCGCGCATCCGACGTTGCCGGATGTGGACTCCCTCCTCGCCGCGACGGCGCTCGTCCACGATCTCACCGTCGTGACCGGCAACGTACGGCATATCGCGCCTTCCGGCGCGCGCTGTTTCGATCCGTTCGGCTGAGGCGGCGGGATTTGCTAGTCTTGGGCGCGGGCCGGCGCATGGGGCGCGCGCGGACCGGACCAGGGAGGCAGCGATGTCGCTGATGATCAGGGGTGGCACGGTGGTCACCGCCGACGAAACCAGGCGGGCGGACGTCTACTGCGAGGACGGCACGATCAAGGCGGTGGGCGAAGGGCTGGAAGCGCCGGCGGGTGCGGAGATTGTCGATGCCGGCGGCGCGCTGGTGATGCCGGGCGGCATCGACCCGCACACCCACATGGAACTGCCCTTCATGGGCACCGTGACCACCGACGACTTCTTCACCGGCCCGGCGGCGGCGCTCGCCGGCGGCACCACGATGATCATCGACTTCGTGATCCCGGATCCCGAGGGGCGCCCGATGGAGGCCTGGCGCGACTGGATGCAGCGCGCCGCCAAGGCGCCGTCGGACTACTCGTTCCACGTGGCCATCACCAACTGGAACGAGAAGATCGAGGAGGACATGGGCGTGCTCGCGCGCGAGCACGGGGTCAACAGCTTCAAGCACTTCATGGCCTACAAGGGCGCGATCATGCTGGACGACGAGAAGCTGCTGGCGAGCTTCGCACGCTGCCAGGAGCTGGGCGCGCTCTGCACCGTCCATGCCGAGAACGGCGAGCTGGTCTGGCACTTGCAACAACAGCTGCTGGAGAAGGGCATCACCGGGCCCGAGGGGCATCCGCAGTCGCGCCCGCCCGAAGTGGAGGGCGAGGCGGCGAACCGCGCGATCCGTATCGCGCAAGTGCTCAACGCGCCCATCTACGTCGTCCACGTCTCGTGCAAGGAGGCGCTGGAGGCCGTGACCCGGGCCCGGCTCGAGGGCCAACGGGTCTTCGGCGAATGCCTGGTGCAACACCTGGTGATCGACGAATCGGTCTACTACCAGGCCGATGCGGAGACGGCACGGGCCTACGTGATGAGCCCGCCTTTCCGCCCCAAGGAGCATCAGGACGCGCTCTGGCGCGGGCTTCAGGCCGGCAATCTGCAGACCACGGCGACCGATCACTGCGCCTTCTGCGCGCCGCAGAAGGCGGCGGGCAAGGATGACTTCACCAAGATTCCGAACGGCACGAGCGGCGTCGAGGACCGCATGTCGGTGCTCTGGCACCACGGCGTCGGCAGCGGCCGGCTCACCCCCAACGAGTTCGTGGCGCTGACCTCGACCAACGCCGCGCGCATCTTCAACATCTATCCTCGCAAGGGCGCGCTGCAGCCGGGCGCCGACGCCGACATCGTGGTCTGGGACCCGGCGAAAACGCGCACGATCTCGGTCGAGACCCATCACCAGAACGTCGACTTCAATATCTTCGAGGGAATGGAGGTCTCGGGCGCGGCGGCGACTACCATCAGCCGCGGGCGCAAGCTGTGGGACGGCACCACACTCAACGTCGAGGAAGGCACGGGCCGCTACGTCGATCGCCCGACCTTCCCGCCCGTGTTCGACGCGGTAGCGCGGATGCAGGCAATCAAGACCGCGCGCCGGGTCGAGCGCGCCGACGCATGAGAGAGACGACGGGAGGCAGAGCAATGAGCGACGACATCATCTCGGTGGAGGAGTTCGAGAAGACGCGGGTGGCGCGCTTCAACCAACTGGAAGGCAGCACGCTGCCCATGCTGGACGCGGTAATTCCCGGCTGCGAGCGCGAAATCTTCCACATCATCGGCCGGGGCGTCGGCGAGGACGCAACTCAGAAGGCCACGATCACCGACAACCGCGACTTCAACGTCGCCGTCGTGCGTTGCGGACCCGGCAAGGGCACGCTGCACCACGACCACGAGACCAACGAGGTCTTCATGCCGCTCAAGGGCCGCTGGAAGATCTTTTGGGGCGACGACGAGGACACCCGCTGCGTCCACCTCGACCCCTGGGACGTGGCCTCCTGCCCGCCCCACGTGATGCGAGGCTTCCGCAACGTGAGCGACGAGGAAGGCCTGCTTTTCGTCATCGTCGGCGCCACCGACCCCGGCCGCGTGACCTGGCGCGACGACGTGCTGGAGGAAGCCGAGCGCCGCGGCCATAAGCTGACAGAGAACGGCATCGAGCGGGTGCCGGCGGCGGCCGAATAGCCTCTCCCGGCGCCGCCCCCTATCGGCGGCGCGCGTTTACGAGACGAGGGCCGGCCAGCGGTCGCGCCAGGGCCGCACGGTCTCGAAGGCGGCCGCCGCCCGCAGCACCATAGGATCGTCGAGGTGGCGGCCCACGATCTGCAGCCCGACCGGCAGCCCGTCCGCCGTCCAGCCGGCGGGCACACTGGCGGCGGGCTGGCCGGTCATGTTGAGCGGAAAGGTGAAGGCGAGCCAGGCGAAGGGCGGCACCAGGCGCCCCTCGATGATCTCCGGCCCCTGCATGTAGAGCCCGAAGGGCGGGCACGCGAGCGTCGGCGTCAGCAGGACGTCGTAGTTCCGCATGAAGCGCCACATCTTGTTGACCAGCGCCTTGCGCCCGGTCACGGAATTCGTCAGATCCTCCGCGGTCCACGGCCGGGTAATAAAATCCACCAGATGCGGCGTCATTTGTGAGCCGTGCTCGGCCACCAGCCGGCGCATTCCTGCTAGATCGGTCTCGGCCGCCACCAGGCCCCAGAAGGTGAGATAGGGGTCGTCCCAGCCGGGGTCGGCCTCCTCCACGGTGCAGCCGAGCTCGCTCTCGAACACCTTGGCCGCTTCGCTCACGATGCGGCGCACCTCGGGATCGACCGCGGCATAGCCCCAGTCGGCGCTGTAGGCCACGCGGCAGCCCTTGAGGTCGCCCCCCACGTCCGTCCAGTCGAAGTCGGCGGCGGGGAGCGAATGGCGATCGCGATCGTCTGGCCCGGCCATGACGGAGAGCATGAGCGCGCTGTCGGCCACCGTCCGCGACAAGGGGCCGATGTGCTCGATCCCCTCCCAACTGGAGACGCCGGGATAGCGCTCGTCCCGGCAGCCGGGGTAGAGCGGCACCCGACCCATCGAGGCCTTGACCCCCACCAGCCCGCTGAAGGACGCAGGGATGCGCACCGAGCCGCCGCCGTCGCTGCCGACCGCGAGCGGCCCCATCCCCGCCGCGACCGCCGCGCCCGAGCCCGCGCTGGAGCCGCCGGGAGCGCGCTCCAGGTTCCAGGGGTTGCGCGTCGCCTCGAACACGGCGTTGTGGCTCGCGCCGCTGTAGCCGAACTCCGGCACGTTGGTCTTGCCCAGGATGACCGCACCCGCGTCCCGCAGGCGCTCGACCACCACGTCGTCCTCCTCGGCCACGAAGTCCTTGTAGGCGATTGAGCCGGAAACGGTGGGGAGGTCCTTGGTGCAGACGAGGTCCTTGATGCCGACCGGGACGCCCGCGAGCGGACCCGGGTCTTCTCCCGCCGCGATCTTGGCATCCACCTGCCTGGCGGCGGCACGGGCGTAGTCGGGTGCCGGCGTGCAGAAGGCGTGCACACGGGGCTCCACCTGCTCCATGTGGGCGATCACCGTGTCCGCGACCTCGACCGCCGAAAGCTCCTTGGCCCGCACCCGCGCCGCCAAGGTCACGGCGTCCATCCGGCAGATTTCGTTGGCTTTCGTCGTCATGTGACCTCCTTCAGCCCGCCTTGGATGCGAACGGCCATGCGATCTCCCGACCCGACGTCAGTCCTTGCGGGCGAAACAACAGAATTATGAGCATCAAGAATGAAAGCCCGACCTCGCGCAAGCCGCGCGGCGCCGCCAGGTGCATCGTGCCGACGTCGAAACCGGCCTCGATCAAGCGCAGCAGCTCGCCGAGCACGCTCACCACGAAAGTCCCCGTCACCGCGCCAGCCAGGCTGTTCATGCCGCCGATCACCAGCATGGCCAAAGTGATGAACGTGACGTCCAGGTAAAACGAGCTCGACGACAGGACACCGATGAAGTGCGCGTGCAGCACGCCGCCGAAGCCCACGATGAAGGCGCTGAAGACGAACGCGATCAGTCGCTCCCGCCGCACATTGATGCCGGTCGCGAGAGCCGCGACCTCGTTCTCGCGCGACGCACGCAGGCGCACGCCGTGGCGCGACTCTTGATAGGCGTAGGCCAGCCCGAGCGCGAGCAGCGCATAGATCAGGGCGACCCAGATGTCCGTGTAGACCGGTAGCCCGATCAGAGCGCTCGCCCCGCCGGTCACCTCCTTCCAGTTGGAGATCACCACGTAGACGATGGCGAGTGAGGCGAACGTGCCCATCGCAGCCGAGATGCCCGAGAGACGCATCAACGGCACGCCGATGACGAAGGCGAAGATGGACGAAAGCGTGCCTGCGATCACTGCCGCAGGGATGGTCGGCAACTGCAGTGCCGTCATGAAGGGAGGCAGATCGAGAACGATCTTCTTCATGGTAGGCGGGATGGTCAGCAAAGCGGACCCGTAGGCGCCGATGGCCATGAAGCTCACGTGCCCGAAGGAGAGGATCCCGGAGTTCCCGATGAAGATGTAGAGCCCGATGACGACGATCAGCCGGATGAACGCCTCGGTCGCCGTGCGTTGCAGAGGCATCGGCCCGAGCGAAAGGAGAGCGGCCAAAATGACCAGGACGAGCGCGAGGGAAAGAACCGGCCAGATCAGCCTGACGGACTTCTCCAAGCGGCCGGTCATCGGCTAGATCCGCTCCCGCGCGCTGCGGCCGCGCAGCAGGCCCTGCGGTCGAACCAGCAGGAAGCCGATCAGGACCGCGAAGACGAAGGCATCGCGGTAGGGCCTGAGCTCGACCGTAAGGACCGCCTGCAACGCCACCGTCAGAACGCCGACCACGAGACCGCCGACGGCAGCGCCGACCAGGCTGCCCATGCCGCCGATCACCGTTGCGACGAAAGCGACGAGAACCAGGCTCACCCCCATTCGCGGCGTGAGCGTTCCCGTCTGCACCACGTAGAGCAGCGAGATGATCCCGGCGAGCACTCCGCTGAGAAGAAAGGCGATTGCGATGACGGAATTGGCCCGCACGCCCACGAGACGCGCCATGCCGAAGTCCTCGGCGGCGGCGCGCATCTGCGTACCGATGCTGCTGCGGCGGAAGAAGACGACCAATCCGACCAGCAACACGATGGTGAGGGCGATGGTCACCACTTGAAGTTTCGGAATGCGCAAGCCCTCGACGACGAAGAACCCGCTCAGCTCGTGGAGGAAGGTGACGCTCTTGGGGCGCGCGCCGAAGATCAGGAGAACGAGGTGCTGGAGGAAATAGGCGAGCGCGAAAGACGCGATCAGGAGCGTTGCCGGATTGGCGCGGCGCAACGGCCGGAACGCCACCCGTTCCATCACGATCGCTGCGGTGACCACGAGAGCCATAGCCACGAGCCCCATGATGGCCTCATGCATGCCGAAGGTGAAAAACAGCGCATAGGCGCCCAGCATGATCAACTCGCCATGGGCGAAGTTGATCAGGCGCATGATGCCGAAGATCAGGCCGATGCCGAGCGCGGTCAGGGCATAGAGAGCACCCAGACTGATCGCATCCACGATGTTCTGCAGGATGAACGTCAAGGGTCGCGCGCCTTGTAGCCGAAATAGGCGTCCTCGAAGCCGGCTTCGGCGCGCAGCTCCGCGGCGTTGCCGGCCATCACTATGCTGCCGGACGCCAGCACGTAGGTGCGATCCGCGGCTTCAAGCGCCCGTGTCGCACTCTGCTCCACGATGAGAATGGTCACGCCCTCGGCGCGAAGATCGGCAACCGCACGGTAGACCTCGCTGACGACGAGGGGTGCCAGGCCGAGAGAGGGCTCGTCGATCAACAGCAGGCGCGGCCGCGCCAGCAGAGCACGCCCGATGGCGAGCATCTGCTGTTCGCCGCCGGAGAGCTTGCCGGCCGGCTGACGCAGGCGCTCGCGAAGCACGGGAAACATGGCGAGCACGCGGTCCACGTCACCGTCGATCGCACCGCGATCGCGGCGAGCGACGGCGCCTATTCGTATGTTCTCGGCAACCGTGAGGCCCCCGAAGATGTGCCGCCCTTCGGGAACCAGGGAAATGCCCAGACGCACGAGCTCTTCGGGCGCGATGCCCGCGATCGCCTGCCCCTCGAACTCGATGCTGCCCGAAGCGGGCGGGACGACGCCGGCGATTGCATTGAGCAGCGACGACTTGCCGGCCCCGTTCGGCCCGATGACGGAGACGATCTCGCGCTCTTCGATGCGAAGCGAGACGCCACCCAGCGCCAGGATGTTTCCGTAGGTGACTCGCAGATCCTCGGTCGCCAGCACGGCCTACACGAAATCCTCGCCGAGATAGGCCTTCTTGACGTCGGAGTTCGCACGGATATCCGAGGGCGCTCCCTCGGCGATCGAACGACCTTGATCGAGCACATGGATGCGGTCGCAGAGCCCCATGATGACCGCCATGTTGTGTTCGATCAGCAGCACGCCGCAGTCCAGGCGGCGGCGGATGTCGCGGATGACCTCCCGCAACTCGTCGCACTCGCGCTCGTTGAGGCCGGCTGCCGGCTCATCCAGCAGCAGGAAGCGCGGACGCATGGCGAGCGCACGGGCGATGCCGACACGCCGCTCTTCCCCGAAAGGCAAAGCATCGGCCCGTGCCGCAGCCTGGGACGCCAGACTGAGCCAGCGCAACACTTCGTCCGCCCGCTCGCGCGCCCGACGGCGGCCGAGGCCGACGCCGAGCGCGCCCGCTTCCACGTTTTGAAACACGCTGAGGCCGCCGAAGAGGCGGACTCCCTGAAACGTCCGCGCCACCCCGTCCCGCGCCAACTGAAACGGCGTCCGCCCGGTCACGTTCCGGCCGGAGAGCCACACGCTGCCCTCGTCCGGTCTTTGGAACCCGGTCAGGACATTGACGAGGGTGGTCTTGCCCGCGCCGTTCGGCCCGATGAGGCCGAGGATTTCGTTCTGACCCAAATGCAGGCTCGCGCCGCTGATCGCACGCACGCCTTCGAACCGCACATGAACGTCCCGCGCTTCCAGCGTCCCGCCATCGGCGGCACGCACGCCCTGCATTTCCTCCGGCCGAACGGCGGCTCCTTTGTGGTGCCTCAGAAGACGATCGAGGCGGCCTTGGTCGGCCGGAACACCCCGATGGCGCTGTGCTTGCCCTCCTGCACCTGCATGATCGTCATCGGCCGGGTCACGCTCATGTGCAGCTCCGGCGAATAGGTCGTGGCCCCGACCAGGGAGGGCTCGTCGGTGTAACTCTCCAGCACCTCGCGCACCGCATCGCCGTCCAGCGATCCGGCCTTCTCGACGGCCTGGGCCCAGGTCTCGATGGCCGCGTAGCCGGTGTACATCTGCCCGGTGGCGGGCGGGCCGCCATGCATCTCGATGAACTTCTCGAGCACCTCGTTGATTTCCGGACGTGGGTCGTCGCCGAAGATCGAGCCGTAGATGGCGTAGTAGAGACCGCTCAGGTTGGGCACCGCGTCGAGCCAGTAGTTGCCTCCCATTGCCTCACCGCTGATCAGCGGGATGTTCACGCCGGCGGCCCGCAGCTGCTTGAGGGCGGCTGCGCCGCCAGGGGGATAGGAGCAGTACATGATCGTATCCGGCTGCGGATCGAGCGCCTTGAGCCGCGTGATCTGGGACGCGATGGACGGGTCGTTGTTCTGGAACGTGTCCTCGCCGAGGAAGGCCTCCTCGCCCGCGATCTCGATCCATCTTTCCTTGAACGACCGGCACAGGGACACGTCGAATTCCACGGTCGGATCGACCAGCATGTAGGCGGTGCGATAGCCCTGGTTGTTGTATCCCCACTCCGCCATGAGGGCGCCCTGGCCGGGCGTTCCGATCGACATGGTAAAGGCGTACGGCCCGATGCCCTGCACGCCGAACTTGGGATCGGCGGCACAGCTCGAGAACGCGATGATGCCGCGCGCGTTGGCGACCGAGGCAGCACCGCCGCCGAAGTCGTAGTCGCAGGTCACGAGCACCATCTGCGCGCCCTCATCCAGCACCTCGAGGCCGGCGTTCGCGCCGTGGGCGATGTCCGATTTCGTATCTGCGAAGACCATCTCGAGCTGACGGCCAAGCACGCCGCCCCGCTCGTTGATCACCTTGACGGCGAGTTGGGCCGCCTTCTGCGGGCCGTCATCGTAGGGCGCGACGAATCCGCTCAACGCCACGGCAGCACCGATGACGATGGGATCTTCGTCGGCGGCAGCCTGGTGGCCGAAGCCCAATGATGCCGCTGCGATCAATCCGAGTGCGACACATGGGATACGTATCATTCTCATGCGAAAGGCCTCCCCATTCCACTTTGTCGCAGCGACTCATCGAGAAGTCGCTGCTCTCCCACGAAGCAACCATGCATACCAAGCGAGGACCGTGTCAACGTTGCCCCCGGCCCGCCTCGGCCAGCCAGACCGGCCTGGCGGTGCGCAGAACGCAACCCTGCGCCGCCCCGTGCCACCCGTGCCAACACCGGGGAGTCGCGTTCTCCGGTCGGCCCTGAGCGGCGCCGGCACTCAACAAGTTGCGGACAGACTGTACCTTTGATGACAGATGTGGTATACAAGCCACACAGTGAAGAGGCTTGTGATTTTGGGGAGGTACTACAGTGAATATTCCTGCGATCCCGGGGTCGGCGGCTCTTCAAGAAGGGCCGGGCGCGAACCGCCTTCGTGATCTGAACGTCGTCGCGCGACCGGACGGAAAATTCAAGGCTCTGACGCGGAGAAATCTCGACGAGATTTCTCAGTATGGGAACGTCACGGACGACGATCTTTTTGCCATGAAAGTCGTCAGCGCCGTGCTGCCGTTTCGCACCAACCGCTACGTGATCGAGCACCTGATCGACTGGGACCGGATCCCGGACGATCCGGTCTACCGGCTGGTGTTCCCGCAGCGGGGAATGCTGGCGGACGGCGACTTTAGCCGGATCGCCGATCTCGTGGCCCGTGAGGCCACGGCGCAGGAGATCGAGCGCGCGGCCACCGATATTCGCACGCGCCTCAATCCGCATCCGGCGGGGCAGCGGGAGCTCAATATCCCTCAGGAAGAAGGCGAGACTCTGGAAGGACTCCAGCACAAGTATCGCGAGACAATGCTGTTCTTCCCGAGCCAGGGTCAGACCTGTCACGCCTACTGCACCTTCTGCTTCCGCTGGGCGCAATTCGTGGGCGATAAGGAGCTGAAGATCGCGTCAAAGGATGCGGTCAACATGCACCGTTATCTCGCCGACCATCCCAACATCTCGGATGTTCTTTTCACCGGCGGCGACCCGATGATCATGAAGACCCGGGTGATGGAGGGGTACCTGCGGGCCTTTATCGACGATCCGGCAATCGCCCACGTGCAGAACATCCGGATCGGCACCAAGGCGCTCACCTTCTGGCCGCATCGCTTCGTCCACGACGAGGATGCGGACGATCTGCTGCGCCTCTTCGAGGACCTCGTCAACTCGGGCCGGCATATCGCGATCATGGCCCACTTCAACCACGGGCAGGAGCTCAGGACCGACGTGGTGCGCGAGGCGATCCGCCGCATCCGCAGCACCGGCGCCGTCGTCCGCAGCCAGGCACCGCTGCTCGCCAACATCAACAACGATCCCGATGTCTGGGCGCAGATGTGGCGCGAGCAGGTGCGCCTCGGCGTCATCCCCTACTACATGTTCGTGGAGCGCGACACCGGCCCCCGGCATTACTTCGAGGTGCCGCTGGAGCGCTGCTGGGAGGTCTTCCGGGGCGCGATCCAGCAGGTCTCGGGGCTGGCGCGGACGGTCCGGGGCCCGAGCATGAGCGCGACACCGGGCAAGGTCGAGGTGCTGGGCGTGCAAGAGGTCGCGGGCGAGAAGGTCTTCGTGCTGCGTTTCCTGCAGGGGCGTGACCCCGACTGGTGCGGCCGGCCCTTCTTCGCGCGCTTCGATCCGAAGGCGACCTGGCTCGATCAGCTGGAGCCGGCCTTTGGCGAGGAGGAGTTCTTCTTCGAGGAAGGCCTCCGGGCGCTGACCGCGTAAGCCAGTTGCCGGCAGCGACGCGCCGGCACGCCCGAATGCGCTGACCCTTATCGCTGCGACGTTGCGCGGCGGGCGGCCCTGCGCCACCTTGGACGCGTCATGGGTTGCGCGGAAGAGAGCCGGGCGACGCTGCGGATCGTCCTCGCCGACAATTTGGACGTGCTGCGCACGCTTGAGCCCGGCAGCATCGACCTGATCTACATCGACCCACCCTTTAACACCGGGCGTGTCCGGACTCGGGCAACGCTCAAGACGGAGCGGGACACGGGCGGCGACAGGATCGGCTTCCAGGGCCAGCGCTATCGCACCACCACGCTCGGCACGACTGGCTATGCGGACCGCTTCGACGATTACCTGGCGTTCCTTGAGCCGCGCATGATCGAGGCCCACCGGGTGCTCGGCGGCACGGGCTCGCTTTTCTTCCACAGCGACTACCGCGAGGCGCACTACTGCAAGGTGCTGCTGGACGGCATCTTCGGGCGCGAGAGCTTCATCAACGAGATCGTCTGGGCCTACGACTATGGCGGGCGGCCGAAGCGGCGCTGGCCGGCGAAGCACGACACCATCCTCTGGTACGCGAAGGACCCGGCCAACTACACCTTCCACCTGGACGCCG
>MKWU01005948.1_pt1 | contig 12780 bp, 8 predicted proteins | sample 809101 | NCBI WGS metagenome assembly MKWU01 (sample SAMN05860141, study PRJNA318959) | sponge metagenome | host: Aplysina aerophoba | place: Slovenia: Piran, Adriatic Sea, Gulf of Piran | collected 2013-05-07 | reverse complement strand
CATTCTGAACTCGCTGCAGAGATTATTGAGCGAATTCGTACCGATGAAAAGATTCATGTTGAATCGCTATGCCTATATCTCGGTGAGATTCGATCAATTCACCTTAAATCAGAATCTTGGGGCTTAGTTTCTGGGAAAGATCTAATTGACAGGTTCTGGAATAATCTGATCCGATGGGCGACGGTTGATCAACCGAAGCTTGTAGCTCAAGCATCTTACGAACCGATTCGTGATCGAATCCTAAAAACCGGTACATCGGGTGAAGAGTTGCTCAAGCAGTTTAACCAGTTGAGCGATACCGATTTTCAAGTGGCTGCTGGCGGCTAGTTGTAGCTAACGGACATACCGTCTCGTACATCATTGTTAATGCCATATTGAGGTATGGGGTAACGTAATCCGTTGCGAGATAGGTGTTCTAACCCATCTATTACGCCGGGCAGGAAACTCGGCGGTAGAGCCATTAACAGCTCGTCTTCCATTACTCCGCCATAACGGCGTTCAGCAAAACAAGGAATGGAAAGACTGGGTTCACGGGTTGCCAGTGCCCGACCCCAGCTGTCTGCACAAGCACTCTCACCGACACAGCTGAATTCCAACTTTTTGTATCCAGTCCACTGTAATCCGTTAATAAACAGAATCATTTGTGCTGGTGTTGCATAGATAAGGCAAATGTCAGGAGGATTGAGTCTTCCAGACACAAGTGGACTGACTGCCATGGCCTGATATTGTCCGAAAGGAACAGTATCCATAGCTTCTTGGTGCTGTTTTGACTCTTCAACGGTGGAGTACCAAACTCCGGCCATGTTTTTCCCACTTAACCACTCTTCACTTCGTGGTGCAAGACCAATTACCGTACGACATTGGTCACCAACTAGATCACTCGCGCTCACACCCACGGTCCAGCCGTTTCGAGCTGCTTGACCCACCACCTGGTCCGTGGTATGTACATGCTTAGGACGTCTGATGCGCGGAATATCATCCAGATCTGACTCTTTCGCAAACAGCTTCATCCCGATCGGTGTAGTCCGCAGTCGTAAAAATCGATTTAAGTTGCCGACCAATTGATTCCAGTCAAGGTTTTTAGTGTCACTTGTAATAACAGTCATTCGTTTTGAAAACTCATTTATCCGCGATTATTGAGATGGTCTTATGTTCGACGTTATTTACTCAACTTCGATACGACTGAAATTGGGTGCGCGACGTTCAACGAATGATTGAACACCCTCTTTGAAATCGCCTTTAGCCAAGCTTTCGTCCATCCATACGTTTGACTCTTCCATGGCTGGTCCCAGTTCACGATTCAGATGACGGTACACTTGGCGCTTCATCATCATGATGGAGTTGGGAGCAGAGGTCTTTGCAATATCTCGAAGGTACCTGGTCGCATCTGTCACGCATTCACCTGTTTCGCAAAGATGGGTGGCGAAACCAATACGGAAAGCTTCTTCACCGTCGAATTTTCGGGAAGTCCAATATAGATCTAGCGCGTGTGCTGGACCAACGAGTCGGGGTAGCATCCAGCTAGTTCCATGCTCTGCAATCAATCCCCTTTGTGCAAATGAGGTAGTTAGCTTCGCTGTTCGATCAACGAATCTAAGATCACAGAAAGTAGCAAGACTGAATCCTAAACCTGCACAAGCGCCATTGATGGCGGCAACCAACGGCTTGCGTAAAGCAAGTAAATAGGTGATTCCGTCTTTGTAGTTTGCATCATTCAATGGGTTTTCGTGACTTGTCGCAAGGTGTGGGTGTGCATCTCCTAACCGTTTTCCAGCTTCACTCATCGCACTGAGAGAATTCATGTCTACACCAGAACAAAATCCTCGACCCATTCCTGTGATCACATTACCGATTACGTCTGGGTTCTTGTCTGATGAATTTAGCGCATGCCGTATTTCAGCCTGTGTTAAGTCAGTAAGCGCATTAAGCGTTTCAGGGCGATTGATTGAGATAACCGCAACTTGGTCTTCTATGGAATACAGAATCTCTTTGTACATAGCCGATTTACCTTTCTAGTCAGATTGAATTAAATAAGATTTTTGGAGCATTTGGATTAGGAAAGTGAATTGCCGTTAGCAATTCGTTGGTTGATTGGGTTTCTCCTGACTCTTGTTGCCATATTGGTGTTTTTGGTGTATCGATTTGTCGGTATTGGCCTGGTTGAATTGACACTTGACTCGTCGATGATCGATGAGCCTCTATTAGTCGTTCGTCTCGATGGATTACACAACACAAATCGATCCAACGCATACATCAGAGACTTTCTGAGACCTAGAGATTCGCTTCTGGTTCAGGAGAGTGCTTCGCGCATCTTTTTTGGAATAACTGATGTCGTGGCAAATGGTCCAGATCACTTTCAACGGAATCTTGTTTCGATTCACTCGATCCCAAAAGGTCGAATATTTACAGATCTGACAACAAGCCAGGAATATATCGTGCTGGAAAACGGCGTGGCTGAAGTTTTGCAGTTTAGGACAGAGTTTGTTGGACACTTCCCCGACGCGATCGAATTCTCAAGAGAGAACGTTTTACTCTTGGCTACTCTGCATGGCGACAGTGAGACAGATTTTCTGAAGATGTTGGAACTTTCTCTTAGAAATCAGAAAGGTGAGATTGTGTATTCAGCCGAACCGATCTTCTTAGGGTCCACAGTGCCAACGAGATTCAATCACTTTGTCATACTCGGATTTGAGAGCAAATCTCTGGTCAATAGTTGGTTCCTAAGTACGAATAGAAAATCTCTCTTTGCTACGGAATCAAGTGAGATTAACAGACTGGTTATGTTTTCGATCACTCGGATAAGCCCCACGCGATCAGAGTTAAGTCGGTAAATACCAATTCCGAAATAACCAATTCGCATTTTTAAGAGAGAGAGGATTAGCGGTTAAAATCGAATCTCTCCAAAAGCCCACCCTTGGAATCACACCAAGACAAATTACGTTTCAATTCAAGGAGAACGTTAAGAAATGCCCATGATCCTTAATGAAGATCAGCGACTGTTACAAGATACTGCGAAGGAATTTTGTGCAGAGAATTTGCCAATTTCGCAACTGCGTCAGCTTCGAGACGAAAAGAACGAAGATGGCTTTGACAGAGAAACCTGGAAGAAAATGGCGGACTTAGGTTGGTCGGGCATTCCATTCCCTGAACAATACGGTGGTTTAGCTTTTGGGTATAAAGGCCTTGGCGTTGTGACCGAAGAGACTGGTCGTACTTTAGGCGCTAGTCCTTTGTTTGGAAGTGTCTGGGTAGGTGGAACAATAATCAATTTAGGTGGCTCAGACGAGCAAAAAAGCGAATTGCTTCCTAAGGTCTCCACCGGTGAGTTACTTATTGCTCTGGCCCTTGAGGAAAGTTCGAGGCATAGTCCCTATGCAATTGAAGCTTCCGCTGAAGTCTCCGATGACTCGGTGACTATTACTGGGAAGAAAGTATTCGTTCTTGATGGTCATGTTGCGGACAAGCTAGTGGTGGTTGCTCGTTCCTCAGGTGATTCTGGTGATCGTGATGGCCTTACCTTAGTACTCGTTGATCGGAAGACTGAAGGTATCTCAGTTACTCGAACCGAAATGGTTGACAGTCGAAATGCCGCAAATATTGACCTTGATGGTGTTTCTGTAAGCAGTTCACAGATTATTGGTGAAGTTGGTGGCGCTGCAGAAACTCTGGATGCAGCGTTGGACATTGCAAGAATCGGTTTGGCTGCAGAGATGATCGGTAGTACGCAGGAGTGTTTTGACCGCACCATCTCTTATCTGAAAGAACGTGAGCAGTTTGGAGTCCCAATCGGGTCTTTTCAAGCCCTCAAACATCGCGCAGCGAATATGTTCTGCGAGGTTGAGTTGAGTAAGTCTGTGGTCCTCGAGGCACTGACTGCCCTGGATGAAGGAAGATCCACCGAAGAGATTGCCTCGCTCGCGAGCTTGGCGAAAGCAAAGGTCGGTGATACATTCCACTTGGTCTCTAGGGAAGGTATTCAGATGCACGGTGGCATCGGCATGACCGACGAGTTTGACATCGGTTTCTATATCAAGCGGTGTGCGGTTGCAGAACAAATCTTCGGCGACTCGAGTTTTCACCGAAATCGCTACGGTGAATTGCAGGGGTACTGATTCTCGCGTGCACTCAGTTGTTTATTACGGGTCTTCTATACCATAACGCCATTAGAGGTTTACTAGAGCGATCTTTGTAACGTTGCTCTATATGTCAGCGATCGCTTCATGCTTACAGCTCAGGCAGTTGAATCTAGCTTTGGCCTTAACGCTGTTTTGCATGCGATTGAGGAATACATCGGTGATTCGCAAGAGGGCGAACTGCGGTTGAGAAATTTCCAAACATAATCATTTACTTTGGCTGTTGAGCGGCCTGTGGCTTGATTGTGCGGAGATTTACCTGAGTTACCGATGTGTTCAGGTCTGTGGTGGTAGGTTCGGTTACATCGCTCTGTGAGACTGCGAGTGCGATTTATGATCCAGTATACTTGGTGAGATTTGTGGATTAAACAAATGCAACACTGGATGAGGTTATTGGTTCGGATTCTTGGTGCGCCCGTACCATTTGCGTTGCTCATTGCGCCACTCAACATCCTGTCTTGGTGCACATAGGAATCTATCCTTTAGAGAACGCCATCTTCCATACCGCCGTAGACACGATGGTTCTTCCCTCCATAGGCTATCTGAGTGTGGTGAGGCGTGCAAAGAAGGGTTGGAAGGGTTTCTTTGTATTTCCTGATGTGACTCGGAGCATGGAAGCGGATAGCCCGCACACCACCTCCATATGGGATGTCCTAGGTGTATTCTGCATCTCGGTATTCCTCCTAGGCGTGTTCGGTATCATCAACGTTGGATGGATGTTGCTTATTTTGCTGGGCCTGTGCCTAGTAGGTTGGTTTTTGGGAAGCATCTGGTGTTACCAGAAATTCTCCAATTGGTATCTGACCTATAGGGTTCGAAAGGAGAGCACTCAGCGAGCGGATTGGGCCCTTTTGAATCGAGTTTGGATCAATGGTCTTTTTATTTTCAAACGATGCCCAGTCTACCATTTAGGAAACATTCCTCGGGGTTTACCTTTTTTCCGACCCGTTGCGTCGCCCTGATTCGACTTGGTCAGATCGCAATCCATTTGATAAGTTCCTCCGGATCTGTTTCAGCCCACTAGCCGGGATACTCACTGTTTATTTGTCGTGGTAACCGTCCTCTCAACCGTCTAGGCGTTCAATCTTGAGCCATGCCAACAAAGATGGCTTCTCCGGCCTGCCCGACAAATGACTGTTTTGGATAGTTGATCGCAGTCTTGGCAAAGGTTCGCAAGCTGGTATCTAGTTCTGGACTCCGTTCATAAGCCATGAGAGACTTGGCCACTTGATGGACTGCAGGATGCTTTAGATTTAATGCATTCTCTAGAGCAAGCAACCCTTCAGGGGTTCGGAATTCGCCCAGTGCTTCCGCCGCGAGTATGGCTGAAGTCCGCCCTAAGCTCAGACTTTCGATGCGAAATCTGTTTGCCCTTTCGGTGCGAAACTTCCCAGACGATAGCAATTGAAGCGTGGTCGCCGTGTTTTCCTTGCTGTGGACTTCAAAAATTAAATCGTGGACTTCGAGGTCATTTGGGAAAAGATGCGCCAACAACTCGGAACCTTGCAACCATGCGTTATATCTCAAACGTCCATCCCGTTCTACAAAACGAATGACTGGACCGTCTCTACGAAAACCCTCTCGAGTGTACCCGATCAAAAAGTTCTTCAACTTTGGCACACGATGGAACGCACGACTTGGAAGTTCTTTGGGAAACTTGCTCTTAAGGTACTTCTCATAGGAACCGTTCTCTACGATTGAATACCACATCATGCCATCGACAGCGTGTCGAATTAACGTATCGTTGCCGCTTGACAGTGCTTGCGCCACAATTGCATTAGCCACATCCGCAGGAAGATCCTGACTGAAAACGCCATCTGTCTCGAACCACTCGTACAAGCCCAAGCCGGCTTGATCAGGTGCATCTACGATTGAGTCAGCATGTGAACTCAACGTCCATCCAAACATGAGTAGCCACATTGCAATCCGAATAAATTTCACGTTAATTTCTTCTGCTGACTCCAGCACAATCTATACCTCTGGCAATATGAGTAATCCCACTAGTTTACATGCGGAAAGCAACTATTGCCGACGACGGTGCCTGATATCATGGACTATCTGAATGATCTATGAGGTGCTATCAGTCCTTCAAAAGCCTCTGAAGGACATGCTCGGTTACTCGCGCAATCACATGTCCAACTATCCGGGATCATAAGACCCCTTTCAGAGCATCGAAACAATGCCAAGCATCTTTCGTAATCCACCTCAGCTCTTATTTTGCATTGGGCTGAAAGGACGCGGTTACACGATAGACATGACTCGGGACAGGATTCTTCGTGACCAAGAATCGTTATAGACATAGCCAGCAGTACCTGTCCAATTTTGAAATCTAACAACGACTTATATTGAGATCATTGTCACTGTGTTCGGTTCCGTAGACTGAATGATCGTATCGAACCACTACCACAACTGAGTGAGGTGTACTGGTATCAGTAACTAACACTGTGCTGACTTAATCAGACACATCGGGCAGGTCCTAACCACAGTTTCGACTCCATAACTCATTGAATTGTGTGGCACTAAAGTACATAACTCCCGAATATATCGAATCCTTAGTACTCAAAAAGCAAACGACTGCTGTTGCTTTTGCACAAGCCAATTGATCTAAGAGATTCCAATGCTTCGGTTGGTTAAATTCCTCAGGATGATCACCTCCTTCAACGACATGGAGAGTAGCGCTCCGACAAATTACGCACTCAGCGTAGCTTACTCGACTAAACCATTCTCAAACAACATCCGAATTGGGACCGCAAGCATCTGTTCATCAAAGCGCATCACGCTCTCTCCGTCATACAGTACTACGCCCAAATTGAAACTCGGAACTCTGGCCGCCACATGACGCAACCCATCGAAATCTGCGTCGCTGACAGACCCACCTGCCGCTACATTGATACCTGTGATGGTCTGATCTGGTTGTTCTATAACGAAGTCGACTTTCGCTTGACCTTTGTCCTGACAGTGGTAGAGCTCGTTGGAGTTCTTCATCCAAGATAATTGACGGCGAAGTTCCAAGTAAATCAAATTCTCTACGAGCTTCTCGAATAAAGGTCGATTCTGCCAAAGCTGGTCGCTATCAAGATTGAGCATCAGGCTTGCCAATCCGGTATCCGACATGTAGAGTTTCTTGCTTTTCATTCGAGAAACTGTGTTCGTGGGCCATACAGGTAGTAGCTCAGTAATAAACGATTCGTGCAACTGCGACAATAGACTTTGCAACATGTGTCGAGGCATCTTTGTTTCCTTAGAAAGCCTTGAAAGACCGTAGAAGGTTGTGGTTTGCTCCACGATTCTCGACATGAAAATGGGAATCGCGTCGATTCCATGCAGCATTACAAAAAACTGCAGTCTCCATATGCTGTTGATATATGCTAAGTACCAGTCCCTCCGCTGGTCCCTTGGTAATTGCAATGGTTCGGGATAGCCACCATCCACCACTATTTTGGCAAGATCTTCTCCATAGAGCTTCACGTCCTGAACGGCTAGCGGCACTCTCCCTTCTAGTAGACAGGAGAGCAACGAGTTTGTCCCCCACTTGAAACTTAGTTCTGTGGTTTGAGCATTCACTTCGCTCTGTGCTAACGGATACATTGGTACACACGCTAGTTCCTTACCAAACTTTTTCTCAAACTCTCTCATGAATTCGCCGGTTCGTCTTGCAAAAATAAACGCACCTGGTTTCCTATCAGCTTTGATCCGATTGTGAAGTGCTACGAACATTTCTTCACTATATGTGACATGGTCCAATATGACATAATCTGGTAACTGTTCGAAAAAGCGAATCGGATCTCGTGACGCCAACTCCTCAGTATGTGAATCTCGAAATGAAAAATATTTATATGGTTCGTGAGAACTCTCGTTCTTGTGAGGTGCCGCCTCACTTAAAGCTTTGACGACCATTGATTTACCACATTCAGGAGGTCCGTGGAGAAGTACCACTGGTGAATTCGAAAGTACATCCATCAGCTTGCCCGACACAAATCGTTGAAACATTTAACACCTACTATGCTATTAAATAGATACTAATTATAGTAAATGAAAATGCACAAATGCAAGTGTACACCTATAGCGCGACTAAATTCTGAACTTAGTTGCTTAATATCTTGTAAGGTGGCGCACCTTATGCCCGAATCCACTTCTTTTGTAGTGATTGATGCGTAAATAATTGCATATCAATTACGTACTATGCCTGTTATATCCGGCCGTAGCTACTGCAGCTGATCGTTCTCGCTTCGGATGCATGGGAGTGGGGTCAGTTTCATTGAACGTTACCGTCTCTATAGCTTTATTTGCATAAGTCAGACCAAAACCGAGAGGAAAAAGCGGGTCGTAGCCCAGATCTCCACAATTCAAAATGTACTGAGTGGGGTATTTCGGCCAGGACTGAGGCAGTTTGCCACGAAAATCATGCTGCACCGTTCCGTCTGCGAAAGTCAAGATGACTTCGGCTACTGCACCACCCTGGGTACCAGGTAACCAAGCGACAACAAATGCATCGGTCGCATTTAACTCTGGATTGATCCAAAGAGGACGGCCGGTCACCAACATGCCAACAACCGGCACTTGAAATTTTCGCAATTCGCGTAGTTCGTTGATTGCCTTTGGATTGATATGCTGGTAGCTGATGTGTTGTAAATCGCCGTCACCTTCAGCATAGGGAGTCTCGCCAAATACATACAGGATGGCGTCGATCTTGGATGTGTCTTCGAGATGTTCCGTTAAGAACGCTCTTCCTCCAGCCACTCGACATTGTTCCGCAAATCCTTCGTATATCGATTGTCCAGAGGGGAAATCTTCGTTGCTGTTCTCCGTACCTTGCCAAGTCAGACTCCAACCTCCGCATTGATCTGGAATTGAGTCAGCGAACTCACCTGCTACCAAGATATTCATTCGAGGATCTAGTGGTAAACAGCCTTCATTCTTAAGTAGGACTAAAGACTCTCGAACGGCGGTTCTAGCTAAATTGTCTTTTTCACGGTTGGTCTGTTCTATATGAGCTAGACGCTTTGCACGAGTTGAAGGTAGTCCACGCCACCACATGCCATTAAGTGCCTTGACTCGCAGGATACGAAATACAGCGTCATCGATTCGTTGGGTAGTCACTCTACCATGGCGATGCGAATCAGTGAGATGGGCGTGCACTGCGCGCCAGTCGCCGCTGACCATGAGCATGTCTACACCAGCGTTTACACTCAATTCACACGCTCGACCTAAGTCGTCATCTAGCTGAGTAAAACCATCCCAGTCACTTACTATGAACCCTTGAAAGTTCAGATGCCCTTTGAGAACATCTGTGAGCAGATATTTGGAACCATGTATCTTTTCTCCGTTCCAACTGTTGAAGGCCGCCATTACGACTTGAGCACCCGACTCCAACGCGGCTAGATGACCTTGGGCATGGATTGAGACAAGGTCGGATTCAGAACATCTGCTGTCTCCTTGATCGATGCCTTCGAATGTACACCCTTCACCAACGAAGTGTTTCGCGGTAGCAAGGATTCTTCCTTCACTCAAAAAATCACCTTGATTAGGCAATCCTTGTAAGCCCTTAAACATCGCGCGCGCGAATTGCTTGACTAACCCAGGATCCTCTGAAAAACCTTCATACGTTCTACCCCACCGCAAGTCTCGTGGGACCGCAAGTGTGGGTGCAAACGTCCAGTCAATACCAGTAGATACAACCTCAAGCGCAGTGGCGTGTGCAATTTGCGCAATGAGTTCGAAATTTCTAGATGCGCCAAGACCAATGTTGTGCGGGTATAGGGGCGAACCGAAGAGATTGTTGTGGCCGTGTACTGCGTCGGTTCCCCATAAGATAGGAATGAATCCTGCCTCGGAAGAAGCGAAGCGATCCGCTAGTTCTAACCAAGATGCCTTTGGATCTCTTTTACTTTTAGGAAAACTACCGCCGCCGTTCAGGATAGAGCCAATTTGATACTCAATTGCTTCCTGTGGCTCGATTGCGGCGAGTTCTGCTTGAATCATTTGCGCAATTTTTTGCTCTATGCTCATGGATGCCAGCACTCTGGATGCCAGTTCCACAGCCTCAGACTCGCCAGGAATCTTCGGCGAATCTACAGACCATAAAGACTCTTTAGTCACTACAGTTGCCTCAAGTTGGTGGCGAAGGGAAATCCCATACTGCTCTCCGTTTCTCGAACCATTGAACTCAGAGTCCTAAGGCCTGATCTAGTGTTACAGTGTCATGAACGAAACTTCGCAGTCTGGCAAGAGCTCTCATTCGCATTGGCTCGACTCTTTGTGACTTACAGTTTAGATATCGGGTATCTCTGTTTCATGCCTGGTTCAGCGAATCCCAACTAGAATAAGAGATCAAAAACAAACGCTACAAGATTGTTCGGATTTGAATGATGTTGAATTGGCGAAGAATGGAACTGAAGAGAATTAATACTGTCTAAATATCTAGTATTAGATCTTGCGGGGGAGAGATGGCAGAAGTAGAAAGTTCAAGAGTATTGCGGGACTATGCAGAGTTTGAACGAGCAAATCAGGATATTTGGTCAGATTGGCCTGTGGATGTGAAGGTTGACCCTTACGATCTCCCTATAGAAGACGTGGACCCAGCGCATCCTGATCTGTTCGTGGCCGGAAAGCAGCACCGCTACTTCGAACGCCTTCGTGAAGAAGACCCTGTCCACTATACCGCGAATAACGTGTTTGGTCCTCATTGGTGCATCACGAAGTTCCATGACATTATGGAAGTTGAGGCTAATCACAAAGCGTTTTCCTCCGAACAGAAATACGGAGGAATCCAGTTAGGGGGAGTGCAGTACGAAAATCCTGATCCAACTTTCACGTTACCAATGTTCATTATGTCTGACCCACCAAAGCACGATGAACAGAGAAAAGTGGTTCAACCCATGTTTCTGCAGAAGAGTATTCAGGTGATGGAGCCTCTCATCAGAGACAGAGCTGTAGAGATTCTTAAGAGTCTTCCTCGAAATGAAGAATTCGACTGGGTTGAGCATGTCTCAAAGGATCTGACCGGTCGGATGTTGGCGACTTTGTTTGGAGTACCTCAGGAAGATCGCGACAAGTTGATACATTGGTCGGATACAGTGAATAACGCAGCGAACCCGGAAGCTTACCTATCAATTGAAGACGCATTTGCTGAGTTATGGAAGTGCTACACATATTTCAAAGAAGTATGGGATGATCGCCTTCAGGGCTCCTTGGATGGCTACGACTTGATTACCATGCTTGCAAGCGGAGAATCCACGAAGGACATGCCTGCGAACGAATATTTGGGAAATTTGCTGCTTCTAATTGTTGGCGGAAACGACACCACGCGTAACTCAATCAGCGGCGGTGTGCTAGCACTAAACCAAAATAGGGACGAGTACCAAAAACTGTTGGACCATCCTGACCTGATACCGAATATGGTGTCCGAGATAATAAGGTGGCAATCTCCAGTCGCGCACATGGCTCGGACCGCGACAGAAGACTATCAGATTGGTGACAAGGTTATCAAGGAAGGAGATCGATTAGCTCTGTGGTATGGCTCAGGTAATCGGGACAAAACGGAACTGGAAAATGCTGATAAATTTCAGATTGACCGACCACGAGCCAGGCATCACTTGGCATTTGGGTTCGGTATTCACAGATGTGTGGGAAACCGCCTAGGAGAGATGCAACTCCGGGTTTTGTGGGAAGAAGTTCTGAATCACTGTCCAAATATTGAAGTGGTTGGTGATCCTGAAATTCTCCGATCGGTATTCATCAATGGGATCACCAAATTACCAGTCAGAATACCTGCATAAACTTTGATGGTTGGAGTATTGATGTTTTGTCCAACGTGCGCGGAGGAGCCGCAATATCTCGGCGGGATATAAGGCGTAGCCATGTTAGTGTGGCTTTGGTGTGGAGCGTATTTCTTTGACACGTTTACGGATGACATTGAGGAGCGCACCGCCACAAGAGGCTACAAAATATAACGGCCACCACAGAATGTCTTGTCGGTTGCTGGCGGTTCCAGTGCGTCTATGGTTGGAAAGTAAACGACACTGCCAACAGACAAGTGGAAGCAACTACAAGCAGAAAATCTCTACTCAACCCTCGGCAACTACAATACCATCAATGTTGGTCGAGTAGTCGATACCCAAATGGATTACGATGGCAAGATGCGCCTCCGTTTAAGGTGGGGGGTAGTCTCCGCAAGTTCCCTTAGGTGTGAAAGAGGTCTCTAACAGAGATAAATCATCACAAACAAATTCATACATATTTTCTTTCTAGAATAACAGCTTACGTCGATTTCAGTGCATGGACGCACCTTTTGACATCTAACAACCATGATGGGCAGCAGTAGACAATGCGACGTACCAAAATAATCTCTACGATCGGTCCAGCCTCAATGGATTGGGAGATCATTCGTGCTATGTACGATGCCGGCATGAATGCTGTCCGTATCAATATGTCCCACGCATCGTATGACGATGCCGAACGTGCTATTCAGTGGATCAAGACGCTTAACCGAAAGGTAAAGTATGCAGTACCGGTCATTGTCGATACGTCTGGTCCTGAAGTGCGAATCGGGCACCTGGAAAAACCACTGGAACTTCGAAATGGCCAGCATGTCGCTCTAACATCAAGAGTCAATCCCGAAATGATCGACGGGCTTACCTCGATACAC
>MKWU01005947.1_pt1 | contig 12780 bp, 8 predicted proteins | sample 809101 | NCBI WGS metagenome assembly MKWU01 (sample SAMN05860141, study PRJNA318959) | sponge metagenome | host: Aplysina aerophoba | place: Slovenia: Piran, Adriatic Sea, Gulf of Piran | collected 2013-05-07 | reverse complement strand
AATGATACGCAAGTGCCTTCTTCACCTTCCTCATCGGCAGCCGTCCCCGTGCCATCCCTTCCTCCTCGGATCGATCGCGAAAATCCGAGGCTCAACTTCAACAGCACGGATAAAAAGTATTCGACGACACAGGGGGTTACGCCGGCGTTGCCGAGTGTACCCACTACATTTCCGTGATTTCGGAGGCAGTCAGGCGGTGTGTTCGCGCCAGTTGGGCGGGAGCGCGATGCCGACAGCCTGGAAGACCTTCCCGACCTGGCCGACAACGTGGGTGCGGGTGGTGACGCGCTTGCCGTCCTTCTCGATGGCGGCCTCTTGCAGGCGGTCGAGATCGCGGATCAGGTCGCCCCATTCGACGATGACGCCGGCAGCGCGGCAGCGGTCGGCCAGTTCCTTCTGGAGGACGAGGGCGAGGAAGGAGCAGAAGACATGGCCTCGGATCGCCGCGTCACAGGAGTGGTAGATCGGGCGGGTGCGCATCTGGGCCTTCGCCCGTCTGAACAGCTCCTCGACCGTGAGCAGCTCCCTGTAGCGCAGCACGGCATTGAGCGGCGTCATGCGGGCGTTGGTGCGCAGCACGAAGATGCCGTCGAAGCGGGCCTCGTCGGCGAGCTTGCCGGCGTCGATCTCGAACGCCTTGCCCGCGCCCGTGCGGCGCAGATAGCGCCGGTAGGCGCTGTTGCCGATCAGCGCCTTTTCGCCCGAGGCCAGGCGCTTCTGCAGGCCCTCGACCACGGCCTGCCGGTCGGCGCGGTCCTTCTCGGCCTCCGCCTCGTTGCGGCACACGACATAGCGCGCGCCGTCCACCTCGACCTCCTTCACGAACAGCTGCGTCTCGCCGCGGGCGCGCTCAATCAGAAGCGGCACAAAGGGCCTCTCGTCCCTCAGCACCACCTCGCGGACCACCTTCGTGCGCCGCTCGCGCGCCCCCAGGATGTAGTCCAGGCCCCGCTCTTCCAGCGCCGCGACCGTCGCCGCCGATATCATCCCCCGATCCGCCACGACGCACACCCGACCGATCCCGAAGCGGGACCGCAACCGGTCCACGATCGGCAGCAGAACCGTCGTGTCCGCCGTGTTGCCGGGCAGCATTTCCGTGCAGACCGGGCGCCCCTCGCCATCCAACACCACCGCCAGCACCATCTGGCGAAGGTCCGGGCGATGGTCCTTCGAGTAGCCGTGCGCCCCCAACTCCTCACCGCCCGCGCCGTGGAAGGACAGCGTCGTGGTGTCCATGAACACCAGCGACAGGTCGGTGAACAGGTCGCGCCGGCGCACGAACAGCCGTTCCTCCACCGCATCCTTCACGCAGCGCGGCGCCAGAGCGCCGGCCGCCGCCGGCTCCAGCTCCTCGCCGAGCCATGCCATCGCACGGTAGAGATGGTGAAGGCGCAGACCCTCCACCCCCTCGATGGCGTAGTCCGCCATCCATTTCTCGCACGACCGGTCCGAGCCCGACACGAACAGCCGGTGAAGCACGCTCACGAACACCGCGCGCTCGACATCGAACCCGAAGCCCCGGCCGTCCAGAAGCTCCTTCACCACCTCGCCCAGCCCCAGCCGCTCCCACAGGCGACCGAACAGCAGCCGGCCGCCGATGCGGGTGCAGGCAAGCGCGCCCGCCTCCATGTCGTCCAGAACCAAAGACCGCTCCGAATGGCGCGCCAGAGACGCGATCAGCCGGTCGAGTTCGCCGCTCTCCTGCAATATGTCCTTGCGCCCGAGCGCCCGGATCGTGCGCTGGCGCACCCGCTTGCCTTCGCGGACGCTCTCCACGAGGTAGAGGTAGCGGTGGCCCCGGGCGGTCGTTTCGCGCACGAACATGACCGCGTTGTATGTCGGCGATATCTACAAATCAATAAAACAAGCCTATATCTGCAAAAAATGTTTCACTACATTTTTCTCAACCCTCCCCAACCTGGACCCCACTATTCAATGATTTCAACAACTTCCCGAAACCGGACCCAGCAATAATCCATGCCGACTGTTCAAGTTCAGCGAGGCGTAGGGCGGCACCCTGTGTCGTTCCAAAATCCGCCGCCCCCGAGGGGTGGCTACTTTGCTGACACCGGGTGGTAGAGTCGGGGGGAGACGCGCCCTGCCTTAGGTTGAGGGAGTGGCGGTTATCCGGCGGCTTTCGCGCGGTGCCGGTGCCTCAGTCTCTTCCTTAGCCACGTTTTCTCGCCCCCGCTCGTCAAACCGGACGTGCCGATTTCCAGCATCCGGCTTTCCTTTGAGATCATGCCTTCGCCCACGGAAGGCCCTGGGTCTTTGGCTCAAGGCAGGTCAGGCCGTAGTGTTTCCACAGCCGGGGGTTGGGGAAGCGCACGTACTTCCCGCTTTTCACCTTGTGCTTCCGGCAGAGCCACTGTCGCAGCCGTCTCGTCGAGTGATTGTTGATTGCCGCGTAGGCAGGGCCGACCTGACCGTGGCGGTAGTAGTTCGCCCACCCGGATATCATCCAGTTCAGGCGCTGCACCATTTCCTCGGTCTTCATCGTCCCGTATCGCGCGACTGTTTGCTCACTGATCCGGCGGCAGATGCTCTGGACGCTCGCCTTGCTCGGGCGGGTCCCGATATAAGGTCGTCCGTGCAGGCCATAGTTGCGTCCCACGCGGTGTCCGAGGAAGTCTATCGGCTCCTCCGGGCACCGCAGGCATCGGGTCTTCTGTTCGTTGATCGGCAGCTTCAGCCTGTCCATGAGCCGCTTGACCGCCACCAGCATGTCCGCCGCCGGGGCCTTGCCGACCACACAGAAGTCATCCGCATAGTTCACGATCTCCGAGCAGTAGCGCCGAGCGTAGCCCAGCGCCTTCCAGCCCAGCACGAAGCGCCGCATGTAGAGGTTACTGGCCAGCGGCGAGATCGGGGAACCCTGTGGGGTCCCCTTCCGCTCCCTGCGCGCCCGGTTCGAGCGGCGTTTGCCGCCCTTGCCGTCGTCCTCCTCCACCGGCATCTCCAGCCACGCCTTGATGAGCCCAAGCATCCTGCCGTCGCTTACGCGCCGGGCGATGCTCTTCATCAACTCGGCATGGGGAATCTCGCCGAAGTAATTGGACAGGTCGCAGTCGACCACCTCGTTGTGCCCCGTGTTCAGGAGCCTGTGGACGCGCTTTACCGCGTCGTTCGCGCTCCGCCCCGGTCGGTAGGCGTATTGCTCCGGTTGCAGGTCGGCTTCGAATATCGGCTCAAGCACGAGCAGGGCCGATGTTTGCGCCACCCTGTCCCGTATGCAGGGGATGCCCAATGGCCGGAACTTTCCGGGCTGTTTCTTCGGGATCAGCACCTGCCGCACCGGTTTTGGCACGTAGGTCCCGTCCCTCAGATCCCGCGACAGTTCCCCAAGCCAGCGTTCTACGCCGATTGACTCGATGTCAGCGACGGTCTCTTCGTCCACCCCGGCAGAGCCGCCGTTGCGGCGGACACGCCTCCAGGCTTCGGCAAGAAAGTCCTCGCGCCACACCTTGTCGATCAGCGCGTGGAAACGCCGGTCGGGTTCTTCCTTCGCTTTCGCATGTAGCATGGTCTGAAGTTTCCGAACCTTGTCTGACCCTGTTAGGCTCTCGCCAGTGGTCACGCCTTGCCTCCTTTCCACACCGTTCTCAAAGTCAGGCCCCTTTCCTCGACCGGCATTACCCGGCGTCTTCAGTCGTACGGGCCTGTCCGCCACCCTGCCGGCCCGGCCTGCCCCTCACGGGGTTCCGGTTGACGCGTGCACGCCACCGACAGGGCTTCCCGTGTTGCTACCCTTCCCCTCTTCCATGCGTGCCGCCGCCACTACCCCGGCGGAACCGCCCGGTGCTCATTTCGCTCGCTTCCCGGTCGGTGGCAGCCTTCCCCGAAGTAGCGATCGGGTCGGCTTCCGCGTCTTCACGTTTCGAGGCCTGCTCAGCGTTCACTCACGTTGCGGCCCGCATGGTCGCTGAACCGCCTTGCGCGGTCCGTCTGTCAGAGTGCTTCGGACTATGTCGTTACCTCCATAATCCGCTCCGATTGCTACCGGCTGGAGCGAAAGTTGCCGGGCGGGATTCGCACCCGCTAGGGAAAAGCGCCTTTCCACGGCGCACGCTACTTTGCTGATACTCGGCAGGAGTCCGGGGTCGTGCCGCCCCTTCGTCCCGACAACGGCGCACCGGCGCGAACAGAGGCCTGATCCCATGGACGCTTGCGCGATCATGCATGACGAACCGGACCTGGAGGTCCGCTGCCCTGGCGGCGAGTCCATGGGTTTTCCGTTGTTCGCCCCGAGGCCTGCGATTGTCGACCAGGCCGATCTCGAGTGGGAAGGCGGCGAGGACGCCAGCCTTGCCGCGGGAGAAGGGATTCGCTGGAAAGTGCTGATCGCCGGCGAGCGGACCGAGACCCGGGGCCTCGCTACCGGGATTGCCGAGGTCGCGCCGGGCGCGGAGCTCATGTGTCACCGCCATGAGCCTGCCGAGATCTATTTCATCGTCAGCGGCCGGGGCGAGATGGATATCGGGGACTGGTCGCAGCCGGTAGGGCCCGGCTGTGCGGTCTACATCCCGCCCGACGTCAGGCACGCGCTGCGCTGCACCGGGGCGGAGCCGCTCGTACTCGTGTTTGCCTTTCCCCGCGACCGCTTCGACGAGATTGCCTACCACTTCGAGCGCTGACCTCCCCGGACAATGCGCGATTCGCGATACGCTGCCGGCTGCTCATAAACCATCCTGCGCGAAAAGCGTTCCGTCCTGGTACCTCGCCCATTCCCTGTCCCTTAGTTGATTAATGATGTCCTCGATCAGTGCCAAAGCGGAATCAGGCGGTAGGGTGCGGGCAATGGTATCGAAGGCGGAAAGGATCGCGGCACGCGACCCGGCAGGTACGGTATCAAGTTTCGGCGGACAATTGAGTTCCAGCGACTCAAATTCGGATTCACAGAGGGAGAGACTTTCGAAGGCAGGGTCGTCTCCGGCGGCCTGGACCTGGGCCAGCGTCTGGCGGATCGCAGGAATTCTGGCCTGTTCGCGTACCAGGAGGGCGGTGGCTTCGGCAGAGCTGAGGTATCCGGAACGGGCGAGGTTGCGTGCGGCGTCGAACCTAAGAACGGCAGCGTTCACGTTACGGAGCTTGTTACGTTGCGATGAGGCTTGGCGGCATCGGGAGCTGACCTGCTGTGCTATGGCGCCTATATGGTTCTCGAGATTGCGAAGGTGGGGCCCGGGCTCGAAATAGTCGCGCCGACCATTGGGGGCGATGCGGGTGTCCAGGATGTGGATTTCGCCAACGCACCAGCCGTTGAATCTCGGTTCCAAAAACAGATGCTCGAAAATCCGGTCCGTGCCTATCTGCATGTTTCCCGATCGAGCGCGAAGACCGCGCACGCCCAGGCGACGGGGGATGGAACCGGCATAGGGTGTATGCGCGAGCCACAGGATTGCGGCGGGCTCGTCCGCGTCAGGGCGAGGGATGACGTGGGTATCGACTGTTTGGAACGGAGCTCTGAATTGTTCGGTAAGCGGAATCGCGTCTCGGAACGGCCGCTCAATCGGCTGCGGGTCGTCATTGATTCTGACGTCAAGGACGAAATAGTCGGCGTGGAGCTTGAGGAAGTCGAGAATGTCGGGGGCGAGCGGAAAGCAGGGGGCCAGGGGGACGGGGCAAACCTCGCTGAGATAGTTGCGGACGGCCTCTTCGTTGAGAAGTGTCGAGGCGGCATGGCGGTTAACGCGGTCGATGGTGACCTGGAAAAAACGATCTGGCCATTCGCCGCTTGAGACTTGCGAAACCGTTGTGGTCTCCTGGATGGCAGTCGTGGCGTCCACCTTGGTAAGGTCAAGTTCGCGGAATATGCGGGCGTTCCATGAAACGCGCGTGGGCGGCAGGTCGGCGCACGTGCGGGTGGTGAAGTGCAGTTCGTCCGCGAAGGCGAGTCCGGAGAGCCGGCCAATGCCTCGAAAGCCACGGTCGGTCAGGGGATTCTTGGAGCTGTGGCCGAGATCAATGAGGACGCGAGCGGCTTCGTCCGGTTCGAGGCCCGTACCGTCGTCGCGTATCGTGATTTGGGACTGTAGAGGATCGATGGTGACATGAACGGAACCGGCACCTGAGCCTTGGGCTGCGATTGCATCGGCCGAGTTCTGGATATATTCGCGGTACAGGACGAGCGGGTTGTCGTACATGCCGGCGGTGACGAGACGAAGGAGCTCGCCGCCAAGTCTCGGGGTGCTGGGCATCAGGCGGCCCCAGCTTCGAGTTGCTGCAGTTGGCCGAGGTCGGGAGGTGCGTCATCGCCTGGTTCGAAAAGGCCGGCGTCCTCGACTGCAATATCCGGTGCCGGCAGCATGTGATCGGGTGTGAGTTCGGGGAAGACGTGGGCGATGTCGGTGACTTTTGCGTCCCTGGTGTCGATCGCGTGGAAGCGTGCGAGCTCGCGGACCGATGGGCTCAGGGACTTGTCGGAAATGAGCGATTGGTATGCCTGGAGGCGAGGCCTTGTGGTCAGGGCGCCGCTGAGGAGAGCGATGAATTCTGTGCGTTGTGAAGGTGAAAGGCGCCGTAGGATTGCGTGGTATTCGTCGAGCAGCGGTCGGCCGTCTCCGTATTCGAAGAAGTCGCGTTGGAAGATGAAGGCATGTGGAAGTGCGAGAAGCCGTTCGAATTCGTCGAAGCTATTGCCGAAGGCTCGGTGGAAGAACTTGTCGCTTCCGGTTACGACGCCGTGGGTAGCCTGCAACATGATCTGGAACGACCTGAGGTAATAGCGGCTCCAGTGTTTCCCGATGTGGGAGCGGTCCTTCATGGTGACCGGGAGGTAGCGCATCGGGAAGGACCAGATACGTACGCCAAGGCGCGTGTTGAGTTCGATATTGATGCTCATGCGCTCGTATAGGTCGCTCGGCGTGTCCATGAAGTTGTAGAGCATATAGTTCGACAGGGATCGGAGGCCGTAGTGTGCGGCCATCTCGACTGAGCGCTCATAGACGCGGCGCATGCCGACATGATCGAAGGCAATGCGCAGCGGATCTATGCAGATCTTTGCCATCTCGCGGAGATACATCGGGGTTTTCGCAAGAATGCGCGCGTCGACGCCTTGGTTGAAGTCGACGCGTCGCTTGACGGGAGCGGCTCCGTTCCGCTCAAGCGTGGCGCCTCGCTCAAACCCGAGGCCGTGGATTTCGGCGACGATCTCCTGATAGCGGCTGCTCGCGGCGACATTGTTGTCCATGAGGATCAGGTCTTTCTTGGGACCGAATCGAGCTTCAATGCCGCCGACGAGGCTGGTGATGGGAGGCATCTCGCGTTGGAGACCCTCGAGTTTCGGAACGCCGCAGAATGAGCACTTGCGGACGCAGCCGCGGGACGCGTAGCCGAAATATGCGTCCTGGACTGGATAGTCGTATGCAACATGGTCGAGGATGCCGTAGTCGGGGACGAGTTCCTCGATGGGCGTGCCGGCGATGTCATGAGCGCCGAAGTCGCCGTCTTCTGCCGACAGCTGGAGGGAGCGAGCCGGAGTCTTGTCAAGAAGGCCTTTGAGGAAGCGTACGCCGGCCCAGCGGGGCTCGCGGATGAACTGGTCGAACATTAGAGTGGCGGCGATGCCGCCGACGAAGACGCGCTCCGCTTGTCCGCGAGCGGCGCGCAAAGCGAAATCGATAGCCGCCGCTGTTCGCTTCCATTCGAAGCTGAATAGCGTTGTGACATAGACGCGGTCCCAAGCCTGTTCAAGGACGACGGGGGTATCACCCTTTACGAAGTGAACATTGTCATCGCGGCCGTGAGGGCCGTGGTATGCGGCAATCTTCATGAGGCCTAGTGGCGGGTACTTGTTCGGGTAGCCGGGCTCGACGAGAAGGATGTTTTTCTTGGCCATGATGGAGCTACTTGGTCCGCGATGGTGGAGAGCGGCGAGGCTCAATGACGACAGCGGGCAGCATGGTCATCTCTCCTTCAGCGAGCCTGGTTTCCGGGGCGGAGCGCGGCGAAGACACGTTGCTCGATGGCTGCGAAGCGCTTGTCGTCCTTGAGTTCTTCCTTGACGACGCCCAGGACGGTGCGGACAGCGCCGCGCGCCTGCTTGTTTAGGTGGGACATGGAGGAATCGGCGTCGGTGCGGTGAACCTTGCTGATTCTTTCCTTCAGGTCCTGGACCGCGTGGAGTGTCTCATTGAGGTGGGTGCGTTCATCCTCGGTCCGGTTGCGTCGTTGAATCGCGTCTTGTAGGCGGGTGGCTTGTTCGTCGAGCGTCTCGACGAGTTGGGTCTTCTCGTTGTGGGATGTAAGCCCGCCCTCAAGGCGTTGACTCGCATCTTTGATCGCGTGTTCCGCTTGTCGAGTGACTTCGCGCACTGAAGTGCTGCGTTCTCTGGACTCCCCCCGGATTTCTCTTTCGATGCTCCGTACTTCATCGGTGAGCTGTTCCTGGAGCCGTGAAAGGGCGTCGGAAGGTTCGAAATCGTCGCGCTGGGAATTAGGTATGAAGGTTGGGTCGACGATGTGGATCTCGCCGAAGCACCACAGGGCCAAGGGGCGGGTGGTCCAAAGTCTTTGGACGAGAGCGTGGTCGCCGATTGCGATGTTGTGCATGCGGACGCGGAGTCCGGCGAATGGAACGTCGGCTAGGGCTCCACGCCGGGGATGCACGGCGAGCCAGCCCCACCATCCCTGATAGTTGCCATTTCTGGGCAGAGCGACGACGTCGGCGACATCAACGCGGCGGCGAGCCCTGCCGCTAGCGTTTCTAGTCGTAAAGGAGTCCTTGAAGGGACGGTAGACTTCCCGAAGAACGCTGCCGTCGGCACCGCAAATGCGGATGGATACAGCGTCGAGGGACTCGGGGTGTGCCGCGCTGTCGGCGAATGTGTGGATTTTGGGTTGAAACTTCCACGTCGTGGGGTCTTGGCGCACGGGAGCTGTCTGCTCAAGGTAGTTCGCCAGGGCCTCGACGTTCAGCAGGGCGGGGTTGGTTACTTGTTCGAGGGAGACCTGCAGGAATCTCATGTCGGAGGAAGCCGGTCGTTCCTCAGGCATGCAGTTGTTGTTAATTGCTTCGGCTATGGTCGTGGGGGCTTGGCCGGGGCGTGTCAGTCGGTTGATGGCTCTTGCATCGAAGGTGACGATGCAGTCCAGTTCGCCGCCGTCGCTGGTTTCGAATACGAGGCGGTTGCAATAGCTGATGCCGGCCATGCGGCCAATTCCCCGGAAACCGGCATTGGAGGCGGCCGCGTCGGCAGTATCGGCTTTGGCGGAATAGCCGATGTCAACGAGCCGAACGATGGCTTCCTCAGGGCTGAGTCCTGTGCCGTTGTCGCGAATCCGGAGTGTTTTGGCGTGGGAGTCGACGATAACGTCGATGCAGCCATCTTCGGGGCCGAGCAAGCCCAGGCGGCGGGCGGCGCGGATGCTGTCAAATGCATTCTGGATGTATTCGCGGATACAGTGCAGCGGCTGGCTGTACATGCCGAGGGTAATCGTCTCCAGCAGGTGGACGCCGAGTTGGGTTTCGGGGGCCTTGGACATTGGCTAACCCGGCCGGTAGGCGTTACGAGGGAAACGGAGCTTGAGGGTTCCGGCGCTGAACCGGGTATGGCTGACGAGAAGCTCGCCCTTGCGAAGGAATGGAACGCGCCTCGATTGCGGGCGTTCTCGAATCTCTGAGTCCTTTCTCGCTTCAACAGCGGTGGTGCGCCCGAAAACGTGGGTCCCCGAATTCCCAGTAACGCGTTCGTCGACACTGGTCCGGAACTGCTCGGCACCGAACAGTATGATGCCCTCGGAGCGGCCACGTTCGCTGATTTCCCTGAGGTGCCCCGTGAGGGACCGAGCTCCGCCGTGTCTGGGTGCAAACTTGTTCAGCTCATCGGCGAAAAGGACGACGGTACGGCGTCCCGAGCGCGAGGTCTCCAGGTCATTGTCAGGATCCGGCTCGCGTGGGTCTCGTAGGGCAGAAATGACGTCGCCGACGACGAATGCCTGCAGGTAATCCGGGAGCTGCGCGATGTCGACGACGGCGACATGCCCAGGTTGAAGGTTTGTGAGGCTCTCGGATAGCGGCACTTGTCTGTAGTCAGCACCGAGCCGACCTGTTTCGGTGAACATTTGGTTGTGGGTGCGCTGGCCGAAGAGGCGGTAAAAGCGGCGCCAGGACACGACGGGTATTCGCCGCTTTTCGGGCGTTGAATCAGCCCATTCGGCGACCCTATCGCGGAGCGTGTTCCAAGGGGCTTCTCCGCTTATGTGTTCTCGGCAGTACTCGACGCAGCTGACCAGGGTCTGGGCAGGGTCGTCCATGTCCTCGAAGAGCAGGTGGAGGCGGTCGAGGGTGTTCCGGACATCATAGAAATATCTGCAGGCACGCCCTGCCTCGATGTTGGCCGCGATCTCATCTTCGGTGAGCGTCGTCTGGGTCCGGGAGGGTTGGTTGGACGAATAGGGATAGTAGTACGTTACGTCGGAGAGGGGCTTGCATTCGAGTCCGCAGCGCTCCCAGTCGTTGCGGATGCGGTCGTCCAGGTCCGGGGCAGGTTCGTGAAGGTGCAGAAGATCCGAACCTTTCACGTTGAGAACGACGAATGCAGGCTTTGTGCTGTCGGGCCATGTCTCGGCCTGCTGCTGGATCGCCGACAGGATGAACATGGCATATGAGGTCTTGGTTGCCAGGCCGGAGATGCCGGAGATGTTGAGGTGTGCGCCTTCGGGGCCGACAAGGTAGTCGGCGTCCATATCGACGGTGATGACGATGTTGTCGTCGTCGGGTCCGGACATGGTGATGTAACCGGCAGGGGTATTGCGGCGGTACTCATCTATGCCCAACGCCTTTCGGACCCCGTCTGCGTCAGGCCAAACGACGCGGGAGCCGTGGGGTACAGGCATTTCAATGTCGTTGGTGTTGTACAGCACTGTGGCGTCCGCGTAGGTGGTGACAACGCGCGCAACGCGGGGAGATTGGGAAGAGTCGCCGAAATCTGAGGATATGAAACCGCTCAGGGGGCTGGGTTCGTCGGAGACCTGGTGGATTTCGTCAATGATTGCGTAAAAGCGGCCGATGCCGGGATCACCGTTTTCGGGTGGATGGATCTGAACGAAGTCGAACGGCTTGAGATTGACGCCGGCGGCCAGCCAAAAACGAAAGGAGCCGGTTGAAGTCGGGTGATTCTCTGTCGCAACGACGCGGCCAATCGGGGAGTTGGTGCTCATAGGGTGGGTCCGGGACTGGTGCGGAGGCGAAAGGTCAGAGGCATGCGCGAATCGTCCGGTCGTTGCGGAACTGTGTCTTGATGTAGCGCTCGGTCAGGTGCACGGGATAGAGGTGGCTGGCCCAGCGGGTGTCTGTGCTCGGGGTCGCAGGGGCACGGAGAGCAAGAAGATGTTCGCTTATCCGGGCGCATCTTGCGGCGTCTATGGTGGGAGAATCGTGCGCCGGATCATCGGGGAAGACCTCGATCTTTACGACGCCGTCGGGGTATTCGAGGCTCGCCATGCGGTTTCGCCCATACAGCCGCAGGTACCAGGAGGCGATGGTCAAATTGCGGTGCGGTGCGCCGCGCGCCGGAGTGCGGTGCGCGGTCGGAAGGCGGGAAATCAAGGTACCTACGCGCTCAGCGGCACTGCCGCTGACGTAGGGCCGGTGTAGGTCGAAGGACTTTGCTACGCCGACGACGTTGCGAAAGGCTTCTTTATGGCGGTCCCTGTCAACATAGAAGTCAATGGAACCATCAATAAGGAGGAGGGCGTCGCGGGAGATTTCGTCAGCCTTGGCGAGAGAGGCGATTCGTTCGACTTCCATCATGTGCATCTTGCGAAGGACCCGCGCGCGTGCCCTGTCCACAGGGGGAGTAGTGTCGGTATCGTCGACCTCGTATCGGTCGAAGGTAAGGTCTATTGAAAGCCGTGAATTCTTTGCAGCGTTGCAGGCGACCGTTTCGGCGTCGGCCAAATCCTCGTCGGAAAATGAGTCGGGGAAGAATAGCGTGTTGGTTGAGTCGTAATGCTTCAGTCGGAGGTACGAATCCGTCAGTTCGGTGGTGGCGACCCCGATTTGGGCTATGACGAGCGGTAGGTAGCGCTTCTTGGTGTCGACGATGTAGCCCGCGTTAGTGATGCGCTGGGATCCGTCAACGAAAAACCTGAAAAGCATGGGGTCGTTGTCGGCGATCTCGGGGACCGGCAAGAACCGGGCGCGGGGTCGAGGCGTTTCGAGGAATTTACCGCGTGGTGGCCGAGTATCGCGTTCATCTGGGGTAGATGAAAGGTCGATGTCGTCGACACCGGCCGGCCCATAGCAGATGAAACGCCCTTCACGAAGGGCAGCGAGGATTCCAGTCATGATGCTCTACTCGGGCAAGAGGCTTCGCCCGGGTGTAGTCTGGCTCTCGGTGCCACGGGCAAACGCGAGGGAGCAGGCGCCATCGCAGCTGGTATTGCGGATTGGCTCGGGCGGACTGTGTTTCGGGCGCTGTTCAATCCGGTTGTGTCGGGCGACGTAGTGCGCATGGATAGCCCCTCGGCAGATTCGTCCGGCTTAACCACCTGTCAAACCCGTCAAACGGCTTGCGCCAGGACCTCTTCGGCCCACCGGTCCAGGCTCTTTCCTGCCAGATCGGCCGCAAGCATGGCACGGCTGTGCAGGTCGGGGTCAATCTGGAGCCGGACCGTCCCGGAGCACGGCTTCTGTGGCTCCCTGCCCACCCTGCCGCATGTCTCGACATAATCCTCTACCGCTTCCTCGAAAGCCGCGCGGAGGCCGGCAACCGTATCGGCATGAAATCCCACGCCGTCACGAATGCCCGCGATCCTGCCGATGAAGACCGCATCCTCGTC
>MKWU01005945.1_pt1 | contig 12782 bp, 19 predicted proteins | sample 809101 | NCBI WGS metagenome assembly MKWU01 (sample SAMN05860141, study PRJNA318959) | sponge metagenome | host: Aplysina aerophoba | place: Slovenia: Piran, Adriatic Sea, Gulf of Piran | collected 2013-05-07 | reverse complement strand
GCTCCTGCAGGCGCAGCCGCGGGGCCGCGGGGCCGGCCAGGAGCGGCAGCGGGGAGCGCCACAGGGACTGGTCGTAGCGCATCTCGATGCAGCGCAGGGCCAGTTCCGGACGCGGCACCAGGTACAGGGGCCGCCACCCGCAATAGCGTTCGATGTGCTCGCCCGCGGCCAGGCAGTGCCGCAGGGAGTAGTGGGCCGTGCCGTCGATGGGCGGCCGGCAGTAGGGCAGGGCGGTGTCGCCGATCATGATTCCTCTCCCAGGCGGAACTCCGGCGCGCCGCCGTCCGGGTTGACCTCGGGCACGCCGGGCGCCCCCTGCGTGTTCTCGGGCTGCGTGTCGATCAGGTCGAACGGGTGCGGCCACTCGATGGCGTCCCCGGGGACGCCCAGGGCCGCGGCCAGGGTGCGCCTGAGGTCGCGCTGCAGGACCTTCAGGGTCATGTAGGCGGGCGCGTAGAGCTTCTTCATGGCCACGCCCGAGGCCACCACGCCGCGGTCGGCGGCCTGCAGGGCCGCGGGCAGGGACGTGGCGGAGTAGAGGCTGTCCTCGAGGCGCTTGATGTGCTGGTCGGAGGCCTGCATCTGGGGGTCCCAGCTCAGGTAGCGCCCGTCGTCGAAGTCCTCGTCGAGAATCAGGCCGCGCCCGCGTTCGCCGATCTTGACCTTCTTGACCGTGCCCCCATCCGCCTGGGAGCCATCGAAGTTGTCCAGTTCGGGGTCCTTCATGGCGCTGCGCTTGAGCATGAGGATCGGGTTCGAGTGCGTGTCCAGCACCTCCGAGACCAGGCCGTAGCGCGACTGGACCTCCTCCACCAGGGGCTCCATGTCCAGGTACATGGACTGCCCGTGCCAGCGCGTGAGGATCGGCTGCCGGCGCACGTGCAGGAGCGGCAGGGCGGTGTCCTCCGGAGCAGCCAGGTCGGCCACCCGCCCCTCCATGTTGTCGGCGGCCCCGGTCGCCATCTGCACCACGCGATCGTCCATGAGGGTCAGCAGGCGCAGGCCCTGGCGGTCGGCGCCCAGGACCGGATCCATGAGCTCGACCGCCCAGACCGTGCCCTCCGGTCCCAGGTACTGCCGGCTGGGGTCGAGCGGATACCACCGTCCGTCCATGACGTAGCCCGAACCGGTGCCGTGCACCGTCCAGTCCAGCACCATGTCGTGCAGCGCGACGGGGACCCAGGCCGGCGCCTCGTCCCCTTCGATCTCGGGCGGCGATCCCGAGACCATCATGGCCAGGTAGGTCGCCGTGCGGCGGTAGTAGTTGATGGGCACGGTGCCGGCCTGCGTCGGCGCCGTGGTCGCCGACGCGTAGAGCGTGTTCAGGTCCTGATGGTAGACATGCAGCTGCTCGAGCGGCACGACCTTCGGGCGCTCGGTCTCCCAGTACTGGGCCGGCACCACCATGTGCAGCTCGGCGGGCGGCACCCGCACGGTCCGGCGCTGGCGGTCGCCGCCCCATCCCTCCCAGGCCCAGGGCCCCTGTTGGCTCAGCATTACCAGGCGCTCCCCGCCACCTTGATGCGATCGAACCTGGGAGCCATCACGGTCGAATGGCACCAGTAGCGCAGCGCGTCGCAGCCGTGGTCGAAGGCCTTCACCGGTCGGTCCTCGCCGCGGGCGGCCGCCTTCTCGTCCCACTCGTAGTTGCCGATTTCCCCGAGCAGCTGGTCGCAGCCGTCGTGGATCAGGACCTTGCCCAGGTCGAGGGCGTGACGGGTCGAATCAATGCCCGGTTCGACGTGGTTGAACGCGTTGCGGACGGGAACGGACGGGAACGCCTGGCGCATGGCCGCCTTGAAGCTGGCCGCCGCCGGGTCGATCCAGATGCGCCGGATGCGCTGCAGGTCGCAGACGTCGCCGAACCGGCTCCGCAGGCGTTCGGCCTGCGTGGCGTCCGACACCTTGCCGGCCTCCATCGAGCGGTGCACCCACTCGTCGTAGATCCACCAGGTGCCGGTGTCCGCCTCCCGGCCCACGAGCAGGGCATGGGTGGTCGTGGCGGCGCCGTAGTCGGCGGCGATGTCCCAGGTGTCGATCGCGTTCACGTGCGGACGCGGGCGGGCCGTGTGGGACGGATAGACCAGGCCAATGGCGGCCGCCCATTCCCCCAGCACGCGCCGGCGCAGCATGTGCCCCGTCAGGCGTCCCAGCAGCGACTCGACGAGCCGCGGCACCCAGGGCGCCGGGTTGTCGACCAGGCCGAGCGGGTGGTACCAGCAGTCGTCGCCCCGGTCGATGTAGTCGCGCTTGAGCCAGTGGCCGGGCGAACCGGGGTTCCCGGTCATCACGATCTTGGCGCCGGGCTCGGAGGTCCTCTGCTCCAGCTCGTCGATGAAGTCCCTGGGCATGGTGACGGCCTCGTCGCAGTAGGCCCCGGCCAGGGTCAGGCCCTGGATCCGCTTGGCGGCGCTGCGATCCTGCGCGTCGAAGGTCAGGAATTCGTTGGTGCCGATGACGACCTTCTTCTCCTGGGCGCGCTCCCGGTAGTGCACGCCCGCCGCCGCGGCCACCTTGCTGGCGATCGGCAGCAGGACGTTGGCCACCTGGGTGCGGGTGTGTGCGGAGAGCATGAACCGGTGGCCGGAGAATGCGAGGCCGGCCCAGACCAGGAACCCGGTCAGGCTCGACTCCGTCTTGCCGCTGCGGACGGACCCGGTGCTGATGATCCGCTTCTCGGGCCTGCGCCAGAGATCGACCAGCTCCCTTTGCCGGACGCCCCAGGTGATCATGCGTCGTCGTCCTCGGCGCGGCCCTCGCCGGCCAGCAGGCTGTACAGCCAGATGCCGTCCTCGGCGTCGAGCTCGGGCACCTGGTGCCAGGCCAGGCCGTAGCGCTGCATCAGGGCCACCCTGGCCAGACGCGGGTGGTCCGACGGCCGCATCTGCATGTCCGCCGCCGTCAGTCCCCGTCGCCGGATGTATCCGAGTCGCTCGACGCGCCGATCACGCAATCCACTAAAAAACGGCTCACGCTGCGGCCGATCGCCCCGGCCCGGACCGGATCGGGATGCTCCGCCAGCGGTGCGCCGTCCACGGACACCCGGCCCGCGATGTCCCTGGCGTTGGCCGCAATCGTGCGTTCGAGGGATGCCTCGAGCCAGTCCAGGACCTCGCCGTAGGAGACGAAGTCGATCTCGACTTCGATCTCTTCGTCTTCGATGCGGATCTCGGCCTTCATGCGAATGTGTCCTCTTCCAGGTCGTTGGCCAGGTTCATGGTCACCTGGTAGGTGACCGCGTTGTCGTTGGGTGCGCCGATGCTGATCGTCTCGATCAGCATGTTGGCCGCGATCCGGTGCTTGCCGGAGGTGTTGCCGTCCGGCCCCAGGACCAGGGCCCGCTCGTTGCCCGAGGCACCCACCAGCACGGGCGTCGAGACCGTGTTCATGTCGACGGTGAGCTGCACGCTCAGGTCCTTCATGTCGAGGGACTGGCGCTGAATGTCCTCGCCCGGAATGGTGCGGGAGGCCGTGCTCAGGTCGTAGGTGCCCCCGGCCAGGCCGTTGCCGCGCCCGCTGAGCTGCACCAGGGTGCCGTCGGCCTGGGCCAGGGCCACGTACGCGTTCTTGCCCAATGCTGCTTTTGCCATGTCGCTATGTCCTCCGGCCGCGGAAGCCGATGATGTCGAGTGTGTGGGTGCCGTCCGCGGTGATCCGCCAGTTGGCCGGCGACAACCGCAGGCTCAGGTCGGCGGAGGCCTCGAAGACCTTGAAGCGGTCGGGTGCGCCGGCGTCGATGCGCACGGCCTGCGCCGCCGGCACGGGGTCCGCGGCGCCCCAGCCCGCCAGGCCGTTGCCGGCGCCGGCGGCGGCGGCGAGCGCCGTTGGCACGGACACGAGTCCGATGCCGTAGTGGGTGAACCCGGACTCGGCCGTGGCGGCCAGCTGGGCGGCGCTGGCCAGCGCGTTCCGGTCCGTGCGCAGGGCCGGGGTGGCCACCGCTCCGGAGCTCCCGCTGAACGGGGCCTGCAGGCGCACGCCCAGGCCCTCGTAGCCGGCTGCCTTGCGGGTCAGCGATGCCGTCACGATCACCAGATCGCGGTAGGGCGTCTCCACCTGCAGGCGCTCGATGTGCACCTGCCCCCAGGCCACGTGGCGCTCGGCCTGCCCGGCGTGGCCCCACAGGTGCACGGCCAGGGCCTCGGCGCCCTGCACGCGCTCCAGGTCCAGCTGGCCGGTGCCGTCCAGGATCGACTGCAGCTCGGCGCTCGTATCCGTCTGCAGCGTGGCCCGCACCTTGAAGCGCCGACCGATGGCGGCCACCTCCGCGGAGGTGGCCGATGCGGTCCAGGTGGACGCCTGCAGGCGTCCGCCCAGGGAATAGGTGCGGCCGCCGGCCACGAGCCAGAGCTCGTGGTCGCGGCCCAGGGCGGCCTTGGGCATGTCGGGTCAGGCGTGCTTGGCGTGGGCGGACCAGGCGTGGTCCGGATTCAGCGGGTGGGTGTTGGCGTACATGCGCATCCGGATCGCGTAGTTGGGCGCCGTCTGGTTCGTCTCCGGGGTCAGCATCTGCGTCACCGGTGGCCTGCGCGCGACCGTGATGGTGTCGCGCAGGAACCCGATCACGGGCGTCACGGTGGCGCCGCCGGACGGGTAGGCCTGGGCGATGTTGCTGCCTACCCACTCGCAGTTGAGGTGGCGGAACGTGAGCGGCTGCATGCCCGGCGACGACGCCTTCTCGAACTCGCTCTTGGCGAGCTGGCTCCAGCCCGTGACGTACCCCTTGGAGACCAGGTACTGCTGGATCATCAGCATCCAGCGCGGCGTCGAGACGATGCAGGGCATCTCGGGCATGCCGGTCGTGCTGTCCGCCTCCATCCCGATTGCGTTGGCGTCGTGCATGTTGGCGATCATCTGGATGGCCCGGTTGTACTGGGCCTCCTGAATCGCGGAGTCGGTCAGGTCGCCCGGGTCGTAGGTGCCGGCCGCCTCCTGGGCCAGGACGTTGCCCGCGGCCACGCCCTGGGTGCGCAGGGCCGTCCAGGCCAGGCCGTCCAGGACCTGCCCGTACTGGTAGGCGTCCACGTTGAGCTGGCGCGCCATGAGGTTCACGCGCACTTCGCGCTCGTCCTCCTCGAGGATTTCGTGGGTCCGGTCGAACCACTTGTTGATCGTGAAGTCGTCGTGGGCGATCGTCGTGTCCTTGTCGGCCGTCCAGTCGGCCCCGCGGTCGGAGCCCTCCGTGGTCTCCTGCGCGGCGCCGGTCTCCACGTACGTGGGGATCTTGACCGTGCGCGCGGACTGCAGCTCCCCCTGCCAGGAATTGTCGAGCTTGTCCCAGATCCAGGTCTTGCGGCGCAGGACCCGGTTCAGCATGGCGGAATAGGTGACGGTCAGGTCACCGATGGCTACTGGCATGTTGTTACTCCTGGGTCAGGTACTCGGCTAGGTGCTCGTCCGTCACGTTTCCGGATTCCAGCGCGGCGGTCAGGTCGGCCCCGGTCTTCCCCATCAGGGGATTTCCGGATGCGGCGCCCGGCGTGTAGCGGGCGGCCTCCGGCACGCCGGCCTTGGGCTGGGCCGCGGCGGCGACGGCGGCATCGAACTCGGCCTGCGTGTAGGTCTTGGCCGGGGTCTCGGCGGCCGGGGTCTCGGCGGCCGGGGTCTCGGCGGCCGGGGTCTCCGCGGCCGGGGCCTCGGCGGTCTCGGCGGTCTCGGTGTCGCCCGCGCCCCGCAGGAGGGCGATCAGGCGGTTCACGGAAATCTTGGTGCTCATTGGGCCTCCTGGGCCTGGTTGATCAATCTGCGCACCCGCAGTTGGGTGGGCGTTTCGCGGGGATGCCCTTCCTGGTGATCGGCATAGGCCGACCACCGCTGCAGGCTCTCGTCCACGGCCGATGTCAGCTGCCAGCCGTCGGCCTCCGCCTGCTGCAGCTTGAGCAGGTCGATGCGCTGGCGCCCTTCGACGGCCTCCAGCAACTCGGTCCGGTGCTCGGTGCAGGCCGCCCAGAACCGCCGGCACTGCGTCGACGGCTCGTGCTCGTGGTCGAGCAGGGCCGCCTGGAGCATGTCGAGCGAGACTCCGGCGCCCCGGGCGCACCAGGCCAGGTCGTGCCCCAGCCGGGCGTGCTCGACGAGTCGCTTCCACTGGGCGGGCTTGATCCGGTCCGGACTTTTTGACATTTTTAAGAGCGAGCTGCGGGAAGGTATTAGAGACCGGCGAACCGCCCCCCCTTTTGAGTCGCGCCGGCGCCGGTCAGCAGTGTGATCAGCGTGCGCCGTTCCTCGTGGCACTCGCGCACCGCGGATTCCAGGTCCGTGATGCGATCCTGCAGGTCCTGCACGCGCGCATCCATGAGCAGGCGCATGTGGCGCGCCAGCAGGACGGTGGCGGTCAGGAAGAGCGGGCCGTAGCCCAGCTCGATGAGCTCGATGTAGTCCATCAGCAGATGTCGCCCGCCAGGGGAGGCGGGCGCAGTGCCGGCGCAGGCGCAGGGGTGGGCGTGGGGTCCCTCCGGGGCCTGGGGGTGGGCGTGGGCGTGGGGTTCGGGCAGTGCTGGCCGTGCGTGGCCGTGTGCCTGGACATGCCGTTGTGGCAGTGGACGTGGCACGTGGCTCCGTGCGCGTGGTAGGGCGCATGGCAGGCCCTGGGCGCGGGTTCGGCCAGGGCCGTCGCGGCGGTGGCGGTCAGGGCCATGATGATGGCCGTCACGATCTGCACCTCAGCCGCGGGCCCCGAGGTCCACGTAGCGCCCATGCACCCAGCTGCCGGGTGCGATCTCGAGCCAGTCGCCTGCGGTGGCCGTAATGCCGACCACGGTGCCGTCCGGCAAAATGTTCACCACGCTGCAGTCCGTGGACCCGCAGGCGCGCACGTTGAGCGGCCCTGCCACGGTGCCGGTTTGCCCGGGCGGATCGGCACGCAATGGCAGTTGCGCCGGCGCAACGTCGGCCGAGGGAATCGCCGGCAGTTCGCGAGAGTCCGGACTCGTCTGTTCGGGCACGCATAGGAGGCCCTGGCTCAGGCTGCAGACGATGTCCTGCGTGGCCGGGTGCTGCATGGCCAACCAGGCCAACAGACCGGGCAGGACGATGCGCTTCCAGGCGGTGGCCACGGCCACCTTGGTCAAGCCCTGGAGCCAGTTGTCGTCGTCCGAGGCCTCCAGGAGGCCCTGGCCGAGCCAGCGGCGCGTCGCCTTCGGACGCGCTACCAGGTCATGCGATCGCGTGACCTGGTTTGTATCCGTAGTCGGCCGATCAGGGTCCGAAATGGCCGGATTTGTTTCGGGAAGCACTTGCGGAGCTTCCGGCTCGCCCCAGTCGTCCGCGGCCCACGATCGGACCGGGAAATCGGGGGTGATGAAGCCCTGGGGGTCGATCCAGCCCCAGTATTCTGGGGTCCGGTCCAGCTGTGCGTCCCGCCAGTCGATGCGCGGCATCGATCCGACGTGCACCGACGTCTTGGGGGTTCCGTCCGCGTGCAGCTCGCCGGCCGGCACGGGGTTGTGCCGGCATGGGCTCAAACCGAAGTGCAGATGGGGACCGGTGCTGCGGCCCGCACCGCTGGCACCCGGACGTCCTCCCGAGAGGCCGATCTCCATGCCGTTGGCCACGCCGATGCCGGCCACGCAGCGCGCGACCGATAGGTGGCCATACAGGAGAAGGTAGCCTCCGGGCCAGACTCGTGGATCGTCCACGTGGACGATCACCGTGCGGCCGAGCCCGGGCAGGATGCCCCGGAACACGCAGACGGCAATGGCGTTGGCCGCGGTGCCGTCGTCGACCAGGCCCTCGACGTTGAGGTGGACTGGGGTGCCGACCGGGCAGTCGATGTCGATCCCGTTGTGGCCCGACATCGGTGCATAGTCCGCGGCGTTCCCGCCCCAGACCTGGCTGATGGCACCCGTCCCGACCGGGTGGCCGAGAAACTGATATAGAGGGGTGGGGGAGGCGCTCATGGTGGGACGTTGGCAGTCCCACAGAGCGCATTAAAGGCTGTTGGCAGTCCGCTTGCGCTTGTGGACTGCCAACGCTGGAATTATATCAGACCCTATGTTCTATTCAGAACGGGGGATTCAGATCCTCCCGGGCCAGCTCGGTCAGGCCCCAGTGGTCTTGGCCAAGGGCCACGTCCACGACCTCGAGGTCGCGGTGGGCAGCCAGCTGCTCCAGCAGCCATTCGGGGCCGCCGGGCAGCGGGATGCTGTCAATCGAGGCCTTGACGGCGATCTCGCCCAAGGTCCTGCCCGGGGGCCAGGCGAACCACGGCCGCTGCCGGGTCAGCCACTCCCGGACGCGCAGCGTGTCCAGGGCCAGCAGCAGATCCGAGAGATCGGCCTCGTCCAAGGGCGCGGGCGCCTGGAGGTCCCTCAGGACTTCCAGCATCTCGGCAATGCGTTTTTTGTTTTCCATGCGGGATCTCCATATTTTGTTCATGTCCAGCGGTCACGCTCCGGCAGGTCGTGCCGCCAGTCCTCCTCGATCGCCCGCACCAGCCAGCCGCCCGGGCGTGCCGGCGGCTGGATACGCATGAGGCGGTCCAGGGCGGCCAGGTGGCGCAGACAGCACTCGACGCCCGGCTCCCGCACGAGGCGCTGGGCGATCGGGTCGTGCACCTGGTAGGCCTTCAACCTCCGGAGCACGTCGGCGGGATCGGCCGCGGGCTCCGGAGGCGCGCCCGCGTCCAGGAGCAAGCGCACGTCCACGTATTCCCCCAGCTGCCGCGCCAGGTTTTCCTTCAGCCAGGGACGCAGGCGGTTGCCCAGCAGGTCCCGGGACACCGTGTTGGGCACCAGAACCCGCAGCTCCCCGTCCTCGCAGGCGAGAAATCGGCACGGAGCCACGAGGGTGTCGTACTCGTGGGCGGTGAGCTGCAGGGCGAGGGCGGCCTGGGCGGTTAGCCAGGCCGACTCCTGAGGAGTCGCAGCAGTAGTAGTAGTCGCGCGTCCACTACTACTACTACTACTACTACTAACTAACTTTAAAGTTAAGAGGCCCGACTCCTCAGGAGTCGCCGGGGCCGGAGGCGATTCCCTGGGAGTCAGCAGCATGGGATTCGACTCCTCAGGAGTCGCCGGGGCCGGAGGCGATTCCCTGGGAGTCAGCAGCATGGGATTCGACTCCTCAGGAGTCGCCGGGGCCGGAGGCGATTCCCCAGGAGTCGGGCGTCCGAAGGCGAGGTCCTGGAGGCTGACCTCGACGATCAGGCCGGACTCCTGCGCGAGCGCCCAGGCCTTGTTGAAGCCACCCCTGGTCAATCCGGACCAGGCGCGCAGCTGACGGACCGTGCCGTTCTGGTCGACCAGCAGCAGCGCCAGGGCGCGGGCGCTGATCGGGATGCGGCCCAGCTCCGAGGGCGGGGGCAGCGGCTGGGCGATCGTGTAGATGGGCATGGCTGACGATGTTGGCATAATAGGGGTCTCCTGCCGGGCCTCTGTCAGTGGCACCTGGCGCGGGATGCAACGACGAGCGCCCGATCGGAAGATCGGGCGCTCGTGATTTCCGATACGATGTGGGCTTGACTAGCTGAACTCGGCCCGGAAGTTGTTCAGGGCCTCCGCGATGCCGTCCTCGCCCTGCAGGTCCCGCAGGACCTGCAGCAGCTCGGTGAGGCCGGTCAGGGAGATCGCCATCTCGCCGCAGCGGATGCCGTCCAGGGCGTCGGCCATGCGCTCGTTGGCCCGCACCAGGCGCCAGTTCATGTACGCGTGGTGCATGTGGGCCGGCACCGGGGCCAGGGATGCGTCCTGCGCGATGAGCTCGTCGAGCTCGGATCGGAACAGCTCGTAGTCCGTCATGAGGCCGCCTCCTCAACATCGTGGCTGCCGCACTCGGGGCATGCGCTGTCGAGGCCATCGGCCAGCTCCCCCCACATGTCCCGCAGCATCGGCAGGATCACGCTGGCCGGGGAGTCGCCCCAGGCACCGTCGCAGAGACGGTCCAGGGCACGGCGGCGGCGGCGCGGACTCGCCGTGCTTCCCAGCAGGGCATCGAGGTCCAGGACGCTGCCGGTGTCCCCGGCGGACGCGGACTCGGCCCGCAGGCCGGTCAAAAACTTTCTGTATGTGTCCATCTCACTTCTCCAATGGGATTGCAATGAGTTGACTTTACACCGCCCCGTGTGTAAAGTCAACTCATGATTAAAGAAGGCAACACCCCCTACGGCTTCCGGGTGCGTCGGCATGCCTGGGAGCTGGCGGCGCGCATCGACGGGACCTGGCGGGAGAACCTGACCAGGGATGAATCCGAGCAGCTGGTGATTCAGACGATCCAGGACATGCGCGGCGCGCACGGCCTGAGCTACGCGGCTATTGCGCGCTGGCTCAACGATGCCGGCGTCAAGACCCGCCGCGGCACGAGCTGGAGCCGGCAGCGGGTGTTTCAAGTGTGGAGGGACTGCACATGACCGACTACTGCGAACAGTGCGGATACGACGAGGATGCGATCACCGGCCTGGAGGGCTGTCCGCTATGCGGCGGCGCGGTGCTCAGCCCCGAGCCCGAGTGCCCGGTGTGCGGAAACCTCCCGTCCGCCTGCGTCTACCAGGATCGGGAGAACGACCTCCCATGCGGCTGCTGGTGCTGCTGCATCTGCGACGGCCTGGGGGCCGCCATGGAGCGCACCGTGGGGCATGGCGCATGAGCTGGAACGGGCCACGGGTTCGGTTTTTGGAAGCTGGCCAGCTCCAAAATGAGAACGCCCGGACTGACCCGGGTGCTGAATAGCTGTGCGGTCGGGGCCCGCGCAGGGCCCCAGCTGCACCGAAACCCGGAACGAAGTCTCGATCCGGGCCTTCGACCCGATGCCTGCGAGCCTGCGCAAGTAGCCGCGTAATAGCAATTATACGGCTTCAAGGGTGCCGGCGGCCCGCAGCCGGTCGGCCGATTCGGATCGCGAAGTCAGCCCAGAATCGTGTCCACGCCCAGATCCGAGGATCCCAGGATCCACGCCTGCACGAGGGTCTCGTGCAGGTAGACGACCGACTCCACCCGCAGGCGCGGGATGTCGTCCCAGTGCCAGCTGTAGGTCAGGCGGGTGACGCAGCCCAGGTCGTCGAAGACCGCCTGGCCGCCCTCCGAGGCCACCATGCGGTGCGTGGTGGCCGGCTCCAGGCCGTCGATGGCCGCCAGGGCCGTCTCCGTCTCCTGCCAGCGCGGGACCTCGAAGTCGATGATGACCCCGGGCGCGGAGGCCGACAACAGCAGGTGGTTCCCCGATGGCAGCCAGTCCGGCAGCTCCACCACGCGCTCGCCCCACTCGGCGATCGACGCCGGCACCTGCGACTCGAAGTGCGCGTTCTGGAAGACGTTCTGAATGCTTCTGTCATCGCGGTGCAGCCGGGCGTCCGTCATCAGCACGATCTCCCCGTCGAGGTAGCCGGCGCCGGCCCGGTTCGCCGCCGACGAGGCCCCCTGGGAAATCGCGAAGGCGGTCCCGCGCACGTCGAGCGGCCGCACGTGGGCGATGTCGGCGATGATGCGCAGCCACTCGACGCCGCGGCGCGAGAAGGGCCCGGCCGTGCCGTCGTCGTCCGTCTCGTTGATCGTCAGGGGCCCGATGTCGGGCAGGTCGACCACGGGGATGGACACCGCCAGGTTCCCGCCGCGCATGCCCTTGGCCACCACGCCGCGGATGGTGGCGGCCAGGGTGGTCGGGGCCTGGTCCGCGCCGCCCGTGCCGTCCTGGCGCCACGCGATGCGCCGCGTGTAGCCCAGGGCCAGCTCCAGCAGGCCCGAGAGGTCGTAGGTGCGCCGGGAGGTCGTCTCCGCCGTCTTGGGCACCAGGCGCCGCCGGGCCCGGCCCGTCCACAGCCGCTTCTGCGGCCGGCCGGCCACCGCGGGCTGCGTGATCTCCAGGCGCGTGTCGTCCACGGTCAGGGCGCCGTCCGCGTTGTCGAGCTCCAGGTGGCCCTCCGAAAGCCAGATCTGATTCGAGTAGGGGTCGCCGCCGAAGGCCAGGCTGCACTCGATCACGCGCGCCGAGACGTCCTGCACCCCGAGCAGGAACCGGTCGCGCCAGGCCAGGAGGGCCATCAGAGGTCGTAGGTCAGCGGCGTGCCGGCGGGGTCGCCACCCTTGCCGACCATCACCCAGGGGACCGTCAGCAGCACCGCCCGGTTGGATCCGGGTGCATTGCTCAGAGGCGAGGGCGAGAAGTACACATTGACACGGGCGTCACTCACGGCCCCGGTCAATGTGTAGAGCAGGTTGCGGTCGCCGGCCCGGCCAAAACTTTGTCCCCGGCTGGGGTTGAAGTCGGAGGCCTGGACGGAGATGTCCTGCACCAGGTAGCGGATGGCCTCGAACTCTCCGATGTGCGTGGGCGACGGGGCCGTCCAGCCGCGCAGGGAGCCCGTGGCCCTGCTGTCGGCCTCGACCACCAGGACGCAGACGCGGATGACGTCGCCCTCCTCCAGGCCCACGCTGCGGGGGATCGAGATGCGCGCTTCGAACGAGTTTGGCGACGCGAACCCGTTGTCCTCGTCGCCGTAGAACTGGGACTGGACCAGGCCCAGGTCGTTCGAGCTGCTGCCGGCGGCGGTGCTCAGATGAAGAAAAAACGTGGCCCCCGTCGGCTGCGGGTGCTGGTGGTCCCCCCGGGCCCACGCGTTGCTGGTGCCGGCCGCGCCGGTCTGGTTCGTGCTGCGGGCCGGCCGGGCGTTCGAGGGCTGCGGGATCGTCTGCGCTTGGTGCACGTGGTCGCCGCGGGCCGTGGTGTCCCGCCTGCCGGCGGCGGCCGTGCCCGGGGGCTGCGGGTCGTTGTTCTCGTAGGTCAGCACGCCGCCGCCGGACGGGAGCGCATCGATGCGGGCGCCCAGGGCCGCGTCGCCCTGCTGCCGGGCG
>MKWU01005944.1_pt1 | contig 12786 bp, 9 predicted proteins | sample 809101 | NCBI WGS metagenome assembly MKWU01 (sample SAMN05860141, study PRJNA318959) | sponge metagenome | host: Aplysina aerophoba | place: Slovenia: Piran, Adriatic Sea, Gulf of Piran | collected 2013-05-07 | reverse complement strand
CGGGATGTAAGCGGCGAAGGCGTGCAACAGGCGCTCCTGAAGATCATGGAGGGCACCAAGGCGTCGGTCCCACCGGTGGGAGGACGCAAGCATCCCCGGCAGGGCAACGTCCGCGTCGACACAACCGACATTCTGTTCATTTGCGGCGGCACGTTCTACGGGCTCGAGACGCTCATACAGCAGCGAGGCCGTTCGTCCGCATTGGGATTTGGAGCCAATGTGCTGTCGCTCGATCAGCGAAACATCGGCGACATTCTGGCCGATGTCGAACCAGAGGATCTTATCAGATTCGGTCTGATCCCTGAATTCGTGGGACGCGTTCCGGTGATTGCCACGTTGAAGGAACTGGAAGTCAAGGAACTCGAGCGTGTGCTTACCGAACCGAGGGATGCGCTTGTGCGGCAGTTTGCTCGCCTCCTGGAAATGGACAGGATCAAGCTGACATTCACCGACGGGGCAATAACTGCGATCGCCAAGCGTTCGGTTGAGCGCCGGACCGGAGCTCGAGGTTTGCGGTCAATTGTCGAGAACTTGCTGCTTGACACAATGTTTGAACTTCCCCTGACCGACGACGTGGTCGAAATCATCGTCAGCGAGGAAACAGTCAACTCAGGCTCTCCGCCTCTTCGCATACATTCGGACGCGACGAAGCGGCCGGCCGTGGCCGCCGGTTAGCGGCGGCGCCGTGACGATGCACACTGACTGCAATCGGAGAAACAGCATGCGGTTTGACCCTCCCGGGCGGACTGTGACTGGCCCCAACGGGAGCAATGCCGAGAGGACCGAGCCGTGATGTTTGTCAAACGACTGTTGACCTGGTGGCACTCGCAAACGTTGGGCACACAACTCTACACTTGGCGCAAGGGTCGCAAGGTGGGCGAGGACGAGCAGGGCAACGTGTTCTTCGAGACGGCAGACGGGCGGCGGCGCTGGGTCATCTACAACGGCCCGATTGAAGCCAGCAGGATAACGCCGGACTGGCACGGCTGGCTTCATCACACGTACAGCGACCCGCCCAGCGTTGACCCGTTGCCGAAACAGGAGTGGGAAAGGCCGCATGTCGAAAACCTGACGGGACGGCCGGAGGCCTATGCGCCGCCAGGCTCGCTGCGCCGGGCAAAGGGCGAGGCGAAGACTGGATATGCAGCCTGGCAACCGCCCCAACAAGCGGGCGACTAGCTAAAGTGCGGGAAAGACGCTTGGAAGCTGCGCTTGGCGCCGTTGTCCTGATTGTCGCCGGGATCTTCCTCTATGTGTTGTACGAACATGCAGAGGAAACCGTGATTGACGACGGATATGGTATCGTGGCCGAGTTTTCGAATGCCCAGGGGCTTGACGTAGGCAGCGACGTACGGCTCGCAGGCATCAAGATTGGCACCGTGAGCAGCATGGCGCTGAACGAAACAACCTACGGAGCCGATGTCGGCCTGTACATTCGGAGCGACCTTCGCCTCGCGAGCGACAGCACATTCACGGTGGCGTCGGAAAGCTTGTTGGGAGGATACTTCGTGGAAGTCCTCCCCGGGGCATCCGAAGAAATGCTCGAACCAAGCGAGCGTGTGTTCAACACGCAGCCGAGGATGGACTTCCTGTCGACGCTGACCGCGATTGTTGCTTCTTCGGAAACCGAGCCGAGCTGGTAGTGACGCCGGCGATTGTCACAGCTGCATCGGTGGCTGCATCGACATTGACAGGTATGGACACTGCCCCTCAAGTCGTCCAGGCGCCGGCCGCGATGCTGCGCGGCATGGACCTCGAACGCAACTCCTTTCAGGACTTTGAAGTCATGGTTGGCGAAACAGCCAGATTTGGAGACCTGGACATTACGTTGAACGACTGCCGCTACCTCGAAAACAATCCGGAACAGGATTCCTATGCGTTTCTCGTGATACACGATCTCTTTCAAGACCAGGAAATCTTTCGCGCGTGGATGATTTCATCCTCGCCGGCGCTTTCCGCAATCGATCACAACCGCTTCGACATTTGGCTTATCCGCTGTGCCACGAAGAATCCCGAGGATTCCAGCCGCTGATCCAGAAAGCGCTTTCCACTTCTCGAGGTTCCAACCGCTGGCTTCAGAAGACCAAGATAGTCGCCGCGGTCGATTTCGATGCCGCCGAGGGATCTCAGGTGGGGAGAGGAGTACTGCGTGTCCAACAGCACGAAGCCGGTGCGCCGCAATTGATCGATCAGGTACGCCAAGGCCACTTTCGAAGCGTCCGCTCTACGAAAGAACATGCTTTCGCCAAAGAATGCGCGGCCAATTGCGATTCCATAGACGCCACCAACAAGCGAGTCGTTTCGCCAGACCTCAATCGAGTGCGCAAAGGATTCGGCGTGGAGATTGCTGTATATGCCTTTGATGGCCCCATTGATCCATGTTTCCGGCCGTTCGGCGCATCCTTCGATCACGCCTTTGAAGTCGGCATTTGCGGTTGCGCTGAAGCGGTCGCTTCGCAAGGTTCGCAGCAGGCGCCGAGAGACCCGAAACGAGTGGAGCGGGAGCACTCCCCGCCGTCTGGGAAAATGCCAGCTAATCTCGTTCTGCGAGCGGTCGCTGCCCATCGGGAAGACACCGACGCGGTACAGGGACAGAGCTAGCCGACTGACGGCATCCAGCTGTCCTTCGAACGGATGCAGCGGGAAGTTCACCCCCGGAGCTTCTCGCCAATCTCCTCGATCCAGTTCTCCAGCCAGTGCACGTTGTAGTCGCTGGCGTGGAAGCGTTCGTCCCTGATCAACTGCTGAAACAGAGGAACCGTAGTGTTGATTGGATGAACAATCAGCTCTCCCAAGGCTCTCTCGAGACGGGCGATGGCGGCAGAGCGATCGACCGCATGCACAATCAGTTTGCCGACAAGACTGTCGTAGTTGGGAGGTATTGTGTAGCCATTGTACAGGTTGGAATCCATTCGCACGCCCAATCCGCCCGGCGAGTGGAATAGTTCGACCCGTCCCGGGCAGGGGACGAAACCGGGAACGGTTTCAGCGTTGATTCTCGCTTCGATTGCATGGCCTCGACATTCAAGGTCTTCCTGGCTGAACGTCAGCTCATGCCCGTAGGCAATCCGCAGCTGCTCTTCCACGAGATCAACCCCGTAGACCATCTCGGTTATGGGGTGTTCGACCTGCAGACGTGTGTTCATTTCAATGAAATAGAACTTGCCTGACTGGTACAGGAACTCGACGGTTCCCGCGCCCTCATACCCGAGACTTGAGATGGCTTTGCAGCAGATCTCGCCAATCTCCTCGCGCATGCGACTGTCAATAACCGGGCTGGGAGTTTCCTCCAGAAGCTTTTGGTGGCGCCTTTGAATGGTGCAGTCGCGCTCTCCGAAGTGAATGCTGTTGCCTCTGCCGTCGCCAAGGACCTGGATTTCGATGTGTCGGCCGTTGGTGACGAGTTTCTCGATGTAGACTCGGCTGTCTCCAAAGCCGGCATGGGCCTCCTGCCGCGCCTGTACATAGGCCTGTTCCAGCTCCGTGGGTGACTTGACCTGCCTCATGCCACGCCCGCCGCCGCCCGCCGTCGCCTTGATTATGACCGGATATCCCAGGAAACGTGCGGCGCCATGGACTTCGTCGATGGATTCCAGTCCGGTTTCCACTCCTGGCACGCAGGGAACCCCGTTGGCTCGCATCACCGACTTGGCTTCAATTTTGTCGCCCATCAACCGGACATGTTCGGCGCTTGGACCAATGAACTTGATGCCGATCTCGTTGACCTTTTCGACAAACTCGGAGTTTTCGGCCAGAAAGCCGTAACCCGGATGAATGGCATCTGCGCCGGTGATCTCGCACGCCGCGATGATGTTGCGTTCCGAAAGGTAGCTTTCCCTGGTATTGACGGAAGCAGGACGACCGACGCAAACGGCTTCGTCCGCCATTCGAACGTGCATGGAATCCTGGTCGACGGTTGTATGAACCGCCACGGTCGAAACGCCGAGTTCCTTGCAGGTTCGGATGATTCTCAGCGCGATTTCGCCGCGGTTGGCGATCAGTACCTTTTCAAACATGGCCAGGATGTCCTGGAACTCCGCAAATCTGCATGACCGCTGGCCTGTGAGTCGGCTGCCCTGCCTTCGGGACGCCTGCCGTTGAGGCAAATGATTGCGTTGACATCTTGGCTTTCAGCTCCGGCGGGTGACGTTTGGCTAGTGAATGACCATCAACGCGGTTCCGAACTGCACCGGCTCTCCGTCGTCCACAAGGACCTTCACCACAATGCCTGAGTGCGGCGACAGGATCTGGTTCATGGTCTTCATCGCTTCAATTATGAGGATGGGGTCTCCTTCTTCAACAGCCTGTCCAATTCTCACGAAGGGTTTGGGTGCGTCCGGACTGGCCTTCAAGTAGGCCGTTCCGACCATTTCGGATCGAACTGTGCCGGCGGCGAAATCGTCTGTTTCACTGTCCCCAACAGTCGGAGCCAGCAAGCTGTTCCGCAGGCGCGAGGACGTTTCCGTGGGCGCCTTGGGCTTGCGTTCGGGGGCAGGCTGCTTGGTTCGCTTGATTCTGACTCTCAGGCTGTCAAACTCGCCCCGCGTCCTTTCGACCTCGATTTCATCCAGTTGCTGCCGGTTGAGGACATCGGTCAACCGCGCCACCAGCGCCAGGGTCTTCTTGTCTCCAGGCATCCGCCGATTCCCTACCGATTCACGTCCTGTTCTGTAAGCGCAAGCCCTGTCGCGAGACCTTGGCTTCTCGAATCCGGGTTTCCGGTCTAGTTGCTGGCATCCGCTTGTTCAGCTGATCTCCGGGCAATCTGTACAGCGCGCCCAAGATCGTCAAGCGACAGCGCGCCCCTGTACAACTGCCCGCCAATCACAAATGCCGGCGTGCCCTGGATGTTCAGTGCGTTGGCCAAGGCATAGTTTCGGCGGATTACCTGCGCTACGCCTTCGTCGCTTGCATGCGCCGAGAGTTCGTCTGGATCCAGACCTGTGCGCGTTGCGACGTCCAGAATCACGTCGGAATCAATCGGCGACTCAAGCTGGATGAGATAGTCGTGGATTTCCCCGTAGGCCTTGGGCCCCGCGAGCTGCAACACGGCAATGGCCAGTCGCGCGGACTTTTCGGACTGTTCGCCGAGGATTGGAAACTCCTTGACGACAAACCGGACATTTCCGTCCGTTTCCACCACCTCCTTGACGTCCGGAGCCACCCTTCGGCAAAATCCGCATCTGTAGTCGACAAACTCGACAAGCGTAACGTCGCCATCCGGATTGCCGCCGACCCAGGATGTTGCGTCGTAGAAAATTTCTTCGGCGTTTTCGACTATGAGATCAAAATCGCTCCTGTCGTTCTCGGCCTCGGCCGGTTCGGCGTAGCGCTGCAACGCTTCGACAATGACCTCGGGGTGCGCCAGCAGGTACTCGCGAACCAATTCTCCAAAGGCCGCGCGATCAATGGGGGTTGGTTGCTGCGGATCGTCCTGTGCCTTTGCCAATGTAGACGACAGCATCAGGAATGCCATTGCCTGGCAAAGAAACGCCAGGCGCCAACGCATTGGCTGGAATGGCGTTCCGGTGCGCTGACGCTCCGCCGACATGCCTCTGCAAACGAGAAGGCGCTTTGTCCAATTCACACGGATCAATTTTTGCTCCAATCCACTGTAGTGCTAGGGAACCTTAGGTCAGAAACGACATGCGGATGAAAGTGTCAACCGTCAAATCCGCTTATCACGAACAAGAGGGATGCCGGCCGAACCGTTCCACGCTTCATCGGAATTCTGTCCTGCCGCTGGTTGGGAGCAAGACATGCTTCCAATGCAAGCTGCAGCCCTCGCTTGCAACAGACAACGTGGAGCTTGTTGTCGTTCTCCGGTCCGCGCGCATCGAAGCTGCCGTTGCTTCAATTGCCGGCAATTCCAACTGCGCCGGTCCCACGTCGAAAGTTAGGGCCATTCGCAACGTGGTCAGTTGTCGAAGGCATCGAGTACGGACGGGAACAGGAGAGGCAGTTCGTCGCCAAAGATTGATGGCCGGCTGGGATACATGCGATCCAACTTTTCGCTGAGCTTGTCCGGCTTGCCCTTCTTTGAATCCACCAAGACAGGGCTTTCTGCCGGTTCGGAATTGCGGTTGCGGCGCCTTTGGCGTTCCGCTTTCCGGCCTATCTTCCCGGTTTCAACCTCAGCGGTCGAAGAATCGTCAAGCATGTCCGCCTGCTCAGGTGAATCCGCCTTGGCGGAAGGCATGCCGTCGGCATTGTCGCCAATCCCTGAATCAGGCTTCTCACTGGCAGCCTCCAGCCCGGCAGCGAGCCTGGCCTCGCCGAACTCGGCTGCATTTTCTGTCGCTTCTTCGCCAACGACTGCCGCACCGTTTGTCGGCTTGACCGATGCATGGCCTTCAGCCCCTTGCGAAGGCTGTGTCCCAACATCAACGGCCAGCTTCTCGTCCTCTTGGACCGGTTCGTCCCGGAATGACGAATCCGCAATGATTTCAGAATCCCGAGCCTTGCGCTTGCCTGTGGCTCCATTTGTCCTCAATTCCCGCGAGCCCGTGCGAGGAGAAACGGAATCTTCATCGGATGACCTCGTGATTCCGGGTTCAGCCTTGACGATGTCGCTGGACTTGGCGTCGCGTGTTTCCGAGTCCTTGGACCTGCGTGAATCCTTTCCAGCCTCGTCGGCGCTGCCATTGCCTTGTGGATTCGGCGATTCAATGATTCCAGCGGCGGCAGCGGCATTCTGTTCAGCGTTGCCAACCCGGTCTCTTGCGGCATTCCGCATGCTGGTCTTTCGCTTCCTGCGGCGTCCACCCCGCCGACCGCGCCTTTTCCGTTTCTCGGACGCGGACTTTGTTGCGGCGCTGCTTCCATTGCTTCCATGATCATTGGAACTGCCATCCGTTGCTGCGACTGCCGCGACAACATTTGCATGTGCGCTTTCCGGTTCGCGTGGAGCATCGGCATCGCCGTGTGGAACCAGCGAGAGGTCCGGCAGTTCCAGCACGTCGATGCCGCCTTCAACTGATTCTCCAACGCCGTGCGGCAGCGGAAACGATGGCAGGCTGCCCCTGTCGCGGGACTTGGCGCCGGCCCCGGTTGGCTTCCCGGAATCGAACTCATGGATGACTTGGAGGTTGTGTGGGCTGTGGAGTGCGAACGCGTAGTTCGGCGACTGCAGACCGGTTTCGCCCCGGACGAAAAGCCGAAGCTGATGTCCTTCCTCAATCCTTTCGCAATGATGGCGAAGCTCGTTGTAGATCCCGTTTGCGATTTCCACAGGAACGGTGGCGGCGACCATTCCCACACGGCGGGAAGAGCACTCCTCTTCAATGTGCCGCAGTATCGAAACTGCCATTGGAAGGTTCTGCAAAATTCTGCCGGAGCCTTGGCAGGTGACACACCTATGTGAAATCTGACCGAGATAATCCCTGCCAAGCCTCTGCCTTGACATTTCCAGCAGCCCAAAACTCGTAATGAAGCCGACGCGTGTTCTGCCTCGGATGCGTTTGCTCTCGGCCTTGAATCGCTTTTCAACTTCAGCGCGATGACCAACTTCGTCCATGTCGATGAAGTCTATGACGATGAGCCCGGAGAGATCTCTCAGCTGGATTTGCCTGGCAATCTCGCTCGCGGCCTCAAGATTGGTTTTCAAGGCGGTTTCGGTGAGCGTGTTGCCCTGTGTAGCCTTGCCGGAGTTCACGTCTATAGAGACCAGCGCTTCCGTAGGCTCAATGACAATGCAGCCGCCGGACTTGAGCTGCACTTCGCTCTGATACAGCTTCCTAACCTGTCCGCTCACTCTGTGCTTCGCAAAGAGTGGACGGGGCCCGGAATGCAGGTGAATGCGTCCCATGGCTTCCGGGATTTCCTGCTTCACGTAGCTCAACGCATGTTGATAGGCTTCGTCACCCTGAACGTGAACCACGCCTGCCGAGCTCTTGAAGATGTCGCGCAAAGAGCGATCAATCAAGCGACCGTCGATGTGGAGCGGCGCCGGCGCCTTCGAATTGCATGCCTTGCGCATGATTTCATTCCAGTCCTTGACGAGTGAATTGTACTCGCGTCGGATGGTCTCCTCCTTCTGATTGCAGCCGGCGGTTCTCATGATCATGGCGGCATTCTGACCCAGTTCAAGCTTGCTGTAGATCTTCTGCAACCGCTTTCGCTGCCTTTCGGAGGATATCTTGCTGCTCAGGATGCAGCCCCTGTCGGTGTTGGGTAGCAGCACGCAATAGTGCCCCGCCAAGCTGATGTAAGTGTCCAGCGCAGCGCCCTTTTCGTCGATTTCGTCCTTCTTTACCTGGACAATCAACACCTGGCCCTTGCGAATTACATCTTGAATCCGATACTGCTTTTGGCCGTTGCTGCGTCCTCGCTTGCTGTACTTTCGCTTCGAGCCCTTGACTGAGGAGCCGTTGGCCTTCGATGGGTTGTTTTTGGCGGATGGGGCCGGGGTCAGTCTGACCGATGCCAGTTCCCTGTCGTATTGGGCAAAGCCCGCCATCGCGACTGAATAGGGATTGTCGCTCTCCGCATCGGCCGGAACCGACGAACTGGCGGGTGCTTTTGGCACTCCATTGAACTGATCCGACTCGATGGTCTTCTTGGCGGATGCCCCGGGAATCCTGTAGTAGGTCGGGTGTATTCGTCGGAATGGCAGGAAGCCATGTCGATTGGCGCCATAGTTTACAAATGCGGCCTGCAGGGAAGGTTCGACTTTCTCAATCTTGGCAAGATATATGTTGCGAATGTATTGGGTGCCTGTCGATGATTCGACATAGTAGTCCTGCAACTTTCCGTCTTCGAGAGCCGCCACCCGTATTTCCTCTGGGAAGGCGGCATCAATAAGAAGCTTGTGATCCATTGTTTACTTTCCGCGGAGCGATGCGGTGCCAACGGCAACAATGCGTCATGCGCCGCTCCGATCAAATGTCGACAACTGCGTTTTTTGAGCCCGGATACATGAAATCCGCTACTGCGGCGGGCAACAGTGTCTTGTGTATGCTTTGCAGTTCCTGGCCGAATTTTGTGGCCGATATCTTTGGGTCTAGCGATGAAACCGCGTGGCCTGATCAATTTGATGAGTGGCATCTTCCGGTTCCTGCTCGGCTCTAAATCCGTGACTGCGGTACCGTTGGCCGGTAGCCGCTTGCGTTGTGCTAAGGAGTCTGCTCGGTTCATACCGCTCGTTGACGGTCCGACAAGACCCCATAGACAGCAACGCTGCGTCTGAGTCTTGACGCGGTGCCTTGTCTGTTGGATATGCCGACTCGCTCGGCATACTTGGCACTTTTCGTCAAGATACACGCTGGATCCGGAATTGTCAAGTAACGAGATAGGGTTTTTCAGCATTCTCAAGTGAACAATTCCGCCTGGCGCCTGCCGCCGCCCTGTGGAAGTGGATGCAGTCCTGTCGTGCGCCAGATTCAGCAACCGACCGAGCGCTGATCCCTTGCGGCATATCCAGGGATTCTCGGGTCGCGGCCAGCGCGGCTTGAAACCGCAGCCAGAGGCGCGCCATGGGCTCGAACGTGCACAAATTGCTCCCTGCAGGATCAGGTGCGACTTGCTGGCGGTCGGGACTGCCTGCCAGCCTTCTGCAGTGGCCGGCACGAGGAATGCATGCGGACTGTCGAGTCGGTGGGCTGCCGGTCGCAAAGCCGCGCCTTCGCCATTGACGGCAGGCGAACGTCGGATGCAGCGGAGTTGCGCAAGTCGCAGCGATTGCGGCAGCGCCGCCGCAGTGCAGGCCCATTTCTCGTGAGCATGATCGCCTTCATGCCGTCCGCCTCGAACTGTTGGTTTCCGGCCTGTGGGGCGCCGCAAGTGTTTCGGAACACGCACGCTTTTCACGAGCCCACTTGCGAAGCAACGACTATGTCCACATCTGAAGGGACAGGCAGCCGGGACATGGTCGAATCTTGAAGAGCGCTGCCACCGTATGGCATAACGGAAGCCCGCCCGCGCGCTTCCTTCAGGATTCATTGCGGCTCATGTGCAACGTTGGCCGACGCGCCGCGGCGCGTTTTGCCGGCGTCCGGCTGCCAGCCTGCCTCTTTCGTCGTGCAAGCCGGGGCAGGACAGCATGAAGTCGAAACGGCAAGACAGAGGTTTCCTCTGCGTGTGGAAACGATTGATGAGTGATTTTTTCGATAAACCGGCATAATGCCCAAGATGTTCAATCGTGAGAGTCGGATTGCCGCACTGAAGGATGGCGAACAGGAAACGATGGCAAGACCATTCGGAAAGACAGCAGGTCATTCCAGCCTGGCGCTCGTATGCTGTGCTCTGTTCAGCTACCTTGCGTTTGCCATCCTTTTCCTGGTTGTTGCGCTTGCACTCCTCACTTGGCTCCTGGGGAGAGATCTGCCGGGACACAGCGAACTCGCGGAGTATGAACCCCCCACGATCAGCCGTCTGATTTCCCGCGACGGCCAGATCATTGACGAGTTTGCACGGGAACGCCGTCTGTTTACTCCCATTGAGCGAATTCCGCCGTTGGTCATCGACGCCTTTGTTTCCGCGGAGGACAAGAGCTATTACACCCATCGCGGCTATGATCTGGTTGGCATCGCCAAAGCCGGGTTGCAGGCTCTGCGAGGCGATCGGCTGCGTGGAGCGTCGACCATCACTCAGCAGGTGATCAAGAACTTTCTCCTAAGCAGCGATCGCTCCATCGAGAGAAAGATGAAGGAGGTTTTGCTTGCAGTCAGGCTCGAACGGATGCTCGACAAGGACCAAATCCTGGAACTCTACCTGAACGAGATTTTTCTTGGACAGAATTCCTTCGGCGTAACCGCTGCGGCCCAAACTTATTTCAACAAGCCTCTGGCCGACCTTGAACCGCAGGAAGCGGCCTATCTCGCTGCCATTCCCAAGGCGCCTTCGAACTATCATCCGGTGCGAAACGTCGAGCGAGCCATTGAGCGCCGCAATTTTGTGCTCAAGGAAATGGTCGAGAACGGCTATCTTTCGTTGGAGGATGGAGAGGCAGCTCAAGGCAGTGCGCTGCAGACGGTGCTTTCAGGAGACTATGAGTCCTTTAGGGATGCCATTCCCGCACGCAGCTACTTCACGGACGAGATTCGCCGCCAGCTGTCGAGCGAATTTGGAGCCGACGAGTTCTTCGAGGGTGGTCTGATCGTGAGCGCAACGATCGATTCGGAGTTGCAGTCAATCGCCGCAAGGGCTTTGCGCCAGAAGCTCGTTGAATACGACCGCAGCAGGGGAGTCTGGCGCGGCACCGGACTGCGTGTTTCCGAGAAGGAACTCCATTCGGGGGATGCATGGCACAAGGCTCTGAACGCCTTGCCGATCGCGCGTGACATTGACGGATGGACGCAGGGCGTTGTTCTGGATGTCAGCGGAGAGCGAGTCCGCATTGGAGTTGTGGTTGACGGCAGGCCGGAGGAGGGACTTGTTTCCGAGTCTGACGCCAATTGGATCAGACGGCACGGAAGCTCGAGGCTGGAGGCCTCGGCTTCAACCCGCGACTTTCTGAAGGTGGGCGAGGTTGTCCACGTTTCGCCCTCCGGCGACGACGAAGGGGCGACCTGGCAACTGCAGCAGGTCCCGGCCGTTCAGGGAGCGTTTGTTGCCATGGATGTGGAGACCGCACGGGTGCTGGCCATGCAGGGAGGGTTTTCGTATGAACATTCAACGTTCAACCGCGCAACCCAGGCGAGCCGGCAACCGGGATCGGCCTTCAAGCCAATTGTCTATGCAACCGCCCTCGATTCCGGATACACGCCCGCCAGCATTCTGATTGATGCGCCGATTCAGGTCGAAACCATCCAGGGTCTGTGGCAGCCCAAGAACTTTTCCGAAGAGTTCTATGGCCCGGCGCCGCTTCGCACGGGAATTGAATACTCCCGCAACTTGATGACGGTTCGACTGGCCAGCGATGTTGGGCTTGACCTGGTTGCGGAATACGCTGAACGCGTAGGCCTGTACGATTCAATGGACCAGGTCATCGCCAACTCTCTGGGAGCGCAGGAGACCACGCTGCTCAAGCTCGTCGTGGCCTACGCCATGTTTGCAAACGGTGGGCAGCTTGTCGAGCCCACGCTTGTCGACCGGGTGCAGAACCGTTGGGGGCAGACGATTTACCGTCACGATCCACGCAAGTGCGTCGACTGCTGGAACGAAGACCTGGCAGCCGGCGAGATCCCGCATGTTTCGTCGGAAAGGCTTCAGATCATTGACGAGATAACAGCCTACCAGATCACCACGATGCTCGAGGGTGTCGTAAGGAACGGGACAGCGCGACATTCAGTCAAGGCTGACTTTCCCGTGGCAGGAAAGACCGGAACGACCAACGAGTCGCGCGATGCGTGGTTTGTCGGTTATAGCTCGGAGATTGTCGCTGGTTGCTTCATAGGCTACGACCTGCCCACGCCCCTCGGGCGCAGGGCAACCGGGTCGACAATGTGCGCGCCGGTCTTCAACGCGTTCATCAACGAAGCGAGCAACCGCTATGGCGCATCGGAGTTCGTCATTCCCGAGGGCGGCACGTTCGTGCCAATCGACCGCCGCACAGGCGAGCCTGTGAAGGTTGCGGAAGAGGAAGAGATCGACGAAGAACAGGCTGTTGCCGAATTCTTCCGCGTTGGCACCGAACCGGAGCCCGGAGCTCTCCGAATAGTTGCGGGCGGATTTCCGATGTCTTCGGACTTGCCGACAATCGATCCGCGGGAGGACTTGCCTAGCTCCTCCGCCCAGACACAGTCGGCCAGCCCGGCGGATGACAATGAATTCGACGAGGACATCGGCACGTTCGGTTCGATCACGGCAGGCGGACTCTATTGAGTGCGCCCAGCCGCATGCTTGCTC
>MKWU01005943.1_pt1 | contig 12791 bp, 9 predicted proteins | sample 809101 | NCBI WGS metagenome assembly MKWU01 (sample SAMN05860141, study PRJNA318959) | sponge metagenome | host: Aplysina aerophoba | place: Slovenia: Piran, Adriatic Sea, Gulf of Piran | collected 2013-05-07 | reverse complement strand
CCATTTCCTTCTTCAGCCGCGGGGAGTTGTACATCCGTGATTGGTGTGCCGACTTTGAATACATAATCTTGGATTTGGTTGTCGCTGAACGTCGGTGTGGTATCCACTATTGGTGGTGCATATTGCACATTGGCACTGAAAGATACGGAGGGATTACCCGCTATGTCAGTGGCGGCTCCCTCTTCCACCGTCAGTGTGATCGAGGCTTGACTGGAAGGGTTATTTGGAGTCACAGTAACTTCATATGAGTTACTCCTACGTACAGGGGCAGTCACCGATGCATTTGACGAAGTTACATCTCCTGAATCACTGAATGAGTTTGTCGCCAGCGGCTCACTAAAGGTAATTGTCACGGTGAAGGGTGATTCACTGACGTTTGTCGGAGACAACGAAGAAACGCTAGGCGCTACATTGTCTAGAAGATATGTCTCATTGGTTGATGGGAGCGTCGTGGACAACGCCACACCCGCACTGTTTTGGATATTTTGCTGAGAGGAAAGTCCTAGGCTTATTCGGCCATTTATATTTGCTAGATTACCACCTTCTGCCGTAACTCGGTACTGATTAGCGCTTGAGTTCACGAGATTCACAGCTGTTACGCTCGCAGTTGTACCTTGCACGATAAAGTCGCCGGCGGAAACGTTCACCACTACCTCATTGAAACTCACAAGCCATGCCACTTGATTAGCGTTCGTTATCTCCGCCATGTTGCTCGGACGCTCAATCGAATCCAAAAACGGGGCAGTTGAAGGCGGTGGAGTGACCGGTCGGTCCTGTCTCGAGAACGTAATCCTGGCCATCCTTACATTTGAGAATTTCCCCATACCGCGGAGGCTCGTGATTACACCTTGAGGTGAGGTGGCTGGATTGGAAAGCGTGAACTCCTCACCGTCCTCAGTTCCGGCATCGTAGGCATACAGATCGATCGACAAATCATTGACCCATTCACCGGAGTTATTCAGAAGAGAGCGTCCGCTCAATCCCACGAACCAGTCTGGACTTGGCCCAATCATGGAACCGAACGTGAACAACGGGTGTGTACGCTTGACCGTTATCGTGAAAGTCGAAGTGCCGGTGCCACCGAAACTGACGGACGATGTTAGCGCTTTATCACTGTGTGCGCTACTACGAACTTCACTTAGAAAACCAGAGGTTGAACCAAGTTCCGCAAGATTTTCCATCCCGGAAGTGGCTTGTTGTCCGGCTGCCCAGAATGATACCGAACTGTTATGCGTGGCTACAGCTAATGTGGTGAAATGAGCCGAGGATACCACCCCTCCAGGAGTGCTAGCTGTGGTCCAATTGCCTGTGAAATTAACTTGGTATCTCGCAGTTGCTTCACTCTGTGCTGACACCTGAAGTGCCCCAAGCACAAGGAGAAAGTATGCTGTTAATAACAGTTTTGAACGACTGAACATTGGAGTATTCCCCGCGTTTAAGCCCCTGAAACCGGGGTCAATCCCGATAGTAAAATGATACGAGCTGCCAAGATGTAAACTCCGTATTTCCCTTCGATAGCAAAAATATTAGAGTGCTCGCCCGACTAGAGTAATTGACTCAACAGTGAACTTGAGCCAAGTTGGAATGTATTCTCTGAAGTAGAAAGTTCCCTGGTCAAATCTGGGGTTACTAAGTTCGACATGGTCTCAAACCGCGCCGTCGCCCGATGCCGCAGCCTCCTGTCGATAGCCCTGTACCGCCCGCTGCACGGTCCGTAGCGAAACCGTCAGGCCGTGCTCTGCCTCCAGCTCCTGGCGTACCACAGCGGCGTTACACCCATGCTGCAGAAAGCATTCCCGCAGCCAGGGTGCTAAGTCCCGCAGACATCCTGCTCCACGCTTCGCCGAAGGCCGCCAGCCTCCTTGCGCTATGTACCGATAAACCGTCGGACGGGAACACCCTAGCTCCCGCGCAACGCGCGCCTTAGAGTAGCCGCGGGCCACCGCAGCCATCAATACATCCACCTCTTCTTTGCTCAACATTCGTCGCCTCTGAATCGTTGTCCCAAAGGTTACATTGTCGCCGACATCGTGCGTGTTCGTCATTTTCCTTCTTCCCTTCTTGTGTGAATTACCCCAAGTAGTCGCCGTCGACCATAGCCACTGCACATCGAAAACTGAGATTCTGCCCCTGTTAGCACTTCAATGGACATGCCCTGCATATGGCGCGGAGCATGACTTTGACATTAACGCTACGCTGAACATTCAACAGCAATGTACCTTAAAATTAGAGGCGGAATGACTATCAGTCTCTGCGTGCGGAGGTGTGCGTAGAACGTGCACACTACCCTCTACTGCCTGAGAAGCCCCTCCTTTAGGGCGGGAAGTAGTCAGCTACTAACTCAACCACCAAGCATAGATTGAAGGAACGTATAGTGATCAAAGAGACTGAAAGACGATTTACCTTGAGATTCATCCGACGGTTCGTCGGATTGGTTTTTTGTTTTGGCCTTGCTGTATTCGTAGTAGCAGAAGAAGGTGCACAAGCTTATCGACACCATGTCATGGAAGCGATCGGCGGCCATGGTCAGGCAATCGGTGACATCATGAAAGGGGACGTACCTCATATGGAGCACCTTGCCATGCATGTGAATGCTATGGCTGATCTTGCGAAGATAACTTATACATTGTTTCCAGAGGGATCTGAAGGTGGCGAAGCACTTCCAGTAATTTGGGAAGAACCAGAAGAATTCAGCAAAGCTGTTGAACGGTTTGCGACCGCAGCAGAAGCGTTACGCAAGGCAGTCAACGACGGGGCACAAGGCGAGATCGGTGGAGCGGTGAGAGAGATGTTCATGGCCTGCAAAGGTTGCCATGACGACTATCGAGAAGTAGAAATGTAGATGGTTCTTGGGCGCGAATCCAAAGTGCTCAGAATAAGTTGTAGAGAAAACTGAATACCGCGATTGCCACTATTCCGCAGAGTAACGCTCTGATCGGATAGTCTTGAGTGTCCTTTCCCGATATTTTTTTCATGCCGTGAAACATGCTGAGGGGTAGTTTGTCTCTGAGTACTACTAAATAGATCAAGTGTGCAAGTAGGTGGATAGAAACCAGCGTTACGATGATCCACCAATTCTGATGGTGAATCCATCTTGCCAAATTTGAGAAATCTTCCTCAACATATTGAGTCAGCGGTCCCTCGAAAAAGATGTCGTCAGTGGTAAACAATCCTGTGCTTGATTGAACCAACGCAGCGAGCATCAGCAAGATCACCAAAATGATTCCAGGTGCTGTGTGAGCTTTTTCTTTAGCCCCACGCGTGAAGTGCTTTAGGAACTGAATTGGAGTCGTCCAATAGTGAGTCCAACGGACGTAGTCGCCGCCACAAAGTCCCCACAGTAGTCGATAAATCAACAGGCTGAATACTGCGAATCCCGAAATTGCATGGACTGTCGTGGCGTATAGCTCGGTGAAGTAACCAGTCACCCAAGACGTAGTGAGTGAGATAGCGAACAACCAGTGCCAAATCCGAATCGGGCTATCCCAGATTCGCGTTCGACGTACCTCGAGATCGTTTTTCATGAAGCTACCTGAGTGTTATGCACACTTATTGGAATAACGGGTCACTACGCTCGTAGGTGATGACGTGGTCAAATTCAAGACCAAGGGTTTTCAATACCGGGTCTGCCACGGCCTTTACCTGTTTTTCTATGTAGTGCTCTCGATCGAGTTCATTTTGAATATTGTCAGTTGGTTCTGGACCACCCATGGTAATCACGTATTGAATAACACGACTCTTACTAGTGCTTTTCTTGGCGGCTTGAACGTGTGGCGGTAGATTTTTCACGTAACTCTCTGCAGGTTTGCTCATACCTTTACGATAAATGAGCTTGTCGTCGAATTTTCCGTCTCTGACTCCCTTAACAGTCTTGCGTAGGTATTTGGTGACATCTTCTCCCGCGAAGAAGCGCCTGTATAGTTCCCGTTGAACTTCCTTGGCGATTTCTGTCCAATCCCGTCGCACGACTTCCATCCCTACGAACTCGACTTCGCCGTCCCGATCGAATCGCGAACCTGCATAGCGTTTTCTTGCTCCACCACTACCGTGGCGCAGAGGTAACAGAAACAGTTTCATGTACAGCTTCTCGAATTCCAGTTCCAGACGATTTTCTACCTGCCAGGTATCGTGGATATAAGCTGTGAGGCTGTGATTGAGTTGGTGGACGATCTGTTCGCCACGATGGTGAGCTTCTTTGGCATCTGAGATTCCTGATAACACAAACACACTGTCAGTATCGCCGTAGAGAACGGTATGTCCTTGCCGTTCAAACCACTCTTTTGCCCAAAGAAGGAAGTGCCTTCCCATGGTTGTGATCGCATTTCCAAGTTTACTGTTGTAAAAGCGACAAGCAGGGGTGACCAGTACTCCGTAAAAGGAATTCATAAGGATTTTGATTGCTTGTGATGCTACGGCGTCTTCACGCGCTTTTGCGTTTGCTCTCTGCTTGAACAAGCCCTCTAGCACTTTAGGCAAAATGGCTTCAGCGCGATTGAACGATGCACCATTGAGTAGCTCTATGTCGTGGCTACTTTTTTCGTCACCAGTGAATGCCAGCGGATCAATATTGAATGTCCGAATGATGCTGGGGTATAGACTCTTAAAGTCGAGTACCCAGGCATTCTGGTGGATGCCTACCGCGGGTTCTAGTACATGTCCTCCAGCATGTGCTTCCCTTTTTTGCATATCGCCTGAGCCAACTGTAGGAGCACAGATTTTCTTTTCACGAAGTGCGGACATATAAACGAAATCGAACGAAGCGATGCTTGCTGCAACTCGGTCCATAGCCATACCAGTGAGTTTGCTTCGGGCGACAGCTAGTGGGATTAGCTTGAGTTTTTCAACAATTTGGTAGGCAAGACGCGCATCTGTTCGGGCGTACTCCGCAAACCCGGGAAGATTATTGTGGTAGTTTTCAAGGATTTCCTCGGCGCGTTCATTCACGTTTTCGATGACGGCTTTGCCTTCCCCAAGGACCGCTTCTGCCACTGCATTCAGGGAATAATCAGGAAATTGCATAAATGCTCCCCTGACCAAATCAATACCGTCCAAGACAAGACGTCCGGGCATGATTGCCTGACCACTACCAAAATATCCTTGAGCTTCCCGGACGGTCGTTTGACCGGGCAAACGCCCGATATTTAACGGTAGTTTCACGCGTTCCGCGACGCGATTCAATACATTGATATCGAAATCAATGACATTCCAACCGGTCAACACATCAGGATTGATATCGCGGATTCTTTCCTCAAACGCTCCAAGGACCTCTGCTTCGCTCTTCAAACAGACCGCCGAATCGGGAGCTGGACGATTGAGTGAGTCAACGATCAAGACCTCATCGGTGTTCGGTCCGAACAAAGAAATACACAACAATTGGTTCGCCGATGGATCTGTTTCAATGTCGAAGGACAGCAGATCTGGTTTAAAGTCACCATCCCAAGCTTCAATCAGGGGATTTTCGAAAACAAGATCGATACTGCCAGTACCTTTCGCAGGCTCTCCTTCAATTTCGCAACTGCCTCTAATATTGCGTTGAATTAGGTATTCAGTCGCAAACCGTACATCGGCTTGATACGTGTTGATGTCCATCGCCTCCAGTTTTCGGCGAAGGAATGGCACTTTTGAAGGAACTGGAAAGTCAATACGTGTAGCGGCGTATCCGTCTAAAGTTATCCAGTCTGTGTCTGTTGTTTTCAGGGTCTTGAACGAAAGTTCTCTGGCATCTTGGGTCCGAATATAGATGTGTGGAACTAATCGAGAGTCCCGAACAAGAAACGTCTGGCCGTCGTTCAGACGACCAAACAGGTGTATTACTGGTTTACCCCGTTCAATCCGGTAAGTGGATTGAAGTACGAAGCCTTGAACATTCAATGCTCACCGCCACATGTGAGTTCCACCACAAACCGCGATCGCCTGCCCAGTGATATAGGCACTTGCCGGAGAAGCTAGAAATACAGCAATGCCTTTCAGATCCTCTTTCTCCCCAAGTCGGCGAAGTGGGGTATTGGTTTCTGCGTTTTTCTTCGCATCAGGATTATCCCAAAGTGCCTTAGCAAAGTCTGTCTTAATAAGACCGGGGCAAATCGCATTGACGCGGATATTGTTGGGACCAAGCTCCATAGCAAGGTTTCGGACTAAGGCGATGTCTGCAAGCTTAGAAATGTTGTAAGTACCTAGTGTCATTGATCCGGAAAATGCGCCGGTACTTGATGTAATCATCATGGACCCGCTTCCTGACTTGATCATGTCAGAAGAAACCATTTGACACAGCCAGTGATTGGACCGGACATTGGAATTCATGATTTTGTCGAAAGCACCGTCAGGTATTTGCGACATAGGACCAAAGAAGGGATTGATTCCGGCATTACTCACCAAGATGTCGATCGGGCCAAGCTTGCTTCTTGTCTGTTCTACAAGATTCTCTAGTTGCTCCTTGTAACCGATATTACAAGCCATGGGAACAGCGGCATCACGTCCCACTTTTTCATTTATTTCTTGGCACGCAACTTCGCATTGATCGATCTTGCGGCTCGAGACAACGACATTCGCGCCATGTTCAGCCAGCCCTTCAGCCATGCTGTAGCCCATACCTTTGGAAGCTCCAGTGAGCAACGCTACTTTCCCTGTTAAATCAAATAAGCTAGTTTGAACAGCCATTCTTTAATCCTGTACGTTAATTTTGAGTGGATAATGCTATCAGTTAAGTTCCAGTGATATGTGTGAAAAAGGCGGACTAAGTGTTTTGTAGGTTCAGACGGGCGGCGTGGCTCGCAGTACTAATAGGCTTTTGTGCCGGCGTGATTACTGCGGAGGAACCGTGTCAGAATCCTGTGTACAAGCATGGTCACTCCTATGTTCATCCATTGAAATATGCTGAAGATTTCGAACATTTTGAGTACACCAATCCCAATGCTCCTCGTGGCGGGATTTTGCGGATGGCGCAACTGGGTACGTTCGACAGCTTTAACAACATGATCGATAAGGGTCGACTCCTAGCAGGATTCGATCTTGGGGGACCTGGAGCGTTAATTTATGACACGCTCATGGAACGCGCTTCAGACGAATTTTCCAGTATGTACGGTAGGCTTGCGGAAGGCATCCATGTGGATGAGAATTTCAAATGGGTCGCATTCAAGCTACGAGATAATGCGTACTGGCATGACGGGACACCGATTACCCCTGAGGATGTGATTTTCACTTTCGAGAGCTTCCAAGAGGTTGGTTCGGTTGGTTTAAAAACCGCATTGGTATATTTAGATAGCGTCATTCAAATTGGCGAATGGGAAGTCTGTTTCATCACGGTAAAGGACATGGAAGTCAGTCCGATAATGCCCTTTACATATGGTGGATTGGGTATCATGCCCAAGCATTATTGGACAGAGGAAGGCAAAGATAGAAGTCTTGCCGATACCACTGTTGAACCACCACTTGGCAGTGGAGCGTACCAATTGGAAAAGTGGGAGTTTGGAATCAACGGATTCTTCAAACGTGTGGACGATTATTGGGGTAACGACGTTCCGGTCATGAAGGGACGTTACAACTTTGAGAGGATTAAATGGGATTATTTCAGAGACGAGCACGTCATGGTGGAAGCTTTAAAGGCAGACGGATTGGACTTCAGGGAGGAGACGGTTTCCAAGAACTGGAGTATCAAGTACGACTTTCCTGAGGTTCATGCTGGGATATTCACCCGTGAACTGCGCAAAATCAAGCGGACGTGGGGTATGTGGTGGCCGGTTTTTTGGAACGTCAGAGAAGAACGTTTTCAAGATCGTAGGGTACGGGAAGCTTTATTCCTACTTTACGACTTCCCCTATACCAATCGGGTTATTCTGCATGGTTTCTATGACTATGGCAACAGCTACTTCTATAACTCCGAAATGGCATGGGAAGACTTGCCGTCAGAGGGCGAGCTTGAACTTTTGGAACCTATTCGAGACCTCGTGCCGCCGCGAGTCTTCACGGATGAATTTGTCATGCCTGAATCAAGTGGCTACGGCACCAACAGGGACAATATCAAGCGAGCTCTGGAACTATTTGAGGAAGCTGGCTGGGTAGTTACTGATGGTGAATTGAGACATGTCGACACGGATGAACAATTTGAAGTTGATTTTGTTTTCGTATCGTCGATGTTGTTGAGAGCGCTTTCTCCCTACGCTAAGCGATTGGAACAGGCAGGTATCAAGACTACGTCTCTTGCCCCTGAAATATCTCATTGGCTACATCGCATGCGCGCCAGAAAGTTCGACGGAGGTGGTTATCTCTATATACCCAGCAACATTCCTGGACTTGAGTTGCGCAATCATTTCAGTAGCCTAACCGCAGACCAAGAAAGTAGCCAGAATTGGATTGGCTTGAAAGATCCAGCGGTGGATTATTTGATTGAAAAGGTAGTCGAGGCGCGTGACCTGAAAAGTCTACTTGCCGCAACCCGAGCCTTCGATCGCGTGATGCTGTGGAACTTCTACCATGTCCCAGGAATGGGTCAACCAGGATATCGAGCAGTTCATTGGAATAGATTTGGTGAAGTTCGACACGAGGGTCTTGACCGGGTTCCAGTCATTGATACTTGGTGGTGGGATGAGGAGAAGGAGAAACGACTGCAGGCAGGACTAAAGAATCTAGCCGATGTTCAGTGATCGTATCAGTGTCTAGTTGATGAGATAAGTTCGACGGTGTGGGTGGATAACTAGTTGATCTTTAATAATTTGCAACTTTAATTACGTACTACATTTGTGACTCTGCCGAATCAAGCAATGCTTGATTCGATCTAAATCACCGCCTATGCAGTTCGGTACTCGGGCGGCGGAACGTAGTTTTCGATGGGGCCACTCCACCAATTTGACTTTCTCCCGCTTGCGTATTGATCACTTATCTGATCAATGAAACGCTCCATGCGTTGTTCTTTATTGTTCTCAACATCGTGCACAGCCTGCATGCGCACTTCAATCGTGTACCGCATGGGTGCATCCACTCTGGTCGCTGGATCTGAAACCGCAGTATGAAACACGGTTCTCAGATTTAAGGGTTCCTTGCGCGTATCGTATTGACGGAAGATAAGTACCTCGTCCTCGGTCATATTTGGGAAGTAATACCATCGTTGTTTTGGTGAATGGATGATCCCTTGGCTAATGACCTTATAAAACTGCCTAACGTCGCCGGTATTTTGACCGTCGCCGAATGTAATGTCCTCTGGCTCAACAGACCTCATATCACAGACAGCTAGTGGCATCATTTCTACGAATTCGTTTTTCTTGACTGAACGCCAGACATTCAGAGATTCAAAATGGCGATTGTCTGGCACGATTCGATTGAATGCTTTTTCAACTGCAGCACACATGTCTGAATGGATTCCTCCGGCATAGACACCGGCACTTCCGTTAGGTGTGGGTCTGGCTCCAAGTGTGCCTGACTGTCCGCCATAACCGTTTCGATATTCGTGTCCACCGCCTCGAACCTCGTAGCAATTTGTCACGGATTTAATTAGGTTTCGAACTTCTGGATAGAACTGTTTTTTCACAACTTCGTTGTCCAAAAGATCAAGACTTGAAGGTGCGTTAACCAGCTGAAATCCATGTGTACTTAATGTCGGCTGGGGATCGAGAAAACGAGCATTACGAATGACAACTCGTTCACGAGTATGAGAGTCCTTTAATTCATCAGGAGTCAGCGCCGAATACTGGTTTGGTACGCGGAACCCTCGTTGTCGAGGGTGTACAAATCCAAGATCCGTCTCAAATGCCATGTGCTAGGAGTGAGTATTGAGGTGAGCTTTATTCTAATTGGGTCTACGTTACTTTGTTTTGGATGAAGGTGTCTCAAGGTACATCGACAAACCCCCACAATGGAAGTAAATGGCGTTCTTGAACGACTCCATGTTGCGGTAGCCGTGTGCCATCCGCTTGACTTTCCGAGTCTTCGCGTTCAATGACTCGGCGTGTATGTTGGTCACCTCGCCCAGCCGCGTCGACGGGTTGAGTCAACGGCGCTCGAAGCCGCGCTTGACAGCCCGAGCCTTAACGCGATGGACCACGCCCCAGGATAGCCCCATTTGTTTCGCCACGGACATCACGCTACGATCCGAAAGTTCATCGATCAGGCGTCTTTCCAGCGAACGTGTGATCTGCTGGTCGGTCTCCGCCCAGGGCACCGGCAACTGTCGGAAACCATGTACCGGACATTGAATCCGTGGAATCTGGCATGTGATGAAAACCCGATCCCACTCCCAGTCTGCGGCGCGCCATCGGCGACGTCTAGTGTCATGTGCGGGACCTACCAAGTGGCCGCAGTCAGGACACGACAGGTTGTGCTTGTCACCGTGTTGCACCACGACCTCAATGGTAGGCCCGGATGTCCCCGAGACCTTCGCGCAGTCGATCACTTCCCATGGCGACTCAATCTCATAGATGGTATTAAACAGCTCTTGGAATCCTTTCAACATTGCAGTAAGCCTTCTTCACTTGATCAGCATAAAGGATAGTCGCTAAAATCCCGTTTCACCACAAAGTAGAGTAGATCCAATTGATTTAGGTTTCAATAAGAATCATTTTTTAGGACCTTAGGAGTGCTTACTCTCACATTGAGAGTAATATAGAAACTTCTGAATTTGTGGTTCGTCTCAAGTTAGTCGCTACAGTATTACCTAGTACTATCCATTCTTGATTTACGAAGTTCGACCAAACGGACCATGAGTCTTCTAGTTTCCTTTAGACAAATTAAGGCGCAATAACGCATGCTGAGGTATATCTTTCGTAGGTTGCTTCTTATTCCGTTGACCTTATTTGGGATCATCACAATCAACTTTGTGATTGTCCAATTTGCGCCAGGTGGACCGGTTGAGCAAATCATTGCGCAACTTACCATGGGTCAGGTATCTTCAACTTCAGGTATCAGTGGCGGTGGCGATACCGGCATTTCCTCCCAGGCAGTAGAAGCGGCTGGACAGGCGCACAATTCTGCTACGTATGGGCTTGACCCAGAGCTGGTTGAGGACCTTAACCGACAATTTGGATTCGATAAGCCAGTTCACGAACGTTTTCTGAAGATGGTCTGGGATTACATGCCACCGTTTGACTTCGGTGAAAGCTTCTATCAGGACAGACCGGTCGTAGATCTCGTTTTTGAACGCTTGCCAGTATCTATTTCACTCGGTCTTTGGTCACTCCTGCTGATCTACATGATTTCCATTCCGTTGGGTGTCGCTAAAGCGGTTAGGGACGGTACAAAGTTTGATCTGTATAGCAGTACGTTGATTTTTGTGGGTTATGCAGTACCTGGATTTCTATTTGCAATTCTGCTTATTGTTCTGTTCGCTGGTCCTACAAGCTACATGGATTTGTTCCCGTTGCGCGGTTTGGTCTCGGAAAATTGGGACGATCTGAACTGGTTTAATCGAATTACTGACTATTTATGGCATATCGCGTTACCGGTGGTGTCAATAACGATAGGCGGATTTGCCTATTTAACGATGCTCACCAAGAACTCTTTCTTGGATGAGATTAATAAACAGTATGTACTTACGGCACGCGCGAAAGGACTGAACGAACCCAGAGTCTTGTTTGGGCATGTGTTTAGAAACGCGATGTTGATTGTCATCGCTGGTTTCCCGTCAGCGTTTGTAGGCATTCTTTTTACGGGGTCGGTATTGATTGAAGTGATTTTCTCTCTCGAAGGGATGGGGTTGCTAAGTTACGACGCTGTGATTAAACGCGACTATCCAATCATGTTTGGAACCCTGTTCGTATTTACCTTCATCGGATTGTTTATGCATCTCGTGGGAGATATCTGTTATGTACTGGTTGATCCAAGAATCGACTTTGAGGTACGTCAATGAGTCCTCTGGTACAACGCGGTTTAGCGAACTTCAAAGCCAATAAACGAGGGTTCTATTCCCTTTGGATCTTTCTTGGTCTGTTTGTCCTCTCACTGTTAGCGGAATTTATCTCGAATGATCGACCGATTCTGTTGTTGATTAACGGCGATGTGTTTTTCCCGGTGATTGAAAAAGTTACCGAGAGGGAAATCGGTGGTGAATTGACGATTGAAGCAGATTACAAGAGTGACTATATCCGAGACCTCTTCGAGGAAAAAGATGCTTTTGCGTTATGGCCCTTAATACCTTACCACCATACAACGGTTGACTTTTTCGTCAATTCTGCGACCCCGGCAAATCCCTCCGCCCAACATTGGTTGGGAACGGATGACCGCGGTAAAGATACCTTAGCCCGACTCATTTACGGATTCAGACTTTCTGTACTGTTTGGGGTGACAGTTACTTTCTTGAGTGCAATCATTGGTGTGACTCTAGGTGCAATCCAAGGCTACTTTGGTGGGCTCATCGACCTATTTGGTCAACGTCTGGTGGAAATCTGGTCTGGGTTACCCGTACTGCTGATATTGATCATCTTGTCTACGGTCGTAGAAGAACGGAATGTGTTCTTCATGATCATTATTCTGGCTGCCTTTAGCTGGATGTCACTGGTGGCCGTGGTGCGCGCAGAATTCCTTAGAACTCGAAACTTCGACTATGTGCGTGCTGCGCGCTCGCTCGGGGTGCCAAACCAAATCATCATGCGTCGGCACGTACTGCCGAATGCGATGGTTGCAACGCTGACGAATCTGCCATTTATCTTGTGTGGTGCGGTCACACAATTGACGGCACTCGATTTTCTAGGTTTCGGCCTTCCAGAAGGTTCACCGTCATTAGGTGAGCTACTACGCCAAGGCAAGGGTAATCTTGAAGCTCCTTGGTTAGGCCTGACTGGTTTCTTCACGATGGCGATCATGCTTTG
>MKWU01005941.1_pt1 | contig 12799 bp, 17 predicted proteins | sample 809101 | NCBI WGS metagenome assembly MKWU01 (sample SAMN05860141, study PRJNA318959) | sponge metagenome | host: Aplysina aerophoba | place: Slovenia: Piran, Adriatic Sea, Gulf of Piran | collected 2013-05-07 | reverse complement strand
TCTTCTTGCCGCCTTGCTCCTGCAAATTAGTTCTGTCTTGCTGCGGTTCAAATGAAGGCCCAGAGATGCTGCTTCACGTTCAATAAAATCAAGGTCCCGTAGGACCCCTTCTTCAGGACCACCCAAAGTGCCATCATCCAGGTAAAAGAGGCGAAGCTCTGATCTCAGCTGCAGTACCAACGGGTCCATGGATCACCAAACAGAACAGCAATGGACCCAAGGGGTCACCCTGCTGAACATCCTCAGCAGATAGCAAGGAGGTGTCTCGAAAGAATAGGGTTGAAGGGGCAGAGTAGCATGCAAAAATGAGGGGGAAAATTTCGGGAACCATATCTCTAGCAGCTGCTAAAATCTTATCTCTTATGACTGTATTGAAGGTATTTCTAAAATCGGGTTTCAGGAGAACATGATCAGACGGTAATAGATGAAGGTATGATCTAGAAGCGTGGACTGCTGCCTCCGCACCGAGGGGAGTACCATATCCAAGTTGTGGTGCTAGGTACTGTCCCATTCTCTCCATAACTGATCTGCTGGCCACCTTTGCTACAAGGCGACGAAGGGTGCAGCCCACTGCTATGGGTCTTACCTCTCCATCCTTCTTATTTAAAGCTGTGAGGGAAGCTCCAAAGAAGAAAGGTCGTGTCTCAACAGGGATGTCTCCTGCAAGCACAAGGTTGGTGAAAGCGGTAAGAGACTGCAGTAGCATAGCACCCCCAGCACCAGCCGATGCACCAACCATGTCCTGGAGATGTTGTGGGCGGAGGCCATCAGGGCTACCTGCCGAGCTTTTGGGGAAGGATCGAATTGCCTGCATCACATCCCCTTCACTTACTGTCATTGTACTTCCGCTAGGAGCTTCAGGAAAGATGGATTCAGGGTGGGGGTCCAGGTGTTTGGATCTCAGAGCAGCGATGGTGGCTTCACTGTCATTTGCAATGGTATCCTCGGAGCATGTAAAACGTACGGCTTCCTTGAAGTCTCCTTCCTCCTGCCCAATTTATGTCAGCCTGGGATGTAATTAAGGAAGTAGTGCCCAGGGATTGATTATATCCTGGGATATAGTCACTCTCCTCTTTACTTCGGCCTACGGTGTAATAAAGGAAATAGTGCCCGGGGGAGTGATTATAACCTAAGATATAATAACTCACTTCATTCACTCCCCTCTACACTTCACCCTAGGATATATATATTGAAGGAAGGAGTGAAGGGGAGATTGATTATATCCTAGGATATAATCATTCCCCCGGGCATGCCTTTCTTCATTACATCGTATATAGGCCGAAGTAAATAGGGGAGTGATTATATCCTAGGATATAATCACTCCCCTTTCACTCCCGGTATTATTATATCCTAGGTTGAAGTACAATGGGGAGTGACTATATCCTATGATCACTCCCCATGGTACTCATTCCTTCATAACATCGTAGGGCAAAGAGAAGAGGGGAGTGTTTACATCCTAGGATATAGTCACTCCCCCTTCACTCCTTCCTTCATTATATATCTTAGGCCAAAGTAATGAGGGAAGTGATTACTTCCTAGGTATGCTATACTGTGCTTAACTCAACTCATTCATACACAGCACAACAGCTCCCCTATATACAGGTCTACAACCATGTGTGTAGCACACAACAACATCGAAACGTTAAACGGCAACAGCAAGCAACACAGTAAAACATTAGATTAACATGCAACTGTACACACACGTTCACACACGTCAGGTGCTATTGCATCTCCCCCCCCCAATATGAGAGTCTGTCGGGAGGGTGTCTCCGCTTCATGGGGTATCTTGCTTATTCATTTTCTGAACTGTAGACGGACTCTCGCTCTCAGTTGATTCAGTATTATATGAGAGTCTGTCAGGAGGGTGTCTCCGCTTCATGGGGTATCTTGCTTATTCATTTTCTGAACTGTAGATGGACTCTCGCTCTCAGTTGATTCAGTATTAGGTAAGCTTGGGCTGTCGCTCAATTTGGCTGCAGGATAGTCCAAACGTGGTGTCAATCCGTCTGTAGGTTCCTCAGAATCTGCAGGAATGACCACCGGATAACGTTTGTGAGTTGAGCCTAGCACAAATCTGATCTATGTGCCTTCTCCAACTTAACCCATCTTCTTCAACCTCTGCCTGGTAGGACACGGGCCCAGTTCTGGCTGTAATAGTGGCATAGATCCAATTGTCTCCTTGCCCAAAATTCCTAGCAAAGACTGTATCTCCAATCTCAACCTCTCTAGCATGAGCATCATGCCTCTTCTTCTGCTTCAATTGCTCATTCACCACCCTACACTCAAGATCTTGTTTCATCAAATCCAATGGTGAATGAAGTCTGCGCCCCATCAACAACTCAGCAGGGATGTACCTATTGATAGTGGTGTATTCATGTAAACAATACCCGTGAGAGACGATCCAGAATTGAACCCTTCTGCATTCAGCTAATTCCTTCCTGGAAAATTCTCAAAGCTCGTTCAGCCATACCATTGGATGAAGGGTGTGCAGGAGCTAATGTGACTTGCTGAATACCATTTTGTCGTGTGAACTCTGCAAATTCTGTGCTCACAAAATTTGTGTCATTGTCAGTGACCAACATCTACAATCTGAACTGTGCAAAGAGAACCCACAGTCTTTCCACAGTAGCTGTTGATGTCGTTGCAGTCATTGGACATACTTCCAGCCACTTGGAATAGGCATCAATGACTACCAGAAAGCGATGACCAAGAAAAGGACCTGCATAATCCCATTGTAGCCTTGCCCAAGGCCGTGAGGGCCAAGCCCATGGGTGCAACGGAGCTACAGAAGGGACAGAACGGGAACGCTGACATGCAACTCCGAACAAGCTCCTCCACATGCGTGTCAAATCCTGACCACCATACGAACATACGGCCCAAGGACTTCATGCATGAGTATCATGCAGCTCCTTCAGCATACTGGCCTAAAGGAAACAGGGCACCACTACTTGGCTACCCCAAAGTAAGCATCCCTGTTCAGTTGACAATTCAGTTCATCTTGAGTAGTAAGGTTTCAGCTCATCATCTCCACAAGTATCAGGCCACCCAGTTTGTACAATCACGAGCAGTGGCCCTCCTGATCTCCATCGTGGCCACTGGACATGACTTGAGGTGTTCCATTAACAGTAACACCTCTGGTGGATCAGGAACCATCTCCTGAGTTAACAGGTAGTGGGAGACGGCTATGAGCATCGGCATTGCAGTGGGATGAGAAAGCACAATATCCCAGGGTATATTCATACATGGCTAGAGTCATAGGACACTGCTGAATATGTGCTGAAGCTTGAACGGGTACTGCCTGATGCTCTCCAAATAATCCCACCAGTGGCTTGTGATCAGTCAGTAATGTGAAGTGACGGGCAAACAGGTAAGTATGAAATCTCTTCACACCAAATACGCAAGCTAAGCTTTCCTTCTCAAATTGATTGTACTTCTGCTCAGCTTGTGGCAGAGTTTGGGATGCAAACCCAATTGGCCTCTCTAATCCATCGGTAAAATGATGAGACAAGACTGCCCCCACCCCATAGGGTGAGGCATCACATGCCAGGGTCAATTCCTGTTGAGGGTTGTAATGCACCAGTACGTACTCTGGATGAAACAAGCAACTCCTTTGAAGCCTGGAATGCCTGCTGTTCATCCTTGCCCACTTCCACTTTGTTGACAACCTTAGCAACCGGTACAAACGTACAAGAAGGGTTGACAAGTTGGATAGAAACTTCCTGTAATATGACGTCAATCCAACGTATGATTTCAATTCTGACACATTCTTGGGCACTGAGGCTGCCTGAATAGCATCCACTTTGTTGGCTACTGGGTGCAACCCTTCAGCGTCAATCTTCTGACCCAGGTAAACCACTTCTGGAACCATGAAATAGCACTTCTTCTCTTGGAGACGTAGCCCAGCTTTCTCCAGTCAGTGCAAGACTTCCTCTAGTGCCAGCAAGTGCTCTTCTCTGGTCTTCTCAGAAATCAGAATGTCATTCAGGTATACCATCACCTGTGGAATGCCTCGAAGCATGGACTCCATGGTCTGTTGGAATATTGCAGGGGCCGGTGATATTCCATAGGGCAAATGGGTGTACCGAAATAGTCCCTTACTGGTGTTGATCCCAACATATTTTTTGATTCCTTACTGAGTTGATCTGTTGGTATGCCTGGGAAAGGAAAGCTTTGTAAATGCCTGGCCACCTGGCAGTTCTGCAAACAACTCATCAACTTCGGGAATAGGGTACAGCTTCAACCAGGATGGACTGTTGATCGTCACCTTAAAATCACCACAAATTCTGACAAGTTTCTTGTCACTCTTAAGCACTGGCACAATTGGTGCTGCCCATTCTGAAAAAGGAATGGGTTCAATGGTGTCTTCCTTCTCTTCCAAGAGGCCCTTCATAGAGTAAGGAACAGAGCAGGGCCTGGAAGTACTTAGGCTTAGCACCAGGGTCCACCTGCAACTCTGCCTCTAACCCCTTCAAGGTTCCCTAGATCCTCTTCAAACACAGCTTTGTATTTCTCTAGTACCTCACATACTAGCTGATCCTGCAATCTGTGGATGGCTTGCCAGTCAAGACACAATTGTGAGAGACAATCACGTCCAATTGACCTAGGGCCCGAACCCTCAAGCACCACGATAGGCAAATGAGCGTCCTCTTGACCATGGGGTATCTGCACCATCAACTGACCCATCACATTCAGATGCTCGTTGCTATAGGTTTTCAGTTGAATGGAGGTCTTGCTAACTTCTAACTTCCTACGACCAAAAACGCTGTAGGGAAGTGCACTGTGATATCACTGATACTGAAGCTCCACTGTCAATCTCCATGTTGTGAGTATGTCCATCCAGGACCGTGGTTACCACTAAAGGCTCAGTACCTGGCTTTCCTGTCCAGAACAACTGCTACTCCGCAACTGGCTGTGCCAAAGCATCCTCAACCCACATCACTGTGGTCTGCTTCTGGTTCATGGCTTCTTTAGCAGCTTTGCGGCCTACCTTACCACAGGCATGGATGGTACTTGACTTCCTTACGGACATTGGACGGCCTTGTGTGATGTGTTACCACAACGATAGCAGCTAGAAGAGGACTGTTTCTCAGAGAGCCATTTCCCCTTGCTTGCAAATTGTTCAGAGAGGACTTGTGAGCACCTACATTACGGCTAGTAGTAGGCCTTTGCAAAAGTCTCTGCATTCTTAGCTGCTGTTTCCATGGCAAAGGGTACATATGCAGCCTTCTTGAATGTCAGATGCTTTTCCACTAAGTGATGTTGCTGAACAGGAGGGTCCTCGATTCTGCACACCAACCACGTAACATGTCCTCCAGAATCGCACCATAAGTACAGAACAGCTAGAGCCTGCAGTTGTGCAAGGTACTTGGCAACCGACTCACCCTCCTCACAAAAGCGACTGTTGAAACGGTAACGCTGCACAATGTTGCTGGGAGTCGGGTTGTGGTGATGCTTCATCGCCTCTACCAGCTGCCTGTATGATTTAGCATCTAGCTTTGCAGGACTAATGAGACTCCATAGGAGCTTGACGCTGTTGGGCCAATTGTTATCAAAAGTCTTGATCGGTAATCTGATTTGCAGTGAAGAATGAGCCAAGCACTCAGCATACTCCGTCCAGTCTTCTCGGCTTGCATCAAATTCTCCTACAAACAAAGTAGCCATCTGGCTCACAGCTGCTCAACCAGACCCACCCGCGCAGGAACACGGCTGCTCAACCAGACCCACCCATGCAGGAACACGGCTGCTCAACCAGACCCCCCCCGCACAGGAACACAGCTGCTCAACCAGACCCACCCACACATGAACGTGAACACTTGAATAGCTGTGACTTAGGCTGGTGAACCAAACAATCCCACCTTTGTTGCCAAGTCGTCAATATGTTATACTGTGCTTTAATTGTTCAGAGGATTGACTTTACTCAGCTTAGCACAACTCCATCATACACGGCAAGACAGCTCCCTTATATACAGGTCTACAAACATGTGCACAACGCACAGCAACATAGAAAAGTTAACAGTAACAGCAAGGAACACAGTAAAACACAGTACAACACACACGTTCTCACACATGTCAGGCGCTGTTACAGAAACATTTTTATATCTACAGAATCTTTCTAGTGCCTGCCCAGAGAAGTGTTTGATTTTGAGGCTTGTGTGTGACAGTAGACTGCAGTATGCAGTTTGTGTTGATCCTCCTCTGTACACTGTGCAGATTAGCTTCTTCATTACTGTAGCAAGACTAGTACTGGGTTGCACTACTGCAGAGATTCTGAATTGTGAACAAACCCATAGTATCCTTGTTGCTGGTTGTGTACAATAGGGACATTGTCCACCTGCAACTGCCTTCAATACGCAGTCCAGAGCAGTCATCATGTGGCCAGCTTATACACGTGCACTGTACCAGCTCCCAACTCAGTCTCTCTATCAAAGGCTTGGTGGTGTATATAATAGTCTTGAGCCTACGCTATTCTCTTTATGCGGCATGTGTTGGTCGTGACTGACCATGGTCTTAGCCAGATCTCATATCTGGTATAAAGACTGGGCGCAAAACCACTGCACTGTCCTTGCCTTGCGCAGACATATTTGGTCTTTGCGCAATACTTGCACGTGCATGAATCCTGCTTGTCTCTGACCAGGACATCCTTGTAAATCGGCACTGGAATGACAGTGGGATTGCTGTCTACATTTTATTGCTTGCATGCAGCTATCAGCAACCTGCCCCATGCAGTTACAGCATAGTTTTCCAACAACACTGGGAGGCAGTGTGGCTGGATTGTCTAGAATAGATTTTCTGTACAATAAATGAATTCAAAATTTCATTTCCAATATGTTAACTAGGAGCATGTCTCAAACCATCTAGAAATATTCAGCGACTGCCATAAGACAGCTAGCTACCTAGACACCATCACATGTGCAACGCAGCTTTCAGAGGTACACAGAATTGGTCACTAAGCCTAGTGAGGCCACCACATCATCGTTTCAACTCTTGATGTCTAGATCTCTTGTATTCACCTGACGATTCACTTCTAAAATCCCAATTCACACCAGGAGACGACACAGTGAGGTGCTCAAGTGGTTCTGTTCTTTCTGTCAGTGTTTTCAAAATCTGACCATTCACTTCTAAAATGCCTGCCCAAACTCTAAATTCACACCAGGAGACGATATAGTGAGGTTTGCAAGTAGTTCTGTTCTCACAACAGGCAGCGAGAGGTCATTAATACAGCAATTCCTTTGAGAAAGGGCGAAAACCATATACGGACTCGCGCTGTTCTTACATTTCTCCAGAGTCTTCAAGACTCTTATTCTCCCAAGAGTCCCTTCATGGTTACTCAGCAAACACTTGAGGTCAAGAGTATGAAACTCTCTACACACAGTTGCTGTCTGATCCATCTCACAAGATACACAGAATTGGTCGCTAAACCCATCATAAATTGCCTTTGCTGGTTGATCATTGGAGAAGTTTAGGGGCTGATACAAAGGAGCATTAAATGCTCTTACTATATGAAGCTGAAGTCACTGCTGAGTGGACAGTAGTGACGTCTTGCCAGTATACTATAGGCAACAAACGAAAGTGTCTTTGTTACGGGAAACCACCAGTCCAGTCTCCTCCTCCTCTCTGATTAGGACATACCTAGTGGATGTGCTCTTGAATGACAGTTAAAGAGCCGTCCCATCCCTCAGTGCACATGCAATCATTTTAATTTAAACATTATGCCTTATGGCAATCTTGATCAACCTGAAATGAAAAACTGGAGTTGTGGAAATTGTACATACACACATGCTACATGTGAATGTTTAAGATTATACAGAGAAACAAGGAATCTGAGAAGATCTTCTGTGAGCTCAGCTCTTCTCTCTTCCTGTAACCCTGTTCATGACAGACAGGGCTTCTGTTTCAGTATAAAGCGTCAAGTCATCTATGTACAGCATACAGGTGATGCTCCCCTGTGCTGCGTCTGATCATGTAGTCACTCTGCTTCTTCAGTGCATGCGAAATAGGCAGAATGGCAAGACCAAAGAGTAGGGGCAATAAGGCATCTGTTTGAAACAGACCTCTCTTATAAAGACTAGGCCTAGTTCTTACAGTCTTTTTGCACTCTTCACCCCCACTGTCACAATGGTTGCAAGTGATTGACCTCAGTTTTCACCCACCTCGGTCCATGGATCGTGTCCAGCACTGTGGTCACCGATCAATAGTGGGGAAGCCTGTCATTGAGGTGTTCTACAATGAGACAATGGACAAACCCCTGCTCGTTATGGAGAGAATATGGGAGAGAGTTTTTTGAATGCAAGCAAAACGAATTGAGTCCACAGAAACAGCTGCAATTATGCCTTGAAATAGCATGTGGACTCTGTTTCCTCCACACCTACACTTCTCCAATAGTCCATAGAGGTCTGACGGACAAGAATGTCATGCTTGGCAAGGATGGTCTGATGAAGACTGTAGACGTCGGACAATCAAGGTTGAAGGCCAACAATGCAGAGTACTTCAGCACAGCTCAACCAGGAGCCATCCCATTCATGCGCCCTGCATGCTCTCAACAAAAAAAATGGATACCTCTCTCGGTGTGCTCATGCTGGAGGTAGCCACTCAGCGCCTCCTCATGTGCAGCTGGTGGGCATCAGTATAGTCAAAGAAATCGTTCAGCGCAGAAAGAACCTGTCCACATTGGAAGAAGACCACTCTCTGAAGCCGCTGATCCTCTCCAGTTTGGAGGTCTCCCACTCGTGGGGAACTCTTGTCATAGGCTTTATCCAAATTGATCCAGCCCATGAGTTTTAAGTCCCTTGGAGCGGGTGGGCATCAGTGATCAACATTTTGTCACCTGCCAGACAGTCCACGCAGCCTCTGGCCCCCTTCCTCATAGCAGGTCATTGGCTTCAATGTAGGCTGCATAGCTGTCAGCCAGCACCACTGTGATATACTTGTACTGGGTGTTCAGACACGTGACAGGCCTGTAGTTACCCGGGTCCTTTGCCTATCCTTTTTTGGGTATCAGAATGGATCTGACGGTCACTAACCAGTCCAGGAAAGGTATCGATCGCTCCATGCAATAACTCTTTTATTTAGGCACCAAGCGCAGTGCATGTCCAGCCTCAGGGAACACTTTCCACCAGAAGTTGACCATGCCATCTGGCCCAGGGACTGACCATGACTTCACCTTCCTCAGGAATTGCCTGAATCAAGCCTCACATCAAGGCAAACTCAACCTTCTGGCTTCAGATCGCCTAGTGAGGCCACCACATCACGAAACATTTCAACTCTTGATGTGTAGATCTTTCATTTGCCTGACGATTCACTTCTAAAATCCCAATTCACACCAGGAGACGACACAGTGAGGTGCTCAAATGGTTCTGTTCTCTCTGTCAGTGTTTTCAAAACCTGACCATTCCCTTCTAAAATGCCTGCCCAAACTCCCAATTCACACCAGGAGACGACATAGTGAGGTCCTCTTTTCACAACAGACAGTGAGAGGTCATGCATACAGCGATTCCTTTTCGGTAGCCTCCTGAGAAAGGGGGAAAACCATATACAGGCTCGCGCTGTTACTTCTTACATTTCTCCTGAGTCTTCAGGACTCTTATTCTTCCCCTTACCCGAAGGGGAAGGGTTTCCTGCTCAAAGGGAAGTTGGAATGTCACAAGCGAGCTCTTATCCCGTGTTACTCCAGAACTACAGCCACCTGTGTCCCCTGCTGGTTAGCTTCCACTCCCACTTAGCTGGGAGTCCAAAACCCTACATCTGTTGCTTGTCAGTGCCTGAATTATAGTCGTAACTTGTTTATGGTACTGTTGCACCTGTTGTAACAGTTCAGACTTTACAGCTGTAGATGTTGACTGCTATTAGGACATGAGTGAGGTTGTTGATGGTTTGAGTTGTATTAGGTTAGGGTACATGACCTTTTTTGCTGATATGGGCTAGGGTACATATAGCACTGAGAATGGGCTAGAACAGGTTAGAACTAGTTTGAACAAGACAAATGGCAGGACACCTATTGAAGCAGAGCTGAGTTAGTCTTGCTGTTTGAGTCTTGAGGTTGGATGAACTATTATGGTTGCTTGGTTAGCATGTGTGATCCTCTGTGTTAAACACCCCTATGCCCCTTTCACATGGACCCGCGAAAGTGGGGTGAACCCGGGTTGAACTCGGGTTAACGCATTCACATGGAAGTGCGAAAGTGGGATGAACCCAGGTTAAGGAAGTGGGGTCAACCTTAAGATGGCGGAAAGAGGAAGAGTCTGGAGCAATAGCGTTGCTGGCAATTTGGGGAGAGGATTCCATTCAGCGGCAACTCCTGGGATCAGTAAGAAATGTCGTGCCTTATAGGGCAGTTGCCGAGGCGTTGCGAAGGCAGGGATACGATCTCGATTTCGAGCAGTGCCGTGAGAAGATAAAGGGCTTGAAGAAGAAGTACAAAGAAACCGTCGACAGTCTCAGACGCAGTGGAGAAGGGGTAGAATCCGACGAGGACCTTGACGAACTAGATATCTCGGTCAGTTTTAAATGGTTTGCTGAAATTCACGGCGTGTTGGGAAGGAGAGCGGTTGTGAATCCTCCCTCGTTGATTGATTCGTCCGACTTCGCCTCTGAGCGTTCGGGGACGTCAACACCCACTGTCGATGACCCAGGACAATCCTCTTCTGCCGATCAAGCGGTGACATTGCCACCTACCAGCACTGCAGAGCGAGCACAGCTGATGACACCTGCAGCAACTGACAGTGTTGACCAAATCAGGCCAAGGACACCTGCCACTGATGGTGGTGATCAGCCTGTAACGGATGAGCAAGCCTCCACTAGCCTAATCAGGCCGAGGACACCTGCCGTGGATGGTGATCAACCTGGACCTTCCTCAGCTGCAGCTGGCCGGAGCACTACTCAGCCTCGCACCAAGAAGCGGAAACTAACCAAGACGGACAAAATGGACAAGAGTAACAAAGCCATGATGGACACATTTCTTGCAGCACAGGAAGAAAGCAGGCAAGAAGTTATAGAATTGGAGAGGCAGAGAATGGCATGGGACAGACAGCAGGCGCAGGAAGCAAATGAGAAGGAAGAGCGTTGGATGACTTTCATGCGAGACATGTTTTCTATGTTTGCAGCACCTCCAATGCCATAGCCATACTACCCAATGATGTTTGATCCCATAGCGCCTGTAAATCATGGCTATACACAGCCTGGGACTCATCACGCTAGGGAGGGAAAGTCATCGAATGAGGAAGAACAGTACTAGTAGTCACATATACCCTTATGACATTGTTATTTCTTATGAAATGGTATACAGTAATCACTTAATAGTAATAATTGATGAAAGCCAAACAGCTTGAATGCATGCTTGGCTATTAGTATCATCTACTGTTAATGATCTTTAATTAGTATGAAGACTGTGTCAATTGTCAAAGTAATCACATAGTGCTTCCGAATTCTTGTCCCTGAACTTTGTGTGGCTGTTGAAGTCAATCTTGACTGTAGACCACTATTTGTCTCAGTCTGAGTACAAATCCACGCCTCCTCGCTCGCATCCCCATGCATTTCACAAAGGTTGTGCAGAACACAACAAGCAGTGACAAGAGTTGGCACACTCTTGATGTCACCGTTGTTTCTCTTCATAGTAACCTCCAACGTCCCTTCAGCCTTCCAAAGGCATTCTCACACACCACACGAGCACGACTTAAACGGTAGTTATAGTTCCTTTGTTTTCTGGTTAATCCAGTGTCTGAGAAAGGCTTAAGCAGCCATGGGCGAAGAGGGCAGGCAGGGTCTCCCAAGATCACAAGAGGGACAGTGGTGTTGCCAATTGTTGTTGTCCAGTTAGGGAGGTTACCACTCTCACACTTGTTGTACAGGCTTGAGTTGGCCAGCACTCGGGCGTCATGTACACTGCCTGGCCAGCCCACATAGATGTCCAAAAACTTGTATTCATGATCCACCAATGCCTGCAGTATGACCGAATGGTGGCCTTTCCTGTTGAAGTAATCAACAGGATTTTCCTTGGGAGCAATGATTGGGATATGACTGCCATCAACTGCACCAACGCACTGCGGAAAGCCCCACTTTGACTCAAATCCATCCACAACTGCTTGAAGACTTTGACCTCCTGGAATCTTGATGTATTGGGCTGCAAGGAGCTCCACAATGGCACTGCATACATCACGCACACACACACATGCTGTTGAAAGTCCAACTCCGAACAAGTGACCGATGGTTCAGTATTCCACATTCGTACCTAGCCTCCACAGGCATATGGCAACTCTTTGTTCATGGGACAACGGCCGTCTCACAGTGTGAGACCTTTCCAGACGGGGTCGCAACTGTTGACATAAAAACTGAAAGGTGGCTCTGCTGAGGCAAAAATTCTGCTTCCACTCTCTGTCACTCCATTGTCCCGCAATGTCCTCCAAGAAGTTATGATTCCTAGGCTTGACACAAATGCTTCTGCTCTGCAGGCACGCGGCAGAAGAGCAACGCAACAAGAAAAGTAGAAAAATGCCCGCTGCTCCTCCTGAGTTGCGATAAAACGAAGAAGGCGCAATCTCCTTAACTGATCCTGGCCAGTAGCGCGCATTGACGTGCCTCGTGCCTTCTACGCAGCCACAGCAGAGCAAAAACAATGAAAACACCGAACGGCCAGACTCCGAACGCCATCTTGGACAATTTCGCAACATGCGCACTCGTACTATGACGCAACAATGATTGACGCCATGTGAACGGAAACCGGGGTCAACAGAGTGAGTTACTTAGTGGTAATTGTCATATGTAGTAGAGTTCGCTTCTGTGTCACTGTATACTTGGCTCTTATGAT
>MKWU01005939.1_pt1 | contig 12803 bp, 1 predicted proteins | sample 809101 | NCBI WGS metagenome assembly MKWU01 (sample SAMN05860141, study PRJNA318959) | sponge metagenome | host: Aplysina aerophoba | place: Slovenia: Piran, Adriatic Sea, Gulf of Piran | collected 2013-05-07 | reverse complement strand
GCAAGGGGGAGCGCGTCCAAGCGGAAATAACCCTGCTCACTATCACGCCGCTCACTATCACGCCAAACAACCCGACGCGGGTGTACGGCGCGACCGACAACCTGGCATACTCGGTGGGCGGGCTGCTGGACGGCGACGTGGCGAGCGAAGTGGTGACGGGAACGCTGTCCCGGGCGTCGGGAGACGACGCCGGCGACTACGCCATCAACCTGGGCACGCTGGCGGTGGCGTCGGCCTACGCGGGCAAGTACAGCCTGCCGTCGGCGCCGTCGGTTGCCACCTACACGATCACGCCCAGACCCGTCACGGCTATCAGCGGAGTGACGGTGACGTCCCGCGCCGCCGACGGAACCACCGCCGCCGCCTTCGACGCGTCCGCCGCTGCGGGAACCGGAGTATTGCCGTCGGAGCTGGCTGACTTCCGCGCCGGGGGCCTGGTCGTCACCGGAGCATTCCCGACGGCGGCGGCAGGCGCCCACGACGTGAGAGTGACCTACTCGCTGCAGGATCACGGCAGCTTCAAGGCCGCGAACTACTCCCTGTCCACGACAACGGCAACCCTGCGGGGCGAACTGACCGCGGAGGCTACGGCTGTGGCGGCCGAGGACCTGATGCTGCCGCCCTGCACCCCCAGTCCAGAGGCGACGTCCGAGCCCAGAGCCGGGGTGATCGCTTTCGTGATGTGCGATGACGACCTGACCATAGAGAGTATCATCACGCCTTCCAACATTACCCTGATTCCTGCATTTTCGCCGGATCGGCACAACTACACCGTGGTGGTGGCGGACGAGATCGAGCGAATTAAGGTAATGGGGCGGTTCAAGACCCAGCGTCACCGGAATCCCTTGGAGAACCCTGGCTATGCGATTGCCTTCGCGGCCGGGGAATCTACGGAAGCGCTCCGGAGATCTGCGGCCTGGCCAGCGTTGGCGTATGTTCTGTCTGCTAATAATGATTCTCCTCAGAAGACTCCAGATGCCCGAACCGTCAACCTGAGTCCGGGTGTGACCACGATTACAGTGGGCGCGCTCAAGTGGGTCACCAATTGGGGGTGCCGGAGTTACGGCCCCGTGGGTCTAGCTTGCCATCCCGAGCAATGGGGCGAGAAAGTCACGATAAACGGATACAAACTGCATCTTGTGTGGCGGTCGCCGGACACGCCGGTCGGGGCGCCTGAGGACCCGAAGCCGGTAAGGAGAGTGGATTACGACACTGACGACAACGGCCTGATCGAAATATCGAGCCCGGCTCAGCTGGACGCCGTGCGGTGGGACAGCAACGGCGACGGATACAGCGACCACGGCGGCGCTCTGGCGAGGGGCTTTCCCAACGCCCTCCGCGGCATGGGCTGCCCGGCAGCAGGCTGCAAGGGCTACGAGCTGGCCGCCGACCTGGACCTTGACACCAACGGCAATGGCCGGGCCGACGCCGGCGATGACTACTGGAACAAGGGGCATGGCTGGCTGCCCATCGGAACCGATACTGACCCGTTCCGCGCGATATTCGAGGGCAACGGTCACACCATCCGAAATCTGCACATATCCTCCACCATGAATACGCAGATGAGCGCTAGACGCTTTACCGTGCACGCCCTCACTCCGACCGCCGTCGGACTGTTCCAGCAGCTCGCCCAAGGCGGCATCATCCGCAACGTGGGGCTGGAAGACGCGGATGTATCCCGGTCCTTTGAATGTCTTTACAACTACGCTGACGTTTATCCTCACCCGAGGAACCAGGAACTCCTTTGCAGAAGAGGGCCGGTTGGCGGTCTGGTCGGAGTGAATCATGGCGTCATCGGCGGCAGCTACGTGACGGGCGCCGTGTCCAACGAGCTCACCAAGGCCAAGTATCTCATGAAACATGAATGGATCGTTGCCGGAGGGCTGGTCGGAGTTAATTCCTTTTCAGGTGTCATCGCCGGCAGCTATGGCAGCGCAAGGGTGTCAGGTCGCATGACGCTCAATGGCGACAAACTTAACGGCAGCCGGGTCGGCGGCCTGGTCGGCGGCCTCGCAGGGAACAACCAGGGTAGTATCATCGCCAGCTACGCTGCCGGCGACGCTTCTATGGCGGGTGATCGCAGAATTCACGTCGGCGGCTTGGCCGGGATGAGCACCGGGTCCGTAACCGCCAGCTACGCCTTCGGTGAAGTCTCCGGCATCGGACCATACGTTGGCGGTCTGGTCGGCCAATTAGGGAAGAACGGCAGTATCACCGACGGCTATTGGGATACGCATACATCCGGTAAGGAAGACGGCGCTGCCGGCATAGGCAAAACCACCGCTGAGTTGCAAACGCCCACAGCCTACGCGGGCATCTACGCCGACTGGAACGTGGATCTGGACGGCGACGGTAGCCCCGACGACCCCTGGGACTTCGGAACTTCGGGAGAATACCCGATGCTGAAGCATGGCGGAATGGACACAAGCGTCCAGCGATCTCTCCAGCTTCCCGATACGCCCGGCCGGGTGCAAGACCTGAGGTTGAGGGTATCTGTGAACAACGCCATAACCGTAACTTGGCGGGAACCGAGGAGCGGCGGCGCTCCCAACAAGTACGCCGTACAGTTGAGGGACGTGGATGGTGGAGATACTCGAACCGAGGAGATCGCGGCCAGCCGCAGAAGCAATGCCGGCCAGCTGACCTTCCTATTCGACAATATGAAAAGCGGAGCTACCTATGAAGTCGGCGTGCAGCCTGTGAACCGGGCGGGAAGCGGAACTTGGACGCGCGACCGCCTGACCGTGCCGGACGCAACGGTGTTGAGCGGTTTGACCATTTCTCCGGGCAGTCTCAATTTTGCCTCCGCCACCCTCTCCTACCACGTGACTGTTCGTGAAGGTGTGAAAAGCGTTACCCTCACGCCCATTCCGTTCAATTCCCAATCCATCGTGACCGTCGACGGCAACGATCCGTCCGCGGCAGTTGCGCTGCAACCTGGGAACAACGTTATCGACGTGGTGGTTGCGTCACCCGATGGCGCAGCTACGCGGACTTACACCGTTTCCGTGTTGCGGAAGATCCCCGGTAAGCCGGGGCCGGTGCAAAACGTCCGCGTTGCCGCTAACTGGAGGGAAGACCGGTCCAATTACGGCATCGAAATCCGATGGGATGAGCCGGCGAGTGGCGGCACTCCCGGGGACTATTACGTCTATTGGAATAACGACCAGAACAGCTGGGCATCAAGTGGCTTAACTCACGGCGGAGAAAGGTTGTACACCCATCACTCCTCCGGAGGATCCATCGCAAATATAGTAGTCAAGGTAAGGGCAACCAACAACTATGGCAACGGCCCATTTACCACCATCCGGTTCGCCGTGCCGTCTCCTGCCGCACTGGGTGGCCTGGCTATTTCAGACGGCCATCTCGCCTTCTTCCCGGATACGACCATGTACACCGTGCCGGTGTCGTCCGAAGTGGACAGCGTAACCTTAACGCCCTATGTTTTGCACGACCAAGCCTCCGTGACCGTGAACGGCGAAGACCCTGCCACACCGTTGAAATTGACCTACGGCGACAACGTCGTCAACGTGGTTGTCACTGCGGCTGACGGTACAACGACGAAGACCTACGTGGTCAATGTTGTACGGCTGGGACTCGCATCCGTTCAGTTGACCGACCTGACCATTTCCACGGGATCGCTTAACTTCGACGCCGCGACGATTGCCTACACGGTGAATGTGCCGCACACGGTGGACAGCGTAACCCTGACGGTCGCCGCGTTCCATCCGGATGCCACCGTCACCGTTGACGGCGAAGACCCGGCTTCGGCGGTGTCGCTGGACTACGGCAAGAACGTCATCGCGGTGGTGGTCACCGCGCCGGGCGGCGCAACCACCCAGACCTACACGGTGACGATGAACCGTCCACTCCCTCAAAAGCCCGGCCCGCCGGTGAACAGTCAGGTCGAAGCATCGACCGACACTATCACGATTACCTGGCAGGCTTCGACGAGCGGAGACGAACCCTCGGAATACGTCGCCCGGCTGCGGGACGACGACGACAGCGAGGAAGAGGTCCGGCTGGGCGCAGACGCGCGCCGCGCCGTCTTCGACGGACTGGAGGCCGGGGCGACTTACACGGTGGCCGTTCGCGCGGGCAACGACGGCGGGGAGAGCGCGTGGGTGGAGAGACGGATAACGCTGCCGGATGTAACCGACCTGTCCGATCTGACCATCTCTGACGGCTCACTCACCTTCGACCGCGCAACAACCGCCTACACGGTGAATGTGGGGCACAGTGTGAGCAGCGTAACTCTCACGACCGCCGTGTTCCATCCGAAGGCCACGGTGACCGTTGACGGCGGCGACCCGACCGCGGCGGTGTCTCTGAAATACGGCGCGAACGTCATCGCGGTGGTGGTCACAGCGCCGGACGGCGCAACCACCCAGACCTACAAGGTGACGGTGAACCGCGCGCGGCCGCTCCGCCCCGGCCCGCCGCAGAACGCGCGGGCAGAATCCTCGGCTGACGCGATCACCGTTACCTGGCAGCCGCCAAACAGCGGAGGCAGTCCCTCGCGCTACGTCGCGCGACTGCGGGACGCCTATGGTGAAACGGAGGAGCTCCGGCTGGACGCGGACGCGCGCCGCGCCGTCTTCGACGGGCTGGAGGCCGGCGCGACTTACACGGTAGGCGTTCGCGCGGCTAACGACGTCGGCGAGAGCGAGTGGGCGGAGAGCGAGATAACGCTGCCGCTGCCCGCCGCGCTGAGTTCGCTGATAGTGATCCGGCAGAGACTCGGTCTCGGGACGGTGGCCGGAACGAACCTGATCTCGGACCCGGCAGTAACCGAATACGAAATAGAGCTGTCGAATGACGACCTGTACCTGACGCTGCGACCCACTGCCCGGCGGCCGGGGACGTCCACCATCACGGTGAACGGCAGCGCAGTAGCCAGCGGCGGGACGGTGAATGTTCCAAGACCGGGCCGGGGCAAGACGAAGGTGGAATCCATTGTGGTCAGGGAAGGCGACGTGGAGCGCATATATACCCTGACGGTAAAGCGGGGCGGCTGAGGCCGGAGTGTGGTTGTGAGCGCCGGCGGCAACACCGGCGATCACAACTGCCCGGGGACGAATGAAGACGCCAGAGAATACTCCAGGAGCGACGGCGAGACGTAACTACAGCGCGAAGAGGTGCAGAGATGTTGAAAGTGAAGTCGGCGAGGACAGTGGGTTTCGTGGCGGCGGCGGCGGCGCTGCTGGTGGCGGGGATTGCGCTGGCCCTGTGGCCGGCGGGGCCGGTCCGGGCGCAGGGTCAGAATGACGGGCCGCCGCAGGTGGAGAATCTGGGGTGCCTTGCCAAGACCGACATGGTGCGGTTCTTCTGGGACATACCCAGTTGGTCTGGCGGAGAGGCGTCGAGTTACGACATTGTGGTGACGCTGCCCGACGGAAGGCGGTTCACCGAAAGACGCCACTTCATGCTGAGGAGCCGGACGGACCGGGGAAGCTGGCAGATCGGGGACGAAGCCCGGATCCAGGTGACGGCAAACTACAAGACCCCCGCCGGCGACCTGGCATCCAGCGCGAAAACAGAGCTGGTCTGCTACGTGGGACCGCGGCATCTACTGACCATCACGCCCAACAGCGTGACCCGGGAGTACGGCGGCACCGACGACCTGAGCTATACGGTGAGCGGGCTGAAAGAGGGACACGCGTTATCCGACGTGCTGACCGGGGCGCTGTCCCGGGAGCATGGAGACGGTGTGGGAACCTATGCCTTCAGCCTGGACACGATGACCATCACACCGGCCTACGCTCGGAAGTACCGGCTGCCGGACAGCCTGACGGTCTCCTACACCATCACGCCGAAGCCGGCGACGTACACCGCTTCGAGGGCCACAAAGGTGTACGACGGGACGACGCGAGGTCCGACCAGACCGGGCGGCAGCTTTGCCGCCGGGGACATCATCGCCGGCGACGAAGTCACGGTAGAATCCGAGGGAAGCGTTTACGCGTCGGCGGACGTCGGGACGAACATTGCCATAACCGGGTATTCCCTGGCCGGAGCGGACGCTGGCAACTACCGCGTCACATTCGACGTGGAGGGAAACATCACGCGCCGGGCAATCACGCGCATCAGCGACGTGACGGTCAACGCGCGCGCGCCCGACGGGACTACTGACGCCACCTTCGACACCGGCCGCGCCAAGGGAAACGGGGTCCTGCCGTCACAGCTGACCGACTTCAGGTCCGGCGGCTTGCAGGTAACCGGCGCGTTCCCGAAGGCCGCGTTGGGATCCCACGAGCTGAAGGTAACCTATTCCCTGCGGGATCACGGCAGTTTCAAGGCAAGCAACTACGCTCTGATCGCTGCGCGCGGGTCCCTGTCGGGTGAGATTACCGGCGGGCCGAGGCTGCGGGCGAATACCGTCTGGGCGGCCACGTTGACGGTCGGTAATGGCGATTTCCCCGGCTGCGACAACAACAATAGGTCCGCGCCCTGCAGCAGAAACCTCTCGACAGACGAGGAGAACTCCTGGGGAAACAATCATTTCACGTACAAGGGAAATACCTACTACATCACCAGGCTCTTTCTCAATCACCAAGGCCATAGCCGGTTTCGGAAGTCGATAAAGTTGGAGTTCTCGGAGCTCTGGATAGGCCATGCCGGGGTTGATTGGGATACGAATCTGCAAGAGTTGGCGCTGCGCATCGACGACGAGGTTTACGGCGACAACGACGACGATGACGACGAAGCGTTCCTGTCCATCTCGGACGGCATCACTATGACACACGTCCCTTTCGTCACTTGGAAAAAGGACGGATTGAGTTGGGCCTCGGGGGAAAAGGTCCATGTGAGTCTGGAAGTGCTCGACCCCGCGCCCACCAACGTGACCGTTACGCCGGGCGACCGACAGCTTACCGTGTCCTGGACGCCTCCCGCCGGGACAAAGGTGACCGGCTACGATGTGAAATATTTCGACCCGAGTTACGGCAATTTCGAGACCGGTTGGCTATACTCCTACTACACCGGCACTGACCCTGAGCACACGATCACCAACTTGACCAACGGCCGACAATACGTAGTGCAGGTGCGCGTCAAAGACAGCGACGGTCAGGGCGCCTGGGCTTATCCATCGGGACTAAGGTGGTGCCTTGGTTACATAGGCATCCCGTCCGCGGAACCTCAACCGGATGGACCGCCGCAGCCCGAGACGCCCATTCCGGAAGCGGAGCCGCCTCCGGCGGTCAATACGGCGCCGGTGGCCGCCCCGATTCCTGACGCCATCATCGTGAACGAGAGCGGCGCGCACGAGGCGTCCCTGTCGGGCGTGTTCACAGACGCCGACGGCGACGAATTGACCATCACCGCCTCATCCTCGAATGACGACAAGGCCACTGTCGCCGTAGATGCGGACCAGTCCGCGCTGACGGTGTCGGCCAGGGCCAGAGGGGCGGTGGTGGTCAGGGTCACTGCTGACGACGGCAGGGGCGGCGCGGTGTCGGTTGAGTTCAACGTGCGAGTGAAGTCCGCGCCCATAGTGGCATCGCCGCTGGCCGACGTATCGGACTTGCCGACGGGGAACATGCGGCAGATATCCCTGACCGGGGTGTTCAGCGACGCCGATGGGGACGCGTTGACCATCACCGCCGCATCCTCGGATAACGGCAAAGCGGTTGTCACCGTAGCTGCGGACCAGTCCGGGCTGACGGTGACCGGAGCGGCCGTGGGCGCGGCGACCATCACGGTCACCGCCCGGGACACCGACGGCAACAGTGTGAGCGACGCGTTCGACGTGTCGGTGATCAAGCGGCAGACGAAGCCGTTGGCCTTCGGGGCCGCCGCGTCGGATGCGGTGTACACCGCCGGCACGCCGGCGACCGGACGCGCCGGTCCGACCACGGCGAGGCGAGCGCGACCGCACAGCCTGCCGGAAGCCAGCGGCGGCGTTGGCGAAGTCATCTACACCGCCACGGGTCTGCCCACCGGCCTTGCTCTGAGTCAGGATCTGTTGATCCGCGGCGTGCCTGAGGCGGCAACCGCCAGCCCGGCCACGGTCACCTACACCGCCACCGACGAGGAAGGCAGCTCCGTTTCCCTCGCGTTCCGGGTGACGGTCAACCCGGCAGTGACCTTAGCCGGCGCGCAGCTGAGCAAGTTCACCAACGCCATCATCGAGTACACCGTGGGGCAGGACGCCGCTCTTCACTTCGCCTTCCCGGAGGCTTCGGGCGGAACCGGAGCTCTCACCTACCACCTGACCAACCGGGAAGCGGATGTGTCCATCAATGATTACGCCATAGGATTTACCTTCGATCCCGCCACTCGCGTGCTCAGCAGCAAGGTCGGAAACGACCAGCCCGTCGCCGGGCAGCGGTACGCTCTGACCTACTGGGCGGAGGATGAGTGGGGGTCTCTCGCGAGCGCATTCGGCAGCATCGAGGTGAATGAAGCGCCGACCCTGCCTGAGATAGCGGACATGAGCTTCACCGTGGACAGTGCCGTCTCCGTGACCCTGCCTGACGCCGACGGCGGCTCGACCAGACACGTGAACCCGCGCTACACTCTGGAACCGCAAGTTCCGGGCATCTCCTTCTACCCCGGCAATCGCGATGCCGGCACGCGCATACTCGCCGGCGCGCCAACGGCTCCGGGCACCACGGCGATGACCTACACGGTCACGGACCGCAACGGCGTCACCGACACCGCGACCTTCACCATCACCGTGTCCGGCCCTCCCAACAACAACCCGCCCACGGTGTCCGGCGCAATACCGGACGCGACCATTATCAACGAAAGCGGGACGCACCGAGCGTCCCTGTCAGGGGTGTTCGCCGACGCCGATGGCGACTACCTGACAGTCAGAGCCGCGTCGTCGGATGAGAGCGTGGCGATCGTAGCTGTTCACCCTGATTATTCGGCATTGACGGTAACGGCCAAGAGGCGCGGCACAGCAACGGTTACGATTGGGGCTGACGACGGCAACGGTGGCTCGGTATCGGACACCTTCACCGTTACGGTGAAAGCCGCGCCGGTGGTGGCATCGCCCATCGCCGATATAAGCGGACTGGAAGCCGAAGACAGCCGCGTCATCTCGATGTCGGGCGTGTTCAGCGACGCGGATGGCGACACGGTGACCGTAATCAGGGCATCATCGTCCGACAGCGCGATAGCGGCGGTAACGGCTGCCATCGACGGCTCAACGTCCGCAATCACCGGGATCACGGTGACCGGGGTGTCCGAAGGCACGACGACCATCACCGTCACGGCACAGGACTCAGACGGCAACCGTGTCAGCGACGCTTTTGACGTAACGGTGAACGCCGCCTCCGCGCAGCAGCAGGTGAACAACTCGCCCACGGTATCGTCTGCCATAGCCGACGCGACCATCGTTAACGAAACCGGCACGCACCGGGTAACGCTGTCGGGTGTCTTCAGCGACGCTGACGGCGATGATCTTACATTCAAGGCCGCATCGTCGGCAGAGAGCGTGGCGACCGTAGCCGTATCTGCCGATTACTCATCGCTGACGGTGACGGCAAAGGCCAGAGGAACGGCGACCGTCACGGTCACGGCATCTGATGGCAACGGCGGCACGGTCGAGGATGCTTTCATCGTAACGGTTAAGGCAGCGCCCGTGGTGGTCTCGCCCATAGGCGACGTCAGTGAGCTGGAGGTTGAAGCGACGAATGAGTTCTCGCTCTCAGGCGTGTTCAACGACGCTGACGGCGATAACCTGACCGTCACCGCCGCAACGTCGGACGAGGGCAAAGCCACCGTATCCGCGTCCGCCGACCAATCTGTGCTCACGGTTTCCGGCGTGGCCGAGGGAAAGGCTACCATCACGGTAACGGCCCAGGACGCGGACGGCAACAGCGTGAGCGACGCCTTCGACGTTACGGTGGTCGGGGACACGGGATCGCAGTTTTATGATGGGAATCCGGTGCCCGGTCCGGTGACTGACTTGCAGTTGACGGTAGATGGCGTGACCCTGATCGTGAGCTGGAGCGCTCCGGGGCCGGACAGCGGCGGCGAGGTGCGTGGCTACATCGTGCACGTGAGGCCGGAGGGCGGCGAGAACGGCAGCGGACGGACGAAGACGCCCAAGGCCAAGAAGACGAAGGTAAGTTTCGACAACCTGGAGGCGGGCCGGACCTACCGAGTGTGGGTGCGGGCCGAGAACGAGGCGGGCAAGGGTGAGCGGGTTCGCGCCGGCATCACCCTGCCGGAGGCGGAACCCCCGCCGGACCAGGGCGCGCAGGGGGACGGGCAGCAGCAGGACAGCCAGTCGGGGCAATAGCCCCGGCGTGGTCAACGTCCGGCGGGTGGGGCGGTCCGAAGGTTCCGCCCGCAGCCCAACCTGTCCACCCGGTCGTCGAGGCCGGGGCGGGCCCTGGGTCAGGAGGCAATCATAGAATCAAAGACACAGAATAGGCAGCAATTTCCTATTCATATGATGCGTTTGATGGGGTGCAACGTTGCGGCTTGTCCGCCTGGAATGCCCCAGGCCAGCGGGGGTGGCCGGATCCCGTCAGTCGGAGAACATGTTCCCCCGCCGGGGTTGGCAGCCCCGCGCTGACACAGTAGGTTCGACGGAACGCAAAAAGGAGGCATCGCAACCATGTTCGACGAAATCAGCAAGATCAGGAAAGCGGGCCGCGTGCTGAGAGCGACCATGCCCGTTACCTCCCCCCATGATAGGTTGGCCGGGTATCATGTCCGCATTGGCGCGGCCATGCGCAACCACCTCCCGAACTACGATCTCGCCACTTCCCTCGTGGGATGCCATCCGCGTCGGGCTCTCCTCTTACTGGTCCTGGCCGCGCTGGTCATCCTCGTCACATCGGTTATGCGCCCCGGGTCTCTCTCCGCCCAGACTGCCGCCACCGCGCCCGGCAACCTGCAAGCGACGGTAGTTGCCGGCGGGGTGCAGCTGAGCTGGAGCGCCCCGACGGAGAACGACCGTTACGTCACGGGCTATCAGGTGCTGCGGCGCGCGTCCGGCCAGTCTGGCATGACGGCCTACGTGCCCGACACGGGTTCCACCGGCACGAGCTACACCGACCGCGGCGCCGCGAAGCAGGGTGAGACCTACACCTACCAGGTCAGAGCCCTGTCGGGCGGGCTGACCGGTGAGGCATCCAACTCGGTCGCCGTGACCATCCCGGGAACGTGTCCCATCAGCGGCGGCAGCCCCGTGGATGTGCCGGTTGCGGCGGTCCCCATCGTGGTCACGTCCACGGTTGAGGACTACTTCGTGCTCTACGTACGGCACGAGAAGGGAGGAGAAACCATCGAATACCCGGTCCTGGTGAAGCGGGGCGAAGCGGGAACGACGCCGCTGGAGGACAATTTGGCGCCCTTGCCCGCGAGCAGATACAAGGTCAAGAAATACCCGGTCAATAACCCGGCCGACGTTGACGGCGACTGCATCGACGACCTGACGGAACTGGCGGACGTTGGAACGAAGAACCCGGTCAACCCCGCGGCATCGGTCCATATTTCCAACGGGGCCGTATCCATTGCCGACCATGCGGCCTTCCGGAAGCTCTCCTACCAGGGCCGCGAAGTCGCCCAGATCGACAGTCACCTCAGAGACCTGGAGTACGTCAAGTTCATCATCATGAACCCCGGCTCAGACCGCCCTGCCGTCTATTTCATGAACACCGTTACGCACCGGGTGCATCATGAGTTTGCCGATGCGCTGGGGTTTTACACCACGATAGATCCATGGCGAAACAGCATGCACGGCGAGCTGGTCTGGCATCCAAATGTCGCAGCTCCCGATGGCTCCCGGGGCGTTTACCGGTTCGATTTCCGGCCGTGGGACGATTACGCCTTCGATGCCGTGGCGTTCTCCTTTGAAGCGCTGGCCGCCAGCATGCCGCTGCTGGAGAACAACCTGGCCTACTATCCGGTGTACGAATCAGCGTTGCCGCGCTATCACCGTGAGAAGGCGCTGTATGACGCATCCCGGGTCAACGTGCTGCTGGAAGAGGGCATCGCTCCCGACGTGGACTTCATTCCGCTCAACGAGGGAGAGGGTTACGGTTTGCTGCGGGAGATGGAGTTGGAGGAGCGCCCCAACCCCCGGGACATCGTGATCTATGAGACGCTGCCCAACGACCTGCCGCCGGTGGCCGGCATCATCACCGGGGTGCCCCAGACGCCCCTGTCCCACGTCAACCTGCGCGCCGTGCAGAACGGGGTGCCCAACGCCTTCATCCGCGCCCCCCTGGACGATGCAACCATCGACGATCTCCTGGACCGCCACGTCTATTACAGGGTGACCCAGAGCGGGTACACCCTGCGCGCCGCCACCAGGGCGGAGGTGGACGCCCACTACGACTCCTCCCGGCCGGCGTCCGCGCAGACGCCGGAACGGGACCTCTCGGTCACGAAGATCACTCCCCTGAGCGAGATCGGGTTCGACGACTGGGACGCCTTCGGGGTGAAGGCCGCCAACATGGCGGTGCTGGGGACGCTGGGGTTCCCGGAGGGCACCGTCCGCGACGGGTTCGCCGTGCCGTTTTACTTCTACGACGAGTTCATGAAGAATGCCGGCCTGGCGGAGGAAACCGTATTCGGCAAGGGAAAGGGCGCCGCGGAAGACCGGTTCACGCTGCCGGCCGGCACGAAGCTCAACGCCGTGGTCACGGCGATCCTGGCGCACCCGAAATTCCGGACGGACTACGAGATCCAGGACGAGATGCTGGATGACCTCCGGGACGCCATCAAGGACGCCCGGAGCCCGGCCTGGATCATCACGGCGCTGGAGGCGATGCACGCCAAGTTCCCCGAGGGGACCTCGCTGCGCTACCGGTCGAGCACCAACAACGAGGACCTGCCGGGGT
>MKWU01005938.1_pt1 | contig 12804 bp, 8 predicted proteins | sample 809101 | NCBI WGS metagenome assembly MKWU01 (sample SAMN05860141, study PRJNA318959) | sponge metagenome | host: Aplysina aerophoba | place: Slovenia: Piran, Adriatic Sea, Gulf of Piran | collected 2013-05-07 | reverse complement strand
GCTGGAGTGGCGAACGCATAGCCACCCTGAGCGCGACACAATGGCCGATTGGCGGGTGACAAACAACTCTACCGAAGTGCTTTACCATTTAGCGCTGGGGACCAGAATCTACACCTGCACAAACAACTCCGATGCGTTCAAGATGCGCTCCCATTTGGGCGGGCTAGAATTGAGTCCGGGCGCTTCAGTTACAGCTTCAGATGGTGGCGCAGCGGACTACATTGGAGCGGACCAATTCCCCCGCGAATCATGTCCCGAAATCGTCGAAGCGTCATTCCATAACGGGGTAGGCCGGGCGCTGGAGTTTGCGCTCGGCAGTCCCACCGAGCTCAGCAAACCCTGGATGGATCACAGCTTCGACGCGCCGACAAGTGCGCAGGAAAGTATTTTATGGACCTGCTACTTCCCCTCATTCTGCATTGAATCTCGGCACTCAGACGAACGAGAATTCGAGAAGATGAAGTGTTGGGGGGATGATTTAGTATCGCGGCCCGGCCATTCATGCCCGAAACCCACAGGGACAATGGTTTGTCGCATCTTTGTCGACTGCGCCGACAAGGTTGACTGCTACGGCACTATAGAAGTGCTCGACTACGGCTACCCTGAGTATGTCTCTACAGAATCCTTTCTCGCCAAGTGCCGGGAAGATGGTGGTGAGTACGTAGGAACCAAATGACTGTCAATCCGTGCTACCCTCGCGGGCGAGGGGCGGGTTGGAGTCCGTTCTCGCCTCTCCCTCCAGCGGGCGCCCTTGATGGCTTGGGGGCGCCCGCTTCCTTCCGGGAGCGGATCGGCGCCGGGAGCGGCGAAGCCGATCATGCTTTGACCCTGGCGCCTGGGCCGCGCCACGGACAGGGGCCACGGCGCGGCTTGCCGCCCATTATGCCATGATCGAGGCGAAAGCGGCACCGGGGCGCGGGCGATACCCCCACTCTATTCGCTATCGTCCTGCCATGAGCCTTGATTCTGGATGCAGGCCGCGAGCCCGGCCTCGTAAATCCACTCCTCGTTGTCGTCGGGCTCTTCGCGGAAGGCAGCTTCCACCGCGTCGATGACCTCTTCGTAGAACTCGCGGTCGAGCTCGAACATGATGATCGCGGCTGCATCGGCGTGCTACTGCAGGTCGAGCTCCTCCACCTCGTGAGCGACGCAGGGCCAGATCACGCGCTCCATGATGGTGTCGCGGGTCTGGGCAGCGACGGGGGCAGCGATGGCGCCGGCGCATAGCGCCGCGATGATCGTGCGTTTCATGGTTCGCTCCTGTGGGATAGTGCTTCAGACCTTTCTTGCTTTCGGCCGACTGGCCACAGTTCGAGTATAGGAAGCGATCGCCGAAAATGAATGGATCGGTGTTGTGCAGGCACCGGTAGTTGTTCTTACGAACCCAGTACGGTCTCCAGAGGTAGTTCGGATGGTGCGTGCCGCCGTCCTTGCGATCAAACTCGAGGATAAGTTCTGATTCCGGTTCCCACTCGCCCCATGCGCGAAGATTGCCGGTGTGCGTGATGTCGTCCTCGTCGATCCATTTGCCATGGAACTGCAAGAACTTTCGCTGATGATAGCGCTTAGTCGTGTTCCACACGCGACCGCTGCGCGGTCCGTGCTCGCCACCCGGGTGTGGGAATTGAACGAACCGCTTATGCACCTGGCTCCGGTCGCGAGAGTTTGCCACCAGAGGTTGAGGTTGAGGTTAGGGCGGGGGAACGGGCAAGGTGTTCCTCATACGTTCCTGCCAACGGTGCCACCACATGAAACAGGTCCCCGACAGCCTCCTCGCCTTCCAGCATATGTTCCCGGACGATGACGCCTGCGCCGCCTGGCTGATCGAAATGCGCTGGCCGGACGGCTTCGTCTGTCCTGCGTGCGGCCATGAAAAGGGATGGGCGCTGCGCAGAAAAGCACACACCTTCGAGTGCGCCGGCTGCCGCCGGCAGACCTCGGTGACGGCCGGGACGATCCTGCACGCCAGCAAGCTGCCGCTCACCGTCTGGTTCTGGGCCGCCTACCTGATGGCGACCCACTCCAACGGCATCTCTGCCCTGCAGCTCAAGAAACAGCTCGGTATCGGCTCTTACCGCAGCGCTTGGCTGCTCGCCCACAAGCTGCGCGCCAGCATGGTCGACCCCGAGCGCAACCCGTTGTCGGGCCTGGTGGAAATCGACGAGGCCAGCCTTCCATTCCGGACCAAAGACGATCCTCGCACCGGAGGGCAAGGACGCAGCCACGACGGCAAGATGCTCATCGTCGGCGCCATCGAACTCGGGAACGGAAACATCCCAGGCCGCCTGCGGCTGGCCGAAATCTCCTCCTACGGCGCTGCCGACCTCGGACACTTCGTCGAAACCGCCGCCGACCCCGACGCCATCGCGAAAACCGACGGCTGGTCCGGCTACGCTGCGCTCCCCGCCGATCGCCACAATGTCCATGTCGTCGGGAAGACTGCCGCTCACCTCTTTCTGCCGTGGATCCACCAAGTCTTCTCCAACCTCAAAGGATGGGCGCGAGGCGTCTACCATGGGCTGCGTCGCAAGCATCTGCAGGCCTATCTCGATGAGTTCGTCTTTCGCTTCAATCGCCGCAAAACCCGCTACGCTGCTTTCCGCTCGCTCTTCCGCCTCGCTACCAATGCAGAACCCCTTACCTACAGCATGTTGATCGAACCGGAGCCATGTGCATAAGCGGTTTGAACGAAACAGCGCTTATCGGCCATCCTGATGCTCCTTCAGCAACATTTCGCCTGCTTCTCGCTTCTGGGCGGCGGCGAGCTTCCCGAAGGGCGTTTGAGCCGCAGCACCGAAGAGGAACAGCGACAGTTCGCCGGCTACCTCGTACCACCGTGCACAGACCTCGTAGGGTTTGCGACGAAAATCGCCGTTGCTTGTTCGCCTGAAGGTGTGGATGACCTCCCAATTGGTTATCGGCGCGAACTCGATGTGATCAAGGTACTCCTTCCTCACCGATAGCACCACGATCTGAGGTCGCAGTTCCTCCAGAAGCGCGCGCCAGAGCGGACGGCCATGGTCCATGAGAGCGGCTTGATCGGCCTTGTCGAGGTCGTTCCACGTCGGGTCCGTCGCGATAGGCGAGCAGATATCAGTATGAAGCGCCGTCGATGCGTCACCTACACCTGCGTAGAAGCTCGTCTCCATGCCATTGAGCAGGGGCTCGAAGGCGTTGAACCACCCGCGGTAAGGATCCGTGTGAAAATAGGCCGACATTGCGTCGAGGTAGCTCGGCCCCTCCCGGTCGCGGCTGCCCTCTGCGAGCGGAAAGCGCCGGAACGGCTCACCAGCCGGAAACTCTTTCCGAGAGGGGTTCAACCCGACGGTCACAACGCGGAGCGGCGAAGTGCGATATGCATCAAGATCGCCAAAGAACAGTATCGGCACGGCCGGGGTAACGCGACAAGTGCGGTCAGCAGCGCGGTCGAATGCTTGCCAAGCCATCGCAACCGTATCGGGGAGGAGTCGCCCGTGCTCTCGTGAGGCGGAAGCTGTGGACGGCGACCGACGCGTCATTCGGGGAAATCTTCCATACAGGGGTTTGCGATCAAGGCTTGGCGCTTCTATCAGAACTGCATCGCCGCACGCAACCCGACGATGGCGGGGCAACCCGCATTCGCCGCTCCCGGCTGAGCGCAATTGGTAGCCCGAAATCGAAGAACTCCGCGAAACGTCCATCGCCCGGATTGGTCAGAATATGAGTCCTCTCGGCACCGGCCCGCGTTGCGCCGGGCCGGTGCCATTGACGCCTACTCAATTGGGACGACGTTGAAATTTCCGTCGTATCGCAGCTTTACCGCCGGTTCCTTCATAATCTTCAGGGAATTCTCTATTTCGTCACATTCAGCCAGAAGGTCATTTAGAATTTTCGTGTAATACTTCGATTTCTGATTCGTCGCTTGGTCAAAAGCCGGTGCCTGAGAATCGATCTTTCCCCTTGTACGAATCTATCTATGTGCGAACTATATCCAAGCTACGCCTGCACTTCTCTGGTTCAGCGATGTTTCCCTCCACAACATTCGTCAATTGCTGAAACGGAAACAGTACAGTTACGTCATGGGTGGAATCTACCTTAACCATTCGGCCGAACATTTCCACAACACACGCATCTGTTTCTTCTCGTATGTATCGAACAACCCTCGGAGCCGCTTGCAAAACTCTGAGCGATTCGGATCGGCGCAAGACCGCCTAAGTTAGCGCTCACCCCGGTGCGCGGCAATTGTCGCGACTTTGAAGGCCACCATGGTCGAAACGGCGTCGGTGCAGTCTCCGATTCGGTATTTTCGTCGAACTTCGGGCGCGTTTGGCCGCTCTGCCTCTCCGGAGGGGCGGCCGCGGTGATGATGAAGGGGACGAGCCGGACTATATCGGCGAAACGATGAGGCACATCAGCTGGCTGGCCGCCAGCACGGTCATCCCGAACATGTGGTGGGCGAGAACCTTGTCGTAGCCGCGCACGCGAACATGGCGGCCGCCGAACTCATCCTTCAGCCGCCCATTGACCCGCTCGGACCCCGAACGCACGACGTAGCGCCATACCGGTGCGTTCAACATGGGCGCGCGCGATCGCTGGATCTGGTGGTGGTGTTTTCCGGTCTAGCCGGATAGAAGCGCGGGGTATTTTCTCACTTTGATTGGTTGGCGGATTTCCCGGGAGGGTGGCCGAGTGCGGGAAGGCTGCCCGCGGCGTATTCTTGGGGGCATGGGATGCCTCCAGTCCACCGAGGTGGTCGCTTCGGACGCTTCTCGCCGCACTGCTGCTGTCGGCTCCTGCTCGCGGATTTCCCTTCCCTCCTATGACGAGAGCCAATGCGTATCCGCCCTCAGTGCCCTGGTCGAACCTTTTCTATGTTGCCGATCCGGACCACCAGCGCACTCTGGAGTTATCCCGAAAATAAGCCTGAATAAGCCTGAATAAGCCCGAATAAGCCAGGATTGGCCGAAAACAGCCCTCGGAACCTACCTTCGCCACCACCGCGCGCCTCGACCGTGGCCACTCGAATCTGCCAACCCCCTGGATTTCAGAACGGCGAGGTCTTCCCTTACCCGTCGCTTTTCGACCGGTGGTATCAACTTTGCGAGTATTTCCCGGAGCGCCAAGGGAGCATCGGCCCTATCCAATATTTCAAGAACAGCTCTCTGCCGACTGTCAAGATCATGGGAGTCGCAACGTTCCACCGAAACCGTTGCTGAACCACCAACTTTGGTTTCGCCGACGCCGGCGATCCGCACCGGCATCAACTCATGCCGGAAGCGCACCCTCACGCATCCTCCCGCATCCTCGATTTCGAGCGTCGGCAGACCGGCTTCCGTCGTCAACTCGGCCATCCTCAGCGTCCCGCGGCCCCAGCGCTCAATGAGGCCGCGCCGGTAGAAGGCGTCGGCGATCAACGGATTCCAGGGTAGGGACTCGTGCGGCGCGAACAGCTTCTCCGGTGTAAGCCCGAAATGCAGCGAGCCCGACGACGTGATTTCCAGTCGGTCGTCGTAAACCGCCACGCCGACGGAGCCGCCGCCGATAGAGTAATCGCGATGGCAGAACGCATTCGCCAGGGCCTCGCGCGTCGCGAGCGGAGGAAAGAGCGGTTCGTCGATGCGCTCGAAGTATTCCTCCTCGATGCGCCCGGCTATGGGCAGGCTGTCGCGCAAGAACCGTTCGGCGGCCCTGAGCAGGCTGAAGGCATTGCCGTGGAATTGCCGGTTGTCGAGAAACTCCGTCCGGTCGGTGCCCTTGAACCGGGCGACGCGAAGCAGACACTGCGGAAAATCTGACCTGATCCGTTCCTCATTGCCGAACAGGGCGACCGCCGCGCGCCAGAGAATTCCATCCCTGAAGAGCCCGAGACCGCGAAGCAAATCCTGGGGATCGCGTGTTCCCGGGTCCTCAAGCCGGCCCCGCCGAACGGCTTCCTCGACGGTGGTCCGAATCTCGTTCGCGTCGAGGTCGTCGACTGTCCATGCGTCCGCCGGCAGGTTCTCCCAGCGTTGTTCGCTGTGCATGCGCTCGAACAACATTCGCTGATATTCGTCGGCGCGCATCTCGACAGTGGTGTTGCCCAACCGGCGATACGCGCAACCGCGGTACATGAACGGCCTGGCTTGGCCTCGATTCACGGTGATGGCGATGACATCGCGGTTGTCAGCCACCGGTATCCGCTCAACGGTCGGGAAAGCTGGCGGGTCGATTCTTGCGAGTTCCTCGCCGATGTCCTCGATGGTGCGGTCGCCGACCTGTTGGCCGACCACCTGTCCGTCCGGCGTGACGCCGAACAGAACTTGACCGCCCTGTTGGTTGAGCATGGCGCAGACGGTCTGGGTCGCCTCGCGGCGCGTGCCCGTGGTACTCTTGAACTCTAGCATTTCCGACTCGCCCGCCGCGACGATCCTGGTCATCCGCTCGACGGTCACTCGTTCTCTCCGTCCGATTGGCCTTCCGACTCGGAAATCGCACTGGGAAGGCTGTCCACGATCCGCGCGGTTTCGACCGAGAGGTGCACGATCCGGCGCACTGCCGCAATGAAGTCGGCCTCGTCGGAGAACCATGCGTTCGGGTCGTTGGTGATTCTGCTCTCCTTGTCCGTCGTGACGCGATAGCGGTCGATGAACCAGCCGAGCGGGGTGCGCCCGTTGACCTCGTAGCGGTGGGCGCCAGCCGGAATACCGGAAAGGCGGAGGCGATCGTTCACGACCAGGACGGAATCGCCTTCGCCGACGAGGCGCATCGAGCGGGTTCCGAACAGCCGGGTGGGCGGTTGGCCCGACGTGTCGGCGGTTTCGAGGACCAAGGGGTATTCGGGGCCGGTCTCGTAGCCGAGGTGAAGCTCGGCCAGGGCCCGCCCGGCCTCGGCGAAGGCGCGGAATTCCGGTGCGAAGGGAACGCGCGGGAGGGACTTCGCGAGATCGTCGGCGAAGCGGGTGCGGTAATCGGGCGCGTGCAGCACGCCATAGACGTAGTCGAAGATCGCGTCCTTGGTGATCGCGGGGTCGCCGTAGCGGGTGCAGAAAGTGGCGAGCGCCGCATCGGAGATGTTGTCGATGCGCTCCAGGCCCGCACCTTCGTCCAGCAAGTCGCTCTCTTCCCTGTGCGCAAAGCGGAAACGCGGGAAGCACTGACCTCCCGCTGATTCAAGGTTGAGATCCGGCATGCAATCGACCATGAGCGCCGAGAACGACTTGACCGAGCCGACGCCCGGTATGCAGATCGCCCGGTTCTCGCTGTCGTCGGTCGGAAAGATGCGGTCTTGCTGGTACTTGTTGCTCACCAGCGCGTAATCGACATAGCAATTCTGCTTGATGAACGGCCTGTACTGCGTCCGCCAAATGTTGTGTGCCGAATAGCAAACCTCCCTCCGGCGCCGCAGATTGTTCTTCAGTTCCCGATCCCACCGAACATGCGAGGAGTGTCGCTCGGCGATAGCTTCGATCTCCGCAGGCTCGGACACGGCTTGGGACCAGTCCCGCAAGGCGTTCCGATAGTTCTCCACCACCCTACTTGCATTTTCGGCGCAAACATCGCGCGAAAAGTTATAGAGGTACACGTCACGGCTGGTTTTGTAGCCGTTGCTGAACAGTCTGAAGACTGCATCGTCTGAACGCCCGGCCTTGGCCTCCTTCGTCCCCATTGGATGGAGCGTTTCGAAAGCTTCGTCGCGCTGACCGATCCAGTCATCGTGCCGGTTGGGCTCGATCTCCTGCCAAGTGTCGATGCCGGCGATCGAGTCCGCGTCGCGCAGCATTTCCAGCTTCTGCTCTCGCGTGAGGTAGTCACCGATATCGCGGTAGAGGATGCGGCAACCTTCGTGCTCGGCGTCGGGATTGCGGACAAGAATCGAAATCGCTACCGGCGCGCGGGAGCCTTGGCCGAATATCTTGCCTCCCTCGCGGCGGGACCGCTCACCCTGCGTTCGCTGATTGCCCCGAAGGTTCAGCACATAGATCCAGCTAAACTCCTCCGCAAGGCAGGCACGCACACCAGAGTCCCCGTTGCCGTCTATCCAGGAGCCGTTCGTCACGAAGGCGACGATGCCTCGATCACCGATCCGGTCCGAGGCCCAACGAATTGCCATCTTGTAGCTGTCGTATAGGCTGGTCTTGTTCGTGACCCGAGATCGGGCCACAAAAGTCTCTGTAGTTCGTCCCTCAAGGCAAGGGTAACTGGCGTTCCGATTATTATCAGACGAACTGCGTTGTTTGGCGGACCAGGGCGGATTTCCCACGATGACTCGGATATCGAGTTCCTTCTGGCGCTCACGCCGCTCGGAGTTCGCTGCGAAGAGCGCAGCGAGCATGTCATCGCCCTCGTTGAGCGCGAAAGTATCCGTGAGGCAGATTCCATCGAACGGTCGGTAGTCGGCGCCGGTCGCACCCTGGAACGCGGTCTCGATATTGACCGAGGCGATGTAGTAGGCGAGCAGCACGATCTCGTTGGCGTGCAACTCGGGTGTCTGTCCGTCGCCGGCGTATTTCCGAACGATCTGCTCCGGCGTGAGCAACCCTGACTGCATCATCCGCGCGATGAAAGTCCCGGTCCCGGTGAAGGGGTCGAGGACGTGGACCCCGGGCTCGCCCAGGGCGCTGCCGAACTCTTCCGCGAGCACGTCCTGAACGGAGTACAGAATGAAATCCACGATCTCGACCGGCGTGTAGACGATGCCCAGCCGTTCCGTCACGCGCGGGAAGGCCTTGCGGAAGAACTTGTCGTAGAGCTCGACCACGATCGCCTGACGGGCCTCCGTGGAGGAAGCGCCCTGCACGCGGCGGCGGACGGAGTCGTAGAAGGGATCGAGGCTTTCGGCCTCCACGTCGATCCCGGCCGGCCTCAGCACCTCCAGGACGGTTTCCATGCCCTGGCTGACGGTGTTGCGGCGCGCTGCTGCCGCTTCGCCGAACAGCGCGTCGAAGACAGGCTGCGTGACCATGTGCTGGGCCAGCATTTCGATGGCGTCGTCTTCCGAGACCTCGGAATTGAGGTCGTCGCGGAGCTCGGTCAGGAACTCCTCGAATATCTCCCGCTCGGCCGCGCCGGAGGTGACAATCGCCTTGATGCGCTCGATGTGGGCGCGGGCAATACGGGCCACATCGCCCGCCCAGTCCTCCCAGTAGCGGCGATTGCCGCATTTCTCGACGATCCGGGTGCGGATCGCTTCGGGCAGCCCCTCGAAAACCATCTGGTGCTGAAGCGACGCAGGGGTGTCGGGCGCATCCGTGTCGGAAGCGGGACGGTCGTCGATGTCCGGATCGTCGGAGGGCGGCCGCCAATCGGCGAGCGCGATGATCGAAATGCGGTCGCCGGCCTCGCCCATCTCCAGCCGGTTGAGCATCCCCTCGAAGCGCTCGTCATGGCTTCGGATCGCGTTCAGCATCTGCCAGACCGTTTGCCAGCGCTTGTCGTCGGCAAGTGCCTGCTCGGGCGAGGCGGCGGAGGGCACCACCACCGGCAGAATCACATAGCCCAGCCTCTTGCCGGGCGCCTTGCGCATGACACGGCCGACCGCCTGAACGACCTCGATCTGGCTCTTGCGAGGGTGCATGAACAGGATGCCATCCAGCGCCGGGACATCGACGCCCTCCGTGAGACAACGGGCGTTGGTCAGGATGCGCGTCTCTCCTTCGGAGGCCTCTTCGAGGAAATCCAGGGCTTCGCCCCGGGCCGTCGCGTTGAAGGTTCCGTCCACGTGACGGGCGCTGACCGCAGGGGCATGACCGTTCCCGTATGTCTCGGCATATGCCTCGGCCACATCCTCGATACGGTCTTCGAGCCGCTGCGAGGACTTCACGAGATTGCAGAACGCGATCGCGCGACGCATCGGCGCACGGTCGTCCTCGGGAAACTGGTCGGCATCGGTTTTGGCAAGCGCGCGAAGGCATCCGATCATCTTGCCCTGCTCGTCCAGCGTAAGCTGCGCACCGTCTTCGAATTCACGGATGCGGATACCGGCGGCAAGCGACTCCGGGACTGTCAGCACGATCACCCGGTAGTCGGAGAGCAGGTCCCGGTCGACGGCGTCGCCGAACCGGGTCTCATGCAGCACCGGACCGTACCGGTCCTCGTCGTCCATCGAGCAGAGCGTCGCGGCGTGCTCGCCCGCCCGGTCGCGGGCGCTCGCGGCGTAAACCTTGGGCGTGGCGGTCATGTAGAGACGCCGGTCGGCGCGAATCGCCTCTTCGTCGTGGATTCGCACGAAGGGAGACGGATCCTCGCCGGGAATGAGGGCGCCGGCGGTCCGATGGGCTTCATCGGCAACCGCGAGATCGAAAGCGGGCAGCCCGCGATCGAGCTGGGCTTCCGAGACGATCCCCGACGACTGATAGGTCGCGAACACCACGGTCATGACGTCCGGCGCGTCCGGCAGGGCGCGAGCGGCCAACGCGGCCGCATCGGTGGTCGCCGGCCAGGCGAGATCGAGCACGTCCATGTCGGCCGTGTCGGCGCCGCTCCGGCGCGGCCGGCCGGTCTGGCTGTCGGAGCATACTGCGAAGGCACGGATCGGCAGCGTGGCGTCGTCGAGCCAGGCCCGCAGCGTTTGCGAGAGAAGCGCGAGGCTCGGCATCAGCACGAGGACGCGCCCGCCCTGGCCCGCGATCCGCTCGGCAATCCGGAGCCCGACCAGGGTCTTGCCGGTCCCGCAGGCCATCAGCAGCTTGCCGCGCGTGCCGGGATCGGCAAGATGCGCGAGCGCGCTGTCTATCGCGTCCTGCTGGTGCGGCCGCGGGGTTTTCGGCGGCTCTCGTTCGCTAACCGCCCCGGAAGCGGCATAGGCCGCCCAATCGACGGGGCTCGCCTTCAGATAGTGGAGGCCGATCCGCTGCACCGGTTTTTCCTGCACGCGCAGGGTCTCTTCCGCATTGCGCGACCAGGGACGCCCGGTCGTGTCGATCCAGACGCGGCGGTGGAACTCCGACCGCCCCGACGCCGCGAGGAAGGAGTCGATTTCCTTCTTCGGGATGCTTCCTCCGGTCTCCAGGAACTTGCACTGGATCGCGGCGAAATAGCCGGGATCGTCGCGCAGCTCCGCCACCAGGTCGATGCCCGTGTCGGTCGCGGGGAGGCCGCGCTCGCTCGCCCAGTCCGTATAAGGGCGCACATCCCGAAGCTGCCCCGCCTGCACCGGGTCGTGGGCCAGGAAGGCGGTGCAGAGATCCTCGAAGGCCGTTCCCATTGCCCTTGTTCGGCTGAACAGAGGTTCGGCAGCTTTCTGTCGCCAGTCGTCCAGGATCGTATCGAGCGGGTGCATGTCAGGGTTCCGTCAACTCCGCCCTCATGATCGGGACCAATCGCTCCAGCTCGTCTTCGGTACATCGATACCGATGCCCCGAGCCAACGTCTTTTCCCGGCTTGCGCAAGGCTTTCCGAATTGCACGCCGCCGCTTTGAGCGCGAATCCGTTTCAATGCCATACAGGCTACGCTCGAGATCGCGGGCATGGAAAATCCGGGACATTTCCGTTCACCGTCTGCGAAGCAACATCCACACAATGGGGCTCCAGGAGAGTATCCAGAAGATCGTCTGCAGCATGTCGCGCCTCTCTCCGGAGCCTCTTGCAGAATAGCCGAGGCGAGCGTCTTTTCTGCCTGAGTGGAGGCGCTTGCGGTGGGACCGGCCCACCCTCCAGACATCATGTGCTGTCCCAAGACACCGCATGATGTCTGGAGAGGAGTGGAACCGTGTCCCTGCGCCAGATGCTATCGGACTATTGGTTCGCGTTTCAACGGGAACCGTTGATCAGGCTCTCTCGATAACCTGTTCAACCCTCAACATTCCCGAGGCTGGAGAGCGAGCCCGGCCCGATGGGCGAGCGCTACGGGCTCTTCGTCGCGGTTCTGGAACTTGCGCGGGTTGAGGCTCTTCTCCCCTATTTTCATGCCCGAAGCGCCGCCGCCGGGCCGCATTGCGCCACGGCGGTCCCTGAGGGCCGACAACCCCGACGCCATGGACACGGTCGGTGGCGACTGCGTCGCCGGCGCTGGGCTGTGCAATCTGCCGCTCGCGCTGCAGAAGCAGCATCCCCATCGGGGCAGCATCGAGCGTGCGCACGCTTCCTGACGCGATCGTGCCGGATTCTGCTCGCACTACTCGATGCGTGGGGTGAAAGCGCACATGCTCCTGGCGGGGTCCCCGGGCTGGCGTGCTCTAGTCCGTTGCGTCCGCAATCAGCTCCTGGAGTTCGGCCACAGTGGGTATCACGTGCTCACGGTCGCGCCGCGTCATGCGCTGGATGGCCAGCGCCTCCTTTGCCCTATCGGCGTAGCTCGGCGCGTGGTTGTCGATCAGGTTCCTCAAGACGTCTTCCGCCTCCGGCCCGGGCCGGCTGGCGATGGCATGGATGGTACGCTCGATGAACACGCTCGCGTCCCTGGGATCGTTCCAGCCTCGGCCCGTGCGGCTGCTTCCGGGCCGTTCCACCATCCTGGGCCAGCGTTTGCCGAAGACCTCCGCGAGGAAGCGGAGAGTATCGAGCGGCACTTCGCCGAAGAGGAACGCGCTCCCGATCCGCTCCCGGACGAACGCGATGAAGTCCGGGCTGTATTCCGCCGCGTCCAGCAGCGCGTCCCTGTATCCCTTGAGGTCGACGACGCAGGCCACCGACAGCCACGACAGCTTCGCGTGCTCATCCGGGTGCGCCCTGTCGCGGCAATCGACGATCAACCGGCGCACCGCGTCGCGCGGCGCGTCCTCGAGCGCGCAGGTCATCAGTTCCATCTGCGCCTGCCCGTGCAGTTGGGGATAGGCACGCAGCCACTCGAGCGAGAGACGGCCGGCCAATTCGTGGAAGCCGCTCCCGTACTCTCCGCCGAGGCTGTCG
>MKWU01005936.1_pt1 | contig 12810 bp, 11 predicted proteins | sample 809101 | NCBI WGS metagenome assembly MKWU01 (sample SAMN05860141, study PRJNA318959) | sponge metagenome | host: Aplysina aerophoba | place: Slovenia: Piran, Adriatic Sea, Gulf of Piran | collected 2013-05-07 | reverse complement strand
AAGACGTTCGACAGCACCCAGACCCCGCGAACCACCGGCGACGTGCGCGTCGCATACGACGTGACGGAGAGCACGCTCCCGTGGCGCAGCAGACCCCCGCGCCGGCTGTCCTCGCCGAGCGCCACCCGCCGCATGCGGGTGCCGTAGACGTTGGGAATCCCGTAGTGCTTCGCCAGGCGCTCGTTCAGGAAGGTGTAGTCGGCGTCGAGGAGGTCGACCACCCCGCCCCCCTCCCGGAGGACGCTGTCGAAGAAGCGCTCCGTCTCCTCGCGGAAGGCCTGCCGCAGGTTGTCGTCGAAGTCGGGATAGAGCCGCGTGTTCGGGCTCAGCGACGCCAGGTTCCGGAGCTGCAGCCACTGCCCCGCGAAGTTGGTGGCGAGGTTGTACGAGCGCGGGTCCGCGAGCATCCGGCGCGTCTGCCGCTCGAGCTCGTCCGGCCGGCTGAGCTCGCCGCGGACGGCGGCGTCGAGCAGCTCGTCGTCCGGGATGCTGCTCCAGAGGAAGAACGACAGGCGGGACGCCAGCTCCAGGTCGCTGACACGGTAGGCCTCGCCGGCTGCCGCCTCCGCCGGATCGAGCTCCACGCGGAACAGGAACTCGGGATTGATGAGCACCGCGCCGAGCGCGCGCTCGATGCCGGCTTCGAAGTCGCCGCCGGCCCGCGCCTCGCGGTAGAAGGCGAGCGGGCCTTCGAGGTCCGCCGCGGACACCGGCCGCCGGTAGGCGCGGCGCATCACGGTGCGGAGAATCTCCCGTGCACACGGCTCCTCGTCGCCGGGGGCGGCCGGACGGCAGACGAAGATGCGGTCGCGGCTGGGCGTGTCGCCGACGCCCTGCGGCGCGTACGGCCCGGTGATCGTGACCTGGTAGACAGCCGGTGCCTGCCGCGGGTGGCGGGTCTCGTTGAAGTGCGACTGCAGCGGCTGCCGTTCCGTCTCGAGCAGCGACCCGGCGTTGCGGACGAACGTGACGCCGAGCTCGTGCGGGCCGGCCGTCACCGGCACGCGCACCTTCAGGTTACTGTCGAGCAGTGCGTCGTCCCGATCCTCCGGCCGCGCGATCGTGAAGGTCGCGATCGGACGCCGGTCGAGGAGCACCTCCATCTCGTGCGGCCGCGGGTCGCGCAGGCCGCCGATGTTGCCGGTGCGGTTGCGCGCAAGGCGCACCTGGATGTCGTACTCGCCGTCGTGGGCGAAGGTGTGCGAGACCAGCACGCCCCCGCGCGTCCCGATCGGCAGCCCCGGCACGTGCTCTTCCTGCGTCGTGTCCGGGGGCACGCGGATCACCTCGGCCTCGAGCGAGGTGGCGCTCGCGCCGACAGCCAGCCGGCCGATCTTGCGGGCCGCCGAGAGGTAGCGGTCGAGGAGCGCCGGCGACAGGTTGCCCACGGTGACGTTGTCGAACCCGTGGCCGCTCTCGTCCGGCGGGAGCAGCGAGGCCGCATCGACGTCGAGGGCCAGCAGATCGCGGATGGCGTTCTGGTACTCGGTGCGGTTGAGCCGCCGCAGCGTCTCGGTGCGACCGGGGTTCGGACTCGCGGCCGCCGCGGCGTCGAGTGAAGTCTCCAGCCACTCGATCATCGCCCGCCGGTCGGCGTCCGGCGGCTGGGGCCGGTTGGACGGCGGCATCGTCGCCGTCCGCAGCTTCTGGATGACGCTCTCCCAGGTCTCGGCGGCGTCGCCGACGTGGGCGACATCGAGCCCCTCGAGGTTCAGGCCCGCGGTTTCGAGCCGTTCGCTGTGGCAGGTGACGCAGTAGCGGTTCATCAACTGCCGACCGTCGGCCGCCGGGGGCGGCACCGCGGCCGAGCCCGGCGCCTCCGCAGCGGCCGACTGCGCCGCGGCGGGCACCGGGAAGAGGCCGGCGCACGCGGTCGCTGCCAGCCCCACATACACGACTCCGCGCCAGCACACACCCCTGGGCATCATGTGTCGCATCGGAGCATTCTAGGTTTCGCCCCGCCGGATATCAAGCGTGTAACGCCGCTCCCGCGCATCCGGTCCCAGCCGCGAACCGGACGACCGACCGTCTGCGCCCTCCGGGCAGGCCGGAAGCAACACGGCGCTGTCGTCGTGCAGCAGGGCGAGGGCCGAATCGAAGGTTCCGCACATGGACGCGAAGGAGCGTCCCTGCTTCAGCTTGCACGTGGCGACGCGGTCGCGCCGCGGCGTCGCGAACCACTGGTGGGCCCGGACCGGCCGGCGGGAATCCGGACGGGCCGCGCCCTTGACGGCATCACGATGGGCGTCCGCCCGGTTGCCCCGTAGAATGGGCCATCGCATGGAGGGCCGGATGAGAACGATGTCGATGCGCGCGGCGGCCGGATGGGCGATGGCGCTCGCCTTCGCGGGGGCGGCCGTCGCCGAGGAGCGGATCTTCGTCGACCAGTGGAGCCCGACGGAGTCGGTCCTGATGATCGCGGGCGCTGACGGGAGCAATCCCCGCAAGCTGGTCGCCGGGTCCGAACGCGATTACAACGCGTCGTTCTCCTTCGACGGCGCCTGGGTGGTGTTCACGTCCGAGCGCCACGGCTCCGCCGACATCTTCCGCGTGCGCACCGACGGGACGGGGCTCGAGCGCCTGACGGATCACCCGGCCTTCGACGACCAGGCCGCTCTCTCGCCGGACGGCCGCACGCTGGCGTTCGTGTCGACCCGCGAGACCGGCTCGACCGACATCCATTTGCTGGATCTGGAGACGGGCGTCGCGAGAAACGCGACCGCGACGCCGGGCGGCGACTACCGGCCGAGCTGGGCCCCGGACGGCAGCAGGCTCCCCGGTCCGCGGCGGGGCGCTGGGAGCACGTCCACGAGGCGGGCGTCTACGTCATGAGCGCGGACGGGAGCGGAGCCCGCCGACTCACCGCGGACGGGCACCTGGCCGGATCGCCCAAGTGGTCCGCCGACGGCCGGCGCCTCGTCTTCTACGAGGTCGCGGTCGCCGACACGTTCCGCGCCCGGTGGCTGCCGGACCAGGCGGGGGTCGACTCCCGGATCGTCTCGGTCGACGTCGCCGGCGGCGACCGCACGGTGCATGCCACGGGGAGGGGACTGAAGCTCTCTCCGCAGTTCCTCGGACCGGGCCGGGTGGGCTACCTCGCCAAGTCGGGGCCATCCGCCGCCATCGCCTTCAGCGACGGAACGGTCGGAGCCACGGGCGACATCGGCAATCCGTCGTGGTCCCGCGACGGAGCGCGGCTCGTGTATCAGCAGGGCCCCATCGCGACGACCGCCCGACCCCGCGCGCCGGGCGAGAGGCTGCGGGGCATCGACGCGGCCCTCGATCTTCGCTACGCCAGCGGGTTCCCGGCCGTATCGCCCGACGGCCGCCGGCTGGTCGTCAGCGAGCGGACCGGACGCGGCCGCCCCGACGACCGGACCTCGCTGGCGGTCTGGAATACCGACGGCGGCGAACCGAGTCGCATCTTCCGCGGCGACGGGTCCGTCATGAGCCCGCAGTGGTCGCCCGACGGCGAGTGGATCGTCTTCGGCATGGGCAACTACTTTCTGGCGCGCACGCGGCCGGGCCGCGTGATGCTCGTGCGGGCGGACGGCTCGGAAGCCCACGCGGTCACCAGGGGGCCCGGCAACGCCGGCTTCCCGAGCTTCTCCCCGGACGGGACGGAGGTGGTCTATCGCTTCTGGACGGACACAGCGGCCGGCCTGCGCATCGTGACGCTCGCGGACGGGGCGGTCCGAACGCTCACCACCGGCTACGACAATTTCCCGGGCTGGTCGCCACGCGGCGACCGCATCGTCTTCAGCCGCCTGGCCGACGGCGACTTCGACATCTTCACCATCCGGCCCGACGGCACCGATCTCCGGCGCCTGACCACCGCGCCCGGCAACGACTCCCACCCGGCCTGGTCCGCCGACGGCGACCACATCCTGTTCAGCAGCTCGCGCTACGGCTTCAAGGACGAGGCGCCGCTCTCGGACATCCCGCAGGCCTACGGCGAGCTCTTCATGATGCAGGCCGACGGCTCGGAGCAAAGGCCGCTGACCGACAATCGGTGGGAGGAGGGCACCCCGGCGTGGGTCCCGTCCGGCGCGACGACACCCTCTGCGACCGCTGAGCCCTGACGCCCGAACCCGGACGCCCGAACCCGGACGTCACCAAAGACAAAGGGCGCCGCCCCCGGTGGGGCCGGCGCCCAGGTCGTTGCTTGCGAGCCGTTGCTCGAGCGCGCCTACGGCTGCTCGGCGGCGGCCGCCTCGCGCTCCTCCGCGCGATAGCCGGCCAGAATACCTTCCATGCCGAGGTTGCCCTCGTGGCAGGCGTACTCGAAGAGCGGATCCTCGCTGCGCCGGAGCGGGATCATCACCGTCCAGGGCTGCGTCCACGTGGTCGGATCGGTGAACGTGATCTCGTACTGCAGCGTGTCCGGACCGGCGCGGGTGAAGCGCTCGGTAACCTTGAGATTCTCGGACGCGTTCCAGAAGGAGCCGAGCTTCGAATAGTTGGTCGTCTCGACCACGAGGCTGTCGCCCTCCCAGCGGCCCCGCGAGTCGCCGTGGAGCTGGCGGATGGCCTGATCCGCGTGCGGCGGCCCGTCGATGGGGATGACGCGCGCGTCGTGGATCATTTCCATCAGTACCACCGCGTGACCGGGGCTCTGGAAGATCTGGTAGTAGCTGTTGTAGCCGGCGAACAGGGACGGCACGCCGAAGGTGATGCACCGCTCGCTCAGCGGGCGGTCGGCCCAGGTGTCGGCCTTGTCCGCGATGGGCGGCGGCGGCAGCCCGCGCCCCGCATGCTCCGCCTCCGCCGTGCGCGCCGGCACCCGCCCGGAAGGCGGATCCACGATCAGCGACGTCCGGTTGTCGAAGTCGCGCTCGACGAGCCAGAACTGGTTGTAGTTGCCGGTCGAGTCGTAGGAGTCGACGTCGCGGATTCCGGCCAGCGCGGCGGCGGCGAGCTGGTCGCCGAAGACGGCGTCGAGCCCGCTGGCCGTCACCTCGGCCGCGGCAGCCCGGTACGCCGCCAGCTCCTCGTCGGTCAACTGGGTCTTGTCCGCCCACTGCTCCGGACGCTCGAGGGGCGTGGCGCTGTTGTTGGCCCAGACGCCCTGCAGGTCGGGATAGCCCTCCGCGGTCCGGGGCACCGTCCATCCCTCGGGCGCCTGCGCCGCCGCGGTCAACGGCGACAAGGCGACGAGCGCGGCCAGCACCATGCCCGCTACGACACATCGTCTGTTCATCGAGTACCTCGCTCTCTGGAAAACGCGTGCCCTGCGCTTCGACCCCTTCGTGACCGCCGCGGGCATCCCGCAGAGGCCACGAGGGGACCGAGCAACTGGCAGGACGGCCCGGGCGGCCGCCGCTACTCCGAAATCGTGAAGTCGGCCGCCCATTCGTGGGCGCCCCAGTGGATGACGAGCCGGCCCGAGTGGGCCGTGACCGGGTGGAGGGTGGCCCCGAGCGACCGCGTCGCAAGGCCTCCCTCCGAGTGCTCCAGATCGATCTCCGCCGCATCGAACGCCGGATCGTGCTGCGTGCCCCAGGAGTCGGGCTCGTGGTTGAAGACCAGACGCCAGCCATTCTCCCCGCGCTTGAGCCACAGGCCGTACGACCCGGGGAAGTCTGGCGCCAGGTTGTCGGTCGGAATCGGCGTCTGCCCGAACTGCAGCGGAACGTCGTTCTGCAGCCGGATGACGGCGCCCTCCCGCAGACGCACGACCTCCCCGTCGCCCATCGTGGCCAGAGCGGCGAAGTCGCCGTGATCGACGAGCTGTTCCTGCCAGACGAGAACGGAGATGCGGGTCTCGTCGGGCAGCACGATGGCGGTGTCGTTCCGTTCGGTCAGCGCCAGCGCGCGCGCGACGGCGCTGGTGTCGGAGTCGAACTCGAGCTGCTCCGTTGCGGTCGGAACACGCGGCCCCTCGTCTTCTTCTTCCTCTTCCCGTGCGGCCGCAGCCGCGGCAGCGGCCGCCGCCTGTTCGGCCAGGGTTGGCAAGGGCAGCAGATCGAAGTCCGCGCTCCAGCGGTGATCATGCCAACGAAGCACGATCTGTCCAGAGTCGTCGGAGGTCGGGACGAGGACGGCCGACAGGGCGTCCTGCGGCTCGTCCGCCTCCCGCGCCAGCGGGATGTGGGCCACGATGGCGTCGTCGGCTTCGGCAGTGGCTTCGGCCTCCGCTTCGCCGGAGCCCTCGGCCGCGTCGCCGGACTCCTCCTCGCCCTCTTCGGTACCTTCCGCGGCGGTTTCCGCAGGCGCCTGCTCGAGCTCCAGCGCCCAGCCGTCGTCGGCCCGCGTCAGCCAGACGGTAGTCGGTCCGGCGATGGGCGGCTCGCCCGCCTCCCGCCGTGCAGCGGCGTCGAGGGTGCCGATGTTGAGGAACGGGTTGACGGTCAGCTCGCCGAGACGAATCCGCGACTCGGCCGCCGATTCGTCCGACGCCAGCAACGGCCGGGGCACGGTGGCCCGGAGCGTCGAATCGTAGGCGAACGACAACGGACGGTTGTCGAGGGCGAGCTCCGTACGAATGACACCTGCCGGCCCCGCCTCCGCGTCGCCCGCTTCCTGGGCCCCCGCTACGAGCGGGAGCCCCAGGAAGACGAGCACGAAAGCGAGCGCCGGCAGGCAGCGACGTGACGAACGCGAGTGATACTGCATCAGTCGGTCACGTCGTTCCGGCTAGTTCTGGTTCGTCGTGGTCGACGGACCGTCGAGCTCCGCGTAGCTGATGAACCCGAGCGACATCTCGTCGTTCGTCCGCTGGCCGAACCAGGCCGGACGATCGGCGTCGAAGCCGCGTCGCGCTGCGCGCTCCGCAGTGCTGTCATACCAGAACTCCGCCTCGATGCGGGTGCCCTTCGGGAGCAGCTTCGGCTCCCGGTACTTGTAGGTCACCTGCCAGCTCTGGTCGTAGCGCGGCACGTCGAGCAGCAGCTCCTCGGTACCGTCGGGATAGTAGGCGACGTAGCGCGAAGCCTTCGCGCGCAGGTGCGCGTGCGGCCAGTAGTTGAGGACCAGGATGTCCTTCTCGAGGGTCCGCGCCATGCCGATGCGATAGTTCGGATGGTTCGGCGGAATCACGAAGCCGTTGTTGCCCAGCGTGTCGGTGATTACCTGGTGGGCGACCGGACGATCCTCGACGAAGAAGCCGACCTCGGCCCGCACGTCGAACGAGGTGCCGGGTCCCGGCTCCTTGTTGAAGTGCATGTTGAAGTTGACGACCGAGCCCTTCTGGATGAGCATGCCGTAGCCGTCCGGCAGCAGCCCCGACTCGCCACCCTCGGCCACGCAGCTCAGCAGGCCGCCCAGCGCCACCGCGGACTTGTCGGCCCCGGTGAGCACCTGGCCGTCCTCGGGCCGCACGAAGGTGCACATGTGGTGGACGCCCGTGCCGTCGGCCCCGGTGCGAAGCTCCCAACCGCGCACCCAGGTGTCTTCCGGCATCAGGTCTTCCGAAATCCGCGCGTCGAACGAGATGTTGATGTCGTACGCGTCATCCGGCACGGTGAACGTGTCGTCCATCTGGACGACGAAGTCGGGCGTGCCGTGCGACCACCCGTCGTGCTGCTTCTCGGCGAAGACCCGCGGCTCGGGAGCGTCGGCCCGATCGCCGGCGGGGGCTCCGGCCTCGACCCAGGCCAGGATGGTCGCGATCTGGTCGTCGGTCAGGCCGCGCTCGTTCTCGAAGACGCCCTTCGGCTCGTCCGCGAACCACGGAGGCATCTCGCGCGACTCCACCTTGCGGGCGATGGCGCGCGCCCACGGGCGGGTCTCCGCGTAGCTCATGAACGACATCGGGGCCACGAGACCGCTCAGGTTGAACCCGGAGGGCCGGTGGCAGGTCTGGCAGTTCTCCTGCATGATCGGCGCGACGTCCTTGTGGTACGTCACCGCCGCTTCGTTGGCGGACGCGGGCGCGGACATCCCGATCAGGACGCCGACCGCTGCCAACACCGCGATCCGAGAAAACGTCTTCATTGATGCAGCCTCCCTGGGCCGGCTCCTCCGAGCGTACGACAGGCCGGAACTGTGCCGAGGAGCGTACAACATCCACGATGCAAAGCCAACCCCGATTGCGGGAGCGGACGTATCGAGCGCATCGTCCTGCGGCGCCCCTGGCGGTAGAATGGCCGTCTCGCGTCCGCGCCCGTTTCCGCGCCCGCTCCGCGCCTTGTCGGAGGGCGCCCGGCGTGCGACGCGCCCGTCTGGCAAGGAGGCTGAAACGATGGCAGAACCGCGCGACACGATCGACCGGCGAACGCTCCTGAAGCTGCTGGGCGCCACGGGGGCCTCGGCAACCGCGTTGTCCGGGGGCGCCCTGCTGGGCGGCCGCGCAGCCGCCGCGGCCCCGGCCGCGCGCGCCGCGCGCGCCGGGGCGGTCCAGGACGAGATCTCCACCTTCGCGGTCCGCGTCAGCGACGCCGAGCTCGAAGACCTGCAGCGCCGGCTCGAGAACATCCGCTGGCCGCCCGACTCGCCGGGCGAGCCGTGGTCGTACGGCACGGACCGCGCCTACCTGCAGGAGCTGCTCGAGCACTGGCGGGACGGCTACGACTGGCGCGCGTACGAAGCGCAGATCAACACCTTCAACCACTACACGACGACGATCGACGGCCAGCTCATCCACTTCATCCAGGAGCGCGGCCGGGGACCCGAGCCGCTGCCCCTGGTGATGTCGCACGGTTGGCCCGGGACGTTCTGGGAGATGCTGCCGTCGATTCGGCAGCTCGCCAATCCGGCGCTCTTCGGCGGCGAGGCGCAGGACGCGTTCAGCGTCGTCGTGCCGTCCATCCCCGGCTTCGGCTTCTCCGGGGAGCCTCTCGAGGGCACCGACATCTCCCGCACGGCAGACCTGTGGCTGAAGCTGATGGACCGGCTGGGCTACGAGCGCTTCGGCGCCTACGGCAGCGACTGGGGCGCAGGGATCACGCGCGATCTCGGAGCGCGCTACCCGGACCGGCTCGTCGGCGTCCACACGCCGGGCTCGCCGCCGCGCGCGCAACGCGACCCCGAGACCGACGAGGAGCGCGAGTTCCTGGAGGCCGCGGCCCTCTGGTCCGTGGAGGAGACCGGCTACCAGCGCATCCAGGGGACGAAGCCGCAGACGCTCGCCTTCGGCCTGACCGACTCCCCGGCGGGCGTGGCGGCGTGGATCACCGAGAAGCTGCGGTCGTGGAGCGACTGCGACGGCGACGTCGAGAACCGCTTCAGCAAGGACCAGATCCTCACGCTCGTATCGATCTACTGGCACACCCGCACGATCGGGACGAGCGTCCGCTACTACCACGCCAACGGGCTCGGCAGCTCGCGGCCCCGGCCGGCGCCGGAACCGGTGCGCGTCCCGCAGGGCTTCGCGGGGTTCCCGGGCATCCCGGCCCGCCGGCGGATGCCACGCTCGTACGTCGACGAGCTGCCGGAGAACGTGACGCACTGGACGGAGTACGACACCGGCGGGCACTTCCCGGCGACCGAGGAGCCGGACCTGCTCGTCGACGACCTGCGGGAGTTCTTCCGCCCACTCCGCTCGGCGTAGCGGGATCGGCTACCGGCCGCCGGGGCAGGAATCGGGGACGCACGGCCGCATGGCGAGCGGCCGTGCGTCCGCCCATGCGTGCGGCCGCCCCCTCATCCGCGGAGGCGCACTCGGGGCAACCTACCCCTTGGGCAACAGGCGCACCGCGGGCGCCCTGCGCTCTCTCAGCCGCACGCGCTCCGCGAGCGCCTGCGCTCTCTCAGCCGCACGCGCTCCGCGGGCGCCTACGCTCTCAGATGATGTGCCCGGTCCAGCGGCCCGCCAGGACGACGCCGGCCCACAGCAGAAGAGACGCCGCCCCGGCGACCCGCGCCGCGGGCGGCGGAGCCACCCCCACGTCCCAGTAGACGATGCCCCGGAACGTGCGGAACTGGAACACCGCCATGTTCGCGCAGGCCAGGATCAGCAGGAGGAGCTTGATCTGGAAGGCGGGGTTCTCCACGTACGCGGTCGCCCGCGTCATGAACATCCCGACGCCCGTGATGACGGCCACCACGAAGGCGCCCCAGGTCCACGGCACCAGCTCGTGCGTGATCCGGCTCGCGGCGTAGCCGGCGGCGGCGACGCCGAGCAGCCGCAGGTCGACCATCAGGATCGAGCCGACCACGAAGCCGATCGCCAGCACGTGGATCGACTCGAGCAACGGGAACCAGTACGTGAAGCCGATGTACTCGGACAGCGGCCGGGCCTGCACCCACTCCCAGAACTCCGGAAACGGCATCGGGCGGTCCTCACTCGGGGTAGAACAGGTACTCGGAGTACGCGATCCAGCGGCCCGCCAGCACCACCCCGACCCAGAGCACCAGCGACACCAGTGCGATGGCGCCGAGCGCCACGCGGCGGCCCACCGACATCTCCCAGTACCCCGGCTCCCGCCGGCTGAGCCAGTGGATGACGAACGCCAGCACGAGCGCGGGAACGAGCAGCGAGAATTTGATGGCGAAGACCGGGTTGAAGTAGTAGCGAAGCGGCCGCGCGATGACGAAGATGGATCCGGTGAGCGCATTCGACAGCAGGGCCCACCAGGTCCACGGCATCAGGCGCTGGATCATCTCGCTGACGTTCTGCGAGGGCACAGCGATTCCCAGGATCCGCAGGTTGAGGAAGATGCTCGACCCGGTGATCGCCGCGATTCCCAGGATGTGCACCGCCTGCGTGATCGGCGGCAGGCCGGGCACGTTCCCGAGCAGGTACACGGCGAGCTCCTGCGCCCGGCTGTCCGCGAGCGCGTAGGCGAAGTCCTCGATCATCGCTGGGCCTCCGCCCTGCCGGCCCCGATTCCGGCCTGCGCCGCCGGACGGGGCGCCATGAAGTCCTCGAGGTCGACGCCGAGCCCGTCGGCGATCCGGTTGATGTAGTTGAAGTAGGAGATGATCTGCACGGCGTCGAGCAACGCCTCGTCGCCGAAACCGTGGCGGCGCAGCTCCTCCAGATCGCTCTCGGTGGACGCCGCCGGCTCGCGCGTGAGCTTGTCCGCGAACGCCAGGAGCGCCCGGTCCGCCTCGCCCAGGCCTGCCGCGCGCCAGTCGCGCTTGATCCGCTCCACCAGCTCGTCGTCCCGGACCTCGCCCCGGAGGTCCTCGGCATGCGCCTCGATTCAATAGTGGCAGTCGTTGGCGACCGAGACGACGACGGCGAGCATCTCCCGCCGGGCACGGCTGAGTCCGGAGGGGCCGTGCATCAGGCTGATATAGAGATCGACGCTGCGCCGCAGGTGCTCGGCGTTCAGCCCCATGATCTTCAGGATGTTGAAGACGCGGCCCGCGCGGCCGGTGGCCTTGCCGTACTCGCGGCGCAGCGCACCGGTAGCGGCGTCAGGCTCGATTGTCCGGATCCAGGCCATCGATCCGCTCTACGGGAGGCCGTCGAGCGATGCGCCCCGCGCCTCCAGGAACTGCACGACCGAGACGTACTGCAGGGCCTCGGCCTCGTCCAGCGCGGTTCGGCCGTCGGTGCCGGCGGCGTTCAGGTCGACACCGAGGTCGGCGGCGAGCGTCACGGCGGCCAGGGCGCGCGCCTCGGCATCGCCGGGCGGTGGTGGAAACCACGCCCGCAGCCGCCGCCCGCCACCCATCCCGAGAGCCGCCATCAGCGCGGTGGTCGCCTCGCGCTGCCGCGCGAAGCTGCCGTCCGCGATGTAATCGGCATGGTGCACGAAGCCCGCGTCCGCACCGAACGCGGCGAGCAGGCGCATCAGGCCGACCTCGCCGAACCGGGCGGCGAGCCAGAAGGGCGTGGCGCCGATCAGCGAGGGGCGGAAATTGTGGTCCCGCGAAGCGCGGCGGGCCGGCGTCCACGTCCGCAGGCGGACATTGGGATCGGCGCCGTGCTCCAGGAGGATCGCGGTCAGCTCCGCGTCCCGCCGCATCACTGCCTCGTGCAGCGCCGCGAAGCCGGCCTGGTCCGCGTCCGGGTCGGCGCCCCGGTCGAGCAGGAAGGCGACCAGCTCCCGGAAGCCGGAGTGCGCCGCCATGGTGACGGCGCTCACGCCCCAGGCGTTGGTGTCGTTCACGTCGGCCCCGGCAGCGACCAGGAGCCGAGCCGAAGCGAGACTGCCGGCGCGGGCCGCGAACATCAGTGCAGTGTTCCCGCCGTGCGGGATCTCCCGGTTGTAGCCGTACTGGCCGTGCGGGGGTACCCCCATCACCTGGTTCCAGACGTCCGACCGGACGTGCGGATCGGCGCCGCGCGACAAGAGCACCGCGACCACGTCCGCGTGGTGCTGGGCCACCGCCCACATGAGCGCCGTCTGCCCGCGGGAGCCGCGACGGTCGAGGTCGGCACCGGCCTGCGCGAGCTGCTCCGCAACGTCCGCGCTCCCGGCCCGGGCCGCCACCATCGCCGGCGTCTCGCCGCTCAGGAGGGCGAGGTCCGGATCGGCCCCTGCCGCCAGCAGCGCGCGGGCCACGCGGGCGCTGCCGTTCTGGCTCGCCGCCCATAGCGGGGTCGCCCCGAGATCGTTCGCCGCGTCGACCGCGGCGCCGGCGTCGAGGAGCCGCCGCGCAATGTCGAGGTCGTCCCGATGACTCGCCCAGAGGAGCGCGGTCGACCCGTCCCCCCCGGTTGCGGTGACGTCGACGCCGGCAGCGAGCAGCGTCTCGACAGCGGCCGCGTCGCCCTGGCGCACCGCGTCGATCAGGTCGCGCCCGCTCGGCTCGGCCCACCCTCCCCGCGCCCGCGGCAGGGGGCGGGGTCTCGACGGCCGCCGCGCCCCCCTGGCGCCCCGCGGCGACCGGGTCGCGCCCGCTCGGCTCGGCCGCCCCTGCCGGCGCGGGCGCCCCCGCGGACGCCGCCGGCCCGCCGGCGACCACCATGACCGA
>MKWU01005934.1_pt1 | contig 12815 bp, 7 predicted proteins | sample 809101 | NCBI WGS metagenome assembly MKWU01 (sample SAMN05860141, study PRJNA318959) | sponge metagenome | host: Aplysina aerophoba | place: Slovenia: Piran, Adriatic Sea, Gulf of Piran | collected 2013-05-07 | reverse complement strand
ACGGCCTGATGCGGATAGGCGAACTGCGCACGAACGACCAGGAGCGGTCCGAGCAGTCGGAACTGCGCGCGATCTCGAACCGGTTCATCGAGGAGGGCGGCCTCGAGACGCCCGAGGAGACGATGCGCAGCAACCTGCGCGGCACGGAGCTGCGCTACGCGACCAGGTTGGAGACCCAGTTGGAGAGTTCCGTGCTGGCGGCGGTGGCCACCCTGCGCAGCTTCGCCAACCGCCCGGGGCGCAAGGTGATGCTTCTGCTCGCGGGGGGCTGGCCCGAATCGCCGGCGCTCTTCACGATCGCCACCGGCGGCCTGAGCGCGGAGAGTCTCGGCGCCGCGGCCGACACACGGCTCATGAGCCAGGACGACCTCTACGGCCCCCTCGTTTCCGCCGCGAACCTGATCGGCTACACGCTCTACCCGGTCGACGTGCCGGGATTCCGCCCGGAGTTCTCGCTGGATGCGTCGGTGCAGCTCGACGGCAACTCGGCGTCCGACCCGTCCGCGGGCGCTGGAGCGTTCCAGGAACGGGAGATGCTCCAGCACAACACCCTCCAACTGCTGGCCTATTCGACCGGCGGCGTGCCGATGATCAACTCCGGGCGCGACACGGCGCTTGCCGACGCGGTGGCGGACACCCGCTCCTACTACTGGCTCGGCTTCGAACCGCAACGCCGCGAGGACGACGCGGTCCACGACGTCGAGGTGCGCCTGGTAAACCATCCGGACTACCGGGTGCGCTCGCGCGAGGGCTACGTGGACATGTCGCGCGCCTCCGAGGTCACGATGATGGTCGAGGGCGCGCTGCTGTTCGGCAATCCGCCGAGCGCCAAGCCCCTCGGCGTCCGCTTCGGCAAGCCGCGGAAGGCCGGGTTCGGCAAGATCGTCGTGCCCGTCACCGTCGCGATTCCTCTCGACGAAGTGACGCTACTGCCCGTCGCCGGCGTGTGGCAGAACGAGCTGGAGTTCCGCGTCACGGTGATGGACAAGGACGGCAACCGTTCGGAAACTCCGGTGGAGAAGATACGGATCGCCGGTAGCCAGGCGCCGCAGCCGGGCCAGTACTTCACCTACGAGACGGGCCTCGAACTGCGTCGCCGCGAGCACACCTTCGTGATCGCCGTCTACGACCCGCTGACCGGAGCGATCCTGTCCTCCAGCGGGGACATCGGCCCGCGGTAGCCGCCACCGGGTGCGGCAACCACTGGGTGCGCCGGCCTTCGGCCGGCGCGTGTTTCTGGCCGCCTTCGGCGGCAGCCGGCCAGAAGGCCGGCGCACCCAGTGGTCGACGCACCCAGTGGTCGACGCACCCAGTGGTCGACGCACCCAGTGGTCGACGCACCCAGTGGTCGACGCACCCAGTGGTCGACGCACCCAGTGGTCGGCGCACCCGGTGGTCGACGCACCCAGTGGCCGGCGCACCCAGTGGGTGCCGCACCCAGTGGTCGCGTTACAGTCCGCCGGGTGTCTGACGACGGCTCATCGCGGCCCAACCCGACTCCCTTCGGCGCGTGGGCGTCGCCGATCTCGGCGCGGGACGTGGCGGAGGGGGCCCGCCGCATCGACGACATCGCCGCCGCAGGCGACGATGTCTGCTGGATCGAACGGCGGCCGGAGGAGGGCGGGCGCAACGTCCTCGTCCGCCGCGGCGCCGACGGCGAAACCCGCACACTGACGCCGGACGGCTTCGACGTCCGCAGCCGCGTCCACGAATACGGCGGCGGCGCCTTCTGCCTGCTTTGCCCACAACCCGCGGCCACACCAGTAGAGAACCCCGCCACCAACGACGACCGTTCTCTGGGTGCGCCACCGCCACCGGGTACGGCTCCGCCACTGGGTGCGCCGGCCTTCTGGCCGGCATCCGCTGCCTCGCGCGCCGACCTCCCCCACGCCTTCGTCAACTTCCAGGACCAGCGCGTCTACCTCGCCACCTCCGCCACCACGCCCCCGACCCCCCTCACACCCGCCGACGGCGCCCACTACGCCGACCTCGTCTTCGACCCGCACCGCCACCGCCTGATCGCCGTTCAGGAGCGCCCCGACCCCGCGGACGGCGAAGAGATCGCCGCCCTGGTCGCGATCCCCCTGCCCGCGGCCGCGCCGGCCCCGTCCACCGATCCGACGTCCGACCCGCCCCCGCCCACCGAACTCGTCTCCGGCGCCGACTTCTACAGCTCGCCGCGGCTCTCGCCCGACGGCGCCAGACTCGCCTGGCTGAGCTGGAACCACCCCGACATGCCCTGGGACGCCACGGAACTCCGCCTCGCCGGCCTCGACGACGCCGGACTCCCGGCCGCCTCACGCGCGGTCGCCGGCGGCGACCCCGAAGCTCCCGAGGCCGTCCAGCAACCGAGCTTCGACGCCCACGGCCGCCTCACCTTCATCTCCGACCGCACCGGCTGGTGGAACCTCTACCGCCTGGACGTGGACGACGCCGTCCCACTGGGTGCGCCGGCCTTCCGGCCGGCATCCGCAGAGAATCCCGCCCCACTGGGTGCGCCGGCCTTCCGGCCGGCATCCGGTGCCTTGCCGCAAAGCGGCGAGTCCGACCCGCCAGTACACCCCCTCCACCCCCGCGCCGCCGAATTCGGCGTCCCGCCCTGGCTCTTCGGCATGTCCACCTACGCCCACACCGCCTCGGGCATCGTCGCCGCCTGCTGCGAGCAGGGCGTCTGGAGCCTCCTCTTCCTCCCCGAGTCCGGGCCCGCCGTCCCCATCCCGACCCCGTACACGTCGATCATGTGGCTGCGGCCCGGCGGGCGGTCCTCTGCACCGGATGCCGGCCAGAAGGCCGGCGCACCCAGTGGTCTCGACGCCGTCCTCTTCCTCGGCGCCGCGCCCGACCGTCCCGCCGAGCTCGTGCGACTCAGCCTCTCCGGCGGCGGCTCAGCCGAGCCCGCCGAACCCCGGAATGCCGGCCAGAACCCGGGTGGCGCGTCCCGCGCCACCCGCGAACCAGTCCGTGCGCCCGTCCGCGGGCGCACCGGATGGCAGGCCGGCGCACCCAGTGTTCTCAGTGCGCTCGAAACCCTCGCCGCCACCGGTCCTTCCCCCGACCCCCGCTATCTCTCCCGCGGCCGTCCGCTCGACTTCCCTTCGGCCGGCGGCCGCCGGGCCTTCGCGTTCTTCTACCCGCCGAAGAACGACGACGCCCACGCGCCGGACGGCGCCAGGCCGCCGCTGATCGTCAAGAGTCACGGCGGGCCGACCTCAGCCGCCGAGCACGTCTACGACACCGGCGTGCAGTACTGGACGTCCCGGGGCTTCGCCGTCGTCGACGTGAACTACGGCGGCAGCACGGGCTACGGCCGCGCCTACCGCGAGTCCCTGCGCGACCGGTGGGGAATCGTCGACGTCGAGGACTGCGCGGCCGCCGCCGAAGCGCTCGCGGACCGCGGCGAAGTCGACGCGCGCCAACTATTGATCCGCGGCGGCAGCGCCGGCGGCTACACGACCCTCGCCGCGCTCGCGTTCAAGGACGCCTTCGCCGCCGGCGCCAGCCACTACGGCGTCGCGGATCTCTCGGCGCTCGCCCGCGACACGCACAAGTTCGAGTCCCGCTACCTCGACCGGCTGGTCGGCCCGTACCCGGAACGGAGCGACCTCTACGACGAGCGCTCGCCCCTGTCCGCCCGCGACGGCTTCTCCTGCCCGGTCATCTTCTTCCAGGGCGCGGAAGACCGGATCGTGCCACCGAACCAGGCGGAGTCCATGGTCGAGGCGCTGCGCGCCAGGGGCGTCCCGGTCGCCTACCTCCTGTTCGAGGGCGAACAGCACGGCTTCCGCCGCGCCGGGAACATCGTCCGCGCCCTGGAATCCGAGCTCAGCTTCTACGGCCAGGTACTCGGCTTCGAGCCCGCCGGCCCGATCGAGCCCGTCACCCTCCTCGGCCCGGCATAGCAACCACTGGGTGCGCAAACCACTGGGTGCGCCGGCCTTCTGGCCGGCATCCGGGCGCCCGATGACGGGCGCACGGCCTGGCCGGCATCCGGCGCGCACGAGCCATGAACGGAAGCCGCTCCCGATAGGCTCAAACCCGTCGTTTACCCCACCGCAGGAGACCCCCATGACCGATACCGCCGCCTCCGTCAGGTCCATCTTCGCCGAGATGCCCAGCCGCCTCGACCCGGAAGCCGCCGCGGGGCTCGACGTGGTCATCCAGTTCGACCTCGCCGGCGACGGCGGCGGCGTCTGGCACTGCGCGATCAGCGACGGCGCCTGCGCCGTCAGCGAGGGCGCCCACGAGGCGCCGACGATGACCGTGTCGATGGAGGCGGCCGACTACGTCGAGCTCACCTCCGGCACCCTGGACGGCATGACGGCTTTCATGACCGGCCGCCTGCGCATCGCCGGCGACATGGGCCTGGCGATGCAGATGCAGAACCTGTTCCGCATGGGCTGAGGTTCCGACTGGGTGTGCCGGCCTTCCGGCCGGCACTCACTACCCCTCGATGTCCACGCTCTTGAAATCCCCGATGTGGAACGTCTGGGTCCCTTCCAGCCGCTGGTCGTACAACGCGTACCACCGAGCGCTCCCGTCCGGCCCGGGACGGGTCACGTAGCCGACCCTGTACGTCCCGGGCGCGGGAGCGTGAATCGTCGCCTTGCCCGTTTCGCCGACGGCTACGGTGGCCACCGGCCCCAACCCGTAGTCGAGTTCGCTGGTGCTGCGAATCGTCAGCACGCCCCCGGGCTCGTTGCCGACGAAATGGAGAGTGGGCAGCGAGCCCAGGTCGACATCGATGCGCTCGCGGGAGTCTTCGTGCGCAAGAGCGATGCGACGGCGGAGGGTGATTTCCTCGCGGCCCCCTGGCACGCCGTGGTTCAGCACCAGTCGCCACTCGCCGACAGGAAGCTCCGTGAACGCGAACGCGCCTCCGGCCCCTGCGTCTACGGTTCGCTCTTCCCCGGTCCGCGAGATGGCCCTCAAGCGTGGCTCGGAACCGAGCTCGTACGGGTCGATCGAACCCTCGATCACCGAACTGTTCGACACCAGCTCCAGTGAGACCGTACGGGTGCCCTCCCCCTCTTGCAGAACGACGTGCCGCTCCAGCGATTGATGCCCGGGCGCTGTCGCGTACAGGTGGAAGGGCCTGGGGCCGCCCGAGAGGTTCTCGAACAGGAAGGCACCCTGTACCGCCTGCGCCGTCTTCGAAGCCCAACGCGTCCACACATCCGGCGCCGTTCCCGTTGCCAGGCGAACCTCAGCCGTCCGGCTTCCCTCAGGTAGGCCTAGAACCTCCCCCTCGATCGTGTTCCCGTTCCGCAGCGTGATCTCGATCGTGTTGTCGCCGGGTTCGAGCGTGTGAGTGCTCGACTCCTCCCGTCCTGCCCAGGGGCGGACGGTGAACTGGATTTCGCCTGGCGGCAGAGCGGTAAACAGGGCGGCGGTCCACACGTTCGTCTGCTCGGTTCCGAACGTACCGGCAGCGTCGGTTTGGTTCGTCTGACCGCCCTCCAGGTTCCAGAGAGCCAGCTCGGCCCAATCGCGCCTCTCCGGCCTTTCTTGCTTGCAGCCCTGGACACGAGCGAAGGTGCTTGGCAACACGATCTCTTCGTGGCCGAGGTAGCACCAGTGAACCGTGGCGCCTTCTACCGGCCGGCCGCTCGGGCTTCGGACGACGCCGGTCACCGTGGCGCCCTCCCGCATCTCGATCTCGAGAGGCGGTGTCGAGCCAGCCGACAGATCGACGTAGTGCACGGGAGCGAAGTAGCTTGAGTACATCGCCCTCACGAAGAAGGAGGTCTTGCGGCCGACGGTCAGTTCGAAGTGGCCTTCTTCGTCGGCCGAGTCGTTAGCAGCCTGCACAGGAAACCGGCCATCGCGGCTGTTCGCGAGACGGAACTCTTCGAACACATCCAGCCGCGCGTTCTCGAACGGCTGCCCGTCCGGCGCCCACACGGTGCCGGCGATCGTGAATCCCGGCCGCAGCGTGACGACCGCTTCGAGCGGTTGACCCCGGTACCAGTCGAAGCGGTCCGGGACCATGCCGGGCGCCTGAACCTCGCCCCAGATGCGCTTGCATTCCTCGGGAATCCAAAGGGTCACGGGCTGCTGCGGGCCGATGGCCGTATGTGTGGTCCTGCCGTCGAGCTCGTCGTCGAAGCACAGATCCCTGGACCACCAGACGTCGCCGCTCCGGCCTTCCAGTCCGCGGACATCCAGGGTGAACTTCTCGGCCGCGCCCAGTACGCCGAGATCGCGGTCCTCGTCCGGGTCCAGGAAGAACTCGCCGAGTGGGTCGCCGTCCGCCCGGATCTCGTACCAGCCGGACGGCAGTCGTTCGTGCGAAAAGCGGGACTCGTCCTGCTTGAGTGTTCGCCGAGCCATACGGCCCAAGGCGTAGTCCCGGACTCTCGTCCCGTCCGGCAGCCTGAGAAAACGAAGTTCCATCTGTGCGTCGGGATCCGCTGAAGTGAAGGTGACGGACGCGCCGTCGAGCGGGACGACGGCGGCCGAATCCGAGACGGTGTAGGGCCTCATTCCGATCAGCGAGTTCGCGCGGAAGATGGCCAAGAGGAGCCTTGAAGTTGACGCGGGAATGCCGCGCAACTCGAATTCCCCGCCCGGGGCCACCATCGCGACCGCCACGATGTCCTCGTGCTCGCCGTCGACTTTCGCTTCGGGTATCGCCGCCACGAGGTCGTAGCCTGCCCATATCTTGACGGCTTCGACGCGGCCGCCGATGGTCCGCGAGCGTCTCAGCCGCACGGTTCCTGAGCGGTCGGGAGCGACGACACCCGCCACGAACCCTTCAGCGGCCACGACCGTTGCGAACACACGCCGGGCAAGAGGCAGAACCGCCGCCCCATCGGAGTTCGTGTCCAGGAGGCACAGCAGTGGCTCGCCCCGGCCCTGGTCGGCCAGGAAGAGCACCTGCGCGCCGGGTACAGGCTGCTCCGACCCACCGGCGATGACCGTGACGCGGCTCGTCACGCGGGAGTCTCTGTCGCCGCCTTGCACGAATCCGAGCCGGCTGCTCGGAAGCCGCAGGCCGTACCTGGAGGCGCCCGTGTTCAAGTCGAACATCCGCAACAGGCGAGGGCTCCGTCGTCTAAGAACGAGAGCTTGCTCCGCAGTAAATCCCGCGAGCGGTTGCCACTCGATGTCCGCCGGGTCGTGGCACCCGTTCAGGTCCCCCGAATCGACGGCCCCCTCCAGACGGACTCGGCGCGGTGACGTCGCTACGCCCACAACGTCCCGCCTCATCGAAAAGACGACCTGGGACGGCTGCGCGGTTATCTCCGCCTCCTGTGCGAGTCCGGCGGCGACGGACGAGAGGAGGATGCCGATCAGCGCTGCGGGGACTGCATTCACCGGAAGGCAATCATACGTTCTGTCAGCGGGCGCCAGTGGCCGGGTTGCCCCTTCCCCGGCGCAACCGCTACGCTCCCTCCGCCCCGCCTTTCCCCAAGTTCCCCCTGGCCGGCCCGCGCAACATCGTCCTCTGCTTCGACGGCACCTGGAACAGCGACGACCGGGCCTCGCCCACGAACGTCGTCAAGACCCACCAGGCGCTGCCCGCCTCGACCGCGGCGGGGACGCGGCAGATCCGCTACTACGACCGTGGCGTCGGCACGGGCCGCTTCGACCGCGTGCGCGGCGGCGTCGTCGGGCTGGGCCTCGCCCGCAACGTGGAACTCGCCTACGTCTGGCTGAGTTCGAACTACCGCCCGGGCGACCGACTCTTCCTGTTCGGCTACAGCCGCGGCGCCTACACGGCCCGCTCCCTGGCCGGCCTGATCGGTCTGTGCGGCGTTCCGGACCCGGAGCGCTGCGCCTCGGCGGGCCGGCCGGTCGCCGTGGTCGCCCACCAGGGCATGGCGATCTACCGGCAACGGCCGGGCGCCGGACGCACCGACCGCGCCGGGCGCCACGTGGAGGAGTTCGCGCTGAGCGCCGCCGCCGCCGCCCGCCCGTCAGCCTACGCCGACGCCGACGCGCTGAGCGCGGTTCACTTCATCGGCGTCTGGGACACGGTTGGCGCCCTCGGCGTGCCCGTCACCTGGCTGAACTGGATCGGCGCCCGCCGCCACCGCTTTCACGACGTGCGGCTCGACCGCCACATCCGCCACGCCTGCCACGCGATTGCGATCGACGAGGAACGCCGCCCGTTCGCCCCCACGCTGTGGACGAACCGGCCGGCCCCGGGCCAGAACGTGTCGCAACTCTGGTTCCCGGGCGTGCACAGCGATGTCGGCGGCGGCCGGCCGGCCACGGCGCTTTCCGATCGCGCCCTGCTCTGGATGTGGGCCAGGGCTCACGCCGCGGGTCTCGCCCTGCGGCCCGAGGCCGCCTGGGGCCTCGCTCCGGACGAACTCGGTCGCCGAGGGAACTCGATGTCTCTCGTCTACCGGCTGCTGGGCCGCTACGACCGGCCGATCGGCGAACGGAACGAGGATGGGCGACCGCTCGTCACCGGCGAAGGCGTCCACTTCTCCGCCGTGCGGCGCCTGGAGGATGCGGCGACGAGCAGACGGTACGGCCTCGGCGTCGCCGGCCGCACGCTCGTTCCGGCGCTGGAGGCGGAACGCGTGCCCGCGGTCTCTCCGGCACCGGGCGAAGAGGAGCCCCGGACGTTCCCCTGGGACGCTCCGCCTTAGACGCAACCGTGCCAACCGGCTGCCGTCGGTCGAGCAGGGCGTTGCCCGGGCGCTGACTTCACATGCCCGCCGGGCCCAGGAGCGCTTCGGCGATGCTGCCGCTCTCCGAGCAGGTCCAGACGAAGAGTGCCGAGCAGACGACGACGAACGCCGCCAGGATACCCGTGAACAGCGCGATCCACCGCAGGAGCCGCACCATCTGCTGTTGCTCGGAATAGAGAAGACTCATCGCGCCCGAGGGATTATAGGGAACTTTCTGCGACAAGCGGGCGAATCGTCTCTCCTGTTTCGCGATCTTTCCAGGAAGAAGCTGGTCGACGATGCCGCCGGGGCGTCTCGGCTATTCAGGCGGGCCTGTCGAGGAGGGCCCGTAACGCTCCGCCATCGCCGCGCGGATCCGTGACGATTCGGCTTCGGCCCCGGCCTGGAACCAGGAATGTTCCGGGCGGGAGAGGATGGAGTCGACCACCTGCCGGACGGCACGCGCCTGGCGTACCCGGCCGGTCGACGCCGCGTGGTCGGTCATCTCGAGGGCCTGGGGAATGAGCTCCATGTAGAAGCGCTCCGCGACCTCGAACATGCCGTGCCAGTGGGTGTAGTCCGGCGCCATCATCGAGGCGCCGTGGCGCGCGCGCCGGCCCTCGTGGTGCCAGAGGTAGAACCAGGTCCACTCGATTTCCTCGTCGAACTGCGTCGGGCTCCGCAGGCCCTCGTCGAGCAGCGCGGCCATGATCGCCTGCCCGGGCTTGGCGAACTTCTCGTTGTAGAGGGTCACGAAGTCGTCGTACTGCTTGTGGCAGGCGCTGCAGGAACCGCGGGAGCCGTCCAGATTGAGGCGGCCGATCCCCGTGTTGGGCCAGGTGCCGGGGTCGAGCAGGGGGCGACCGTCGTCGTTACGCAGGATGCGGTCGAGGACGTCGGCGTTTGTCGGGATGCCGTTCTCGTCGGGGCGGAGGTCGTCGAGCGTGATCGTGCCGCCGTCGGTGGCCCTGAGGCCGACCTTGGAACCGTGGCATTGCTGGCAGCCGAGGAACGCGCTGGCCAGGCCGTTGACCGGTTCCAGCGGACGGCCCGGTGTGGGCGAGTGGGGGTTGAACGGCTGTGTCGATCCCTCGACCGTCTCGGCCAGGAAGTTGTCCAGTGAAGCGAGGATGTTGCCGCCGGCGGCGTGATGGCTGCGCGCGAACTCCTCGGCCTCGTGCGGGTGACAGGCGGCGCAGTCCCTGGGCGTGACCACGGTCGCTATCTGGAAACCGTAGTGGTTGTGGCTATCGGGATCTTCCGCCAGCGCTCGATGGCACTCGACGCAGCCGACCCCCTTCTCGGCGTGGGTGCTGCCGCGCCAGTGCTCGATGATCCCCGGGTTCGCTTCCTGGTGGCATTCGATGCATTCGACCGAACTGGCCGGCGCGACGATTCGCTCCGGGCGCAGGCCGGCTTCTTCGGCGCGGCGAATCGTCTCCAGCCACTGGACGAAGACGAGCGAGAGAAGGAACACGCCTCCCAGGCTGCCGATGATGGCGGCCCCATGGTGGCCGGCGCCAGCGTCGCCAGAGCGCTGAGAACGCTCCGTAGCCGCCGAGGAGCCCTGCGGCCATCGCCAGACGGGACGACACGCGGAGGAAACGGCGGCGGCGTGGGTCCCTTGGTCCGTTCGCCGACAACGCCGCTTGAGAGGCCATTTGGACGTGTCAGAGTAACAGGTCGCCATGAGGCGTTCGGCGTCGGGGCGCTCGCCGAAGCGGAGCCGGCCTGACGGCCGGCGCACCCAGTGAGCGACCAGATCCATGCGAGTCAGCCCTGCGTCCACACAGCGCCGACTGCTACGAGAGCTCGAACGTCCCGGCGGGGTCCTCCAGTCGCGGCATCGTGTCCGTTTCATCCGCCTGTGCGCGGACCTCCGCGTCGGTGATCCGGGATCTCGTCTGGGTGCTCGGGATCTGCCACTTTGCCGGGATCAGGATGTGGCGCCGGTTGCCGACGATCGCGCCGGCCGCCACGGAGGGTTTCTGGCGGGTCGGCGACCTGCCCTCCCAGAACGTGGCCACGGCGTCCGGGCGTCGCTCGATGACGAACCGGGTGATGCCGCGTGGCAGGGGCACGTCGGCGCCGTCGAGCGCTCGGGCGAGTTCGAGCCACGCCTCCATGTCTCCCTTGACCGCCCGCGCGCAGAACTTGTTGAACGGCTGCTCCCGGATCCGGGCGCCGGATCGCTTCTCGGCTTGCCGCACCGTCTCGAGGTAGGCGAACGGAGTGGGCGGCGATCCCCGCCGGACCCACTCCTCCTTGTCGCGCGGCGCCCGCCAGTTGAGCCAATGTCGGGGCTGGCGCGTTTCGTGCCCGATTCCGAGGACGTGGGCCAGGACCGGCTCGATCATCGGATTGAAGAGGGCGTTGCCGTTCGTCCGCAGCCCGGTGGACGGAATCGCAACGCCGGGTCCGGTGCGCAGGTGGCGCTGCGGCCTGGTCTCACCGGCCCAGAGGAACGTCTCGCGCCGCGGCGGCGGCGGAGCGAGGGTCGCCTGCAGCGCGAGGAAGCCGGTCCAGCGGTGGAAGAAGGACCACGCCGCATGACCGCCCCTGTAAAGCCCGCTCAGGGCGGCGGCGACGTAGACGCGGCCGGAGTAGAGCGGCGAGTTGAACTCGTTGCCGGCGCCGTGCGTCCAGTAGTGGTCGAGCGCCTCGCGTACCGCCGGCCAGTCGCCGCGGGCGGCGCGCAGACAGGGTCCGTAGTTCCAGGAGCAGTCGACCCCCACCTTCGGCAGGGCGTAGTCCGCGCGGGCGCATTGCCGCGACCAGTAGTCGGCCGGCTCCTCGTCTCCCAGAGCCCGGAAGAACATCCCCAGGTCACCAGTGGCTCTCGCCTCAAGTTTTCGCATCGTGTGGGCCTCTTGGCTGGGGGGGCGGGGCGAGCGACCCTAGCAGTCCTATCGAATGCGCGCTGGAGTGTACGATTGCGGCCGGCAGCGGCGCCCATAGAGATCAACCAAACCGCCAACAGTTCCGCGGCGGCAACCGCCCGCTCCGGCATCAGCGCGGCGCCGGGGAGCCATGACCGTGAAAGAGATCAGACTCCTTGACTTCCGTTGCTTCCGCGATCGGCAGACAGCGCGGCTGGCCCCGCTGACTCTGCTCGTCGGCGAGAACAGCACCGGCAAAACCTCTCTCTTGGCGTTGATCCGCGCCCTCTGGGATCTTGGCTATCGGCACGAATTGCCGGACTTCAAGGAAGCCCCCTACGATCTCGGCAGCTTCGACGAGATCGCCCATCACAGGGGCGCCCGTGGAAGCCGCGCGACCAGGTTCGAGGCCGGCTTCACCGCGGCCTCGTTGCGCGCCGGCTCGTCGAGGAGCGTTCAGGACTGCTCTTTCGACTTCACGTTCACGCGGGATCGCAACCAGCCCACGCTCGCCTGGAGACGAATCAGCCGTCGCGACGACTTCATCGAGCTCGACCTGCAGTCGGCGGAGATGCTCGTCGGCACGGCGCAAGGTCGCTGGTCCCTCAAGCTGGAGCCGGACCTCGCGCTGAGCCTCCAGCTCGAAGAGCGCCGGATCGTGATTCCCTGGCAGTTCCTTGCGGGCGGCCTGCTGAGGGATGGCAATGGCGGTGACGGCAGCTCAACCAACGACTGGACTTGCCTGGACGGCCCGGATGTTCCGTCGGCGGAAGATCGGCAGCGCCTCCAGCGCCTGGCCCCGCTTCGTGATGGATCTCCCGGCCGCCCCTACGCCAGCGCTCCCGTCCGGTCCAGGCCGCGCCGCACCTACGATCCGTCGCGGTTGACCCGGGATCCGGAGGGTGAGGCCGTCCCCATGTACCTGGCCGACATGGCGCATCGAAGCCAGCGGCCCTGGAAGGCGCTGCATCGGGCCATCGAGGAGTTCGGGCGGTCTTCCGGGCTCTTCGACGAGATGCGCGTCAGGCGTCTCGGAAAGACGAGCAGCGAGCCCTTCCAGATACAGGTCCGCAAGTCTGGAAGCGCGCGACTCAAGGGTCCCTGGCGCAATCTGACCGACGTCGGGTACGGCGTCAGCCAAGTGCTTCCCGTAATCGCGGAACTTCTCCGTTCGGACGCACCGAACATGTTCCTTCTGCAGCAGCCCGAGGTCCACCTCCATCCGAGTGCCCAAGCGGCGCTCGGTTCGCTCTTCTGCACCGTGGCTGCGCAGGGCAGGCAGTTGATCGTCGAAACCCACGGCGACCATCTG
>MKWU01005933.1_pt1 | contig 12816 bp, 12 predicted proteins | sample 809101 | NCBI WGS metagenome assembly MKWU01 (sample SAMN05860141, study PRJNA318959) | sponge metagenome | host: Aplysina aerophoba | place: Slovenia: Piran, Adriatic Sea, Gulf of Piran | collected 2013-05-07 | reverse complement strand
GAAGGCGCTCGGCTTGAGGAACGCGATGGAAGCGAGGTCTCCGCCCGTTTCCTGGTAGACGATGAAACGCAACGGCATGAACACTCCGGCCAGCATCACCTGCGATATGAGCTGTGCGCAGCTCCCGAGGTTGCAGAACTCGACAATCTTGTACCGCTCGAAGGGAATCGAGTAGGCGACCTCCCGCTCGGTCTGCTCGAAGATGTTGTCGATGTCGTAGATGCGGGTGACCCGGTAGTTGTGTACCTCGATTTCCTTGGTGAGATCCTCGAGCAATTCGTCAAAATCTTCGGATTCGAAGGTACGGGTGACGATGTCTTCGCCGATGTTGATGGCTCGGCCCCGATTGCAGTCGGCGGGATTGGGGAGTCTCGACGCTCACGCCGCTACTGCGGCGCCTTGAAGGTCTTGACGTAGTTCACCAGATCCCACCGCTCGGTCTCCGAGAGCACCAGGCCCCAGGGCGGCATGTCCGTGCGTCCATTGGAGATGATCGAGAACAGGTACCCGTCGGCCGCGTCGCCGGCGCTGCCCCAGACCCAGAGCTTGCGGGGATCGGCGTCGATGCCATGGGTCGAGGGCCCGGTGCCGTTGCCGTCCGCTCCGTGGCACTTTGCACAGTTCCTGCCATAGAGATCCTTGCCCCGCGCCAGCGACTCGCCGGTGGCCTCGACCGGGTTGGCGAGCGCGGGCGCCTCGCTCGCCGGGTCGCCCAGCGCCCCCTCGGCCGTGGTCTCCTCGGCCAGCAGCGCGACGCTGAGCACGGGCGGACCGGCATGCACCCTGAACTTCCGTCCGGTCGGATCCTCGGTGTCGTCGATGACCGCCGCGATCTCGGACCGGGTCACCGCGCCCTCCGCGACCTCGCCCCCCGCACCCCGCCCCGGCCCCCCCCCCCCCCCCCCACCCCGCCCCGCCCCCCCGCCCGCCAGCAGCTCCAGCTCCTGCGCGATCGCCTCCGCCGCCTCCCCCCCGACCTCGATCGCGTCGCGAACCTCGCGCGCTCGTGCCTGCGCTTCCGGGGTGTGGCTCGCCAGCGGCGGCAGCATGGTCGACTGCACCCGCTCGATGCTCCGCTGCGTCTCCAGGTCGATTCGCCGGATGCTCTCGACCTCATCCCCGAAGAACTCAATCCGCAGCGGCTCCTCCGCCCCTGCCGGGAACACGTCGAGGATGCCCCCCCGCCCCGCCGCCACCCCCGGTTCGTCCGCGAGCGGCTCGAAGCGGTATCCCGCCCCCTCCAGCGCCCGCTGCAGCGCTTCCGGCGCGAGCGTCGCCCCTGCCCGCACCTCCGTCCCCGCTCCCTCCACCTCTGGCCCCGCCCGGAACTCCGCCACCGCCGCCCACGACGCCACCACCAGCGACCGCTCCCCCGCCCGCAGCTGCCGCAGCGCCCGATCCCGTTCGCCGATCGCGGCCGGAGCGGCCTCCGCCCACCCGCCCCGCAGCGGCGCCACCCCCGGCTCCCGTTCGCCGATCGCGGCGGGATCGGCCTCGGCCAACTCGTACGGAAGCCGCTCCCCCGCCGGCAGTTGCGCGATCGGCAGGTCGCCCGCGAACAGCGCCAGCTCCTCCACGAGCAGCGACGCCCGCCCCGGCGATGCCGCCAGCACGAGCGTCGGACCCTCCCGGCCCGCCGCCAGCGCCGCGATCGTCACCGGCTTGGCCGCTTCCGGAGCCCCCAGCGCGGTCGCCTCGCGCACACGCGCCACCTTGCCGAGGTGCTCCTCGACGATGCTCCGCACGCCCGCCAGCTGACTCGTCATCGCTCGCCCCAACGCCGATCGGCCCGAGCGCAAAACGCTCGGGCGTCGCAACAGGGTAGCAGCGACTAGGGAAGGGTGATTAGTGACTAGTGGCTTGTGGACCGTCTCGGCTGCAGGGGCAGGCGGCGGGTGGTAGCTGGTAACTAGCCACCAGTCACCATCCACTAATCACTAGCCACTAACCACCATCCTGCGCCTCGTCCAGTGCCTCCGCCACGTGCAGGACTCGCGCCTCGATGCCTGCCTCCCGTACCGCCGCTTCGTACTGCATCTGGCAGCCGGGGTTGGCCGTCACGATGACGTCAGGCCGGTGTTCGCGGAACTGCGCCGCCTTGCGCGCCCGCAGCTCCCCCGACATCCCCGGCTGGACCAGGCTGTAGATGCCCGCCGCCCCGCAGCACATGTCCGCCCCCTCCGTCTCGACGAGCTCGCACCCCTCGACCGCCCCCAGCAGCGCCCGCGGCTCCGAGCTGATCCCCTGCGCGTGCGCGAGGTGGCACGCGTCCTGGTACGCGACCCGCCCCCGCAGCCTCCCCGCTGGCAGGTCGCGCCCCGCCAGGTACTCGCTGAAGTCGACCACCCGCGTGGCCATCACCTCCGCGCGCTCCGCGAACTCGCCGTCCTCGGCCAGCAGTTCGCCGTACTCCTTCATCGCCGCGCCGCACCCCGCCGAGTTCACGACGATCGTCTCCGCGCCCGACTCCTCAAGAGCGGCGATGTTCGCCCGCGCCAGTCTCCGCGCCTGCTCGAGGTCGCCGTCGTGCGCACTCAGCGCCCCGCAGCAGCCCTGCCCCCGCGGCGCGAACACCTTCGCGCCGCTGCGTTCCAGCACGCGCACGCTCGCGCGATGCACATCCCCGAACAGCTCCCCCATCACGCACCCGGTGAACAACGCCACCTCGCCCTCCCCCGCCCCGTCCCGTGGACGGAACGGCCGTCCCGGGCGCCCGAGCTGCGCCTCCAGCCGCCCCAGCGGTCCCGTGAACCGCAGCAGGCCCGACGCCCGCACCAGCCCCCGCAGCGGCGATCGCGCGAACCAGCGCACCGGCGTCAGCATCGCCGCCAGCACGCGCGGTCTCGCGATCACGTTGCGAAGCGCGAAGCGCCGCAGCCGCCGCTCCCACCCCTTGGATGGCGGGGCTGCATCGAGCTGTGCCCGCGCCCGCTCCATGATGTGCCCGTACGGAACCCCGCTCGGGCAGACCGCCTCGCAGGCGCGGCACTGGAGGCACAGCTCCCAGTGCCCCTGCACCGCTTCCGTAATCGGGATACGCTCCTCCGCCACCGCCCGCGCCAGGTGGATGCGCCCCCGCGGCGACTCCACCTCCAGCCCCGTGATCGCGTACGTCGGGCACGCGTTCACGCACAGCCCGCAGTGGACGCACTTCGCCAGGTCGGCGGTGTCCGGGGCGTCCTCCGCGAGCGGCCAGCCGGTCACGTCAGATCCCCCCAACGAACCGGCCCGCGTTCAACCGCCCGTCCGGGTCGAATGCCGCCTTGACCGCCGCCATCCGTGTGGGATTCGCCGTGCGCCCCCATGTATCGAGCGTGCCCCGCAGCGCATCCGGGATGCGTTCCGCGATGAGCGCTCCCCCGCCCTCCGCCAGCCCCGCCCGCAGCCGCCCCACTGCGCCCGCAACCGCGTCCGCCTCGGGAACGGCGTCCCCCTCCCAGGTGGCGCGAACCTCGCGCGCAAGCGGCCGCACCAGCATCCGCGACGGCGCCAGCGCTTCGAGGGCCGCAGCCGTCGACGCAATCGCGCTCGTCGCGCACGAGGCCCGCAGCGTCAGCGCTTCCGCGTCCCCGAACCCGAGGTCGCGCGCCGCGAGGTACGCGTCGTCGTTCCCCGGAACGAAGTCCGCTCCGGCGATCTCCGTCGCCTTTGGCACTGCCCCCTCGACCAGCCGCACAACTCCCTGCCAGCCCCCATCGCCCCCCGTAAGGTCGAGCCACTCCGGCCGCAGGTCGGCCCGCAGGAGTCGTTCCGCCAGCGCCTGCCCCTCCCCCAGCGACCCCACCTCGAAGCACAGGTCGACCGTCTCGACCCGGGGTAGCACCCGCACCGCCACCGACGTCACGATCCCGATCGTCCCCAGCGACCCGCACCAGAGCCGCATCAGGTCGTACCCCGTCACGTTCTTCACGACCCGTCCGCCCGCCTTCACCAGTTCCCCATCCGCCCGCAGCACCGTCATCCCCAGCACGAAGTCCCGGGGCAGGCCGTGGCGCGTCCGCAGCGGTCCCCCCGTCCCCACCGCCAGCCCCCCCCCGAGCGTCGCGTCTTCTGCATGGGGCGGGTCGAGCGGCAGTCGCTGCCCCGAAGCCGCCAGTTGCGCGTCGAGCTCCCCCAGCGTGACTCCCGCCGGCGCGACTGCCGTCAGGTCCGCGGGCTCGTGCTCGACCTCCCCCGCCAGCGCCCCCCGCACGTCGACCAGCGCGAACGGCTCCCGTGGGGCGTTCCCCAGCGAGAGCCGCGTGCCCCCAGCCACGGGCACGAGCGTGCGACCGTCGCGTTCGGCCACCAGCTCCCGCAGCTCGTCGAGGCTCGCCGGCGCGACCACCGCCTCCGGCGTGCGGCCGGCCACGAGCGGCGGCGCTTGCGTCGCCGCCTCAGACATAGGCGTCGGGCCCGGCCGCTGCCAGCGCCCCTTTCTGGTGCGCCATCTCGCCGCAGCCCGCGCCCTCGGGCAGCACCTTGCACGGGTTGAACGCGCCCTCGTTCCCGAAGACACCCCGCACGCGCCGCATGTTCTCGAGGTCCGTCTCGCTGTAGAGCCAGGGCATGAAGCGGTTCTTCTCGAAGCCCACCCCGTGCTCCCCGGTGAGCGCCCCGCCCGCATCGACGCACACCCGCATGATCTCGCCGCCCGCCTCCAGCACACGCGCCGTCGCCCCCTCCTCCCGCTCGTCGAAAAGCAGGCAGGGGTGCAGGTTGCCGTCCCCCGCGTGGAAAACGTTGGCCACGGGGAAGCCGTAGCCCTCGCTGATGCGCGACACGTCGCCCATCGTCTCCACCAGCTTCGAGCGCGGCACCACCCCGTCGAGCAGGTAGTAATTGGGCGCGATCCGTCCCAGCGCCCCGATCGCCCCCTTCCGTCCCTTCCACAGCAGCTCCCGCTCCGCCGGCTCGGTCGCCGTGCGGATCTCCGTCGCGCCGTGCTCGTTGCAGGCCGCCCGCGCCTGCGTCACCTGCCCCAGCACGACCTCCTCGATGCCGTCCAGCTCGACCAGCAGCACCGCCCCCGCGTCCGGCGGATAACCGCAGCGCAGCCCCGCCTCCGCCGCCTGCAGCGTGACTCGATCCATCATCTCGAGCGCCGCCGGCACCAGCCCCGCCCCGATCACCGCCGAGACCGTCTCGCTCGCGCTTTCTACGTCATCGAAGATGGCCAGCAGCGTCACGACCGTTTCCGGTACCGGCAGCAGCCGCACGACGACCTTCGTCGCGATCCCCAGCGTCCCCTCCGAGCCGATGAACAGGCCCCGCAGGTCGTAGCCCGTTGGGTCCGGCCCCCGGCTTCCCAGCCACTCCACCTCCCCGCTCGCCGTCACGATCTCCATCCCGATCACATGGTTCGTCGTCACGCCCAGCGCGAGGCAATGCGGCCCGCCCGCGTTCTCGGCCACGTTCCCGCCGATCGTGCAGGCCTTCTGGCTGCTCGGGTCGGGCGCGTAAAACAGCCCGTGCTCCGCCGCCACCTCCGACAGCCGGATGTTGGGAACTCCCGGCTCGACCATGGCCGTGCGCTCGACCGGGTCCACGTCCAGGATGCGTCGCATCCGCGCGGTCGCCAGCACCACCCCCTGCCGCGCCGGCACCGCCCCACCGCTCAACCCCGTCCCCGCCCCCCGCGGCGTAACCGGGACATCGCGTGCGTTGCAGGCCCGCACCACCCCCCGCACCTCCTCCGTGTCCCCCGGGAACACGACTGCCTCAGGCAAGGCCCGGTCGAACGTCCCGTCGAGCTCGTACACCAGCAGGTCCTCGGGCTTGTGCAGCACATGCTCCCGCCCCACCACGTCGCGCAGGGCCTTCAGAAGGTCTGCGTTCGCGGTCACGCCTGCGCCCCCTCCCGGCAGTCGCTGCAGAGCCCGAAGATGGCGAAGTGCTGGAGGTCGGCCTCGAACCCGAAGTCGCGCCCCACTTCTTCCGCGAGGCTGTTGAGGTACGCGTGGTCGAGCACCTGCATCTTGCGGCAGCTCGAGCAGATGAGGTGGTGGTGCGCCTCGCCCGCGGACCACTCGAAGAGCAGGTCGTCGCCGCCCATGTCCGTGGCCGTCGCCAGGTGGAGCCGCTTCAGCATCTCGACCGTCCGGTAGACGGTGCTCAGGTCCACCACCGGGTAGACCGCTCGCACCTCCTCCGCGATCTCAGCCGCGCTCAGGTGCCTCCCCGCGTGCCGCAGCGCCGAGGCCACGAGCAGCCGTTGCGGCGTCACCCGGAAGCCGGACTCGCGCAGGGTCGTGGCTGTCTCTTGTTCGCACGACATCGGACACGACTAGTCTACAGCCGCGCTCGGCGGCCTCAGCAGGAGTGGGGGAAGGACGAACGGTACTGCCCGCCTACCAGATCCCCAGCGCCATCTTGACGTCTTCGCTCGCCATCGTGCGCGGGTCCCAGGGCGGGTTCCACACGATCTCGACGTCCACGTCCTCGACCCCGGGCAGGTCCTTAACCTTCGCGTAGACCGCGCCCCGGATGATCGGTCCGAGCGGACAGCCCGGGCTCGTGAGCGTCATCTTCACGTTCACGGTGCCCTCGTCCCACTCGATCTCGTAGACCAGCCCCAGGTCGACGATGCTCATGTCGATCTCGGGGTCCTTCACCTCGCGAATGCGCTCGCGCAGCTCCTCGTCGGTTGGTCGGGTCTTCGTCTCGGTCTCGGCCATGTCACACTCCTTGCGGGGTCGTTGCCTCGTTGTCGTTCGTCTCCAGGGCTGCGTGCAGCACCTTCCAGCAGAGGAGGGCGCACTTCACCCGTACGGGGAACTGTGCCACACCCTGCAAGGCTTCGAGATCGCCAAGCGCCGGATCGGGCTCCGCCGACTCCACCAGCTGCGCCTCGAAGAGCTGCATGACCCGTCGCGCTTCCGCGACTGTCGCGCCGCAGACGCGCTCCGTCATCATCGAGGCGCTGGACTGGCTGATCGAGCAGCCCTGTCCCCGGAACGCCATCTCGCAGATGACGTTCCCGTCGATCGCCACGTCCAGCTCGATCTCGTCGCCGCAGACCGGGTTGGCTCCCTCCGCCTGGTGCGTGGGCGCCTCCAGCGAGCCCGCGTTCCGCGGCCGCCGGTAGTGATCGAGGATCACTTCGCGGTACAGCTCGTCAAACTGCGGTTCGGCTCTCGACATATCCAAACACTCGTTTCGCCTCGTCGAGCGCTGCCACCAGCGCATCGACCTCGCGTTCTTCGTTGTAGATGTAGAAACTCGCCCGGTTCGTCGCCGGAACGCTCAGGTGGCGCATCAGCAGCTGCGCGCAGTGGTGCCCCGCCCGGATCGCGACGCCGTACGCATCGACGATCGTGCTGATGTCGTGGGGGTGTACCCCCTCGACCTCGAAGCTGACCGCCCCGCCCCGCACCTCCACATCGTGCGGACCGTGCACCGTGATGCCGCCCGACCCCTCCAGCGCATCGATGGCGTAGGCGGTGATGCGCTTCTCGTGCTCCCGCACACTCTCCATGCCGAGGTCCTGCAGGTAGTCGAGCGCCGCCCCGAACGCGATCACGTCCGCGATGTTGGGCGTGCCCGCCTCGAACTTGTGCGGCCCCTCCGCCCACGTCGACCCCTCCGGCTTCACAATCGAGATCATCTCGCCGCCGCCCAGGAACGGCTCCATCTCCGCAAGCAGCCCCGGCCGCGCCCAGAGGACGCCCACGCCCGTCGGCCCCAGCATCTTGTGCGCCGAGAACGCGAACACGTCGCAGCCCAGCGCCGTCACGTCGACCGGCAGGTGCGGCGCGCTCTGCGCCCCGTCCACGAGCAGCAGCGCCCCTGCCGGCCGTGCCATCTCCGCGATCTCCGCGATCGGGTTGATGGTGCCGAGCACGTTCGACATGTGCGTGATGCTCACGAGCTTCGTTCGCTCGCCGATAAGCCCCCGCAGCGAGTCGAGGTCCAGCCGCCCCTCGGCGTCGATGCCGGCGTAGCGCAGCACCGCGCCCGTGCGCGCCGCTAGCAGTTGCCACGGCACGATGTTCGAGTGGTGCTCCATCAGCGAGAGCACGATCTCGTCGCCCTCGCCCAGGTTCGCGTCGCCCCAGGCCCTCGCCACCAGGTTGATCGACTCGGTTGTGTTGCGCGTGAAAACGATGTCTTGTGGGTTCGTGGCCCCGATATGCCCCGCCGCCTTCGCGCGAACCCCCTCGTAGGCCTCCGTCGCCTCGATCGAGAGGGCGTGAATGCCCCGGTGGATGTTGGCGTTCTGGTTCTCGTAGTAGTGCGTGAGCGCGTCGATCACCGCGCGCGGCTTCTGTGTCGTCGCGGCGTTGTCGAGGTACACCAGCGGATGGCCGTTCACCTCGCGGCCCAGGATGGGGAAGTCCCCCCGCAGCCGGGCCGTATCGATGCTCACCCACGCGCCCCCAGCGCCTGCAGCTTCGCCTCGACCAGGGTGGTGAACTCCTCGCGGAGCCCCTCGCTGAGCCTGCTCCGGTCGAGCGGTTCGCCCAGGAAGCCCCGCACCAGCAGCCCCACCGCCCCCTCGCGGGTCAGCCCCCGCGACTGGATGTAGAACAGCTCCTCTTGGTCCACCGGCCCCGCCGTTGCGCCGTGGCTCACGCGGAGCACGTCATTCGTGAGGATTTCGAGCACGGGGTCGCTGTCGGCCTTCGCCGTCCGGCTCAGGAGCAGGTTGCGGTTCTCCTGGTTGGCGTCCGAGCGACGCGCTCCCAGCCCTACCTTCGTCACGCCGTAGTACACCGCCCGCGAACGCTCACCCAGCGCCGACTTGAACAGCAGGTCGCTGCGCGTGTCCTCCGCTATGTGGTCCTGGACCGTGTAGAAGTCGATGTGTTCGTTCCCGCCGCCCACGGACAGCCCGTACAGCTCGCTGCTCGAGCCCCGCCCCTCCAGCGAGGAGGTGATGTGGCTCTTCACGAGCCGCCCGCCCGTCACCAGGCTCAGGCTGCGCACCTCGGCGTCCCGTTCCGTGACCGCCCGCTGCTCGGCGAAGACGCGCGTGCGTGCCCCCCAGCGGTGCAGCGAGATGTAGCTCACGACCGCTCCCGGCCCGAGGAGCAGCTCGACCGCCGGCAGCACGGCCATCGGCTCGTCGCCAGAGCGGTACTCCTCGATCAGGGTCAGGCGGCTGTTCGCACCCGCCACGACCAGCGTGTGCGGTGTCGCCAGCGCCCCTGCCTCCGTGAACTCGCGCGTGAACCGCACCGGCTCCGCGATCTCCGCGTTTGCTTTCGTCTGGACCAGCACGCCCCCCTGCAGGAAGGCGTAGTGCAGCGCCGACAGCCGGTCGCCATCGACCCCTACCGCCTCGCCCAGCCGCCCGAGCGCATCCTCGCCGGCCTCCTCGAAGCCCGCGACCGTCAGCCCGTCGACTGCTGCCGTGGTACTCGTGGCTGCCGTTGCGGCGCTCAGTGGTGCGAACCCGTCGAGCTCCAGGGCCGCCGGGTCGACATACTTCCAGGGTCGCTGGATCGCCGGAGAGGGCATCGCCGCCCGGTCCAGCGCCTCGCGCCCGCTCGCGCGCAATGCCGCGACGGACGCGCCGTCGCCGAGCGCCTCGCCGAGGGCGCGGCTCGCCTCGGCCGTGAGCGCCGTGGCGGCTGTGCTTGGGGCTGATGTCATGCGGTTCGCACTCCTCTTGGCGCGCTACGCGCGGGCGGTCGCCGTCTCCGGCTCCGCCTCACGCGGCGTTCGGGTCTGCCGGTCCTAGCCGATGGCGCCTTCCATCTGCAGCTCGATCAGCCGGTTGAGCTCGACGGCGTACTCCATCGGCAGCTCCTTCACGATCGGCTCCACGAAGCCGTTGACGATCATCTTGGCGGCGGCGTCCTCGCTCAGCCCGCGGCTCTGCAGGTAGAAGAGCTGCTCTTCGCTCAGCTTGGAGACGTACGCCTCGTGCTCGATCGACACGTCCGGTGCGTCCACCTCCATCGTCGGGTAGGTGTCCGAGCGCGAATCCTCGTCGATCAGCAGGGCGTCGCAGCGCACGCTCGAGCGCACGTTGTCGCAGCCCTCGTACACCTTCAGCAGACCGCGGTAGCTGGTGCGGCCGCCGTCCTTGCTCAGTGACTTCGACACGATCCTTGAGGTCGTGTCCGGGGCCATGTGGACCACCTTGCCGCCGGCATCCTGGTGCTGTCCCTCGCCCGCGAACGCCAGCGAGAGGATCTCGCCGTGCGCCCCCGGCTCCATCAGGAACACGCTCGGGAACTTCATCGTGAGCTTTGAGCCGAGATTGCCGTCGACCCACTCCATCACCGCGTCCTCGTAGGCCGCCGCGCGCTTCGTGACGAGGTTGAAGACGTTGTTCGACCAGTTCTGGATCGTCGTGTAGCGGACGCGCGCGCCCTTCTTCACGATGATCTCGACTACCGCGCTGTGCAGCGAATCGCTGCTGTACGTCGGCGCCGTGCAGCCCTCGACATAATGAACCTGGCTGCCCTCGTCCGCGATGATCAGCGTCCGCTCGAACTGCCCCATGTTCTCCGTGTTGATGCGGAAGTAGGCCTGCAGGGGAATGTCCACCTTCACGCCCTTCGGCACGTAGATGAACGACCCGCCCGACCACACGGAGCTGTTGAGAGCCGCGTACTTGTTGTCCCCCGGCGGGATGACCGTGCCGAAGTACTCCTTGACGATGTCCTCGTGCTCGGCGAGCGCCTGGTCCATCCCCAGGAAGATCACGCCCAGCTTCTCCAGGTCCTCGCGGATGTTGTGGTAGACCACCTCGGAGTCGTACTGCGCGCCCACGCCAGCGAGGAACTTCTTCTCCGCCTCGGGAATGCCCAGCTTGTCGAACGTATCCCGGATGTAGTCCGGCACGTCGTCCCACGAGCGCTCATCCCGATCGGTCGCGCGCACGAAGTAGTGGATGTTGTCGAAATCGATCGTCTCGAGCAGGTCCGTGCCCCAGGGCGGGTTCTCCATCTCGTTGAAGCGATCGAGCGCGTCGAGGCGGAAGTCCCGCATCCACTGCGGCTCGTCCTTCATCTCCGAAATCATGGAGACGATCTCCGGTGTCAGGCCCTTGTTCGCCTTGAACAGCGCCTCCTCTTCGTCGTGGAAGCCCCACTTGTAGCCGTCATCGCGGACCAGTTGTTCCGGTGTGGAGGTCATGGATCGTCTCCTCAGGCCGTCGAGGCGGCCGCTTCGATGGTGTCGTACCCACTCTCCTCGAGCTCATGCGCGAGCTCGGGGCCGCCCGAGCGCACGATGCGCCCGTCGATCAGCACGTGTACGAACTGTGGCTGGATGTAGTTGAGCAGCCGCTGATAGTGCGTGATCAGCAGCAGGCCCATGTTCTCGTTCATCAGTGCGTTGACGCCGTCCGCAACCGTCCGCAGGGCATCGATGTCGAGCCCCGAGTCCGTCTCGTCCAGCACCGCCATGCGCGGCTGCAGCATCGCCAGCTGCAGCATCTCCGCGCGCTTCTTCTCGCCGCCGCTGAACCCGTCGTTCAGGTAGCGGCGCGCGAAGTCGCGGTCCACTTTCAGCAGCTCCATCTTCGCGAACAGCTCCTGCCGGAACTCGCGTACCGGCACTTCCTCCCCGCGGACGGCGTTGACCGCCTGCCGCAGGAAGTTCACGACCGTCACGCCCGGTACCGCTACGGGGTACTGGAAGGCGAGGAAGAGGCCGCGCCGCGCCCGCTCGTCGGGAGCCATCCCGTCGAGCGTCTCGCCCAGGAAGCGAACCTCGCCGCCGGTGACGGCGTAGCGCGGGTTGCCCATGAGCGTGTTCGCGAGCGTGCTCTTGCCGGAGCCGTTCGGCCCCATGATGGCGTGCACTTCGCCCGGGCGAACCGTCAGGTTCAGCCCCTTGAGGATCTCCGTGCCCGCCACGTCGGCGCGCAGGGCATCGATTTCGAGAAGCGGTGCTTCGGTCATGCGTTCCCTTCGGTGGCGTCGCCCACGGCGGCGCCTTCTTGTTCCCCCGTCGCCGCCTGGGGCGGTGCAAACGGGTCTTCTTGAATTTGCACGAGGTATTCGCAGCAGGGCGAGCCGTCCACGATACGCTCGATTTGCTCCACGTCCTTGCCCATCAGCAGGCTGATCGCCCGCCGGTCGGCCTCGCACGGCAGCCGCGAAAGCTCGGCCGCCTGGGGATACGGGCAGCACGAGTTCACCAGGTGGAAGCCGTCCGCTTCCGCCCGCCACGTCTCCAGGATGCCCTCGCTGCGAAGGCTCTCCGTCACGTGCTCCACGCGGTCCTCGCCGCTGGCGCTCCCCTCCACCTCGTCCCGGTGGCGCTCGGCGAGCGAAGCCGCAACGCCCGTCGCCACGGCCTCGTCGATGTGCTCCTTGTCCAGCCACCCCAGCACCCGCGCGAACAGGTCGGCATAGGCGGGCGGCGCTTCGCCGGCCCCCTTTGCCGTGGGGTACCAGCTCAGGAAGGGACGGCCCGTCGCCTGCTTCACCGGTCGCGACTCGATGAGTTCGTCGCCGCGAAGATGGTCGAGGTGGCGCCGGATCGCCCCGGCTTTCACCCCCAGCGCATCCGCCACTTCCTCCACCCGCGCGCCGTGGTGTTCCACGACATAAGCGAGCACGCGCTCCCGTGTTCCGTGCAGGTGCCGGTCCATGCCTCGATCGTAGGAGGGACTGCCCTCACAGGCAAGGGTTTTTCGATCATTTTGTAGCGAAAGTTCGAGCGGAGTGCCCGCAGGTTCGAATGTAGACTCGCTCCCGTCGTGAAACGCACGCTCCTGCTACTTGCCGCCGGCCTCGCGCTGACGCTCGTCGCCTGCGGCGGCGGCGAAGAAGAGAGCGCGCCAACCCCCACCGTCGAGACTCCCACCCCCGCCCCCGAAGCCGCCACCCCCGTCCCCCAGACCCCCACCACCCAGACCGCCACCCCCCGCGC
>MKWU01005931.1_pt1 | contig 12820 bp, 15 predicted proteins | sample 809101 | NCBI WGS metagenome assembly MKWU01 (sample SAMN05860141, study PRJNA318959) | sponge metagenome | host: Aplysina aerophoba | place: Slovenia: Piran, Adriatic Sea, Gulf of Piran | collected 2013-05-07 | reverse complement strand
AGGCCGGTGCGGACGAACTGGACGGCGGCGCCGGTGCTGATGAGTTGCTGGGTGGTGAAGGCGATGACAGTCTGCAGGGTGGCGACGGCGATGACACCTTGGCAGGCGAGGCGGGTGCGGATGAGCTGGACGGTGGCGCCGGGTTTGACATCCTGGACTACAGCGGGTCGCCGGCGGGTGTGGAGGTGGACTTTGCCTTGGGTACGGGCGCCGGGGGTGATGCGGAGGGGGACCGTATAGTGGAGATGGAGAGCGTGTGGGGTTCGGCGTATGCAGATCGGCTGCTGGGGAGCGCCGGAGCTGATTCATTATCGGGTAGGGGGGGCGCGGATGAGCTGGACGGCGGCGCCGGAGATGATTGGTTGCGGGGGAATGAAGATGACGATAGTTTACTGGGCGCGCAGGGTAGCGACAGACTGCTGGGCGGAGCAGGGGCGGATTTGTTGAACGGCGGGGATGGAGATGATCTTATCCTGGGAGAGGAAGGCGCCGACATTCTCGTTGGCGGCGCCGGTTCAGATCGGCTTATCGGAGGGAAAGGATCTGATATTTTTATGTTCGATGTTGACGGCGGACACTCTGATACAATCGATGATTTCAGTGACGGGGAAGATCGTATCGACCTGTCCGGTTTCGATAGCCTGACTTTCAGGGATTTGCTTATCTCGGATGATCGGGGCAAGAGCGTAATCGATCTCACCGCCCACGGCGGGGGCACGATCGTACTGCGCAAGTTTAACGCTTCAGACCTGGATCCGTCGGATTTCCTGTTTGCCCGCTAATTCGGTTTGTTGTACACTGAGCGGTCCAAAGGCGCGTAGCTCAGTTGGTTAGAGCACTACCTCGACACGGTAGGGGTCGTTGGTTCGAATCCAATCGCGCCTACCAGACCTAAAGCCTGGAAAAAAGGGGACGGATTTCAAATCCGTCCCCGGACGATGAGAGCGAGTTACAATCCACAACATTGATTATCTCTTAAAGCACGTGGCCTGTTGTGGGGGCCACCACTGGTGAAGGAGACAGAATGCCTGTTATCACCCTGCCTGACGGTAGTCAGCGCAGTTATGAACAGCCCGTATCCGTACTGGATATCGCCGCCGATATCGGAGCGGGACTCGCCCGGGCGACCCTGGCGGCCGAAGTGGACGGCAGGCTGGTCGATGCCTCCTACCGGGTCGACGCCGATACCGGCCTGCGCATCATTACCGGGCGTGACGATGAAGGGCTGGAGATATTGCGCCATTCCTGCGCGCACCTGATGGCGCAGGCGGTGAAGGAACTGTTCCCGCAGGCACAGGTCACCATCGGCCCCGTCATTGAAGACGGTTTTTATTATGATTTCGCCTTTGAGCGGTCGTTTACCCCGGAGGACCTGGCCGCAATCGAAGCAAAGATGAAGGAGCTTGCCCAGCAGGACCTCGGGGTCAGCCGCGCGGTCATGGGGCGGGACGAGGCCGTTGCATTTTTTCGCAACCTCGGCGAGGAGTACAAGGCGCAGATTATCGAAGCCATTCCCGCGGATGAGGAACTGTCGCTGTACCGGCAGGGCGACTTCACAGACCTGTGCCGCGGCCCGCACGTGCCCAGCACCGGCAAACTGACCGCGTTCAAGTTGACCAAGCTGGCAGGCGCTTACTGGCGCGGCGACCCGGCCAATGAAATGTTGCAGCGTATCTACGGGACGGCCTGGCCGGACCGGAAGGCGCTGAAACAATACCTGCGGCGGCTGGAAGAAGCGGAGAAACGCGACCACCGCAAACTGGGGCGCAAACAGGACCTGTTTCATTTCCAGGAAGAAGCGCCGGGCCTCGTGTTCTGGCATCCCCATGGGTGGACGCTCTACAACACCATCCGGGATTATATCCGCAGTAAACTGGCGTTGCGGGGATACCGGGAAATCAACACGCCGTTGGTGCTGGACCGCAGCTTGTGGGAGAAATCCGGCCATTGGGACAAGTTTCACGCGGACATGTTCACGACCAGTTCGGAAAACCGCGATTACGCCATCAAACCGATGAACTGTCCGGGCCATATCCAGGTGTTCAACCAGGGTCTCAAGAGCTACCGGGACCTGCCGCTGCGCTTTTCCGAATTCGGTTCCTGCCACCGGAACGAGGCGTCCGGGACCTTGCACGGACTCATGCGGGTCAGGGGGTTTATCCAGGATGACGCCCATATTTTTTGTACCGAAGCCCAGATCCAGCAGGAAGTCTCGGATTTCATCGATTTATTGTTCGAGGTTTACGGCGATTTCGGTTTCCACGAAGTCATCATGAAGTTGTCCACCCGGCCGGAAAATCGTGTAGGTGATGATTCGAGCTGGGACAAGGCCGAGCAGGCGCTGGAGCAGGCGCTGAACGCCAAGGGGGTGGATTGGGACCTGCAACCGGGGGAGGGCGCGTTTTATGGGCCCAAGATCGATTTTTCCCTGAAGGACAGCATTGGGCGCGTGTGGCAATGCGGCACTATCCAGGCGGATTTTTCCATGCCCGGCCGGTTGGGCGCACAGTACGTGGATGATAACAGCGACAGGCAGGCGCCCGTAATGCTGCACCGGGCAATTCTCGGCTCACTGGAGCGCTTCATCGGAATTATCATCGAGCATTACGCGGGATCGTTCCCGCTGTGGCTGGCGCCGGTGCAGGTCGTCGTTGCTTCCATCACGCAACACCAGGCAGATTATGCCCGGTCCGTAGCGCAGGCAATGACCGATCAGGGGTTCAGGGTCAATACGGACTTGAGAAATGAAACGATCAACCTTAAAATCCGCGAACACGCGCTGCAGCGCATACCTTACCAATTGATTATCGGCGCCCGTGAGGCAGAGGGTAATACGGTAGCCGTTCGTACCCGTGACGGAAAAGACCTGGGTGTGTTATCATTAGCCGGTTTTATCGAACGGCTGAATAGCGAAGCAGCGGAATACCGGGAGGAATAACGAATCGCAATTAAAAAACAGAATCGTGTGAATGACGAAATAACCGCCGTCGAGGTCAGGTTAATCAGCGCGCAGGGCGAGCAGGTCGGTATCGTAGGCCTGGAAGAAGCCTTGAGGCAGGCGGATGAAGCCGAACTCGATCTGGTAGAGATTGTTCCCAATTCAGCACCTCCCGTCTGCAGGATAATGGACCTTGGCAAGTTCCTGTTTGAACAAAACAAGAAAAAGCACGCAGCAAAAAAGAAGCAGAAGCAGATCCAGGTCAAGGAAGTGAAGTTCAGACCCGGTACGGATGATGGTGATTACCAGGTCAAACTCAGAAATATCTCCCGGTTTCTACAGAACGGCGATAAGGTAAAAGTGACCTTGCGCTTTCGTGGCCGCGAGATGGCTCACCAGGAACTGGGCAGCAAAATGCTGGATCGGATCGAAGCGGATATGCAGCAAAGCGCGGAAGTAGAGCAGAAGGCCAAACTTGAAGGCCGCCAGATGATCATGATTCTGGCCCCGAGAAGATAAGATGGTTTTCAGCAGCCGGGTATCGTTATCAATGACAAAAAAATGAAGACTGGAAACTGATAATGCCAAAACTGAAAACAAACCGGGGCGCGGCGAAGCGTTTCAGCAAGACTGCGTCGGGCCGGTTTAAACACCGGCAATCCCACCGCAGTCATATTCTGACCAAAAAAAGCGCCAAGCGGATCAGGAAATTGCGCTCGATGCAGTTGATCGACAAGAGTGATGAGAAAGCACTGGCGCAGTTGCTGCCGTATCAGTAACCCGGTCGCTTGCCGTCGTTGAACAGTTATTTGCCGTTAAGGAGTCTTGAGACATGCCGAGAGTAAAACGGGGCGTTACCGCACACGCCAGACATAAAAAGGTGATTAAACAGGCCAAGGGCTACCGGGGCCGCCGGAAAAATGTATACCGGGTAGCGAAACAGGCGGTTATAAAAGCGGGCCAGTACGCCTACCGGGACCGGCGCCAGCGTAAACGGCAGTTTCGCGCATTGTGGATCACCCGCATCAATGCAGCAGCAAGGGAGAACGGCCTGTCTTATAGCCGCTTCATGGACGGGTTGCACAAGGCGGATATTCAGATTGACCGGAAACTGCTGGCGGAAATGGCGGTGAATGATAAAAACGCGTTTACCCGGTTGGCGGAACAGGCCAGACAGTACCTGTAACCGGGAAAAGGCTTTGAGCCTGTTCTGCACGCGTAGCATCCTGCCTTTAATTTGTCATGTCCGATCTCCGGGATTTTCTTGAGTGGGCGCTCAAAGATGTAGCCGAATCCGGAGATGAACGCAGCCTGGATGATGTGCGTATCCGTTATCTCGGTAAAGGGGGCAAACTCACCGAGCGTTTGAAACAGGTAGGCAGCCTGCCCAGGGAGGAGAGACCGGCCGCAGGCCAGGCTGTAAACCAGGTAAAACAACAGGTACAGGAAGCCGTCGAACGGCGTAAGGCCGAACTGCAACAACAGGGGTTGACGGCGCGTCTTGCCGGGGAAAAAATCGATGTGACCCTGCCGGCCCGCGGCCTGTCGGCCGGCGGATTGCACCCGGTCACCCTCACACTGCAGGAAATTGAGCGCCTGTTCGTGGAGATCGGGTTTGCCGTCGTGGACGGGCCCGAGATCGAGGACGATTACCATAATTTCGCAGCCCTGAATATACCGGAGCACCACCCCGCCCGCGCCATGCACGATACCTTTTATTGTGATGCGGACCTGCTGTTGCGCACCCACACCTCGAACGTACAGATCCGCTACATGAACGATACCGAACCGCCGCTGCGGGTCATCGCGCCGGGCCGGGTGTATCGCTGTGATTCCGATATGACGCATACACCCATGTTCCACCAGGTGGAGGGCATAATGGTGGATGAAGGCATTACCTTCGCCCACTTGAAATGGGTGCTGGAGGAGTTTGCGGAACATATTTTCGGCGCCGGGGTAAACACCCGATTCCGTCCCTCTTACTTCCCGTTTACCGAACCGTCCGCGGAAGTGGATATCCTCGGCGACAACGGTTGGCTGGAGATACTGGGCTGCGGCATGGTACACCCCACGGTCCTGGAAAACGTCGGCATCGACAGTCGAAAATATACCGGTTTTGCCTTCGGCATGGGGGTCGAGCGTATCGCCATGTTGCGTTACGGCATAACAGACATCCGCATGTTCTTTGATAACGACCTGCGGTTTTTACGCCAGTTTAACCAGAACCGATGAAATTCAGTGAACAGTGGCTGCGCGAGTGGGTGAACCCCGCGCTTTCGAGCGAAACCCTGGCGGACCAGCTCACCATGCTGGGCATGGAGGTGGAGGACGTGGTTGCCGCCGCGCCCGACCTCGGGGACGTGGTGGTGGGCCGGGTGGAGGCTGTTGCAAAACACCCTCACGCGGACAAGCTTTCCGTATGCACGGTAAGCAAGGACGCGGGGGCGCCGGTTACCGTCGTGACCGGGGCGCCGGGTGTGAGACCGGGGCACTGTTATCCGTATGCAGGCATCGGCGCAGTGTTGCCCGGTTCTGAGCCCATAAAGGAAATGGAAATACGGGGGATAACATCGACGGGCATGCTCTGCTCGGCGGCTGAACTGGGCCTGTCTGACGACACGGATGAACTGTTTCTGCTGGATAGCGATGCCGGACCCGGCGCCGCGCTGGCGGCCACGATGCGACTGGATGACCAGGTGTTTGACATCGGGCTCACGCCCAACCGCGGCGACTGCCTGAGTATTAACGGCATCGCGCGGGAAGTCGCAGTCGTTAACCGGATGCGCCTTGAGCCCCCCGCCGCTATCTCCCCGGTGCCTGCCGGGCATGACTACACACGCGATGTAAACCTCGCGGCGCCTGACGGTTGCCCGCGCTACGTTGGCCGGATTATCAACAATATCGATATGTCACGGCCCAGCCCGTTATGGCTGCGGGAGAAATTGCGCCGTTGCGGGCTGCGCAGCCTGAACGTAGTGGTGGATATTACCAACTACGTGATGCTGGAACTGGGGCAGCCCATGCATGCGTTTGACAATGACAAGCTGAACGGCGCAATCTGCGTGCGCTATGCCGCCGCAGAAGAAGAAATTACCCTGCTGGATGGAGAAGCCCGGGTTATGCCGGAAACGACCCTGGTAATTGCCGATGCCGACGGGGCGGTGGCCATGGCCGGTGTAATGGGAGGCATGGATTCAGCCATCGGCGACGGGACCCGGCACGTTTTCCTGGAAAGCGCTTTTTTTGCTCCGCTCGCCGTGGCCGGCCGGGCCCGGCAGTTCAACCTGCACTCGGATGCATCCCACCGCTTCGAACGGGGAGTGGATTTTATGTTGCAGCGCCGGGCCATGGAGCGCGCCACCCGGTTAATCCTGGATATTTGCGGGGGAGACCCGGGGCCGGTTACGGAAGCGGTGGCCGAACAGGCCTTGCCGCAACGGCAGACCGTGGGCCTGCGTCCGGGGGCGGTAACGGAACTCCTGGGAGAAGCCATAGACCTGCAGGAGTGTACGGCAATCCTGACCCGCCTCGGCCTGGAGGAGGCAGCGGGCGACACGGACAGCAGCCGTTTCACGGTACCTGCCCACCGTTTCGACATTACACTTGAGGCAGACCTGGTAGAAGAGGTCGCCCGCATATACGGATACCGGAATATAACCAGCGCGCCGCCGCCGGCGCATATGAATATGCGCAGGACCGGCGTCCGGGAACGTCTTGACCTGGTGCGCGGGGCGCTGGTACAGCGCGGCTACCAGGAGGCCATCAGCTACAGTTTCGTCAGCCATACGCTGCAGTCCCGTTTGTTCCCGGATACCGGCAGCATTGCCCTGGTCAATGCCATCTCCAGCGACATGGAGCGCATGCGCGTCAGCCTGTGGCCGGGTTTGCTGACGGCGCTGCGCTATAATCTGAACCGGCAGCAGGAGCGCGTGCGCCTGTTTGAAACCGGCAAGGTATTCAGCCGCAATGACGGGATTCGACAGGCGCCGGTCATCGGTGGATTGAGTTACGGCAAGGTGGCCCCGGAACAATGGGACAACCCGTACGGGGCCGGCAATTTTTACGATATCAAGTCCGACGTGGAAGCCGTGCTGGCAGCTTGTTGCGGACCGGTTTCGGTGGATTACCAGCCGCTGTCCGTAACCGCGCTGCACCAGGGAAAAGCGGCGGAGATCATGTACCGGGGGTTGCGCATCGGCCTGGCCGGCGCGCTCCACCCGGCCATACAATCCTGGCTGGAGATTGAACAGGAGGTCTACCTGTTCGAGTTGTTCCTGGAGCAAATCCCTGACAGTAAAGGCCTGAATTATCAGGAAATTTCTAGGTTTCCCCTGGTGAAACGGGACTTGTCCGTCATTATCGGTGACGACGTTCCGGTGGCGCGCCTGTTGCAGAATATAACCAACCTGGAACTGGGATTCGAGACACACTTGTCCAGGGAAGAAGAATCGGCCCTGGCGGGGGAAGAAAATTACCTGGCAAACCTGGAGGTGCTCGACGTCTACCAGGGGGAACCTGTTGCCGCCGGGAAAAAAAGTGTAACATTGGGCTTGACGTTTCAAGGAATTTGGGACACTCTTGTAAATCAGCAGGTGGAAAGTATGGTGACTCAGATACTGGATTCACTTCGGAAGGAGTTTGATGCACAGTTGAGAGAATGAGATGGCAGCACTGACAAAAGCAGACATGGCCGAGAGGCTTCATCAACAGGATGGCCTGAACAAGCGGGAGGCTAAGGAAATAGTGGAATTGTTCTTTGAAGAGATCCGCTCGGCACTGGAAGCGGGAAACCAGGTCAAACTCTCCGGCTTCGGCAACTTTGAACTGCGAAATAAAAAGCAGCGGCCGGGCCGCAATCCCAAAACCGGTCAGGAAATTCCCATCAGTGCTCGCCGGGTGGTGACGTTTCGCCCCGGACAAAAGCTGAAAGCACGGGTAGAAGCCTATGCTGGAACCGGCACAGAATAGCGAATTACCCCCAATTCCCAGCAAGCGCTACTTCACCATCGGGGAAGTCAGCGACTTGTGTGCTGTGAAACCCCACGTCTTGCGTTACTGGGAACAGGAATTCCCGCAACTGAAACCTCTGAAACGGCGTGGCAACAGGCGTTATTACCAGCGCCAGGACGTAATCCTGATCCGGCAGATCAGAAGCCTGCTTTATGAACACGGGTTTACTATAGGCGGCGCCAGGCAGCGCCTGTCGGGCGATGAAGCCAGGGAAGATTCCAACCAGAGCCAGCAGATTATCCGCCAGTTGTGTGCTGAGCTGGAAAAAGTCAGGGAACTGCTGCGGCGTTAATTCCTGTCGCTGTACCGTTGAACTTCCATCCGTCATGCCCGGGCCCTGGCATCCTGTCATGGCTTACCCCTTGTGTGCAGAGTGCTTACGGCATGCCGGGACGGATTTCATCGGGATGTAGGTTACAATAAGCCGGTATTAAACCGTTGGCCGGGGCGTGGCGCAGTCTGGTAGCGCACTGCAATGGGGTTGCAGGGGTCGGAGGTTCGAATCCTCTCGCCCCGACCAATTTAGTTTCAGTTTTCAGTAGCCGGTTTTTGTTGCAGGCCAGGCAGCCTGTTCCCCATGACTGAAACCTGAAAACTGGTAACTGATAACCGACTACTGGAAAGTGAATGAGACTACTGTTTATCCTGTTGGTCTGCGTAAACCTGCTCGCAGGGGGTTGCGCCGATCGCAGGACCGCGAAAGAAGCTTTTGACAACGCGGATTACAGTACCGCGTACGAGCTGTTCAAACCCAGGGCCGAGGCCGGTGACGACGAGGCGCAGAATTACCTGGGCGTACATTATTTCCTGGGTCTGGGCGTAAAACGGGACCTGCACAAGGCGTTGCAGTGGTATGAGAAAGCGGCAATACAGGGAAACCCGGAGGCGCAATTCAACTATGGCCTCATGTTCCATAACGCGTACGGTACGGAACATAACATGACCGATGCTTTCAAGTGGTATTACGCTTCCTACCGGCAGGGTAACCGGAATGCTGAGCTGTATATGAATTCCCTGGCGGATGACAACCTGCTGAGTCCAAACCAGATAGACTATGCCAAGCTCCAGGCAAAACAGTACATAGCCAATCCCGTAGTAACGGAGCATGGTTCCGAAGGCACCTTGTTTCGCAACCGGTTGCAGACCGGCTCCGTACAATAATGTGTGGTATTGTCGGCGCAGTTGCGCAACGGGATGTTACACCTATCCTCCTGGAAGGGTTACGCCGCCTTGAGTACCGCGGCTATGATTCCGCCGGTATTGTCGTCCTTGACAAAACTGACGGTTTCGACCGCCTGAGGGTCCAGGGCAAAGTAAACGAGCTGGCGCAATCCGCCGGCGCTTCATCCCTGTACGGCAAAACCGGTCTTGCCCATACCCGCTGGGCGACCCACGGACGTCCGAGCGTCAATAATGCCCATCCCCATATCTGCAGGGATGAAATTGCCCTGGTACACAACGGCATAATTGAAAACCACGATGCGCTGCGGCTGGAACAAACCAAGGGCGGCTACGCGTTCGCATCCGAGACGGATACGGAAGTTGCCGTCAACCAGATCCACCACAACCTGCAAGGAAACGGCGACCTCCTTGCTGCGGTAAAACATACCATGGCGGAAATCGAGGGCACCTATGCCCTGGGCGTCGTCCACAAAACCCGGCCGGATCGGCTGATTGCCGCCAGAAAGGGCAGCCCCCTGGTCATCGGGGTGGGTATCGGCGAACATTTTATTGCGTCGGACGTCTTTGCCCTGTTGCCGGTGACGCGGCAGTTTATAATCCTGGAGGAGGGAGACCTGGCCGAGGTTTTCCGGGACAGGGTCACCGTATTCGACCGGGACGGCAACCAGGTGGAACGCGCCCTGGTCACCTCGGAAATCTCTTCCGACAGCGCCGACAAGGCCGGTTACCGCCATTACATGGCCAAGGAAATCTTCAGCCAGCCCGTGGCTATCGCCGACACACTGGAAGGCAGGATTGAAAATGGAGCAGTGATCGAGTCTGAATTCGGCATGGCGGCAACCGGCCTGCTCGACCGTGTGGAAAATATTCATATCATCGCCTGCGGCAGCAGCTACCATGCGGGCCTGATTGCGAAGTACTGGCTGGAAGCCGAGGGGATCCAGTGCAGTGTTGATATAGCCAGTGAATACCGTTACCGCGCCAGCGTGGTACCGGAAAACACCTTGTTCCTGACCATTTCCCAATCGGGGGAGACCCTGGATGTCCTCGAAGCCCTGCGGCTGGCCCGGACCAGGCCGTACCTGGCGTCTCTTGCCATCTGCAACGTCCCGGAAAGTTCGTTGACGCGCGAGGCGGACATGGTTTTCCTTACCAGGGCCGGGATAGAGATCGGTGTCGCCTCAACCAAGACGTTCACCACACAACTGGTTGCATTGTATATGCTGACGGCAGTCATGGCGCGGCGGCGCGGGCTGGCCGGTGACAAGGAAAGGCACATGCTCAACCAGCTGGAACGACTGCCCGGCCAGATAAATCACGTGCTTGAGTTGGACAGCCGCCTGAAAAAACTGGCGGAGGAATTTATCCACAAACACCACACCCTGTTCCTGGGCAGGGGAACAATGCTGCCGGTCGCCATGGAGGGCGCGTTAAAACTGAAGGAAATTTCCTATATCCACGCGGAAGCCTATGCGGCAGGGGAACTGAAACACGGTCCGCTGGCCCTGATAGACGATGAAATGCCGGTCATCGCGGTCGCGCCGAACAACAGCCTGCTGGGAAAACTGAATTCAAATCTGCAGGAAGTGCGGGCCCGCGGCGCCAGGCTGTACGTGTTTTCCGACGCGGATATCGGCATGGAAATGAGTCCCGCCGTCAACATCCTGCAATTGCCTGCAGTCGACAACAGTATCGCGCCGATTGTTTATACCGTGCCGCTACAACTGCTTTCCTACCACGTGGCCGTACTCAAGGGAGCGGATGTCGACCAGCCGAGGAACCTGGCCAAGTCCGTCACAGTAGAATAGTTTTAGCCTCAGACGCCAGAAATTTTGTGGCAGCGCGCGAAGGTCTATGGGCAGTTTTAAGAGAACCTTCTGTTATCGGCCAGTCACGACGGCGCACGGTGGCATGTTAAGTGTAACAGGAGGTTGCCTATAAAAGCTACGGCTGCAGCGCGAGCAACGCAGCGTTCATATTCCGCCTCAACGCCGTGCAGCTAGTCGGAGTCAGATTGGCGTGCGCGCCGGTCTTGTGCTCTGGCCACATACAGCATGAGCAGGCCGCCAAGTCCAGCGATCAATCCCGCGGTCAGTAGTGCAATATTCATTGTTGCTCCAGGTTGCCGTACCAGGACAGGGCTAAACCGATCCCGGTTAGTGCCGAGGCGCTGAGCACATTCGTCCCTTCCAGGAATCCGGAAACCAGTCCGGCCGCTATCAGGATGATGCCTAGTCGTCGAGCGTCTTCAGCTGTGGTGGAAAGGTTCAGTTTCTTCAGCTTCATCAGCTTAAGTGTAGCAAATTGGTTTAAAAAGTGATAGTTGATGTTATTGGCTGGGTCTGGTGATGAGGTGCAGAATGTGCAAGGTGTTCAGGGCTTACTCCCGGCTGTGGCAGGTTTTGTTGTTCAGCGAATGTTTCATGTGCAAGGCATTGCCGATAAACAAGTCACGGACGATCTTTTATCCGGTCGAACGTGTGCGTTCATGGTGCAGCTTGTATATTTATATCTTCTGTTGAATGGATAACTTGATGTCCTCGGTTACAAACTTATTTGTTCACCTACAAATTTGTAAATTGACAATAAAGCATCATACTTACAAAAAAAGATCATTCCCGAAAACGTGAAAGATTATGTATCCTTGAACCAATTTATGTGACGATGTAGAAAGTAAGGAGAGCACGGAATGGCAAAACATATCATGGAATCAAAAACTACTATCCCAGCCATTCAAATTGAGAGTCTCATTCTTATCATTCGTGGGGAGAAAGTGATACTGGATTCTGATCTGGCGACACTCTATGAAGTGGAGACTAAAGTTCTCACCCAAACCGTCCGGCGTAACATGTCTCGTTTTCCTGCTGATTTCATGTTCCAACTTACAAGAGAAGAATTTGGCCACTTGAGGTCACAATCTGTGTCCTCAAGATGGGGCGGCAGGCGCCATCCACTAATGAGAAGAAACGGCCAATAGGCTTTGTTTGGGACAATTAACGCAGTAAGGACTGCACTTCCCGGGACAACGTCTCGTCGGCGCCGCGGATCCATTCGAACAGCACGGACTCCGCATCACAGATAATAATTCCCGCCCTGCCCAGGCGCCGCAGGGCTGTTTCATAGTTTTCCCGTTGCCGGGAACAGACCGCGTCCGCGACCACGAAGACCGCGTAACCCCGGTTGTACAGGTCGAGCGCCGTCTGTAACACGCAGACATGGGCTTCCATGCCCACCAGTATGGCCTGCTTCCGTTTTGTCGAGGTCAGGTCCTCGGCGAAATTCTTGGCGCCGGTGCAGGAGAATGAGGTTTTTTCATAAAGTTTCGCCGCCGCAGGCAACAATTTCCGTATTTCAGGCTCCATGATACCCAGTGCCTCGGGAGATCGTTCCGCGGCAAATATCGGCAGCGACAGCCTGATGGCCGTGTTGATCAACAACCCGGTATTTCTTTGCAACCTGGCCAGGACCTTGGCCGGCATGACCGCGGTCAGTTCCGTCTGTATGTCGATAATGAGCAATACGGAATTTCCGGCATCGCAAAGTGACGTGTAATTCCCGGCAGTGGTTTTCGTCGGCGACATTCAGGCTACCCTGTCAGTTCAACCAGCGGTTTACTTCGCGCAGGTCTTCCGTCGACAGGCTGCCGGAAGCCTGTTTCAGGCGCAATGTATCCAGCAGGTAATCGTAGCG
>MKWU01005930.1_pt1 | contig 12823 bp, 15 predicted proteins | sample 809101 | NCBI WGS metagenome assembly MKWU01 (sample SAMN05860141, study PRJNA318959) | sponge metagenome | host: Aplysina aerophoba | place: Slovenia: Piran, Adriatic Sea, Gulf of Piran | collected 2013-05-07 | reverse complement strand
CCTTATGCGCGAGGCAGAGAAGACGGCGGCCGCCCGGGTGGGCGAGAGCATCGGGGTCCATCTGGAGCCTCGGGCCACGGAAGCCCGGGGGGAATAACGGGGGAGGCGCCGGAGATGGCGAAGCTGCAAGCCGGGACGCTCTCGAACCGCTTGGTCGAGAAGCTTGTCGCCGAAAAAGACTCTGTTTTCTGGGATCGCGACCTCACGGGCTTCGGCGTGCGTGTCTACCCCACGGGGAGCAAGGTCTACGTCGCCCAGGTCCGGGGTCCGAAGGGTCCCAGGCGCGTGACGGTGGGCCGGCACGGTGTGATCAACGCGGATGAGGCGAGGAAGCGCGCGGCGTCGGTCATCGCGCGGGTGAAGGCGGGCGAGGATGTGGCGTCCGGACCGGCGAAGCCCGCGGGAGGCCCCACGGTGGCCGATCTCGCGCGGCGCTACATGGAAGAACACGTGGCGGTCCGGTGTAAACCTAGCACCGGGGGTCTCGCCCGCGCGGTGGTGTACAAGCACATCCTCCCGGCCCTGGGCAGGGCGCCGCTTGAAGCGCTCGAGCGCGCGCAGGTGGCGGAATTGCACCAGCGGCTGGGCAGGACGCCCTACATGGCGAACATGGTGGTCCGCACCCTGAAGCTGATGTACCGGCTGGGCGAGGGCTGGGGCATGGTCCCAAAAGGATACAATCCGTGCCGCGCCATCGTGAAGTATCCCGACCGCAAGCGCGAACGCTTCCTGACCGATAAGGAGTACACCCGCCTGGGACGCGTCCTGGAGGAAGCCCGAAACCGGCGCGGTTCGGAGGGAGCGGTGGCCGCCATCCGCCTTTTGATGCTGACCGGGTGCCGGAAGAATGAGATACTCTCGCTCCGCTGGGAGAACGTCTCGCTCGAGGCGCGTGAATTCAGGCTGCCTGACGCCAAGACGGGCGCGCGGGTGGTGTCCTTATCGCCGCTGGCGCTCAAGCTCCTCTCCGCACTCCCCCGGACACCCGGGAGCCCGTGGGTGTTTCCCGCCAGGAACCCCGGCGAGCACGTCCGCTCCGTCCACCATGTCTGGAAGAGCGTCTGTTTGCGCGCTGGTCTTGAGAACGTGCGGGTCCACGACCTCAGGCACAGCTACGCCTCGCGCGCCCTTGCCCTGGGCGAGAGCCTCACGATGATCGGAAAGCTCCTGGGACACTCCCAGATCAAGACCACGGCGCGCTACGCGCACCTCGCGCGCGAGTCGGTGCGCGATTCGGCCGAGCGCGTCGCCGCCAGTATTGCCGACGACATATTGGAGGATGACTGGAGGCGGGCTATCGGTTCAGAACACGTCCCGTAGCGGCGCGGGCCGCGTCCTTCCGACCTCCCTGATGCGCAAGACTACTCGCGCTCACTCGCTCCCCGGAGAATCGACGCCAGTTCTCATATCCGCATGATGCGCGACCGGGTCCGGAAAATCATCCATTCACGCGCTTCCGCATGCTATGCGGGGTGATAACGCTTCACGTTTATCTCGCCCGCCCGCATGCGCGAGGCGTCGCACCAGACCTGCATCCGCAACAACATGTCCATGCTTACGCCGTAAGCCTGCTTGATACGCAGCACCATCTACGGCGACAGCGACGCGTTGCCGTTCAGCAGGGCCGAAAGCGTCGCCCGGCGAACGCCGGGAATCCCGGCGCTCCTTGTCACGCTCAAGCCCAGCGTTTCGAGCACCTCCGTGCGTATGAACCTCCCAGGATACGACGGGGTCATGCGCACCTCGATACCGTCTATCGCCATCTGTTGTAATCCTCCAGATTGAGATGGTCTATGCGGCCGTCTGCTTTGGAAAAAGTGATTCGCCAGTTGCCGGACACTGCAACGCTCCACACACCCCGCCGCGCTCCCCAAGCCTGGGAAGTAGCGCCGTTTCCTTTCGTTTCGCCTGTTTTGCCATCCCGCGTCTCTTCTCGAAATTTTCTCCCGCTTCTCCCCGGAGGGTTCGTATCACTCGCCTGCGAGCGCGCCGTCGGACCCGGTGAATATGCTTTTTTCCGGTGAACGGATTCGACCGATCATACCCGGTTCCCCGGCGCCGGACAAAGCCGCCCGGTCCGGTCGAAACCACCGAAACCTACCCGATGAGGCCGCGCCGGGTAGCCGTCATCCCGCCGCCCGACGGCGAGAAGTGGAGGCCGGGGAGAGTAGCCCGAGGCCGAGGATGGAGGATGGAGAGAGAGGCTGCTGCGCCCCTCCGCCATCGACCCACGACCCGGGAGGATTTCCATGAAGAATCGAAAACCATCCGCTGCGGCACACATCATCGTCCAGGCGGGACCCGCTCTCGCGCTGCTCTACACCCTCTTGGCGCTCACCGGCGGGAACAACGTCCGATTCATATCCTGCGCCTGGCTCCTCGCCGCGCTCTGGGTGTTCCTCACCGCGCTCTCGGGCGCCCTGTGGCGGGCGTACCATGGCGCCCGGTCCGCCTTCACCGCCTACACCCTCCCCGAAAAAGACGAGGAACGCTTCGACTGGGAGACCCGAACGGGGCGTTACTCCTGGAGAAGGGATTTTGAGGAAAGCGAGATGTACGATGATGATTATCCCTTCGGTCACGGCCCCATCGCCTGAGCGCCCGGAGGCTTCGCTCTCTTTCCTTTCGTTCTTCTCCTTCTCTCCCCACGCGCAAGGAAATGTAATACCGGGTTTCCAACACCCTGCCACCGTACGCGCTCACGTCCACCATCCTCCGCGCCGGGGCTTGGTAAACAAACATGCGCGAAAACGGACCGCATCCCTCCCTTGCTCCACCGGCGCGCCCCGCCCCGCCGAGAGGCGGAGCCGGGCCGTGAGGGGGCGGCGGAAGGGGTCCGGGAGGGAGTCACTCCCTGTCCGGTCGAGACTCGCTTCCGCCGCCATCATCCACCTTTGCAAGGAGGCGCGCGATGCGAAAACCAAAACCTGAAGCCGACACCTTCCTCACCCATCTCTTGGGCCAGGGCCTGGCGGACGAGCGATACGAGGTCAGGCGCTACAAATCCTCGGGCGGGGGCGAACTCAGGCCCCTGCCCGCCGGGGAGGAGAACGGGCGCAGGAGGAAGCGCGTGACGGCTTCCCGCCGGGCCGTCCGCGAGATGCGGCCCGCGCGGGACGAGCTCATCGTCTGCAAGGGGCTAAAGGTTCCCGAAAGCGGCCTGCAGCTGTGGGGCGAGCATCTCGTCTGGGGGAAGATGCTGTGCCGGGGATGAGTTCCCAAGACGTCTCGCCGGCCTGCCGCCGGCCGCACGGATTCCATCCATCCCAGGGAGGGAGGCAGGATGCCCTACAAGGATCCGAAAATTCGACGCGAGAGAGAACGCGAACGCCACAGGCGCCGGACGGCCGAGCGAAAGGAGATGGGCCTTTGTCCAAAATGCGGCCGGAGAAATCCTGCGCCCGGGCGAAGTCTATGCGAGGACTGCCTCGATAGAGGCCGCAAATCCGAGCAAGCCCGATACATCAGGCGAAAGGCTGCCGGGGACCCCTACGGATTATGCCGAGCTCGGCATAACCCATATAATGCCGAGTGGTTGTTAATGCCGAGTGAGGTACCGGAAGTGGCCATTTCACGGGGTTTTCCGGCAAATTCACTCGGCATTAAATTTGACGCTCACCCTCCGCCAAGCACCTCCATCAGTTCATCCCTGACACCGGAGAAGACCCCGGGCCGGATAGACGGCGGTGCGTTGACCTCCAGGATTTTCAGTTTCTCGTTCGGAGTGGCGCGCAGGTACATCTCGGTGGTCTTGACGTCCGCATGACCGAGCCAGAGCGACACCTTCCGAATATCCCGGGTTGCATGCAGGATCGCCATCGCGCACGAATGCCGCAACACATGCGGAGTCACCCGCTTGGCTCCAAGCGATGGCGCCAACTGCGCGGCCGTGGCGACATGCTGCTTGAGGACATAGGAGAAGCCGTCCGTACTCATCGGCCGCCCCCGGGCATTGAGGAAGACATAACCGTTGTTCACTGCAGGCCGGGCGTCCAGCCACGCCCGGAGGACGGCTTTCGTTTCCTTCCACAGCGGAAGCTCCCGCTCTCGCCTTCCCTTTCCCAGGATACGGATACGTTCAAGCTGGGGATTCGAGAAGTTGTCGAGGGTGAGTCCCGTGAGTTCGGACACGCGCAGCCCGGCGGCGTAGCACAGGTGCAGCATCGCGCGGTCGCGCAGGCCCGCCGCGGTTCCGGTATCCGGGGCATCCAGGATCGCCTGCACCTCAGTCTCGTCGAGCCAGTCGATAATGGGCCTGTCGGCGCGCTTCTGCGGGATGGCGCGCACCTGCAGGGCGAGGTCGAGGCAGGTCGGGACCCGGTATTCCAGGTAGCGGAAGAAGCATTTGATTGCCGCGAGACGGTTGTTGCGGGTGCCGACACTGTTGTTGCGGTCCTTTTCCAGGGAATCGAGGAAGGCCACCAGGCGTGGCGCCGTGAAGTGCTCGACCTTCAGTGAACTGGGTCGTATCCCGATCTCGCTCTCTGCATGGAGCACGAGCAGTCGGAAGCAATCGGTGTAGCCCTCGATGGTATGGTGGCTGAATCGCCGTTCGTTGGGTAGATATTCCCGCAGGAAGGTGGTCAGGTGGGGGGCGAGATCAGTCATGGGAACCTCCACGGTGGACGGCATGCGCCTGTTCCATGGCCTCGGCGATGCCGCGCAACAGAACCGGCGTCGCCTCCAGGTACCAATAGGTATCGGAGACTTCGGTGTGTCCGAGGTAGGTGGCGAGGGCCAGCATGTGACGGCCCGGGTTGGCGTCGGGTCCGAGGCTCTCTATGGACCGGACAGCGAAGGAGTGCCGCAGCGAATGGGGTGTCGGACCCCGCGCCGCGCCGGGCTCGCGGATTCCGGTTCGTTCCGCAAGGCGGCGGAAGACTCTCGCTGCGAATTTTCTGCCCGGAGGGCGTCCGGTGGAAGCAAGCACGAACAGATGCGCGTCCGGGGTTTTCGCCTTGCGGCGCACCCTCAGATAGCGATTCAGGGCATCCCGGGTGGTGGGGTGCAGCGCGACCATCCTGGACTTGCCGAACTTGGCGCCCCGGACGATGAGGCCATCCGGCGTGATGTCATCAAACGTCAGAGCGAGAGCCTCGCTGATGCGCAGTCCGGTTACGGCAATGAGGCCGAACAGGTAATGCCAGGTCAGCGGGGTGAGGGTGCCGGCAGGTTCTGTGCGAAGCGTCGCCGCCAGCAGCTTCCCGATCTCCTCGGCCGTCACCAGACACGGGGGTGGTCTCCGTTCGCACAGGGGTCCCAGGGCGTCAGGAGGGGGCACCTCGTGACGGGTGTCCTCGGCATGCATCCAGCGGGCGAATGCGTTCAAGGTGTGCAATTTTCTGACTCGCACGGGCCGGGATACCCCCGGTGCGTCTGATACCCATTCAAGAACGGTTCCGGAATGAACGAACTTCTCGTTGCGCTCCTCGGCGAATCGCGCAAAATTCCGAAGAATGCGCTCGTTCTTGGTGAAGCGGTAGCCGAGCTTTTGTTTCATCGCCACAAAGCGCGTGACATGGTCGGTCATGGTGGCCGCGGTCATTTCCCCACCCCCCCGATCCAGGGTTGGGCGACTTCCTGCAGCATCACCACATCCGTTTTCGCATAGATCATGGTGGTGTTCCGGGACGCGTGCCGCAGCAGTGACTGGATGACGTCAAGCGTTGCGCCGGCCCTGAGCAACGCCGTCGCCTGGCTGTGCCGGAACACGTGGGCGCCGCGTCCGGCGAGGGTGGTGACACCGGCTCGCTCCAGCGCTCTTCGCACCACCTTGCCGACAACGCCCGGGTTGTAAAGCGGCCGATAGGGCGCCACCGCGCGGAGAAACACCCTCTGCTCATTTGCCATCCTCGGCCGCGCCGTCGCGATATAGGCATGAAGCGCGTCGCCGGCATCCTGGGGCAGAGGCAGAACAGACTCTCTGCCTGACTTGCCCCGAACGCGGATCTCCGCCCTGTCCCAGTCGATATCGCAAAAGCGCAGCGCGGCGATATCCCCGGCCCGAAGCGCCAGGCGCGCCAGCAGCAACAGAATGGCGCGATCACGGATGCCCGCATGGCCATTGCCGCACGACTCGATGGTGCGTTCGAGTTCCCCGGCTGGAATGTAGCGGGGCAGGCTTGACATGCGCCACCGCGGCACCGTCGGCACGGCCCCCACCAGCGCCCCCGCCATGCTGCCCTCCGATGCCAGGAAGCGCAGATACATGCGCATCGATGAGACCAGCTGTCGGGCCTGCTCTCGTGAACGATGTTCCATCTGTTCCCATAACACCCGCCTGATCAGCGCGGCGTCATAGCCCCCGGGATCGTCTCCAAGGCCAGGCAGGAGCGCCGCAATCATGCGGATGTGTTCGTGTATGGTACTTGCGCAGATGCCGCGATTCCGCTCAAGCCACGAGGAGAACTTCTCGAGCATTCCGGGCAGCGGCTTCTCCTCCGGGACCGGCTCCAGCCGTTCAATCCGCCCTGTCGAGGCGAGATAGCCGAGGAACCTGCGGACCATCATGTCGCAGGAACTCCCGGGGGAACGCTCCTTCCGGCCGTGGAATACCCCGGGGAGACAGCAGGTGAACCGCCTGCTCCGGAATCGTTCGTAAACCCCCGGGGTCAGGCCGTGCAGGGGGACCCGCGAGAGGTGAAGCCAGACGATGAGACAGGCGCTTGCGTTGCGGTATTTCCGGATGGTTCCACAGGCATACCCATCGCCGCGCAACCGCCCGAGAAAACCTTCAAGCAGGCGGATATTGTCGTCCAACTCCCCGGGAGTTTCGATCCGCCCCGTCTGCTCCAGGAACCGGACGAACCGCATGATCGGCGGGGACGACTCGCGTTTGCGCCAGGGATGGAGCCATCGCCCGGTTCCTGGCATCGATACCGTGGAGCAGCAGTCACAATCGTGCCGGAGAAAGCGCTCAATCACCGAAGCGTCCACCGCTCGAAGCGCAATGCCGCTGCGCGCAAGCCAGGTGAGGAAGTGACGGACCGTACCCCGGTGATGGCCGGTGATGTAACCTTCGGAGATCCCCTCGTTTCGAAGAGCGTCGATAAACTCAGACATGAGCGGATTGAAATCGGTCGGCGTCCTGGTCGGCAAGGACTGTTGGCTGGGCATTGCAGACATTGGTCGTCCTCCATGTGGGTGAATGGGAGAACGACCTTACCGGGAAAATGGCGGTCAAATTTAATGCCGAGTGAATTTGCCGGAAAACCCCGTGAAATAGCCACTTCCGGTACCTCACTCGGCATTAACAACCACTCGGGATTATACGGAGGAAGGAATCCCGAGAGCCGCCGGCGCATGGCGCGCGAGAGGACGAGAAAGCGCAGGCGCGAGCGCACCGAAGCCGGGTTATGCGTACGCTGCGGCGAGCTTGCTCCGGCGGAGGGCAGCGTCGTCTGCGAGACCTGCCGGGAAGCGAGGCGGGCGGAAGAGAAGAAGCTGTATGAAAAAAGACGTTCCAGGGGCCTTTGCGGTCGTTGCGGAGGCGCCGTTATCGGCAAGGCTTCGACGTGCGCTTCGTGCGCCGCAAGGGATTCAAAGCGCCGCCCGCGAAAGAACGCCGCGAGCCGGGCGCGCTACGCAAAAAGGCGCGCACTGTCGCTTTGTGTGGACTGCGCAGCCGATGCACACGGAGCTTCGAGGTGCGCCCGTTGCGCTTCACGCTCATACCACTCCTCCGGCGAGCACAGGGGAATGCCGGTCTTTCCGCCGCGCTTCACCGTGGTGGAACTCGCCACGGGCATCGAGCACGGACCGTTGGACTCCTGGGAGGAGGTGGCGATGTGCCTCGCCTTCGCGAAACTCTCACGCGATGAGGTCGAGGTGGTGGAGGATATCTCCGTGATGGCGAAACTTACCGCGGCTCCGTGGTGAGCGCGCCTGCACGTGCAGCCGTATGTGGACGACTCCGTAAATGCAAGCATGTCATTTGAACGATTCGGGGTCCGTGGTCAGGTGCAGTCGTATGTCCGACCTCTTGGTGCGGCATATAACTTGCCGCGGGTCTGTATGGAGATGCGCGGATCGGGTCCAAAACGTCAGCGCGAGCTCGATAGCTCTCGGCAGCACCCTGGTTTTCCCGATCCTGTCTCATTGACCATTTTCCCTTACCCGTCCTCCGACCTGCTCACATTCCCGGATAATCCAATTGTCCGCCGTCCGCCGCTCAGGCGACCGGCGCCGGTTCCTGGTAGACTTCTTTCTTCGTCATCAGCGCCCAGGCGATGCGCGCCATCCTGTTGGCCAGCGCCACTGCGACCAGCATACGAGGCTTGCGCGCCAGCATCCGGGCCAGCCATGAACCCGCCGGCGCGCCGCGCCGGACCGCGCTGCGCACCACCGCCATGGCCCCTATGATCAACAGCCGTCTGATGTCGCGCTGTCCCATCTTCGACACTTTGCCCAGTCGGGACTTGCCTCCGGTCGAGTGCTGTCTGGGCACGAGGCCGAGCCAGGCGGAGAAGTCCCGTCCGCGCTTGAAGCTCTCCAAAGGCGGCGCGAAGGCCAGTATCGCCGACGCGGTGATCGGACCGACCCCCGGGATGCTCATCAGACGCCTCGCCTCCTCGTCCTCGTAAGCGCCCGAGCGGATCCGTCTTTCCAGTTCCCACACTTTCCTGTTCAGGTCGGCGATTTGCCCGAGAAGAACCCCGCCCAACTCGCGGACCACCGCCGGCAGCTCCGTAACCGGGTCTCCAAGAGCCGCCGCCAGGCGAGAGGTATTCACCAGTCCCTGCGGAGCGATGATCCCGAACTCCGCGAAGTGACCGCGCAACGCATTGACAGTCTGCGTGCGCTGGCGAACCAGGAGATCGCGCGTGCGGAACAGCATGCCCTGGGCCTGCTGCGTTTCGCTCTTCACCGCCACGAAGCGCATGGTCGGGCGCGAGGCGGCCTCGCAGATCGCCTCCGCATCCGCGGCGTCGTTCTTCTGACGCTTGAGCAAAAGGGTCACACACTGCCCGTTATCATGATGGGGTGAGGGTTTATTACCGCTACCACCCGCTGGCGGGTTGCCGCGTGATCTGCCTTGGGCGTCGAAAGGCGTATGGGCAGAGGATGCTGATCATCCGGCATCCGGACGGAACACAGATGCATGTCCCGGAGTGGATGACCAGGCCGGATGCGGCCCTGCTCGAGGTTCGCGACGTCCCGAGAATCTCCCTGCGGGCGCTTCGTGAATTGCGGAATCTCATCGATGCGTCTCTTCTTGTACCGGACCAGGCCCGGAGGGGAGGAGACGATGAACACCAGATACCGAAATCCGAAGCAGGGGGAACTGTTTCCCCCGGAACAACCGCCGCACCTGATAACGGACGAACGACGCGAGGCGCTGATACCGCTCCTGTCGATGATCATCGCGGTGGCCATGGAAGCTCCGGGACCGGAGAGCCCGACGAGGCGGGGGGCCGGTCATGAGGGGTGAGCAAACAAGGATCACCGCCGGCCATCTGGCGCGCGCGGCCTGTGTCTACGTTCGACAGTCCTCACTCGGCCAGGTTCGCAACAACCTGGAAAGCCAGCGCCTTCAGTACGGATTGAAGGCCCGCGCGAAGGAGCTGGGCTGGCGGGAAGTGATGACGATCGACGAGGACCTCGGCCGTTCGGGAGGTGGCGGCGTCGAGAGGCCCGGCTTCCAGAAGCTCCTGAGCGCGGTTTGTGAGAACAGGGTCGGTATCGTGTTGTCCGTCGACGCCTCCCGCCTGTCCCGAAACGGCCGCGAGTGACATACTCTGCTCGAGTTCTGCGCCGTGGTCGGCTGCCTCCTGGGAGACGGGCGCGGCATCTACGACCCCGGTCTGCCCGATGATCGCATGCTGCTCGGCATGAAGGGGAGCTTCAACGAAATGGAAAGCTCGCTCCTGCGACAGCGCTCCCACGACGCCCGTCGCCAGAAGGCGGAGCGGGGCGAGTTGTTCCTGAACCTGCCGGCCGGATACGTGAAGGTCGGGCGCGACGCCATCGCGCTCGACCCCGACCAGCGGGTGCGCGACGCGGTACGGCACGTATTCCGCAAGTTCACCGAGCTGCGGAGCATTCGCCAGGTGTTCCTGTGGTTCCGGCAGGAAGGGGTCGAGCTTCCGTATCGCTCTCTCGACACCGGCGTTCATGGATGGCGGGTCGCCTGGAAGCTGCCGGTGTACAATACCGTCCACCAGATCCTGACCAACCCGATCTACGCGGGCGCCTACGCCTACGGTCGCAGGAGGCGGCGGAGGGTGATCGAGGAGGGGCTTAGGCGCATCGTGAACGAGGTCAGGCGCAACCCGGAGGATTGGGCGATATTGATTCGCGACAACCACGAGGGCTATATCTCCTGGGAGGAATATGAACGCAATCGCGGCCTGATCACGGCCAATGAGCCGAAAATCAAGGGAGCGGTGCGCGAGGGCGGCGCGTTGCTGACCGGCTTGTTGCGATGCGGGCATTGCACCCACAAACTCCAGGTCGTCTATTCGGGGAACAGCGGGGTGGGCCGCTACCTCTGCCAGGGCAGGCGGTCGCACACGGATGGCACAACCTGCATCTCCTTTGGTGCGGGCGACGTCGACGAGGCCGTCGCCGCCGCCGTGTTGCGGGCGGTAGAGCCGCTGGGAGTGGAAGCCGCGCTCGGTGCGCTCAAAGAGCGCGGAAAGGAAGCAGCCGAACGCGCCCGTCTGGCGGAGCTGGCGCTCGAGGAAGCCCGGTTCCAGGCGGAGCAGGCGCGGGCGCGGTTCGAGGCGGTCGATCCCCGCAACCGCAACGTCATCGGCAATCTCTCGCGGGCATGGGAGGAGCGCCTCGAGGTCGTGCGGGAGCGGGAGGCCCGGTTGGAGGCGGCGCGCTCACAACTCCAGCTTCAGGAGCCGACACCCTGCGAGCGAGCCGCGTATCTCGCCCTCGGCGCCGATCTGGAGCAGGCCTGGAACCATGAGAAGGTTACAACCGCGATGCGCAAGCACATTCTGCGCACGGTGCTCGTGGAGATCATCGTGACCGTCTCGGCCGAGCGGATCGATCTCGCCCTTCATTGGGAGGGCGGCGATCATACGGAACTCTCCGTGCGCAGGAGAAAGAGCGGACAAGCGCGCATCGCGGCGGACGCCGATACCGGGGTCATGATCCGGGAACTCGCCCGCCTCATGCCGGACCGGGCCATCACCGCGTTCCTGAACCGGGCCGGGAAGCGGACCGGCAAGGGCAACGCCTGGACCGAGGCGCGCGTGCGCGCCTGGCGTTCCCATCACGGCATAGCGGTCTATCGCGAAGGGGAGCGGCAGGAGCGCAACGAACTGACGCAGACCGAAGCCGCGGCGAGACTGAAAGTCAGCGCCAGGACAATGAACCGTCTGATCAGGCGCGGCGTTGTTCCGGCCCGCCAGGCCTGCAAGGGCGCGCCCTGGGTGATATCCGCAGATGCACTCGAACTGCCGGAAGTTGCCTGGGCGCTGAAAAAGGGAGTATACCCGCCGGCACCGGATGATGAACAGAAAACCTTTTGTTTTCAATAACGTAGAGGGGTGACTTGGTATGACTGGCGCTTCAGGTAAGGCTTCACGTAGACCGGTGGCATGAGCTTCACCTCGTGGCCGAGCCTGCCGATCTCGCGGCCCCAGTAGTGCGCGCTCGCACACGCCTCCATCGCAATCAGGCAGCGCGGCTGCGAAGACAGAAAACCCGGTACTTTCCCCCGGGTCAGTTTCTTGCGAAACGCGACCGAACCGTCCGGGCGCGCGCCATGGAGCTGAAAACCATGTTTCGCCAGGTCGATGCCGATGATGTGAACCTGTTCCATGGGATACTCCTTCCGGGCGATTTAGAGACGCCACCTCGCCACAGTGTGATACCTGCCAAGAGGGGTCGTCCACCCCATCGTCATCCCGACGGCGGGGGGCCGGAACCGAGCGGGGCGGGAGGGTACGGCGCCGCCCTGCTGCGCAGCCGGCCTGTCGTCGACCGGGGGGCAGACCCGACCGGGGAGGGGGGGGTGACGAGCGTCACCGGAACGGCCCGCGAGACCTCCGGCTCCCCGGCCGCCGCGACGGCGGGGCGAACCCCGGGCCGCGGGGCCGCGGCGTGAGCCGCCACGCCGCCACCCATACCGGAAGAGAGGCCAGGACCGCCCGGACGCCGACGGGAAGCGTACCGGGGAGGTCCGCCACCGAGGCGGCGCCGAGCGCCAACCACGCCACCAGGGCGGGACCCGGATAGCCCGAGCGGGTCAGCCTCCGGCAGGCGAGCGCAAGCGGGACCCCGAACGGAACGGCCAGGACCAACTCCACGAGCGCGAACGGCGCCGTTACCCACTCCTCGGAGCCCGCACGCAGAACCTCGCCCGCAATCATCCCCGCCGGCAGCCACAGGAGCGCCGGCATCCAGAATTTGAGTCTTTCGATGCGTCTTTTCCGCCTTCTTGCCTCCATGCCTTATCCGACACGAATCCTGAGCCCGATGCAAGGGCAGGCGCGTTCCGCGAGCGCTCCCCGCCGGATGAGGACCTCCCCTCGAGAGTGAGAGTGAAGCGGGGAGCCGGGCAAATGCCCGGCAGGGGAGAGGGAGACGGTCTCCAGCTCCCGCCGCCGGGGACGACAACCCGAGAGGAGGCCTGGCCATGTACGAGAACGACTACGACATTGAGATGTTCACCAGTGAGGAACTGCTCGCCGAGATCGGACTCGACGCGTATGCGATCCGCGTGATCCGCGACGAGGCGAAAGGCGAGGCGGAGGAGTTCAGGAGGGAATAGGGCGAACCGGGGGGTGGAGAGAATGGATTTCCGGCTCCCCCAACTTTATCATCCACACTACACTTCAAGGAGTATCAAAATGGCATTCGGACT
>MKWU01005927.1_pt1 | contig 12830 bp, 10 predicted proteins | sample 809101 | NCBI WGS metagenome assembly MKWU01 (sample SAMN05860141, study PRJNA318959) | sponge metagenome | host: Aplysina aerophoba | place: Slovenia: Piran, Adriatic Sea, Gulf of Piran | collected 2013-05-07 | reverse complement strand
ATTGGTGATAAAACGGACCGGGTCGATGTATTCGCGCGTTGCACCTGCCGTGACGAGAACATGTGCCCCTCGTAAATCGTCTGCTTCGACCTTGGAAGTGGTGTCCGGTCTTGCAGCAACAAGAATACCACTTGCCCCTTGTAGGATTGCCTCTACTGTGTTCAGCCGTCCCGTTCCTTCATAGCCGCATGCTAAGTCACCACTGGCAGGTTCAATGAAATGGATCCCGTGTGTTTTCAAGGTGTCGATATTCCGTTGCACAAACGGATTGTGGTACATGTGTCCGTTCATTGCGGGAGCGAGAAGGATCGGGCAGTGAACGGAAACAGCAACGGTCGAAAGCGCGTCATCAGCGATGCCGTTTGCCATTTTACCGATGATATTCGCTGTTGCGGGAGCGATTACGAGCATATCTGCACGGTCGGCGAGGTCGATATGAGGGGGTTTCCAGTCTGTTCCGGTGTCAAATAGGTTCAGGAGGACAGGATTCCGTGAGATAACCTGGAATTGCAAAGGCTGCACAAGACAGGTGGCATTTTCCGTCATCACAACGTGGACAGATGCCCCGCTTTTGACGAGTTGGCTTGCCAAGTCAATCGATTTGTGAATGGCTATACCGCCCGTGACACCTAAGATGATAGTCCGCTCTCTAAATTCCATTTTTTCACTATTGGGTTTTTGAAAGACAACTTGAAATACCAAGTTTGGATTTAATCCACGCTGTCAACACCGAGCAAGGGGTTGATTGTCTCTATGAGTTTGGCATCAACGCGGGACCGCTCAGCATTAATGATAGTCTGAATCTGTTGAACTGCCTGTTCGGTTGCGTCCTCTGGGTTGCTAATCCAGTAGTCGTAATGCCGAATCATACTGACTTCGGTTTTCGCTATATCCAATCGCTGTTTCAGTTCTTTCTCTGATTCTGTTTTTCTGCGGCGGAGACGTTTCTCCAAGATAGCGAATGATGGCGGGACGATAAAGATGAGGATGCTTCTTTCCGGAGCGAGGTCTTGATCTCGGATTTTCAGGGAACCCTCTACCTCAATCTCTAAAATAGCGTCTTTCCCTGCTTCACGTGCGGCGGTAATTTCAGATTTGAGCGTACCGTAGAGGTTGCCGCCATATTCTGCCCATTCTAAGAAGCGGTCCTGCTGAATATACTTTTCAAATTCCGCTTTTGACAGGAAGTGATACTTAACGCCATCTGCTTCGCCGGGACGCGGATTCCGCGTTGTTGCGGAGACGGATAGTTGTAAGGTCTCATCCGCTTTGCAGAGGGCATCAATTACGGTGCTTTTGCCTGAACCGGACGGTCCAGAGATGACGATGACAAGGTTCGGTTTATAAAAAAGATGTGTGTTCGCCATTGGAAGCGTTTTAATTTGTTGCGCCGCAAGGTTTTTTAAATATTAGGTTTTCGTTCTGCGCTCTGCTTACGCGCAGCTTTCTGATGATACTAAGACGTAGCCTGCAACATCGGCGCAGGGAGATATACGGAGAGGCACTTCAATATCCAAACTGACCTCATCGAACCGCAAGGCATAATTAAAATTAGTCTGCGGCTTCAGCCAATTCCACAAGTACGGGGGATTCAATGCGGATAGCGTCCTTGATGCAGACCTCTTCGCACAACTTGCAACCGACACAATCTTTCGGTTTAACCAGTTCGCAGATGCCGAAGAAGCTTTCGGCGTGTTCGCCGGTCTCTGGGTCCTTGAGTTCAAGACAATCCCATGGGCAAATATGGACGCAGAAGTCGCATCCCGAGCAGAGTTCTTCGTAGATAACGGCAACAGGTCGGTGTGTGGGTCGACGAATGAATTTGCACACCTCTCCGAACTGGTCACGGATTGCCTCGACAGGACAGACCATCCCGCACGCGCTGCAATCAATGCAAATATTCGGATCAATGATGTGTAGCATGTTCCTATCGCCGGTTATTGCATCAACCGGACAGTTCGTCAAACACGCCATACATCCGATACATTCGTCGGTGATATAATATGCCATGAATCTTTTTCCTGTTTTTGGCTTGCAAGCCAAAACTTGCTATCCTAAAATTGGGGCAGAATCTTTAATTAATACGCTCAATACATATATTTTAACATATTCTTTATAGATTGTCAAGCGTCTTTTTATATCAAACAGCGGCATTGAGTTCTGCTGTAGGAGGGAATTCCGATTCCCGATTCCTTCTTGCTGACGACTGGTAGCCGACGGCTGGCAACTATCCCATTGATATTTTTCACGATTATCCGCTATAATAGCGGCATAGAAATGTTAGGGTTTGCTTTTAAGCCCATACTACAAAAGGAAACGGGAGATCTAATGGACTTAGGACTAAAGAACAAAGTGGTGGTTGTAACGGGTGCGAGCCGCGGCATTGGACGTGCTATTGCACACGGTTTCGCTGAAGAAGGCGCACGGTTGAGCATCTGTGGCAGAACCCAAGATACACTCCAAGACGTTAAGAATGAACTCACGGTAAAAGGCGCGGAGGTCTTTGCGAAACTCACAGATGTTACAGATGGCGAACAGGTCGACGCGTTCATAGCAGGAACAGTGGAAACTTATGGCGGGATTGATGTTGTTGTGAACAACGTCGGTGGCAGTCGGTGGACCCCTCTGGAAGAGATTTCAGATACCGAGTGGCACGAAATCCTCGACCTGAATCTCGTATCTGGAGCACGGGTGAACCGACGCGTGATCCCCGAAATGAAGAAGCAGGGAAGCGGTGTGATTCTGATGATAACCTCTATCTACGGTAGAGAAGGCGGCGGACACATCACCTATAACGCTGCAAAAGCCGCCGAGATCAGTATGACAAAGTCGTTGGCAAAGGAACTCGCACCAGACAATATCCGCGTAAATAGTGTTGCACCGGGTTCCATTCTCTTTCCGGGGGGTGGCTGGGCTCGCCGCATAGCCGCGGATCCGGAAGCGATGGAAGCTTTTGTGAAAAGCGATATGCCGCTTGGTAGGTTCGGGAAGCCCGAAGAAATTTCGAATGTGGTAGTCTTTCTCGCATCAGAACGCGCCAGTCTTGTAACGGGTGCTTGCGTGAACGTTGATGGGTGTCAGTCGCATTCAAACATTTAACATGGTCGGGATATAACAAATGTGGGCAGGTCTACGTGTTGTTTTTAGCAAAACGACGCGTCAGGCTTGCCCGATAGCGTTTAAAAAGCGGACTATTATTTTCTAAAATCCAAGTTGTTGTCCCTTTGACGCTGACACCACAATTCTCGAGACGCTCTAACGATTATGTAAAATTCCTTTGTTTAAAAGGGGAAGAGATGCTAAAATAATATAGATAAGTAACGAGGAGAGTGTACATGAACGCGAGATTGTGGGTTCCAGAATACGACACACCAGAATTGTGGTACAAAGAAATCTCACGCCGCTGTTTTGTTAAAAGCGGTATCAGCAGTTTTCTGGGACTTGTCGCGATGCAGCACTTCAGTTCAAAGAGCCTTGCGCAGTTTGAGGATGTTGTGCACCACGCCAAGCATTGTATCGTGCTGTTTATGAGCGGTGGCGCGAGTCAATTAGACACTTTTGATCCCAAACCCGGCACCAAAAATGGCGGTCCTTTTGCGGCAATCCGAACAAGCGTTAACGACATAGAGGTTTCCGAGCATCTCCCATATGTCGCTGAGCAGATGCACCATCTCTCTATCATCCGATCGATGGTTTCACGTGAAGGTAATCATGAACGCGCCCGCTATTTACTGCATACCGGTTATGCACCCGGCGGTGCAGTTAGACATCCAACCCTCGGCTCACTCACCTCTTACTATCTTGAGGATAGTCACTCTGATCTTCCAAGTTGTGTTAATATTAATTCGCCGACATACGCAGGTGGTTTCCTTGGCGCAACGCACGATCCGTTCGTTGTCAAAGATCCAATGAACCCCGTAGATGACCTTTCGTATCCTTCGCAGATGGATACGCACCGTTTTCGCGAACGCCTGAAAATGCTTAAAGAGATTGAGGCAGATTTTATTGCTGAACGGACTGGACGCAGTACAGAAGCGCATGAAGCGATTTACAAAAAAGCCGATCAGCTCATCAACTCCCCGAAAGTAGATGCGTTTCAACTCAATGAGGAACCGATGGCTATCCGCGAGGCATACGGTATGAATAAGTTCGGTCAAGGCTGTTTGATGGCGCGTCGGCTTGTAGAGGCTGGAGTCAAATTTGTTGAGGTTTCGCTGGACGGATGGGATACACATGAAAATAACTTTGAGCGGACGAAAGAACTCCTTGCTATGGTAGATCCGGCATTCGCAATGCTTGTGAAGGACTTGGTTGAACGGGATCTTCTTGAAAAGACTATTGTGCTATGGCTCGGTGAATTCGGTCGCACGCCGAAGATTAACAATAACGATGGACGTGACCATCATACCACTGGTTGGTCTGCTGTCGTCGCGGGAGGCGGTACTCGCGGTGGGCAGGTAGTCGGTAGCACGAATGAAGGTGGGACTGAAGTTGTCAGTGGTGCCGTCAGAGTTCCAGACCTATTTGCGTCACTCTGCTTTGCGCTTGGAATCGATGCTGACGAAGAAAACGACTCCCGTTCCGGGCGACCAATCCGGGTCGTCAACGATGGTACGGTGATAGAGGAGTTATTCAGAGCGTTATAACTTAATAGTTGTTAGTTGCCAGTGGGCGGTGTGCCTCGCAGTAAGCGTTAAGTCGGCAGAATATTAGAGGCGAAACCCAAGCCCGTAATGTAATGGAGGGCGACTCGAGAGAAAAGCACGTCCAAGTCTGAGTTCACGTCTTTTAGCCGCAAGGAATAATTAAAAGATGAGAGTTATTGCTGGCACATTCAGAGGTAGACGTTTGGCGGCTCCGAAAGGGAATCGGCTTGTCCGCCCTACTGCTGATCGGGTTAAAGAATCGATTTTTAGTATTCTACGGGAACAGATAGTAGATGTAAATTTCCTGGACCTATGTGCCGGTACTGGGAGTATGGGAATTGAAGCGTTAAGCCGTGGGGCGAAACATGTCACGTTTTTGGAACGCGACCCGCGGTGTATCGAGATTATAGAACGAAACCTCCACACGTGTGGTCTGCTTACTGAATCCCAAGCGCGGTATCATCTGCTCCGTCGCGATGTTGTAAAAGGGATTGCGTACCTCTGTAAGCGATCCACTATGTTTGAAATTATCTATTTCGATCCCCCGTATGGTGTTGATTTAATGAGGGGATCGCAGCTGTATACGACCTGTTTACCATTGCTTGCCGAAAGTTCGCTGCTCTGTATCGGCGGCATTCTGTTTGTTGAACACGCCAAACGGGTTGTTCTGCCGGATACAGTTGGGTGTATGAAGCGGAGTCGGCAGGTGCGGTACGGGGAGACGGTTGTATCGTTTTATCAAAAAAAGTTTTAAGTATTACTATAGTTTGGACAATTATAGTTTATGAAACTGTTCACAAAAGGTTTCTCTTAAGATAGTCTCAAACCCCGTAGCTCGTAATGAAATTATGCCTTAAATGGCATAATTTTGCTTCGCAGCGAGAATGCTTTACATTTGGAGAACGGGTTTAAGGAAGACACGCAGAAGTCCAAGGGGTCGTCTTTCCTCCGCAAGGTAAATTAAAAATATGAAAATTTTGAATCTTCAATCCGGAACGCCCTTTCAAATGGGCAAAGGTAAAAATTGGCGTGTCGTGCATCCCGATATGGGCTCCAAGCAATTGACCTTAAATCATGGGGTCCACGCCCCCGGCCAAGAGTTTACGCAGCATTATCACGATGCGTCGGAAGACGCGATTGTCGTTTTAGAAGGTGGTGGAGCTATCCGCCAAGGAGAGGTCTATACCCCAATTGCCGCGGGCGATGTCATCTTTGTACCCGCAGGCGAGGTTCATGGAACGGTTAATACGACGCCGAACATGGCGCGTTTAATTAGTTTCCAGGCACCACCGGATATGGCACTCTACCGAGGTGAGCGAGATACCCCAAATACAGCCCCTACGCCTCAAGATGGACATCGAAGTAACGTTCAGGTAATCAATATGGCGCGCAGTGGTCCTGTTTTTGGAAAATCCACTGAATGGCGAAGTGTGGTCTCTCCGCAAAAAGGCTCTGTACATCTCTCCTTGGATTACATCTATCTCAATAAAGGGGAAAACTTTGCACATGAACCGATAGGCAGTGAATCAATTTATGTGCTGAGGGATGGATGCGCTGAAGTGACAACTGATGCTGGAGAAACGTGCGCTTTGAAACGGTATGATGTCCTCTTCCTCGCCCCTGGAGACACCTTTTCTTTTTCTCAAGCGGGGGATGAACCTGTGGCGATCATATCTTGTTGGGCAGTTGCCGCTTCCGGGAGTTAATGGCTTTCAGAGGAATAGCCATCGGTTGTCAGTTCTCAGCTTTCAGTAAAGACGCAAGCGTTTCAGTAGCGTTTCTTTCTTTGCCGACTGCTGAAAGGATTTTCGCAGAAAATCCGACCTGACGGCTGATAGTCGTGCCGCTGACAGCCAGTATAAAAAAGGAAATTAATGGATGAGATCAGATGTGATAGCAGTTTCACGGCAAGGTAACCTCGCTGTGATAAACCACACGCAATTTGAGATTAAGTTTAACCTTTCAAAAGGGACATGGAATTATATTGATGAGAATGGCGACATAATTATCCGGGATGGGTGCGCGCAGATAACCCTTGACGATGGAAGTGTTGTCAAAACTGAGGACGCTGGCACTCGCGAATTTATTACTGAACCTCCGAAGACTGATGCTTGCGGCAGTTATCACCAAATTCGCTTCTCACACGAGGCGACAGGTAAGGGGGTTCGGATAAATACCTACCTCAAGTGCTATGCTGCACACCCCGCTATACACCTTAAGGTTGGTGTTGAAAACCTAAAATCGGAACCGCTTCGACTCAAGAGTGTAACGGTACTTGGGGTTTCAGCGAACCGGGGTGCTGTTTTGCTTGGGGGACATCCATCGGATTATCACCTCTTTATTAACATGCCACCCGTTTCTCCCGGTGTCAGTAAAAGGCTTTACGAAGGATTTTTACTCAGTGAGACCGACGCTATGCATCCGAGCAATGATGGTGTGATTTGCGATACAAAAGGCGGGAAAGCACTCGTCTTCGGTTTCCTGACGACTGAGAAGTGGTGGCCCCGAATTCAAGTTGGCTGTGAAAAAAATAATGGGCGAGGCTCGCAAGGACGTAGTAAGAAGTCATCTACGGCGAGTGTTAATCTGTGGGCACTTTATCATGAGTGTAGACAGCAGTGCAATTCCGGTAAGGAAATTACCTCCGAAACGGCTTACATCAACTTTGCAGGTAAGGCATCTGCTGCTTATGAACATTATACGTCGCTGATAGCAGCACGGAATATCGCACACGAGAGTCCTCTTATTGAGGCTCAGCCTACCCTCGAAGACAACACGCCGGCTGCTGTGTGGACGCTTTCTGACGCAGATGGATCACTTGATGCAAATGCTATCTTAACCCAAACAGACGCGCTCGCCGAGCATCCGATGTTTCAGCCGAACTGTCCAGGCGGTATTGATTATATTCAATTGAATGCAGTCTCGGAATCAGAATTGGATGTTTTTACGCAAGGGGCAAAGGTTTCGGTATCGCAAAACCGTGAGGAAATAAAAGCGATTACCAGTCGGATCCAAGCCAAAGGTTTCAAAGCCGGTATCCGGTTCAATCCGTTCTGTGCAGCACTTGATTCGGCACTTGTCCGGAACCATCCAGAGTATTGTATACAAGAGAAAACTGCGTCCCGTGGCGGAAAAAGATATTCACGTAATCGTTCAGCGCGTAACGGCTACAAACCTGCATCCGTTCATCTGCCAGAGAATGGGAAAGAGGTCGCACTCTTGGATGTTTCGCATCCAGAAGTGCAGTCCCGTATTCGTGAACAGATTCAACATATGGTGGGCGAATGTGGATATTCACTCATCAACGCCGACTTTACAGCGTATACGTTGGGGCTTACGAATGCTTCACACAACTTGCACTGGCATGATAGCAGTCTAACCTCAGTCGAACTTTATCGTCTCGCTGGAAAATTGCTCAGGGAGGCAATCGATGAAGCACGGTCAGAAAATGTAATTCTAAAGGATGATGTTCTACTCGCAGGATACAATACTGTTCCGGGTCCGTGCGTCGGTAGTATTGATGTTAATGCCCCACTCCTCAGTCCTTCTCTTTCTGCTGTGGGCGCAGCTTCCAACCGTGCCAATGACTCGTGGCATCATCAGCGTGGCACAAAGCATCGCCTGAGCAGATATGCAGCGTATATGAGGGAGCATAACGTTCTCTGGGGACACGTCTTTGGTGAGATTGCTGTTGATGAACCGCGTCCGATCAACGAGGCAATCGTGGAAATGACAGCGGCTGCATTGAGTGGTGGGACAGTCTTGTGTGCAGACGAATTTACAACACTGACTTCGTCGCGTGCGGGTTCCTTGGCAAAAATCTTTCCGCTCATAGGCAAGGCTGCTACACCTGTAGACCTTTACAATGAACCTTTTCCCAAAATATGGTGTCTGCCGATGTCAACACCTCGCGAATCCTGGCATCTCGCCGCAGTTTTCAACTGGGACGACACCGAGGCTGATGCCTATTTTGAACTGGAGACACTTGGGTTACCCGAATCTAAAGAATTCCTCGTTCACGACTTCTGGATGCGCCAATATCTTGGAAAGGTTTCACACAGTGTAACTTTGTTGAATATTCCACCCCGTTCTGCTAAACTGCTCTGCTTCCGTGAAGAACAGGACGTACCTCAATTCCTCGCCACGGATATGCACTATACACAAGGGGGCGTTGAAATTCTATCTGCTGGTTGGGATGCGCACAGCCAAAGTTACATGATTGTTTGCAAACCGCTTAGACAGGCTGAAGGAACCTGTTTTATTCATGTACCGGATGATTACCTACCGATAAGCGTGGCAACCTATGGAAGTGATTACCAATATGATTGGGACAAACCGATTTGTAAACTAACATTTACCGGGGCACAACCGGATAAGTTAGTGCAAGCCAGTGTGCATTTCACGAAAACTTCCGGAGGCAACCTGTAGTTTTCTGAATTTCGCTGGCGAGGTTTGTAACCTTGCCTCTTTTAGAGAAATTGGTGTGAAATGATGAGTAACGTTCAGACACAGATGCAAGCTCTCAAAGCACGGGCAAGTGTTTGTACGGCTTGTGATTTAGTGAAAACTCGTGCGAATGTTGTTTTCGGTAGCGGTGATGTCACCGCAAAGTTAGCGATTGTTGCGGAGGGACCCTCTGCTGCTGATAATCGGACAACACTTCCGTTTTCAGGTCCTGCTGGGGATATGCTTGATGATGTTTTGGCAGCAAATGGGTTAACGCGTAGCGATATTTGGCTCACAAACATCATTAAGTGTCGTGCGGCAAGTCCGAAAGGGGGTGTGTTGAAGAACCGTCCACCGAAGGCATCAGAGATTAAGGCGTGTTCCAAATGGCTCGACGGTGAGTTGACTTTAATGCAACCTTCCGTGATTTTGTGTATGGGTGCGCCTGCTGCAAAAGTGCTTATTCATCGCAGTTTTCGCATTACAGAAGAACGTGGTGTCTGGTTTACAGATACCACGTATGCTCCCTTTGCTATGGCAACGTTTAACCCTGCTTATGTGCTGCGGCAGGAAGATGAGAATTTTACGGCACTCCGGCAAACCGTTGTTGACGATATCGCCGAGGCGATGCGAAAGTTACAAGAAGCGGTCGAAATCCCCAAATTGACTCTTTTTTAGTAGGACTTACGCAAATGGTCAATAAATCGCCTTACTACCAACAGTGACACTTTCAAATACGTATATTTCTCAAAGGCGGTAGGGGCGGTTTGTAGCCGCTCCGATTAGAATGTATAGGTAATTCTAAAATCCACCGTAGTAAAAATTTCTTGTTAAAATCTTTCCTGTAAATCTGTGTAGAATCCCTGCTGTTCAATCCTTTAAGACCTTTTTTTAACGTTATGCATCTTTTTCGCCAATAAATGTGTCTTTAACTTATAAGGCGTGGAAAGTTTTATCAACTTACCGATGTGAAGACAAGAAGGTAGGCAAGTGCAAAATCCCTCTTCCAAGACCTTAACTCTTTGTGTAATTTATTGTCCATATGGGGTTCAAGCAGAAAAAATTAGTTCCATTGTCAAGAAATTAGGTGATGAAATTTGACTTTAAACTCCGGTTTATCGCAGAAGAGAAAAGGTCCTTCTGCACAAGACATATACAAAACATTTATCATAAAATCGACGATAAAAAAGGTATATTCCGTTTTACAGCAGACACTATGGAGGAGAGCATTATGAAACTCATCTGTTATGTACTCAGCACATTCCTTATCTTTGTTCCCTTCTCCGTTTCTGTTCTCGCAAAAGCCCCGGAAACTGCCAAAATCGTATTTACATCAAGGCGGGATGGCAACTTTGAGATTTATAGTATGAACCCAGATGGTTCTGATCAGATAAACTTAACCCAGCACCGTGCCAAAGATGCCTCACCTGTCTGGTCACCCACAGGTGAACAGATTCTTTTCACATCAGATCGAGGCGGGATAGAGGATCTCTACCTTATGGATGCAGATGGAACGAATGTGCGTCAGGTATTCAAAAAATTAATAGGCAGAGAATTCCCAACGTGGTCGCCTGATGGAAAAACACTTGCTTATCAACGATTTCATACATTCTCTATTTACACCGCCTCAATTGACGGAAAAGATGAGGAAGAACTTACGGCTGGCTTATGGCCTGCGTGGTCTCCCAACGGCTCTGAGATAGCCTTTATGGCAGCTAAGTTCATCTGGGCTGAAAACGGAAACCTCAGACTCCCGAATGTCAGGGTCCAGATTATCCATCTACAAACGTATGTAGAAGAGGAGCTCCTTCCGGGAGAGATTTGGATGTTTTATCCTACTTGGGCACCCGATAGTGCTCAGATAGCCTTTTCTTGGAGAGGTATACATGAGAAAGGTAGAGGAATAGGGGACAGGATGGGTATCCATATTGCGAACCGAGATGGTAGTGGACTCAGGAAGATTATTGATGCTGAAGCCCCCGAGTCAGCGTTTAGACCTACCTGGTCACCGGATGGGAATGAACTCATCTACAACAAGGGAGTTGGTGGGGTCAGAGACCTCTTCAAAGTCGCTTTGGAGGACGGTGTCCCAGAACAACTCACACGCCGGCAGGGGGATAATTTCAACCCAGATTGGTTTGATCCGGCGTTTGCTTTGCCGGTCTCACCCCAACCATCCCTTTTGACGACCACGTGGGGAAACTTAAAACACAAGACTAATATCGGACAGAAATAGTTTCTTTTTGCAAATTCTTGGATTTTCAGATGCTCTGAATTTGTGGGAAGTTCGCTTCTGTACTTCCGATGCAGCGAGTCAATTTTGAGGGATTCGGTTCTCTCATTATACCAGATGGAGGGAAGAATCTTATGAACCGCTCGTGTTTGTTTTTTTTTACACTGAGTCTGATGTTGTTGTGCCAAGGGCTGTATCCTGTTTTGGCAAACGCTCCAGCAACTGCTAAAATCGCCTTTAACTCCACCCGTGATGGCAATGCAGAAATTTATATGATGAATCCAGACGGAAGTCAGCGGGTCAGATTAACCAATCACCCTGCACGTGATATGGCACCCTCTTGGTCACCAACAGGCGAACAGATTGTTTTTACTTCCGATCGTGATGGGAAATGGGACATCTACATTATGGATGCGGACGGGACAAATGTGAGGAGGGTGTTTAAGACGCTTGCACATAGAGAATATGCAGTATGGTCTCCGGATGGAAAATGGATTGCTTACACAGTGCTCCCTGAATGGGCTATCTATATTGCAAGGATCAATGGGCGCGATGCCAAGAGAGTCGCTTCGACCGGTTGGCTTGGAGGGGAGCCAACATGGTCTCCTAACGGAACGCAGATCGCGTTTACCTTAACACAAGCCATAAATCCGGGAAGCTACCAACTTCAACTCGCCAACCCACGAACCGGTAAGCGAGAAACGATCCATCCCGAACCTTGGCTGCGAATGGACCAACCGACCTGGTCTCCAAATGGCGACCAAATCGCTTTTGCCCATATTCCACCATTGAGACAGGATTTACCTAAAGGGACAATCTACACGATGAACCGTTTGGGTGGCGAACTCAGGCGGATTGTTTCTGAGAAGGGCGGGAGAGCGTCCATGCCCGCCTGGTCTCCAGATGGAGAGGAACTCCTTTATCAACAGGTAACCGGAAACCATCTGCAACTCTTCAAAATTAATTTGCATACGGGGCAAACCCAAAAACTCACCCGCCATGGTCACAATTATCACGCTGATTGGTTTGATCCACAGGTGTTGCCCGTTCAGCCAAGTGCGGTGTTGCTGACATCCCTGTGGGGAAGACTGAAACAGGAGTAATATCCTCCGGGCGCGCGTGGAAGCGCGCCTCTCGGAGATTGTCTGTGCCGCGTTCCTACCTACTGTGTGTCCGTCCTAACTTAATTTTCCCCCAATTTGTTGTAAGTTTACCCGCCGGTTCGACAGCAAGCGTGGCTTCTAATCCGTTGTCCATGAGCATCTGAATGTCGTCTTCCTCCAGTACGACATCAAAGAGTAGCATTTCGTCGAACAGACCCTCCCATTCTCTGCCGCCACCATCCCAGGAGCCGATCCGTCCGGGTCCAAATTCTCCTGGCAAAGGTCCCCATTTACCCTCTGCGTCAAGTTCGCCATCGAAGTAGACGCGGACCTCTTCATCGTTGCTGCTGTAGGCAACTGCGAGGTGAAACCATTCATCCAAGATGTCTTTGTCCGCCGTGA
>MKWU01005926.1_pt1 | contig 12830 bp, 7 predicted proteins | sample 809101 | NCBI WGS metagenome assembly MKWU01 (sample SAMN05860141, study PRJNA318959) | sponge metagenome | host: Aplysina aerophoba | place: Slovenia: Piran, Adriatic Sea, Gulf of Piran | collected 2013-05-07 | reverse complement strand
GGATGCGTTGCGCCGGCGCGGGTATACGGACGCCAACCTCAGAGTCATCATGATCGGGGCGCTCTGTTCCGTTCCATTCGGCATAGCCGCGCACCTGGTCAACAATGTCTGGCTGGCATTGGCGCTCATGGCGCCGTTTACCTTCCTGTGGGGTCTGCCGCACGGGATAGCGCCTGCCGCGATACAGCCTGTTACACCCAACCAGATGCGGGCGCAGGTCTCGGCCCTCTACCTGCTGAGCGTCAACCTGATCGGGCTTGGGATTGGCCCGACCTTTGTTGCCTTGCTGACTGACTACGTATACGGAGATACTGCCCTGGTGGGTTATTCCCTTGCCACGGTAGTGGCGATCTCGGCGCCGTTATCTGCGCTCATCCTGTATACGGGACTAAAGTATTACCGTGCCAGCCTGGCGGAGGCAGAACGGGGGTGGCAGGAGTTGTAAATTAACAACACTGTTGATTATGTAGGACAATTTATTGACTTTCCAACTGAATAGTACTATTCTCTGATTAACAGAGAACCTATTCAGATGCATAACATGGCATTATCTGGCCAGTTCGTGTCTAGCTTGCTACTCATGATGTCATCCCATGTTGCCCGCACTGCCGATTCGCTAGTGCTGTCCTGGCGAAATAAAAACCCAATTCGGAATCATTTCTACGACTCTGGTGCCAACGAAGGCATCGGATTTACCTGATAGTTTTATTTGCGCTGTACAAGGGGGGGGTATCATGGCACACGTATTTCAACACCTGGTGTTAGTCAGCAGTCAGTATTTTCGTCTGGGTTTGTTCATTTTCGCAAATCTCAGTTTATTGGCCGCGATCCCAATGCATGCTGCACATGCACAGGCGACGGCAATCGAAGAAATTGTTGTAACCGCTCAATATCGGGAACAGCGGATACAGGATATTCCCATTTCGATGCAGGCCTTCAGTGGAGAAGACCTGTTGGGAATGCGAATCCACACGCCGAAGGACCTCGCGAGCATTGTTCCCGGCCTGTTCATGAATGAAAGTTCCCTGAACCAGACAGACCCGGAGTTTACCCTGCGCGGTATCGGCACCAACAGTAATTCAAGTAATCAGAATCCGACACTTCCACTTTACGTTGGCGGCGTCGCAGTCCCCTACAACGGCATGGTTGCTCATGCCTTGTTTGACATGGACAGGATCGAGGTTTTAAAAGGGCCGCAGGGTACCCTGTACGGCCGCAATACAACGGGTGGAGCAGTTAATTTTATCCCGCGCCGGCCGGGGTCTGAGTGGGGTGGTTATGTCAGCGCGTCGTATGGTAACCGTAACACTACCAACGTCGAGGGAGCGGTCGATATTCCGGTCGGTGAATCATTCGCCCTGAGGGTCGCAGGCGTGGTCGCGCTGGAAGATGGATGGCAGACCATAGATAACCGGCATCTCTTCGATAATCCCAGTCTTGGCAGCCATCGTCGCAACGGTGATATAGACCGCAATGCCTTTCGCATAAGTTCCCTCTGGCAGCCTACATCTGATTTTGAGGTGCTGACGGCAATCGATGCCGGTTGGGACGATTCCCAGGTAATAGCCATGAAACATGCCGGCAATACCATCCACACAGACCCGAATACTTTCTGCAGTTTTGCCGTCACTGGAGTACGGGATGAAAGCCAGTGTGCCTCCTTTGGCTATAATACTGCGAATGCCGTACATATCCCTGTCCACATCAGCGGTTACGACCTCACTGTACAAGGCCCAACGGACCGTGGTGTTCTGACCGTAGTAACTGATCCCAACCCGGATCCCAGAACTACTATCAAGGAGTTCGGGCTCGGCAGCAATATAGATGCTCAATCCATAGGCCTTGCCAATACGATTAACTGGACCCTCGAGCGTGTGACTCTCACTTCTGTTACCGGCTATCGGAATTTTCAGAGAACGACCGGTATCGGTCAGCAGGGCGGGCCGTTCAAAACGATAGGCGGAATTTCCAAGCAGAACATCAGCGTAGTCACCCAGGAACTCAGGATAGCTTCAGATGATTCATGGGGTGACTTCAATTGGGTCGTGGGCGCCTATTATTCGGAAGAGGAACAGTACGACCTGCTGGTGCCCGATCTCAGCGAGCACCATCTCTTTTCTACCATCTTTCACCACAACACGGAACAGCAGACCGACTCTGTGGCCGGCTTCGGCCAGGTCGAATGGGACATGACTGAGCAGATTCAGTTGGTTGCGGGCATTCGATACACCTCGGAGTCCAGAGACTTCCAACAAAACGGCCACCTGGTCGGGACCCCGCTTCCGTTGGTTACCGCTTACAACGGCACCATAGATGGTGACCAGGTGACCTGGAAAGCGGGTGTCAATTACAGGCCAAACGCGGATATGCTGGTCTATGCCAGCGTCGCCACCGGCTTCCGCGGGCAGAGTTTTCCCGGTTCCATCAGTTTTGGCGATCCGGACCAGTTTCAGCCCTTTGATGAAGAAAATATTATCGCGTATGAAGCGGGCTTCAAATCCCGGTTGCTGGACGGCAGGCTGAAATTCAATGCAGCTGCATATTATTATGACTGGGAGGATTTCCAGGCCTCTACCGGGGTCGACGTAAACGAGATTCGCCTGATCATACTGGGCAATGCCGGTGATGTTGAGATTTATGGTGTGGAGGCTGAACTGGTATGGTCGCCCACTGCTGAACTCTCATTTTACCTTGGCGCCAATTACGTTGACTCTGACATAGTAGCCGGTACCTACGAAGGAGACACTACCACCCGCACACCGGAAATTTCTCTGAATGGTATGCTGCGCTATGATTCAGAAAAAGCGTACGGACCGTTTCAGCCTTTCGCTCAATTCGACTTCAGCTTTACGGACGATGTGGAATTCCAGTTGCCAAATCACCCGGGATCTTCGGGTTATTCGTACTGGCTTGCCAATGCATCAGTTGGCGCGAAACTCCCGGATCAGAATTGGGAGGTGTCATTCTGGATGCGGAATATCGGTGACAAGACATACCGGACCGAGGCTTTTGGCGCTGCTTCCACGTTTCTACCGGCAGGTATTCTGTACGGTTCACCCCAAACTTACGGTGCAAGTGTTTCCTACAGCTTCTGAGCCGCTACTTGTCAGTGTGCTGGCCGCGCTATGTAGCTGTTGCATTGGTCCGGCAGCAGCAGAAAATGGTGAAACTGCATGGTCACTGGAGCGCCTGTATAGCGACCCACCATTATTGGGAAGCCCTCCTGAGCAGTTCCACTGGTGCGGCGATAATCAGCACATTGCCTTCCTGTGGAATGAAAAAGGTGAGGCAACCCCCTCAATCTGGCTTTATTCAGCAGCGACCGGCAGTAAACAACCTGTTGTTCCTGGAATGCCCGCTGAGGCCGGCAAGTCTGTCATCAATGAAGCCAGGTGTCTTGCCGATGGACGAATAATATTTGCGGGGGATGGACGCCTTTACCTGGCCGCGAGTGATACTCGGCCGGTTATGCTGCAGGAACATGTATCGGGCATCAGCCAGCTATCCCTCTCTCCGGATCAACAGCTTCTTGCCTACCTGGTTGATGGACAACTCTGGATACGCAACCTTGGTGATGGAAAGGCGAAATCCCGGCGTCTGACAAGCACAGAACATGAAAGGGTGTTTATTGAGAGTTATCGTTGGTCACCCGATAGTAAACTTCTGGCCTTCATTGAAATCGACAATCGCGATGTGCGCGAATTAGAGGTTGATTATCACCAGGACAGAAAAGCCCAGGTGCACCGGGTGACACGTGCCTTTCCCGGTGACCGGACGCCTGCACGCAAGGTAGGTGTAACAGCAGTTTCGAATGGTCAAATACGCTGGCTCGACGCAGAAAACCCCAGAGACAAGATCTGGGGCTATGGCTGGTCCGCTGACAGTGCATCCCTGTTTGTTGACAACACTGATTTCCTTATCAAGGAACGCAACATTTTTGTGTACGACGTGGCATCCGGTAAACGCCAGGTCCATTACAGTGCGCACGACAGTAACCGTAATCACGGCGGCTGGTCTGCCGCCTGGGCGCCCGGTGACCAGGGTCTGGTTATTCTTTCGGATCGCGACGGTTATTATCATCTATATCACCAACCACAAGCCAGTGGTGCGCTTGTTGCGCTCACCAGCGGCAAATGGGAAGTGGCCGACTTTATCGTCGATAGTAACCATCAACAAATCTATTTCATCGCCAACCGTGAGCATGTCGCCGATCGCCAGCTATATCGTGTCGCGGTTGCGCCCGGGGCTGTGGTCACTCGTATCAGCAACACGCCGGGTACTTACGAACCGGTATATTCCCGGAATTTCAGTCAGGTTGCTTACCGTTTCTCGGACGACCATACTCCAGCGGATCTATACCTTGCCCGGACCATCAACAAAAGTCAGCCGGCAAAGATTACACATTCGCCGTCACCACATTTTACGTCCTACTCGTGGGCAGAGGTAAAATATGTAAAATTTACCAGTCACATCGATGGCGTACCCCTGGTTGGTCGCCTGTACCTGCCACCTGATTTCAACCCAACGCAGCGGTATCCACTGGTAGTCGGCTCGGCCTATCGCGATACCGTGCGTAACCAATGGGGAGGGAGTCAGAATTCGGGCGGTAATGCGCCGCATCCGACCTGGGGCCTTGACCAGTTGCTGGTTGCCCGGGGTTATCTGGTTTTCAACGTCAACGTACGGGGCAGTTGGGGTCATGGACGCGCCTTCCGGGAGGCCCTGAAAGAGTATGGCAGCATTGAGGTGGATGATATTGAGAGTGGTGTTCGTCACCTGGTGGCACAGGGTTTTGTTGACCCGGAACGTGTAGGAATATGGGGATTGAGTTATGGCGGACTGATGACAACCATGTCGCTGTTCAAGAAACCGGGGGTATACGCAGCTGGTATCGCCGTCGCACCTGCTACCAATGTCTGGCACGCCTACCCTGAGCAGATGTGGGTGATGGGTGAACCCCATGGAAATGACTACCCGGGACGATACGAAAGACAATCAGCTTTGTACCAGTCTTCCGGGCTTCAGGATCCACTGATGCTGATTCATGGTACACGTGATACTGTCGTACTCTATTCGGACACCATCGCGCTCGCGGAAAACCTGATCGCTGAAGATCAGCCTTTTGAACTGGTGACCTTGCCTGGGGCGAATCACGCCATTGCAAACGACAGTATTAAACAGACCCGCTTTGCTTTCGGAAAGATAGTAAATTTTTTCGACAGACATCTTAAACCCTGAGTGATGTAATAGTCGTATGCCGGCAATTTCAGGTTGAAAGAGTACTAGCACGCTATCGCGGCCACCACAAAGTCGAATCCTTCTCCTGCCTCGACCAGTTCCTGCCCGGCCCGATGTCCCTAATCAACAGGCAAGAAGACTACCCAAACCAGATCTACGCCTGGTACGTCGTCGGTGTTTTGACGGTTGCTTATATCTTTTCCTTCGTCGACCGGCAGATTATCAACCTGCTGGTCGAACCTATCCAGCAAGACCTGCAGCTTACCGACACACAGATATCGCTCCTGCAGGGGATTGCCTTTGCCCTGTTCTACACCCTGATGGGCATCCCCATTGCCCGTCTTGCAGACGTCTCGAACCGGCGCGCCATCATTGCCGCCGGCGTGTTCCTCTGGAGCCTGATGACCGCGCTGTGCGGACTGGCAAAATCTTTCGGGCAGTTGTTTGTCGCGCGCATCGGGGTGGGAATAGGGGAGGCCGCGCTGTCGCCGCCTGCTTTTTCGCTGTTTACTGATTACTTTCCTCCCGGCAAGGTTACCCGGGCCATTGCAGTATTTTCCGGGGGCAGCTTTCTCGGCGCCGGGCTGGCATATATTATCGGCGGTTACGTAGTTGATTTTGTCACCAGGCTGGACGTTGTTGATATCCCGGTTTTCGGACAGCTCCGCGCCTGGCAGATGGCATTCATCGCCGTCGGCTTACCCGGCATTTTACTTGCGCTGCTGGTGCTGTCCCTGCGCGAACCGGCACGCAGGGGACTGCTCGGAGATCAACCGGGCGCAGTTCCCAAGAGCATTCCAATCAGGGAAATCATTGCATTTTTGCGCAAACACCGGGGCACCTATGGGTATCATTTTATCGGGGCTTCGCTGTTCGTGATGCTGGCCCATGCGATCCTGTCCTGGGCCCCGGTATTTTTTATTCGCAAGTACGACTGGATGCCGGGAGAGGTCGGACTCATCTACGGAAGCACGTTGCTGATTTTCGGTACTTCCGGCGTGGTCGGAGCGGGATGGATCGCGGACGCATTGCGCCGGCGTGGTTATACGGACGCTAACCTGAGAGTTATCGTGATTGGGGCTCTCTGCTGCACTCCGTTCGGCGCTGCCGCCTTCCTGGTCGACAATATCTGGCTCGCAGTGGCGCTGATGGCGCCGTTTACCTTTCTCTGGGCCCTGCCGCATGGTATTTCTCCTGCCGCGATACAACTGGTCACACCTAACCAGATGCGGGCCCAGGTCACGGCGCTGTATTTTTTGACTGTCAACCTCATAGGACTTGGTATAGGTCCGACCTTCGTCGCCCTGCTGACCGACTATGTATACGAAGATCCGGCCCTGGTCGGCCATTCCCTGGCAACCGTGGTTGCAATATCGGCGCCGCTGTCGGCGCTCATCCTGTATCCAGGACTGAAATATTACCGGGCCAGCCTGGTGCAGGCAGAGCAGGGCTGGCAGAAGTTGTGAAATAACAACACTGTCGATTATTGACAATTTTACGCGTAATCAATATCCTGTAACAGGCGCAATGCTCACTTACCGAGGGGGGGAGGATGATGATGAATTACTTGATTGGCCGGTTTTCCGTTTATTTTCAGTCTATTACAATACTTATTTCATGTATTGCCTTATTTTCTGCACCTGTTTCCGCCCAGATTGAAGAAATCATCGTCACGGCGCAGAAACGCGAACAGAACGTCCAGGACGTATCTATTTCCATAACGGCATTTACCGGTGATACGTTACAGGACCTCGGTGTTGCTCAACCCCGGGACCTGGCGCAATTCACGCCCGGGTTAACGGTTAACGCCAGTTCCTCCTACGAGGGCGATTCGGTGTTCACCATTCGCGGGGTGGGGATGAATGACGTCACCAGCAAGCAGAACCCGGCGGTCATGATCTACCTGGATGAAATCGCCCTGCCGTCGCACGTAATGCTGGGCTTTCAGATGTTCGATGTGGATCGGGTTGAGGTACTGAAGGGACCGCAAGGTACCCTGTATGGCCGCAATACCACGGGCGGCGCGATAAAGGTCGTGCCGCGCAAACCCACCAAGGAATTCGACCTGCAGGCGCGCTTCGATTACGCGGAATATGACCGGACGGAGTTGGAACTAGGTGTCGGCGGTCCTTTGGGCGATACCTTGTCGGCGCGGGTTGCCGCAAACATCAACGTATCGCAGCACGGCTGGCAGACCCTGGAGACAATACCGGAAGTGCCGTTCGGTCCAGGAGTGGACCCCGATAACGGGGAGATTGACAGGAAGGCCTATCGCGGATCGATACTGTGGGAACCCACTGAGCAATTTGACATCCTCATCAGCGGCGACTATTCAGAGGATAAATCCGAGGTAATGGCATTCAAACATGCGGGTAATTTGTTTGCGGATGGTTCACCAGGCTTTTGTTCCTATGCAACCGAAGGCATACGCAATGAGGTGGAATGCGCCTCGTTCGCGCAGATACGCGACCGCACGGGTGGTACGCCTTTAACGCCTGAAAGAGAGATAATCCAGGACCGCAACCCGGATATACGCACGGTACTGGGCGAATTCTCCACCGGCAACCAGGTAGATGCCGAATCCTGGGGAATTTCAGCGACTGTCAACATTGATTTCGACCGGTTTACCGCCACCTCCATCACCGGTTACCGGGAATTTGACCGGTACCAGCCCCTGGACCAGGGCGGTTCGCCTGCGTATATACATGAAATCAGGAACTGGGAAGATATTACCAGTTTTACCCAGGAAATACGCTTTGCCTCCGATGACAGCTGGGGGCCGATAGACTGGATCGTCGGCGGGTTCTACAGTAAAGATGATAATGACTTCTTCTCGGATACCGATTTTCGCGACCATGCCTCATTCTCCGGTTTTTTTGAAAGCGGATCAGACCAGGAGACGGAAGGCATCTCCGCATTTGCCCAGGTTGACTGGCGTATGCATGAAATGTTCAAACTGTCGCTGGGGATTCGCTATACCGATGAAGATCGCGAGTTTTCCTTCAGCGGCAAGATTACCGGCAGTGGCCCGGTACCGCTTCCTTTGTTCACGCATCCGAAGCTGAATACCGAGGAGGTCGGCGGCAGGGTGGCGCTGGAATTTACGCCGACCGACAACCTGCTGTTATACGCCAGTTTCAACCGCGGCTTCAAGAGCGGCGGGTTCCCGGCTTCGATTGCCTTCAGCCGCAACCAGTTGCTGCCGTTTAAGTCCGAGGAATTACTGGCGTACGAAGCCGGCTTCAAGTCCACGCTGCTTGACGGCAACGTACGGTTTAACGCCGCGGGCTATTACTACGACTGGAATGACATGCAGGCGCGCGCGGCGCTCGACAGGATCGACCCCGTTTCGGGACAGAATGTCAGGGTGATTACGTTGGGCACTGCAGGTGACGTTGAAATCTACGGCGCCGAGGCGGAGTTCACCTGGCAGCTTACTCCTGAATTGCTGGTCTATACCGGCGTTAGCCTGATGGATGCGGAAATTCAAAACGGGGATTATGAGGACCAGACCCCTGCCCATGCGCCTGATTTCACGATAAACGGCCTGGCCAGCTACACGGCGTCACAGGGAATAGGCGGGTTCCGGCCTTTTGCCCAGTTCGATTACAGCTATACGGATTCAAACCAGTTTATCCTGCCGAATCACCCCGGCGCGGTGCAGAATTCCTATACGCTGCTGAATGCCCGAATAGGTCTCAGGTCCGATGACGGGCACTGGGAACTGGCGGGCTGGGGCCGTAACCTGTCGGACAAGGAGTACTTCAGTGAGATTTTCGGGCCTGCTTCAGGCTTTCTGCCGGGCCGTCTTCACTACGGTCCACCGCGGATATTCGGGGTAAGCATCAGCTACAGTCATTAAGCAACATAGTAGTCGCGCATCCTGTTCAGACGGGGTGCGCGGCTCCTGCTCCATTCCTGCTTGCGCAGGCACGACGAGGAGACACAATCAAATGGTCACCATGAGAAACATTTTTTCAGCCATCACATGCATTCTATTGTTTAGCGCACCAGGTATCAGTGCGGCAGAAACCACCACTTTCACTACTACGGATGATACCCGGAAGGTGCCGGTCCCACCCCATGATTACTCTGCAGACCCGTTGCTCGTATTACAGGGGGGGACCCTGATTAACGGCACCGGTACGGCTCCCATAACCGACGCATTGGTGGCGCTGCGCGGTGATCGGATATTTTATGCCGGAAATGCGGCCGGGGCCGAGGTTTCGACGGAAGAGGGGCAGGTTATCGACACGTCAGGTTTATATATCGTGCCGGGATTGATTGACCTGCATGTTCACTTCACCCAGCAACGCGGCATGGATTTTACCCGCTATCGCAACTCGGATGCGGCCTCGGCCATTCGCGGGGTCCTGCTGCTGGGCCAACTGGCTGACGCCGGAGTTACCACGGTCCGTGACGTGGGCACCTCCAATGACGTTGCATTACGGATCAAGGAGGCCGTCGAAAGGCGCATGGTCGACGGGCCGCGCGTGTTATGGAGCGGTAATCTCATTGCTGCGAGAGGCGGGCATGCGGATGAGATTTCGTCAACAGCTACAGGCAAGCCGAAAAGCACGGCGACTTCCAGCCGGGTGCGTGTCGCGACCGGGCCCTGGGACTGGAGGTTGGCGGTACGGGAACAGATTCGCAAGCAGGCGGACTGGATCAAGCTTACCTCGCCCTATACCCGGGAGGAGGTCAATGCCGCAGTGGACGAAGCTCACATGCAGGGTATTCCTGTTACTGTTGACTCATTCGGCAAATATACCGAGTGGGCGTCCGAAGCAGGTGTCGACTCGATCGAGCATCCTCTGGGGATGGACGAGCATATTATCGCAGTCATGGCCCGCAACAAGACGGACTTTGTGCCGACACTAACCGCATTCTATAACGTGGAGAAAACGGGCTATCCCTCGGCGGGAATACCCTCCGGTGGTTTTTTCTACACTTTCGCTCGCCGTTTTCCCGTCGTTCATGCACAACATCTTGAGATGGTCGGACTCGCGCACAAGGCTGGAATCCGTATCGGTGTAGGTTCGGATATCCCGTTCGAAAACGACGTGCGCTATCCCCAGGATTATTATGTAGAGCTTGGCTTGTTGAAAGACGCAGGTCTCACGGATGCGGACGTGTTTGCCTCAGCGACCCGTGTCGGCGCAGAAATATTGAAAATGGAGGACAAACTCGGCACCCTGGAGCCAGGAAAGCTGGCGGACATCCTTGTAGTCGGCAGTAACCCCCTTGAGGACATACAAAACCTCCAGGATGTAAAACTGGTCGTTGCGGACGGCAGGGTGATACGCGATTTCATCCAGTGAATCGCATCATCAGGTTTACCGAGCTCCGGTCCGGACTATCGGCGAGGTGTGTTCTACTCGACGATAAAGCTCCACATTCAGCCGAATTTTTATGGCGACTGGCGCAGACCCGGCCCACGCACGACGCCATCCATGCCATGTGGACAGGACCGGAACTCTCCTGTCCGCTACCCGCTGCAGTATTGCCTGAGGAACTCGCGCAGACTGATATGCCATTGGAGAATGCCAGCTCATTTCCCCAGGCCGGGGAAATTGTCCTTGCCTATGCCAGGTCGGGCAGCATAAAAGGAATCCCGCCCGGGGCGTTCTTTGACCTGGGCATTTTCTACGGAGATGGAGGTCGCCTGTTTTTCCCGTTCGGCTGGATGATGGCCAATATCTGTGGCGAGATTGTTCCAGAGGACCTTGCTGATGCGCAAAGCTGTATCGGTCAGATCCGGAATAGTGGTGCCTGTAAGTTGTCCATAGAACCGCTGGACTGATCAGGACCCACCATGAGCGCGGGTGAGGTAGAAGAAAATACGCTTTGGAACAAAGTTACGCTGTCTGTGTCAGGCTTTACCTCTTTGACGGGTATCCATGAAACTGAAATTGCAGTCGTAGGCGGCGGGGTTGCCGGACTCTCGCTTGCGTACCATTTAACCGAAGCAGGCATGGCGCCTGTGGTATTGGAGGCGCTAACCCCTGGTGGTGATGCTGCCGGGAAAAGCGCCGGTCTCGTAGTGTCTCTTTCAGTCCGCCACAGCCCGTATGAATTACTGGAACAATACGGTGAAGAAAAAGGTCGATGCCTTGTGGACATGATAGGAGAGTCCGGGGAATACGTGTTTTCCCTGGTGCGTAAACTGGGTCTCGATTGCGCACCCCAGCAAACGGGATTCCTGGGCCCGGCGAGAACCGTTCGGGAGGTTGAACGGGTCAACAAGGTAGCTTCAGAGTGGCGTTCGTTTGGGTACGGGATTCAAACCGTTGATAAGAACACAATCTGCCGCCTGACAGGACTGGATACCTACCAGGGGGCGCTGCTGGACCCGGCCGGCGGCGCAATCAACCCGCTTGCTTATGTGCGGGAACTGGCGCGGGCGGCGACAGGGCAGGGCGCTCGGTTATTCATTAACAGCCCGGTGTTTGAAGTACATAAGACCGGCACAGGATGGCGCCTCGAGTCAGATAAATTCCGGGTTAATGCAAGAACAGTCGTGCTTTGTGCAGGTGGAGGCAATCGAAAACTGTCTGCCGGCCTCGCCAACACGGTCCTGCCGTTCAGGGTTTTTCAGATGGCAACGGAACCTCTGGATAGTGAAGTAAGGGAAGTAATCCTGCCTGAAAACCACTCAATGACAGATGTCAGTCCGAATATTTATTCGATGCGTTACGACAGGGATGGACGGCTGATTACGGCCTGTCCTGCATTTATGTTAAATAATGCCAAAAGCCGGATTGTCCATTTTGTCGAAGAACGGCTAAAACACTTCTCTCCGCTGCTGGCTTCGGCCCGTATCCGCTACCTGTGGATGGGGACGACGTGGATAAGCCGTTCCATATTGCCCAGGTTTACGGAATTGTCGGAAGGATTGTTTGCCATGCAGGCCTGTAACGGCAGGGGCCTGGCGATTAACACGGTTCTCGGGCGCGAAGCCGCCGGATTTATTAAACAGGGACACACCGGAAAACTGAATTTATTGATTGAGAGACCGGATGCAATTCGCCATTACCGTTTGATGTCACACTTACCCGCTATACTTATCAATGCTGCCAGGCTTCGCTCCCGGGTAATGCATAGAATCACGGGTCTTCACTGTTACAACTGAGTACATGCATTTCCATCGACAAATGGAACAGTAACTTATCAATTCCGGAGAACACCATGAAACACATACACGCAGATTTCCTGCCAATTTTAGTTGCCTTCGCTGTTCTTTGCAGCGGCTGTGCCGAACAAAATCGGGCGGCAGACCTGATTATTCACAATGGGAAAATTGTCACGGTCGACAAGGATTTCTCCATCGCTGAAGCCGCTGCAGTCAAGGATGGGAAGTTCATGCAGGTGGGAACAGAAGATTCGGTCCTTGAGAGCGCGGGCCCGGGTACGATGATGGTTGACCTTGGAGGCCAGACGGTCCTTCCCGGGTTCAACGATACCCACAGCCACATGACGACAATGGGGATCAACCTGCCGACGATGATAGACCTGACCGAAGTAACTTCGATCGACGATATAAAACAGGCGGTTGCCGAACGTGTCGCGGTCACGGAAAAAGGTGAATGGAT
>MKWU01005925.1_pt1 | contig 12831 bp, 9 predicted proteins | sample 809101 | NCBI WGS metagenome assembly MKWU01 (sample SAMN05860141, study PRJNA318959) | sponge metagenome | host: Aplysina aerophoba | place: Slovenia: Piran, Adriatic Sea, Gulf of Piran | collected 2013-05-07 | reverse complement strand
GGCGGTGCGGACGGGCGCAACTATGGCTACTCCTCTCATAACGACACTCCTTAATCCGCCCGATGCGGACGCTCGATGTAACAGCAAAATTGTGGCGGTATGATACTCGCTGCCCGTCCCGGTGTAAAACCAGCACCGCGTGTCAAACGTCGTCCATAAGGACACCTTTCGCCGACGCGTTCATGCTGCTCTTGTCCTGCAATGGGACGCGACACCCCTATGCTACAATCGAACTCGGCGACACGCCGCCGTGGGGGCTTAGCTCAGTGGGAGAGCACCTGCTTTGCAAGCAGGGGGTCAGGGGTTCGAATCCCCTAGCCTCCACCATATAACGAGTTGTTCGCGCCTTTGGCATGACCAGCAATTCTAAAGCTTAGTATCGCCCAGGTATTGTCGAAATAACCGGGTCCACCTCAGCTTCAACGCAGGCGGCACACGGAGACACTAATGGGTGTCAAGCGCCGCTCTTTATATCGAAGAACTGAGGGGCTTGAATTCTTCGGCATTGCGACAACCCAAGAAACAAGACGGTTGTCTAGATCAGACTTCGCGGAGGATTGTTCAGAGCAATGAAGGATGCTTATCACTGTGAAGAGTCGTCCGGCGAGCAGGAAAAACCTATGACAGAAGGATATGAGGCCAGTACCCCTACGAATTCGGATGTCAAGCCAACAGCTCTCGGGTTACTGATGGAAGCCAAGGGGGGCGCTGGGAAACTGGTGCGGGCATACGCCGCGAAGGACGACGAAGAAGATGATTGGTTAGAGTCGTGGTTCTTGAATAGGACGCAGCTTCATTGCGCTTCCCATATCCCTGAAGATGAACGCGTTGTCCCGATCGAGTTGGAAGCCACTCATGCCCCAAAGTTGGACCAGCGACCAAGGCTGCGTCTTGTCTCAATCAGGCCGCACTATTTTAGGGGATACAAGGCTCTGCCTGGATCCATTGATGTCACAGGCAGCCTAATAGTCATCGAAGGGAAGAACAGTAGTGGCAAGACCAGTCTTGCCGAGGCCCTCGAATTCCTCTTCCAAGGTTCCCTGTCGCGTCGAGAGGAGCATGGTGAAGGCAACCCCGAAGAGCTAGAGAACTGTATTGAGAATCAACTTCGGCCGAGCGATGAAAGCACCTTCGTAGAGGCAGATTTTGTCAGGGACTGGGGAACGCCACACGAAAAGCCGATAGTGTTGAGACGGATCCTAACCAAAGATTACGGCACCACCAGTACCTCCTCTTGTGAGTCCCAACTTCATTTGGATGGCTCACCGTTGTCGAAAGAAGATGAATCAGCTGTCCTGGATGAATTGTTTTCCTTCGTACCACCACTGCTAATGCAGCACACGCTCCGGTCTTTTGTACAAAGCCCACCTTCACTTAGGAGGCAATACTTCGAGCGTATTCTTGCCCTGGACGAGCTAACCGATCTTATTGGCAGAGCGGTGATTGGTAGTGCGAAATTGCCAGGATTCAAGAGTCCCCAAGGAAGCTATGGGTTGTTGCAGTGGGACACTCTGATTGGCCAGGTAAAGAACGCGGATGCTAAAACAATTGCGCAGAAGGTTAAATCACTATCACAGAGCAATCAACCTAAAGCCCTTTCAGATGCTCTAATGCGTGTCGCGGTCCTAGAATTCTCATCCCCAGACTCAGACCTAACGGAGGTGGAGACTTGGGTGGAGCAGCAGCAAAATGTAGCTCGACAGAAGTCATTCCCACCTCTGGCACAATTGCGTCCGAAGCAGCAGCCCAACCACGAGTTGTCGACTATGTTGGCGGGATCTCAAGATCGGATAGCGACTATCGAAGCAAAATGGCAAGGCTTCGAGTCTGCGAGGGCGTTAACTCACGCTGTGCAGGAAAATGCTCTTGTAATTGCGGACGCTTTAGAAAGCATGATCCAAGCAGGCCTCATTGATCGGGAGAAAGCTGTCCAATTGTGTCCCTTATGTGGTCACGAAAGCCCAACCACATTTACTCAGAACCGTCTACTGGAGATTGATCAATGGAAGCCGCTTGCGGACGCTCAGAAACAGGCCCGTGCTAGCTTCGACTATGAGATCGGGGCACTGAAGCGTGATCTACAAACCCTGATACAAGAAGCCAGTGACACACTACCTGACCTCCCAAACCTAGACGAACACTTGAAAGAGGTATCTTCCGAACTTTCGAATGCAGCCTCGGCTTTGGTAAGCGTTCGATCTCGCATCGAAACCGAGGTGCGCAAACACTTGGATAAGGCTCAACTCCTGGTCAAAGCAGATGTGGGTCAAATTGACACCACGGCAGAGGTCAAAACCCATGTATCAGAGCGCATAGCGTGCATAGAAAATTTGAAGGTTCTCCCCGACTACGCTGAAGAATACCGCCAAGCGCTTAGATCGCTTGAGACCATCGTAGGGCAAACAGCTTCAACTGACGAAGAATATCGGAACCGACAATCCTGGCTTTCCTGTGCCAAGTCCCAGGCAGACGTTATAAATGACTTTAAGTGGGAGAAGGCAAAGTCAGCAGCTCAAAAAGACCTAGCGGCTATCAGGAATGAACTAATGAAGTTCCGCGGAAAATACCTTGAGGGTCGGAGGGCGTCATTTAGTCAGGGAATGCAGGACGTATGGACATGCCTGCGTGAAGATTCGTACTCCGTGTTCAGCAATCTTCAAATCCCGGAGCCAAAGGGGAAGGGCTTTCCGGTTGTCCTCGAAGTTAAAGCTACACTTAACGATGGGGTCGAAACCAAAGAAATTGATGCGCTCAAGGTGTTTAGCGAGTCCCAAGTCAACGCGCTTGGAGTTGCGGCATTTGTAACCCGCTCGAGACTGCTAGGCCACGATTTGTTGATTTTTGATGATCCCGTCCAATCGATGGATGAGGACCATTTCAAGACATTCGCTAGAGATGTCTTGCCTCCGATCCTCGATGAAGGGCGTCAAGTTATTCTTTTGACTCACAATGAAACCTTCGCCAGAGACCTAAGCTACTGGCATCATGAACGCCCTGATTACGTCACACTCACGGCACGAATGTCACAAAAGGACGGCTGCGTAGTCGATGAGGGCAATCGACGGTTCAGTGAACGCCTCCGAAACGCTGAGAGGTTAGCCAAGGAAGGAGAACTTAAGGAGTCCTGGATACGTGTGCGGATCGCTATTGAACGTCTTTACATTATATCCAAGGTCAAGTACGGCCCAACTAACTTTGCTCCCGATTCGTGGAAAGACCAAGCGGCTGAGTATATGTGGGGCGATGGTGGAGTAGGGTCCATTATCGGCAACATAGATCCAGATGCTGGCAAACGCCTGAAGGAAATCTTGACGATGACAGCTGCTGGCGGCCACGACAAAGGGGAACCCGGATTTACGGACTTAATGGGGGCGACCAGGTTCTTGAGAGAGCTAGGGTCAAAAATGAAGGTCTCTGATTAATCGGGGGCATCGTTCTGTAGGTCGTTAGTGGAGATGGGATGAATCCAAATGTGGGCAATGCACGAATGTGCAGTCGAGCTTGGCTCACAAAACAGGATTGGACCTGGCGCGTGCCTTCTTTGGCATGGCTTCGACAACCCTAGAATAGAACCTCCCACCGAAAAGTTCTCAATACGGTATACTTCGACCCACCACGTCATTCTCAGAACCAAATCCCACGCCCTTTTGTGCGTGCGAGAAGATCCGATTTCTCCTGAGATGCACGCCGAATGTGAGCTATGCGGCGCTCCGCTTCCCACCAAGCAGAGGCGTTCATCTGCTCGTACGAGTGCACGTTCTTTCCCGCAGGCGCGGTCGCGTCTGACAACCGCAATGCGGTGGCCTCAGACTTGGGGCCGAGGACAGTTACTGCGCCGCCCACACAGCATATCTTGCTCGTGAAAAACGATTGCTCCTCCCCAATGGGACATTGTCCCGCCGCGCCTGACACCATGGCGATCTCGTTACGTTTATCGTGACGCATCCTCCCTATATGAATGATAAATGTAGCAATGCCGACTCAGGTGGGTTTGAAACCGGCGGATTTTTCCTATACATTGGCACGCGTCAGCCAAACGGCAGCACCGGACAACGGCAGCAAGGATAAGCGCAATGAGCACCGAACGAAGAAGAGGAACCGTCACCATGCGCCAGGTCAGCGGCTCGGCCCGCTCCCGGAAGGTGCGTGTGGAACTCGGAGATGAGGCATCCTTTACCGAACTCCCGGCTCCGGTAAAAGTCGGCGACGCTTCTTACTTCCTGGTCCGTGGCCGCGACGGCTACAAGCTGCTGTCAACGATGTGTCCCCACCAGGGCGGTGAGATCGAGGATGAAGGTGATGAGGTATTCGTGTGCGACGGCCACGGCTGGCAGTACGAGAAGGGCGACGGCCGGTGCGTCAACAACCCCGATTTTCGCATGAAGGCTTTCCTGGTCACCGTGCAGAACGACCGCCTGGTAGCATTGGTGCCCGACGAGTAGCCAACGGGAATACTCGCCGACCCTTAACGGAAATCGGCCCCGGAACCCAGGGTTCCGGGGCCTCCCGTTTACGGAACAACTTTCGCGTCCGACTATCCCACCATGTCGTAGCTGCGGAGCAACTTGCCGGGCAGTTCGCCGGTACATTCGTTTTCCACGAACGTCACGGTGCCGTTGACGAGGATGTAGCGGATTCCGGTTGGCTTTTGCACCAACCGCTTCTCTCCGCCGGGGAAGTCGGTCTCGAACTGGGGCTTGTCGTACAGCAGCCCGAGCTCTTCCATGTTGTAAATCATGACATCGGCATAGTCGCCCACGCGCAAAGTGCCGCGTCCCTTCATATCAGAGAACCAGGCGGGAAGTGCGCTCATCTTCTGATGGGCCTGCTCCAACGTCATCAATTCGTTATCGCGGATCCAGTGTCCCAGGAAGTAAACGGGCCACACGCTGTTGACCAGGAAGCGCGTGTGCGCGCCGCCATCGGACACCGAGATATGCACGTAGGGATTGACCAGCCGCTCGGCGCGAGCGTCGTCGCCCTGTCCACCCGCGGGGTGCGCGAATTCCGTTTCCAGGTCCTCGTCCAGCGCGATGTCGAGGAAAGCGTCCAGTGGGTGTTTGCCCTCAGCCTCAGCGATGTCGGCGATGGACAACCCTTCGTACTGCAGGTTCCGCTCCAGGGCTACCTCCACAACCTGGACTTGCGCCCAGTCGGTGCGGGCGTGAGGACGTTCAAGAACGTCGCGCTTCATGCCGTCGCGGATGCCGTCCTCGGATAGTTTGGCGATCCGTTCCTCCTTGGTGCCCACGAGCGGCTGTACCCAGTTGGGCATGTAGTCGAACAGGTTGTACTCCGAGAGTTTGAACTCAGCGATGGTCGGCACCGAACCCTGTTGAGCCAGCACGGGCAGGCCCTCCTGCCGGACTTCCTCCAGCCAGTCATAGCCCTCGTCGTCGCCCAACACCACGTGCAGCGGTCGACCGCTCATGCGGACCATTTCCGCCAGCATATCGCGCTGCGCCGGCCGGTCATCGGAAATGCCGATGGTCCAACCCAGGTGTCCCACGCCGAACTGCCGCAGGACCTGCGACAGGGCGTAAAACTCCTCTGGCGACGCCACGTGGCTGGGCAGCCAGCTGCCGTCCTCCGGCCTGTCTTCCAGGTTCTTGTCGGCGGACAATCCGAAGGCCCCAGCCGTCATGGAGTCGTATAAAATTTGCTTCATCTGGTTCAACTCGGCCTCGGTGACCGACGTACGCTCCCGGGCCGGTATCATTCCCAGCACATAACCGCGCAGCGGAGAGAAAGGCACCAACGCGCCAACGTTGACCCCCAGTCCCTGGCGATCCAGGCTATCCATGTATTCGGGGAAGGTTTCCCAGTCCCAGCGCATGCCAAGCCGCATGGACTCCAGGGGTATCGCCTCGATGCGATTCATCATGCGCATGTTCAGGTCCCGGTCCTCGGGTCGAGTCGGGGCGAACCCGAATCCGCATTGTCCGACGGTAAGCGACGTCACGCCGAACCATCCCGACAGGGATGCGTAGGGGTCCCAGTTGAGTTGCGCATCATAGTGGGTATGCAGGTCCACCGCCCCCGGCGCCACGATGCATCCACTCGCGTCCAACTCCCTGGCGCCACCCGAGTTGATGCGCCCACTGATCATGGCGACCCGCCCATCCTTGATGCCGACGTCGGCCCGGATGCGGGGAAGGCCGGTGCCGTCGACTACGGTTCCACCGCGAATTACCAAATCAAACTCTGGCATACAGTCACCTCCAACGGCGATGTGCTACAAAGAAAATCAAGCTTCCCGGCGAGTTTATCAACTCACATGGCATGAGTGTATTGGTACCGCATCCAAACGTCAATTTGTTTACGGATTTCATAATCACACGGTAACGTCGGTTCAAGTTTCCGTGCTGTTGGATAAACCAGCGCGGTCGTCCTCAATCGAGGTGTGGCCGAGCGGCCAGAAGGCCTTGCTGGATGTTAAAATGCGTGAGCTGCCGCTACGTCTATTGGCGTAGCCGGGCCCGGCAGTTTCGCCGCCCAACTACTGGCGAAGGCTCCAAACCGTACAAGTATCGGCACACGAAATGGTGTTAACGACCAGCAGATAGACCCGAATCACCGCGGATTTGAGCACAAATCTCTTCGAGTTCGAAATCCCCAGCCGCCACCTTCAGCCGCCATTTCTTCTTCTACATCGCCACCCAATGCCCGTTTCCCCGTTCATCCGCGACCTGCCCAAGGCGGAGTTGCACCTCCATATCGAAGGCACATTTGAGCCGGAGTTGATGCTGGAAATCACTCAGCGAAACGGCGTCTCATTGCCGTTCACCACCGTGGACGAAGCGCGCGCCGCCTACCGGTTCTCCAACCTGCAGGATTTCCTTGACATCTACTACCGGGGCGTCGGCGCGCTAATCACCGAGCAGGACTTCTGCGAACTCACCTGCGCCTATTTCGACCGCGTCGCCCGCCAGGGCGTCCGACACGCTGAGATATTCTTCGACCCCCAGGCTCACACTGCCCGCGGCGTCCCTTTCTCCACAGTCTGCCGGGGCATCGAATCAGGGCTTCAGTACGCCCTGCAAAGGTACGGCATCTCGTCCCGCCTGATTATGTGTTTCCTGCGGCACCTTGACGAATCCGAAGCTCTCGTGACGCTGGAAGCAGCGCTGCCATTCCGCAATGTGATCCACGGGGTCGGCCTTGATTCAAGCGAGATGGGCAACCCCCCGGCGAAGTTCGCCCGCGTTTTCGCCGCCGCCCGCGACGCGGGACTCGCCTGCGTAGCCCACGCGGGAGAGGAGGGTACTGCAGAATACGTCCGCGATGCGGTGGACGTCCTGAAAGTGCAGCGCATCGACCACGGCAACCGGGCGTTGGAGGATCCCTCACTAACCGCCGAACTGGCCGAGCGGCGCATCCCACTTACCGTCTGCCCACTGTCCAATCTCAGATTGGGAGTCGTGGACTCGCTCGACCGGCACCCGCTGCGCGAAATGCTGGACGCCGGGTTGATGGTTACGCTGAACTCCGACGACCCGGCGTATTTCGGCGGATATATTAACGAAAACTACGAGGCCATGCAGGAACACCTGGGGGTTGACGATGCCACGCTGGCTCGAATCGCACGCAACTCCTTCCACGCCGCATTTCTGCAACCCGGGCGGCGCACCGAACTTCTGGCCGAACTCGATGCTTATCTGCTTGAACATGACATGCATTTGTCAGTAAGATAGGCTGGTGTTGCTCATCGTCCGCACCCAGGGAACCCCACCGAGGGAGCCAAATCCTCCGCGCCGGCGGGCCGATGATTGAACTGGTCCTCCTCGTCATCCACATCTCGGCCGGCTCGGTGGCCCTGCTCACGGCATTCGTCGCGCTGGTCACCGCCAAGGGCGGCGTAATTCACGTGCGGGCCGGGCGGGTTTACGCCATTGGCATGACGCTGATATTCGTCACCGCCATCCCATTGGCGATCCTGGGAGCATCCATTTTCCTGCTGCTGATCGCGGTGTTCAGCTTCTACCTCGTCTTCGCCGGCTGGCGATTCGCCCGCAACCGCAGCCGTCGACCTCAGGCCGTGGACTGGATCGCCGCCGCCATCATGGGCCTGACCGGCCTGGGCATGTGGGGTTACGCCGCCGTGCTGGCGCTGTCAGGCACAGAGAATTGGGTGACGTTGGCGGCGTTCGGATTCATCGCCGTCGCTTTAAGTGTGGCCGACGGGTTGTTCTTCTACCAGGGCCTTGCCGGCAAGCGGCGTCCTGCCCCTCATCTGCGCATCCAGCGCCACCTGACCAACATGATGGCCGGCACGATCTCCACGATAACCGCCGTGATGGTGGTCAACGTGAGCATGAACCCCGCGTGGGTGCCGTGGCTGCTGCCCACCATCGTTATCACCCCGCTGATCATCTGGTGGAACGTGCGCACCGCCCTTCAGGCTCGACGCCGGACCGCGCCAGCGGACACCGGGTGAATCGACACCAATGCTGAGATAAGCGTCAGCAGGAACGTGACCGATTTCGCCAGAGTCACATGGATCGGCTTCCCAATCGGCCTATCAGCCGCGCCGGGTTTATGGCGAAGATAGCCCGCGGCGTTATTGGTCCGCCGCGGGCGAGTTCGGCGGTTATGTTCGGCAGCAATAGCAGCAGTTATCGTGGCGGTTATCGCGCTGCCGGGAGCGGCTGAGTATCGTTATGATTCTCCGGTACCGTGTGGCCTGTACCTGACTCTTCGGACGGCCCCATCGAAATCACACTGGGTATCCTATCCGCCAATAGTGAAATTGGCGTGAATAATTGGCCGATTTTTGTGGAATTTTCGTGAACATCTGGCTGGCAACAGCAGAAAACCGACCGCGCCGCTCGCACCACGTCACTGTTGGACGAAACGCCGGTACACCTCTTCCTCCGACAGCGCCTCCTGGTGGAACCAACTATCGTCGATGATCTTATAGACGTTTTCCATCCGCTCCAGGATTTCGTTGGTCAGCAACAGGGCGTCCAGCGGCGACGACGGCATCGCCCCATCCCGTTCCAGCGTCATCACCGTTTCCGATATCGCGCGGATCAACTCGATGGTGCCAACGTGGGTGGCGTTGCTGCGAGCGGTGTGCAGGCTGTGGTAGATCGACGACGCTCCGTGGTTCTTCAACAGCATCGCCAGCGATTGCTGCTCGTCGTCGATCTGGATCCCCCGGATGGCTGCCGCGTTCACCAGCGACTGTTGCAGGGTCAGCATGTCGGTGCCGTTCTCCACCGCCATCCGCGCGAAGGTGTTGACCACCCGTGCGATGTTGTCCGCCCGCTCCAGCCAGCGTCCCAACCAGATCAGGTTGTACACCCTTGAGTCGGTCAGCCACCGGTCCGGGCTCACGGATATTGACCTCGGTTCCACCATAATTCAACCGTACTCCTTGCTTATGTCAGTCCCAGCTTATGTCAGTCCCAGCTTATGTCAGTCCACCATTGGCGCGAACCATGCCCCGCCAATTACTCCGAGTCAGGAACCGTCCAGCAACGCCAGCGCGTCGTCCACGGATACCGTCTGCCGGTCGAAGAAAACCGCAGCGGTGGTGAAATTCAACCAGCCCTCGCCCTTGGACACGAACGAACCGGTAACCGGCGGCACCTCGGAGTAGTCCCGCCCCACCGCGAACTTGAGGTAATCGGTGCCGTTCAACTCGGTCAGGCCTCGCGTGGGATCCGCCGGCAGCCACCCCTGCGTGGGATGGAGAAACTCCAACCACGCGTGCGTCTCGCCTGGCTGGTGGGTGAGCAGGCCGCTGACGTAGCGCGCCGGGATTCCCTGCGCCCGCAGCATCCCCATTCCCAAGTGCGTCATATCCTGGCAAACACCGGTCATGGACGACAGCACGTCCGCCGCCGTGGTGTTCACCGAGGTGTTGCCCCGCTCGTACCGGATGTTCTCGTGCACCCACCCCACCACCGAGCCCACCGTTTCGAGGAGAGTCGTCGCGTTGCCGGCCGCCTCCTGGGCGATGATACGAACGCTCTCGGGATCCACCAGGTGCGACGCCGTCAGGAATTCCTGCGCTTCCAGGCCGTAGTTCAGGGTCGGCAGTGGCGCGTCGTCAACCGCCGGCCCGCGCTCGTTGAGGAGCACCAGCCCCGTCGCCACGATGATCAGTTCCTGGTGAGGGAACGTCACCCGTACCCGGTTGACCACGTTCCCCAGGCGATCGGGGTAGGTTATCCTGCGCCCCGCCGGAAAAGTTGCGACATCGCAACAACCGTCGGCGGGAGTCTGGTACCGGTCATCGAAGGGCGACAGGCGCAAGAAATTGTCGTTCTGCACCACGATATCCGAGTACGCGTATCGGGCCACGTAGGCGTAATGCACGGGAACCAACTCCCGCGTTAACGGACCACCCAGCTCGGTTTGCATGACCCTCCTGATGAGTTGTTGGTCACCCGGCTGTTCGCCTCGGACACGCGGGTCAGCCCGCCCGGGAAGACGGTGACTTCGCCGTTCCCGTTCTGCACCGCGAACACGCGCAGGTCTATGTAGCGCTCCTCAAACTCGCCATTCAACTCATCAAAAACAAGATGCCGGGAGAAGTCCAGCGTCTCCTGGGCGATGAACACCTGGGGCTGTTCGATCAACTGCTGCGCCAGGCGGCTGCGGTAGCCTTTGTCCAGGTCGGGCAGGATGAACACTCCCAGTCCACCATAGCCCTGCCGCGTCTTCAGCACCAGGCTGTCCAGGTTCTGCAGTACGTACTCCCGGTTGGCCGGTAAACGCAGATCGTAGCTCACCGCCTGCTCGAGTATGGCATTCTCCCCCAGGTAGCGCTCGATCATGTCCGGCACCCACAGGAACACCAGCTTGTCGTCACACGCGCCGGTGCCCATGGCGTTGACCAGCACAACTTTATGGTCCAGATATGCTTCCGTCAATCCCGGCACGAAAAGCTCCAGGTCCTCCACCCGGCGGTACACCAGGTCAACCTCGAAGTCCCCGTCCATTGCCCGGCCCCATACCCGTCCGTTGTCCCCGACGTAAAGGTCAGAACCTTCCACCAGCGGGATGCCCAGCAGTTCGGAAAGGTAGCGGTGCTCGAAGAACGCCGACCCGTACTTGCTGTCGGTGAGCAGGACGCAAACGGGATCCGGCGTGTCGCACAGCGATGCAAACATCTCGTGGTACGCCGCCCTGATATCGTAGGGAACAATGTCGTAACCCGCCGTCATCTCGGGTAGCACGTCCATCCCGATCTCCGTGCTTTTCATCTGGTAGCTGATGCCCGACGGTATGCGCAGGTTGTCCTCCAGGATCACGTACCGGCCCTCGCCCATGTGCACCAGGTCGATGCCGTAGACGTGCACGAACACGTCCCGCGCCGGCCGGAAATCCTGCAACTCCGGATTGTAGTACTGGCAGGAGTACATCACGTCCGGCGGCACCACCTCCTCCTGCTCACCGCAGTACAGTTCGAGCAGGAACCGGTTGATGGCTTTGAGACGTTGGGCCACACCACGCGAAATGACCTCCCAGTCCTGCTCCGGAATCAGCCTGGGCATCCAGTCCGTGGGAACGGTGCGAAACTCCCTGGGGTCCAGCATGAACGTGAAAGCGTCCAGCGCAGCCTGCTCCTTGGCGACGCTCCACCGCCGCTGCAGTTCCTCCACCCCCAGGCTCTCCACGCTGTTCATCAGGTTCCGGTATACGGGTTTCACGGAACCGTCGGCGGCGAGGCATTCGTTCAGCACGTGCATCGGAGTCGTCGTGTCAATCAACATTGGCATCCCATTCCCAGCGGAGGGGAGCGCGGGGCGCTCCCAAATTACAACGTATCCATCATGCCACAACCTTGTTGCGCGGGAATTAACGATTTGTAACTTTCGGATTTCGGCAGCAGCGCAAGAGGACGAACCGTCATGAGGGGCATGTTGCGACTGTAACAAAAGCGTAACGGGTTCGTAATCGCACGTTAACGCGCCGGCATCATAGTAGGTTGGCAATAACGCACGGAAACCGGCTGCTATTTTGGGTGACAGCAATATGACCGCGTACGCCAGACCCGCCCCGCTATCGAACGTGCCTGACCCGGCTCGGGTTCTCCTGCTCGGCCAGGAGTGGGAGAGCATGAACGGCGCGCTGGCCGCCGCCGCCGACACCGGAGCCATCATACTGATGGGACCGGCGCATGATTACGATGCCCTGTCCGCAGCAGGTATCGATGGCCCAAGCGTGCTGCTGCTGTCTCCCGATCCTGAACTGGACCCGCCACCTCGGGTTGACGATGAAACAGCGCCTCTTGTGCTGCGTTGCATCGCCGGTGATGACCTGGATGACCCCGATCTATACCAGGACTCCGACGATTTTGTGAGCGTACCCTGCGATCCCTCAGAACTGATCAAGCGGATATTGCGGTTGGCCCAACGCCACCGGGCGGCAAACGCATCGGCGGAACTGATCCGGGTGGGCAGCATCACACTGAACCCGGACACCTACCAGGTGACCGCCAATGGCAGACCTGTGGACCTCGCCTGGCTGGAGTTCCAATTGCTTCTGTTCCTCATGGAAAATGTCGGCAGGGTATTCACTCGCGACCAGTTGCTCGCCAACGTCTGGGGCGTGGAGAACATCGGCGGCACCCGCACGGTGGACGTCCACATCCGCCGCCTCCGCTACAAGCTCGAGACCGGCAACGTCACCTACTTCCGCACGGTCAAGAACGTCGGCTACGGGATGATGGAGCCGTGAACCACCGCCTGGATTCATCCGCCGACTCAGGAACAAAAAAAGTAGGGGCGAATAATTATTCGCCCCTACGCCAGTCGGATGCGGGTGCAGCCGGTGGCTACCAATTGGCGGGCAGGCTCGTCACACCGCGGATGTTCA
>MKWU01005924.1_pt1 | contig 12832 bp, 13 predicted proteins | sample 809101 | NCBI WGS metagenome assembly MKWU01 (sample SAMN05860141, study PRJNA318959) | sponge metagenome | host: Aplysina aerophoba | place: Slovenia: Piran, Adriatic Sea, Gulf of Piran | collected 2013-05-07 | reverse complement strand
GCGACTACGGCGCGGATGTGGTGAAGGTCGAGCCGCCGGGCGGCGACATCAGCCGCCAGGTCGGGCCGAGCCGCAACCGGGGCATGTCCGCGGGCATCCTTACCAAGGCGCGCAACAAGCGCAGCCTCGTGCTAGACTTAAAGCAGCCTGCCGGGCGCGACGCGCTCTACCGGTTGGCGCGGACGGCCGACGTGTTCATCCACAATATGCGCCCCAAGCCCGCTGCCCGCCTCGGCATAGACTATGCGGCCATCTCGGAGCACCGTTCGGACATCGTCTATTGCAGCGCCGTCGGCTTCGGCAAGGACGGCCCCTATGCCGACAAGCCAGCCTGTGCCGACCTCCACACCTGACTGCCCATAGGCAAACAGGCCGGGAGAATATGCTCGGCAAAATCTGGCAGTCAAGAGGTTAAAGAAAGCGGGGAGCGGACTAGGCAATCCGCCCCCCGATCTTAGCCCGAAAATCGGACTGTAGCTTCAGTCCCCACACAGCAAGTCAGGACCTTCCGAAGCATCTCCAAGTGCGGAAGCTAACCCTCCCGGTCTGCCCAGTCAAGCCGGTGAAGCGAAAAAAGTGGGGGTCGAGGCATGGACGCCGCCGAGCGTCGACAATCATGCTTGAACAACATCCGACGACCCCCTCGACGGGGGCAGGACCTTCCTGCAGTCCCAACCCGTCCGGCACACGCAAGCGGGACCGGGCCTATCTGGAAGCCCTTCGCCGAGCCAACGAATGGTGCGGCCTTCCGGAAGGCACAGATCGCTTCACGATCACCCGCTCCCTCAAGAAACACGATGTCGCGGCCAGGCTCGGCTGGTCCTCCCGCCAAGTGTCTCTGACCGAGACCCTCATAGGCGTGACCACCGCGCGCGACTGGAAGGCCAGCTCGCGTCCGATGGTCTGGCTGTCCCAGGACGCCCTGAAGCAACTCTTCCACTGCAATTCCGACTCGACCGTCCGCTACCACCTGCGGCGCCTCATGGAGCTCGGCGTCCTCGCCATGCGCGACAGCACCAACTGTCACCGCAAGGTTCTCTACGACCCCCAGACAGGCGAGCGCATCCCGTTCGGCCTCGACCTATCGCCCATTGCCACGCTGCTGCCGATCGTTCTTCAGACCGCCGAAGACGCCGAAGAGGAGCACCACAAGCGCTACCTTCAGCGCCAGCAGATCAAGAGCCTCCGGAAGAGCAACAAGGAGACCCTCGAACAGGCCATCGAAGACAGCCGCCTTCCAGGCGACGATCCTGAGACGCTGCGCCTGCAATCCCGCATCGAGGCTCTCTGGCCGACGGCCGCCCTCACCAGGCTCTCGCTCTCCGCGCTCTTCGAGCTTCGCCATGACGCCGAGCAGCTGGAGGCCGACCTCGTCGCCACGCTGACCCCCGCGCCCCCTCCGGCCCCGCCCGATGATCTCTCCGCTGCATCGAATCTTGATGGTAAGCCAACGAATATTCGCTGCCTAACCAGCGAAAAACCGCTGCAACCAATTACAATTACAAATGAATCTAAAATTGAAATTCCTGTAGCGGCGGGTCCTGAGCCGTCAACCTCCCCTCACCCGGCCACACTGCCCGCCGCCCACCCCGGCCCGGAAAGGGAGAACTGTAGTCGCCGGCCCTCTCCACGCAGCAAGGCGCCCCCCGCCTGGCTGATCTTCGAGGCTCTCCCGCCCTCCTTCGCCGCCCACCTGCCCGAAGGCGCCGAACCGACTTCCACGGACTTCCAGGCAGCCGCCAACCTCACCCGCAGTCGTCTTGGCGTCTCTCCGAGCGCCTGGCGGGAGGCCTGCCAGCAGCTTTCACCGGACGGCGCCGCGCTCGCGATCGCCGTGGTCACCTCCCGGTCCGATGCCGGCGAAATCCGGTCCGCCGGCGGTTATCTGCGCGGCATGCTGGACGCTGCCCGCAAGGGAGAACTCGACCTCTCGAAATCGCTGTGGGGCATGGTCGACCGGCTCCCGCCCGCTGCACCCGGCACCGAAACCGCGCCCTCCCCGCCACCCGACCAACCCGGCCCGGCGCAGCATTGCAGCGCCCCGCCCGACCCGGAACCCGATATCGACCCGATCGAGACCGTCGAAGTCCGGGAGACGCCCCCCGATCCTCACACACCCTCGCTGGAAGCGCTGGAACCGATAATTCCCGCGAGCATCCGGAACCGGCTCGGCCCCTATTCCCGGGGACGGCGCCGATGGCTCCACCTCATGCACGCGGCTATGACCGAATGCCTCCAGACCCTATCCGTCTCAGGCCCGGCCTGGCGCGGCGCAATGGACACCCTGGGCCTGCACAGAACGACGGTCACCGGCGTGATCGTCGCTGTCATTGCCGAGCGGCGCCTGGACCCCTCCGGACGCGATCCGGAGGCGGCCTTCCTGCATCTCGTTCGGGAAGAGGCGGCTGCGCCCGGTTCACTCGGCCGCCATGTCCGGCTCCTGCAACACCGCGGCCCCGATTACCCTCCAGTCACCGGCACCGCCAAACAACCGCCGACACCACAGCAACGCGGCAACGCATCGGCTCCCGCAGTCCAGAAGCCCACCCAATGAGGCGCCGACACCGCGCTCAATTCCTCGACATCCTCGAGCCGGTCAGCTTCCACGAGCTCGACCCGGCCGGCAAACGATGGCCGACACTCGACGAGATCGAGGACCTCCATGGCTTCGTCCGCTGGGAACTCAATGCCGACCACCCCTCGGCTCCATGGGGCTGGGCCTGGCTCATCGACCGAACCCGGTATCTGGCATGCGAAGAACTCACCATCGAGCCTGCCGACTGGACCCAGCTGTCAAAGGCCACGAATCCACGCATCGCAACGGCCGCGACGCTGTTTGCGCTCTTGCGCCCCGACCGTCCTCCGTTTCGCACCGATCGCCAGTTCCTGAAACATGTCGCCGAAGCCTTCAACAGCACAGTGCCCGTTACCGATCCCTATCGCGAAGCCGTCGAACATATCTGCAAGGAACTGCACCGCGAGATCGAAGACTGGATGGAGCGCGACGGCCATCCCGCTTTCATCTATTCGGGCCCGCTCCCTCATCTGACCTATCTCCAGCGCATCCATCCCTACGAGCCCAGCTGGCCCGCCTTCATGTATCGCGCCAGACAGATCGTGCGGCGCGACTGGCGTTGCATTCCCTCATGGGAGTTCGCGCGCGCCATGATCGGAAGCGAGCGTTCCTCGGCCGCCGTGCTTGCCGACCGCTTCGCGGAGAGCATCCGGCATCGCGTCTCTCCCCATAAGCGCCCCCGACCGGACTATCTGTCCGAACCCGAAGCGCGAACCTTCGCCTACCTCGTCGTAACCGAGTACCGCGAACGCGGTTTTCTCGCAAAGCACATCCGGGACCTCGCAACCACAAGACACGTTCCTGGCCGAATCATTCGAACCAGGCACGAAACCCAACGAGGAACAACAACATGACCGAACCCGACATCTACGCCGTCATCAGCCAAAAGGGCGGATCCGGCAAGACGACGATCTCCACAAACATCGCCGTCGAGGCCTGCCTGGCCGGAAAGAAGACGATGATCGTGGATACCGACCCGCAGGGCTCCTCCGGCACCTGGAGCGATCTCCGCGACCGGCCGTTTCCCGAGGTCATCACGACCCAGCCGAGCCGGCTGCCCCGGGAGATCGGCCGGGCGGCGCAGCAGGGCTTCGAGGTCATCGTCTTCGACACGCCCGGGCATACCGACATGTCGATGCTCACGGCAGCGCAGCTGGCCCGCCTGGTCATCATTCCCTGCCGGCCCCAGGCGTTCGACCTCGCCTCGATCCGCATGAGCCTCGACGTCTGCCTTATGGCACAGACGCCTTCCGTCATAGCCTTCTCGGCAGCACCGACCCGCGGTCACCGGCTGATCGGCAGCGCCAGAGCACTCCTGGCCGACCACGACGTCTCGATCCTTCCGACCATGCTTCGTCAAAGGACCGCCTTCGCGCACGCCTCCTCCTACGGCCTGGGAGCGAGCGAGTTCGCGCCGCGCAGTCCGGCCGCCGCCGAGGCGCAGGCACTCGCCGCAGCCGTTTTCGCCTGGCCGGAGCCCGCACTCACCGTCGTCCCGAACTCATCCTGACCCCACGGAGCTCACCCCATGACCAGCGCCACAAAAATGCATGCAAAGCTGGGCCAGGCCATGTCCAACGGCCCCAGAGCCCCGGAGGCAGCGGAAATCCCGAATGCGGTTCCCCACCGCCGTTCGCTGCCAGCGCAAATCGACATGATCGAAGTCGAGGAACGGCTCCGCTCCGTCGACGAAGCGGCCGTCGACCACATCGCGGAGTCCATGCAGGCTCGGGGCCAGATCTACCCCATCCAGATTGCGACCATCGAACCCGGCCGGTTCCGCTTGCTCACCGGCGCCCACCGCATTGCCGCAGCCCAAACGCTCGGCTGGACGCATATCGAAGCTTTCCTCGTCGATGACCTGGAGGAGGAAGAGGTTTCTCTTCTCGAAATCGACGAGAACCTTTGCAGGGCCGAGCTCGCACCGCTGGATCGATGCCGCTTTCTGGCCAGGCGGAAAGCGATCTACGAACGGCTGCATCCGGAAACGAAACATGGCGCTCACCTAAAGTTGCCACCGTGGCAACATGGAGAAAACAGCCAATCGCCGCCCCCGGACCGCGCCCCTTCCTTCGTCGAAAACACTGCGGGATCGACCCCTTGGTCGCCCCGCACGATCGCCCGTTCCACCCGTATCGGCGAACAGATATCACCCGACCTTCAGGCCGCCCTCGTGGACACACCTCTTGCCAGCCGCACCCGCGACCTCGAGCGCATCGCCGACATGGAGCCCGAAGATCAACAACAACTGCTGCACCGCCTCCGCGACGCGGACAAGCCTCCAAAGAGTCTGTCCGCCCTGCAGAAGGACCCGGCTGCAACATCTCCGCCTCCTCCGACCAACGTCGATCGCCTGAAGAAGGTCTGGATCAACTGCTCGGAGCTTGAACGCACGGAGTTCCGGGAGTGGCTCGACCTGCAGGGAGGCGAATGATGGGCTCCTCCTTACCCGACGCCCAGGCCATCGCGGAGGTCGACCGGCGCCTGAACCGGGAAGATCTCACTGCCCTTGACCGCGCCCGGCTCATCGCCAGGCGCAACGAACTCCATGACCGACCGCATCCGAAAAACGAAAGCTTCGCTCCTTCCGAACCGGAACCTGAGGAGACTGCGTAATGGACGCTTCCGTGGCGGCCCACCAGGTCCTCAGGGACGAGCCCCGCCAGACGGTTCTGCTTCCGCTGGACCGCATCGACCTCGGAGACAGGCTCCGCACCATCAGCGAAGGCGCCGTCACGCATATCGCGGAGAGTATTCGCCGGCACGGCCTCCAAAACCCGATCCAGGTCCGCGGCCTGAGCGAAGACCGCTATCTCCTGGTCGCCGGCGCACACCGCTGCCAGGCGATGCGTTCCCTCGGCCAGGCGACGATCGAGGCCTTCGTCCTCGACGCGCTCACCGCCGACGAGCTCGACCTCCTCGAGATCGATGAGAACCTTATGCGCTCGGAGCTCAACGCTCTCGACCGGGGGCGCTTCCTGGCCCGCCGCAAACACATCCACGAACGCCTCTATCCGCAGAGCCGGCCAGGGGGCGACCGGAAGAGCGCGGAATACAAGGCCGGGACCGGACCGAAGGGTTTCGTTGCCGAGACCGCGCGCTTCACGCCGTTTTCGCCCTGGACGATCCGGCGGGCTCTCAAGATCGGCGAGAACATCATCCCGGAGCTCCAGGACGAGCTCGCGCACAGCGCGCTCGCCCATCGCGAAGGCGACCTCTACAAGATCGCGCGCATGGAGGAAGAGGAGCAGCGGCGCGTCCTCGATGCCCTTCGCGAGGCCGACGAGGAGCCGAGGTCCCTGTCCGCTCTCCTCAGACCCGACCCGGACGACAATGCCGACGATGGCGAAGACCCCGCATCCGCTCCGGATGACAATGCAGACGAAGGCGAAGACCTCCCGCCTGGCGCCGAAGGCAACGCCGAGCCCGGCAAAACACCGCTTGCGCGTTTCCAGACGCTCTGGATCGAGGCAACCGAAAACGAACGCAAGGAGATCTTGACCTGGCTGGAACTGATGAAGGCCCAAGAGAATGCCGAACCGCCATCCTCATCCTGAAAGACAGATCTTCGAGCCGCTCAACTCGTCCTACCGCGAGCTCACTATCCTGCAACGAGCGCAGCTCCTGGCCCGCGCCAAGGCCCAGTACGAGCAGCTCCATCCCGAGGCCTGCCATGGCGGCGACCGCCAATCCGCAACCTACCGCGAGAAATCAAAGGTGAAATTCCCTCACTTTGATTTTCCGGCCGGCAACGCTCCCAGCTTCAGTGAGGCTGCCGCGTCCCACCTCGGATGCACGCCACGGACCGTCCAGCAAATGATCCGGATCGCCGCGCTCATTCCGCCACACATCCAGAAGGCGCTAGCGGCCACGCCCATAGCCGACCGGAAAGAGGAACTGTCGCAGATCGCGCGCATGGCGCCGGAGCTTCAGCAGAAGATATTGACCAGGCTCAGCACCGGCCCGGCGCCCGTCAGCCTCGCCGCCCTGACAGCGAAGCCCTGACATGGCCAGACGCCGGTACGCCGCCCGCGATGCCGAGATCAGCCGCGCGATTTCGAGCGGACAGAGCATCCCCACCATTGCCGCGGATTACGGCCTTGCGCGCTCCACCGTTTACGGCATCGCGCGCCGCGAGGGCTGGACCTGGCCCCGCGGCCCAACTCAAATTCCGCGCTTCTTCGACCTGCCCGGCTGCACGAACAAAGTCCCTCGGTCAACCAACCGCTACTGCTCCCGTACCTGTTTCATCGCCTCCCGGCGCCTCCATCTCCACAAATGCGCCAACTGTACGAGGCCCGTGAAGCGGGGCAGCGCCAAGTTTTGCTCCCGCTCCTGCTATCACGCGTTCGCGCGCCGGTACTGGGCCGTCGCCAACGGCGACCGCAATGGAATAATCGCCCGCGACGCTGCCTCAGGCACACCACACAGCCGCATTGCGTCCTGCCATGGCATTCACCCCAGAACCGTCTCGAACCTCGTTGTCCGACCGGCCCCGGACGATGAGCGTTTCTGCGAGGCGCCCGGCTGCAACGCCCCAACGCCACGGCGCCACCGCCGCTTCTGCAGTTCCGCCTGCCAGCAGGCCTGGATCGAAGCCCGGAAGCCCTGGTGCGCGAACGAATGCGGCAGCCGGGCAAGGACCCGTTCCGGCAAATTCTGCGGCCCCCGATGCCGGGCTGCCTATACCATTCGCGAGGCTCATGCCCGGCGCCGCACCCGCGACGACTTGATAGTCTTCGCAGCCACCCTCCGGATACCCCACAGGGACATCGCCGGCAGGGTCGGCGTCAGCAAAGGTTATGTGACCGTCATTCTTCGGAGACGGCGCCGGCCGCTTCTTGCCAGCGACCGCGACCGATACCGCCACCGGAATGACGCGCAATGACAACCTCACCGCTATGGCTCTCTGCCCTGCGATCCGCTCTCGCCGCAGGCGCCATCCTGCTCTGCCTCGCCGACGCAGCCCGGGCCGAAACCCTTGCCGGCCACGTCCGCGTCCTGGACGGCGATACGCTGGCCGTCGCCGGACAGCGCGTTCGCCTCGACGGGATAGACGCCCCCGAGATCCGTCAGACCTGCACCCTGAACGGCCGCCGGTGGGCTTGCGGAAAAGCGGCCCGCCAGGCCATGCGCAAACTCGTCGGGCGCAACACGGTGCGTTGCGAGGTCAGCGGGCGCGGCAAATACGGCCGCGCGATCGGGACCTGCTTCGCCAACGGCCGGAACCTGCAGCAGGAGCTCGTCCGCCAGGGCCTCGCCCTGGCAACCCGCAAATACTCTACGCGCTATGTCCCGGACGAGGATGCAGCCCGGGCCGAGGGACTGGGAATGTGGTCCGGTTCCTTCGTCGAGCCCTGGCGATGGCGTGACCAACGAAAGACCCGCATCGGCTCCGCCCCGTACCGCTAGTCCCCCGGATCTCCGTCCGGCGCCAGCCGTTCATGCCTCATCAGGGGCAACATCGGCTCGAAGGGCCGCATCTATCACGTCCCAGGCGGCAAATACTACGAGCGGACCGGCATCGTCGAATCCCGCGGCCAACCTTGGTTCTGCGGCGAGGCAGAAGCGCGCGCGCCCGGGCAGACCCACCGGGAATTGACGGGCACGAACCTACCCAGCACTGCCCTTGACCAAGCCGCGCTGCGTATCGTGCCTGCGGGCGTGGACCTGCTCGATCAGCCCTACTGGCACTGATATGCCGGCGCACAGCGAATAATGTTGGGGCGGCGGGATTCAAACCCGTGTCCCGGAACTGGCAAATCCGCGCTCTCTCGCTGAGCTACGCCCTCGAACGCTGCCCTGCGCTCGGGGGCGTGGATTTTCGAAGGTCCGTACCACTTGCGATGGAGCTGGACGGGTGCGCCCGTCTGCTTTAGCGTCGATCATGCAGACCAACGTGTGTGTCCCGCTCTGTCGGGTCGCCCGCCAAATAGAACAGCCTGCACGTGGCGTGGGAGTTGCTCCCCGCGCTTGGTGAATAGGCGGGGTCCTTCAACGTTCGCACGTGTTGGTCTGCAACGGCCCGGCACCAGCCGGTGTCGAGCCGTCCACACGCTGGGACACGGAGATGGACTGATGAAGCTGCGCCACTTGCCAGCCGGGCTGCTGGGCGGCTCTACCGGCTCGTGCTTGGTCAGTTCTATAATTCCCCTACCGAACGCCGATCCCGACGCCGACGACCTCAATGACTGGCGCGGCAATGAATTCAACGAGGAATACGCGGCCGACTTCTCGAACTGGAGCCCCCAACGGAGTCGCCGACCACATCATCGATCTACAGAACGGCGCCGGCATCAGCGCCCGCCTTCTTCCCTCCGACCGCGAATAACCCCCTCGCCACCACGCTCGAGATACCGCGAACTTCAGCGGCCAGCGATCCTGCTGCGACAGCAGGGGTCTGTGACCGCCCTCGAATTCCGGCTTCCTCCCACGGTCTCGTGTCCGCTGATCTTTCGATACGGCCGGGTCACTGCATCGCCCGCGCCGAGTGCGACGCAGTGGAATCCACAATGACCGACGACCGGCTCGATCTGTCGCGTACCGCTATCTATGCGCGCTATTCATCCCCCCGACAGAAGCCCACCTCGATCGACGACCAGCTTCTCGACTGCTCGCGATACGTCGTTTCCCACTCCGGCGAGGTTCATGCCGAGTACTCGGACGCCAAGCAGTCAGGAGGCGTCAGCATCTATTTTCGCACCGGCATCCAGTCGCTGCTCAACGACTGCGTCCTCGGCCACTACAGCGCCGTGTGCGCCGAGTCGCTCGACCGCATAACCCGAAACCAGCGCGACATTGCCGATTTCTACCAGCAGCTTGTCTATATGAGGGTAATGCTTGTCACGCTCGAAGAGGGCATAATCACACCGCTCCATGTCGGCTTGAAAGGAACCATGAACGCCATTTTCCTTCAAAGCCTCTCAGACAAGACCCGCCGCGGCCAGCGCGGTATCGTCCGGAAAGGCCGCATGAGCACACGGGCCCCTTTCGGCTACAGGAACGCCAACCGCATAGAAGGGTCCCAGGTCGAACGCGGCCTCCGCGAGATCGATCCCGACCAGGCCCCCATCGTCCGCAGGATCTTCAGCCTCTACGCCAACGGGACCTCGGCAAAGGCCATAGCGAAACTTCTGACCGCGGAAGGCATCCCGACGCCGAGCGGAGGCTCCACATGGCGCCATAACACTCTTGTCGGCATGAACTCCCGCTCGACCATACTGTCGAACCGCCTCTATATCGGGGAGATCGTCTACGGCGCGACCCGGACCGTTCGTAACCCCACCACTGGCCGCGCGGTGCCCCGTCCATGCCCGGAAGAACCACCGGAGATACAGAGCGTCCCCGAACTCCGCATCATCGACGACAAGACCTGGAACATCGTTCAGAACCGCATTATCGCAACCTCACGGCCCCGAAAGCCGCCGCCGGGACTTCCTTCGCTCCCGAAAGGAGCCAAACCCCTAACACCCGTTCTCCGATGCGCCCATTGCGGCGGAGGTATCAACTCACTCGCCAGGGACCGCTGGGCCTGCACGGCCAGCCGCGCCAGGAACAGATGCCAGGCACGAACCTTCGTGCTGAGAGACCTGGAGACGCTTGTCGCCAAACGCCTCGTACAGTGGATCGGGCGGCGCACAAAATGGGACAGGGTTGTCGGCGAGGCCCTCGCCGCCCTCAGCCGCAGGCGCAGCGACCTGCAGGAGCGCATCGATCTCAACCGGCTTCAGGCGCACCGCCTGGTCCAGGTCATCAAGGACATCGAGGCCCCCCCTCCCTCGATCGTGGCGGAGATCGCGGCTCTCGACCGCGAGCACGCATCCCTGCTCAGCGCGCTTTCGGAAGCGGCGGCAACCCGGCTTCCGTCATCACAATCCGAAGACCTCAAACCCGCCCTGCTGGCGAAGGCGACCGAGCTCCGCGAAGAAACGGAAAGTTCTCACCCCTACGCACGGCTCAGGGCCGCCCACCAGCTATCCCGGCTGCTGGATGCCATCGAGCTTTCCGCGGGCGACGAACCGGGCAGGCCGAAAATGCACATACGCCCGAACGTCCTGGCGCTCCTCGAATGGACGAAGAGTTCCTTGCAGCCGACCTCCCGGCCGGAGCCCCTCCCGATCCCTATGGGGAGAGCGCACGCCTCAACAAGCTCGAGGCATTGAACTTCACCCGCCTGCCGGCCGGGATCATGATCGGCTCGCCCGTATGCGGATTGTGGGCCCGCCTTTCGGGATGATCGATCACCCGGAACGATCCCAATCCCCTGACCTGCAATCTCTCCCGTTCCACCAGCAGTTCCGTCTGCGCTTCGACCACTGCGGTCACGACCTGCTTAGCCGCCACGTTCGTAATATCGAGCTTCTCCTGCACTCGAACCACCAGATCCCGCCTCGACGCCATCATCGTTTCCTCCCGACTACATGCGAAGCATTTCATAAACATAGCCCGGCGACGCTGTCCAACATCCGGTAACCGGCCCGAGCATTCGTCCGTTGACAGGTCCCGCCCCGGGAACCACATCGATTGCGCGGTTGGAAGCGCTGCCTTCAAACGGTCCGCCGACACATGGGACTCACCCGGCCGCCCACTCCTCCCCGGTCTCTTCCTCGTACATCGCCGCAGCACTGGCCCTCATCGCCTCGAGCTCGGCAATCCTCGCCTCCAGCTTCTCCGCAGCCTCCGGCCCTTCGACGCTTTCCCGCTCACCCGCAGCGGCGCGCGCCTGTTCGTCGAACATCTTCGCCATATCGTTCAGGACGGGTCCGCGGTCCCCCGCGAGTGGCGAGCCCTTCGGCGCGATCCCCTCGACGAGAACATTGACCATTTCCTCCGGAGACAGCGGTTCCCCGCCCCCCACCGCCTTGCCATTCAGCGTTTCCAACTCCATCGCAACTTCCCTCCGGCAGAACCGCCATCATTAGAGTCCCCGCCGCTCTGACCCGTCAACGATACGCACCGACAGCCGCAAATCGGTCGAGATTCTTGACACCGAAAATTGCTTCGACTCCGATGCCTGCCCAGAGGAAACGTCATCCGGAGCATGCGCCATGGCCGGCCCCTTCGACACATCCGACAACGACCCGGACGACATTCACATCGAGACCGGCCCGGCCTTCGAACTCTCCGGCCGCTACGGCATCGACGAAATGTCCTCGTTCGAAGACCCGGACAATCCCGACCTCGACGCCGGCGAAGTCCGCGAAGCCGGCGCCAGCACGGCCCACATAATGGAACAGGCCCGCCTCTACGGCGCTACGCCCGGTCCCGACGACCCCGACACCCGCGAAGTCTACGATCCCGAGGACGCCCACGACGCCATCGACCAGGTGATGGACCTCATCGCCACCCGGATCGCGCCCGACGGCGCCCCGCTCGAGCCCGACCGCACCCAACTCATGTGGGGCATCGTCCACGTCCTGAACGCCCAGGCCGAACGCCTCTTCCGCGCGGCGTCCAAACTCGGCCCCGAGATACGCGACCTGCAGAGTGCGCAGGACGGCGGCGAGGTGAAGTCGCTCCAGCTCCAGCGCGCCACCGAACGCGGCTGGGACCTGCAGGGCCGGGCGGAGGCGTTCGAGAGGATGCGCAACACGGCCGCGGGCGGCTACCAGGACCATACCGGCCAGATCTGGCGCGTCCGCGAGCCACGCGCTTCGACGACCAGCCGGACCGAACAGCACGAATCGCCCCGCCTGGCGATGAAGGACTATACCCGGGCCCGGAACTATCTGGCCCGGACCGAAGGCACCCGGGTCGCGATCGTCTCGGGCCTCAAGCCCGGGCGCGCGCTCGTATGGGCCACGCTTGACCGCCTCTACAAGCAGCACCCCGACCTGGTAGTCATTCACGGCGCCAACAGCCGCGGCGCCGACGCGATCGCCAAGGAATGGGCTGCCGCGAACGATGTGCCCATGAAGGCCGTCGCTCCGGACTACAAGAACCACGAGGGCAATGCCGCCCTGAAGGAGAGAAACGACCGTATCGCGGCCGAGAAGCCGGACGGCCTCGTCGTCTTCCCGGGCGCCGGGCGCGGCGTTCCCGCCGACTTGGTGCGCAAGATCGGCGACGCCGGCATCCCGGCGACCCGGATCGAGAACACCGCACAGCTCGCGGACGCCTCGAAGCCGCTCCTCGCCGGCTACCGCCTGGAGCCCCGAGCGCTCGCAGGCTCGCACGAGCCCAACGAGGATCCGAACAGGGGCCACGACCGAACGCTGAACGCCGCGACCGCCGCCGGCGCGTTCCAGGACACCGAGA
>MKWU01005922.1_pt1 | contig 12843 bp, 9 predicted proteins | sample 809101 | NCBI WGS metagenome assembly MKWU01 (sample SAMN05860141, study PRJNA318959) | sponge metagenome | host: Aplysina aerophoba | place: Slovenia: Piran, Adriatic Sea, Gulf of Piran | collected 2013-05-07 | reverse complement strand
TCGACGGACAGAGCGTAGCCACCGTGAACGGAGCCGAGGTGACAATAACGGTTGACGGCTCAACAGTGATGGTCAACGACGCCACCGTAGTCGCCACCGACATCAAAGCCTCCAACGGCATCATACATGTGATCGACAAAGTCCTCTTCCCGCCCTCCTGAGAAAAGGGGAGTGAAAGCTCCGCCCGGTAACCCCTCTGTGCGCTCAGACACGGCCACCCCTCTGTGTACTGATGTGAGCCTGTTGGGGTTCCGGGCGGTGCCGCGCTACCATTCGCTTGTGCAGTTGCCCGCGAGCAAAACGGCCGAAGCAGCAGAAAAGGCGTTCGCTAGAGGCGATGACGGTGCTCTCGAAATGGTCTACCGTCACTACGGAAACCTCGTCTACACGTTCTGCCGCAAGACGGTTGAAGACACGCGAGCCGAAGATGTCACCCAGGAAGTTTTCATTAGTGCATGGAAGAGCCGCAACCAGTTCGACCCTGCTAAAGGCAGTCTGGCAGGATGGTTGATCAGTATTACCAAGAACCGAATCATCGACAATATGCGCTCCGAGAACCGCCACGCCAAGCGACGCGCCGATGTTGAAACAGCAGAGGTAGCGACTAGTGCCGAGGTTGAACGGGTTGCCGAACGGCTGATGATCGCGGAAGCGCTGCGTCGTCTGCCTATCGACACCCGAAAGGTGATCGTTATGCACTATTTTGAGGGTTTACCGCACGGCCAGATTGCGGCAACGATGTCGCTCCCGCTCGGCACGGTCAAAAGCAACATTTATCGCGGCCTCACCAAGATTCGAGAATTTCTGGAGCCTGCCAATGAGTGATCAACTGAATGATCAACCCGACCGCCAAGACTTTCTCGACATCGAGTCGAAGCTGCGTGAACTTGATGCCGAGAGCCTTGAGCTCTTGGAACCACCTGAGGGTGTTTGGAGGGGGATTGAGTCGGCTCTCGGCAAGCAGGGTGCTGAAGATGAACGGGGTGCTGAAGATGAGCGGGTTATCCCAATCGAATTCCGTTCCCGCAGGCATCTGAAACGGAGCGCTTGGCAGGGAACGACTCGGCCATGGCGCGTGGCCGTTTCTGCTGCGGCGGCTTTGGTATTCCTGATCGCTGGCGTTACCGCCTACGTGTTGACTAGAGGTGACGCTGATGTCGTTGTCGTGGCCACCGCAGCACTAGATTACGATGCCGAACGCTTTGATCCGCTGGGGGCCCAAGCACGCGCCACAGCAGAACTGGTGGCGCAGGACGGTGATCATGTGATCCGCTTCGTGGATGCAAACCTCCCGGGGTTGAGTTCTGACGCAGACTTGGAGGTGTGGCTCATCCGGCCAGACGAACAAGGTGCCGTTGCCGACCTTGTTTCACTCGGATTCATCGATTCAGCAGTCTTGGATACCTTGGCGGTTCCTGTCGGCTACGACCCCAACGTGTTTTCGGTAGTAGACATCAGCGTTGAACCCCGAGACGGAGACCCCATGCACTCGGGGCGTTCAATTCTGCGAGGAACGCTCCAAGACGTGTAACCTCCAAATTCACCGCTCCCCCAAATTCACCGCGCCGCCAGATTCGCCGCGCCCCCAACTTCGGAGACGCTGCACGTTTCGGGTCGATAGTTGTCCATCCGCCCGTCCTCAACCACAAAACACGACACCACCCCAACGGTGTGCTGTGGTTGTCAGCCGCTCTATGTTCTCGCCTTTACACAACGAAGCTCACCATTCGGCCGGGTACCACAATCGACTTGCGTAGTTCCTTTCCGCCAATGTGTTCTAGCACATTCTTTTCAGCGAGAGCCAACTTGATAATGTCTTCGGTGCTGGCTTCTGGGGAGGCGAAAATCTTGCCTCGTAGTTTACCGTTGACCTGCACGGGCATCTCTATCGTGTGTTCAACCAGATACCGGGGATCGGCTTCGGGGAAAGGGGCTTGGGTAACCGACCCATCCTCACCAAGACGAACCCACAGTTCTTCAGCTATGTGCGGCACGAGCGGGGAGAGCATCCGCACCATGGCATTTGCGACTTCCCGAGGAGTGCTTGTGTAGTGTTTGGTTAGCTCGTTATTGAGTTCGGTTATCTTGGCAACGGCGGTGTTGAAGCGCAGGTTGTCCATATCCGTGCTCACGCCCTCAATAGTTTTGTGCAACAGTTGCCGCAGCACTTTGTCGGGTTCGCAGTCTTGCACCTTCGACTCGCCGGTGCGTTCATCAATAATGTTGCGCCACAGACGTTGCAGCAAACGGTGTGAACCGACCACCGAGCGTGTCTCCCAAGGACGGTCCTGGTCGATTGGGCCCATAGACATTTCGTAGAGTCTGAGCGTGTCGGCTCCGTATGCCTGATACATGTCGTCTGGGGTGACCGCGTTCTTCAACGATTTGCCCATCTTGCCAAACGTTTGCGTTATCACCGAGCCTTGATGCGTGAAACCCAAGTGGAGGTCACCCTCGACTTCTTCGGCTGGCACAAACGCACCCCGCTGATCTTGATAAGCAGCAGCTTGAATATAGCCTTGATTAATTAAACGCTTGAACGGTTCAGGGCCAGAAACGTGGCCGAGGTCGTACAGAACCTTATGCCAAAATCGGGCATACAGCAGGTGCAACACCGCATGTTCAACACCACCTACATAAAGGTCAACGCCGCCCACCCCACCATCAGGATCGCTCATCCAGTACCTTTCGACCTCGGGATCGACAAACACATTGTCGTTGCTGGGGTCGAGGTAGCGAAGGTAATACCAACACGACCCGGCCCAGTTGGGCATGGTGTTGAGTTCACGTTGATACGTCTTGGTACCTGCCCCGTCACCAAGATCAAGTTCGACTTCACGCCACTGGCTGACGCGGCCAAGCGGTGGCTCGGGTTCTGAGTCTTCGTCTAGTGAACGCGGTGCCCAATCAATTAGGTCGGGCAACCTAACCGGAAGTTGATCTTGGCTAAGCGCCCTTGCTAGACCATCGCTGCCGTAAACAATCGGAAAAGGCTCGCCCCAGTAACGTTGACGACTAAACAGCCAATCTCGCAACTTGTAGGTAACGGCACCCTCACCGAAATTTCGGTTTTCGAGCCACTCAATAACCGCTTCGATGGCCTCGCTTTTGTCCATCCCGTTGAGGAACCCACTGTTAATTGCAGGGCCTTCGCCGACGTAAGCCTCGCCGTCAAAATCAGCAGGTGGTTGAACGGTGCGGATGATATCTAAACCGTATTTCGTGGCGAAATCCCAGTCACGTTGATCCTCACCGGGCACACCCATTACCGCACCCGTGCCATAACCCATAAGCGCGTAGTCGGCAACGAAAATCGGCACTTCGCGGCCATCCACAGGCAGAGGGCAGGTTGCGCCAATAAACACACCAGACTTTTCTTTGTTGTCTTGACGGTCTTGCTGGGTTTTCTTAACGCTGCGCTGGCGATACGCGGCTACTGCCGCACGCGGATTCGGGTAACCGTCACGTAAACATTCGTTCGTACCGCAAGGCCATTCATCGGCAGTAAGTTCGTCTACAAGGGGATGCTCTGGAGCGAGAACCATAAAAGTCGTGCCGAAAATCGTGTCGGGTCGGGTGGTGAACACCCGCACCGGCCCGAAGTTGATGTATGCGCCGTAACTACGACCAATCCAATTGCGTTGCATGGTCTTGATTGCATCACTCCAATCAAGCAGAGCCAAATCATCAAGCAAGCGATCGGCGTAAGCAGTGATCCGCATCATCCACTGTTTCAACGGCCGCCGGAAAACTGGCTGGTTCCCCCGCTCCGAAAGTCCTTCAGCGGTTACCTCTTCGTTGGAAAGTACAGTGCCGAGCCCCGGACACCAGTTGACCGGTGCTTCATCAACATACGCCAGCCGATACGCAGACAAAATCCGCAAACGCTCCGAGGAGTCGGCTAGCACCCAATCTTCACCACCTTGGGGCTCACGAACTCCTGCATCCAACTCGGCCACTAGTTCGCTAATCGGCCGTGCGCGTTGCTGTTCAGAATCGAACCAAGCGTTGAACAACTCCAAGAAAATCCATTGAGTCCAGCGGTAATAGTCGGGGTCGGTAGTGGCCAAGGTGCGCCGTTCGTCATGTCCAAGGCCGAGCCGTTCAAGTTGGCGGCGCATGTTGACGATATTGCGTTCGGTGTTTTGGCGCGGGTGTTCACCAGTTTGCCGAGCGTGTTCCTCTGCGGGCAAACCGAAAGCGTCGAAGCCCATTGTGTGCAAGACGTTGAAACCGCTCATCCGTTTGTAACGGGCATACACATCCGTGGCGATAAACCCGAGCGGATGGCCAACATGCAGACCTACGCCAGATGGATAGGGGAACATATCCATGATGAAAAGTTTGGGTCGTTCAGTTAACGCCAGCGGATCGGCTGCTAGGGCACCACTCGGGTTCGGTGCGTGAAAGGTGCCGTGCTTACGCCAATGGATCTGCCAGCGAGTTTCGATGTTGTCGGCCATGGCCGCGTCGTAGCGATGCGACGGCAACATATCAGGAATTGCCATAGTCACAGGCTAGCGGTAATGCGGCAAGCGAAGTTTCACTGAGTACCCCAGAAAACGCTACCAAAGGAAATTGGGGTGGAAAGCATACACGCCACCGACTCTTAGGGGTTATGGATGCGACGGCGGCGACCAATGAGGTTAGATGCCACCGCGGAAGCACGAGCCGGGAAGATAACGAAGCGCCGTTGAAGTTCCCGAGGTACCGGATTGCGAAACAACACACGCCAAATCAAATAACCAGCAATCAAACCATGGGTCATCACCAAAGCCCAGTAAAACGTTTGCGGCGAAGTCCAAGCCATAATCGGCGAGAACAACAACGGCCCAACGACCGCGCCGACACCGTTGACCCGCACCAAAGAAGCCGAAGCCGCAGTGAGTTGCGACTGCGGTAGCCAGTCTGCGGTGTAGGCAATCGTCAAAGAATACAAAGAGAAAGTCGTTCCCCCCAACGCAAACATGAGCACGATTACCAACCAAGACTGTGGATCAATCAAAGCCAGAAAAGCACAGGTCAAGCTCGCCGCAGTAGCTACCCACAACATTACAGAACGCCGACCAGCACGATCAGAAAGCCACCCAATCGGCCATTGCATAACCACAGAACCGACCAAAGGAGCAGCCAAAAAAATGGGTATGCGCGCTTCGGGAAGCTCCACAGCCACCGCATAGACCGCGCCTAACCCCATGAGCACTCCCGCCGATGTCCCGACCCAAAAAGTCGAAATCACCCCGGTGGGCACACTACGGGCGAGTTCTATAGTAGACAGTGGTTCTGGCACCCCCAGCGGTGGATTGCTTGAAGCCGACAAAGTCACTGGAACCAAAGAGACAGACACCAACAACGATGCCAACACAAACAGTTGAAAACCATTGGTGTCGGCTGCTTGGAGCAAGAACTGGCCAGCGGTCATCCCCCCCATTGTTGCCACCATGTACATCGACAGCAGCCGGCCTCGGGTGGCGTTGGTTGCCATGTCATTTAGCCACGATTCGGCAACTATAAACAACCCAGATATACACATACCCGTGACGAACCTCATCAAACCCCACGACACCGGCGAGATCACTATCACATACAACAACGCCGCAGCCGAAGCCACCGATGCCAGAGCCGCAAAAACCCGAATGTGCCCAACCTGAGAAATGAGCCGTTGGGCGTTCAGTCCACCGACAAAGAAACCAGCAAAATAACAAGTCATCACAAAACCGGTCTCAATGATGCTAAACCCTTCACCATTAGCGCGGACACCAACTAGCGAACCTTGTAAACCATTGCCAGCCATCAGTAGTGCAATACCGAGTAGCAGGGCGCGCGCCGCCACCATGGGATTCACCGAAACAATCGGGCCACCCTCAATGCCTTGTTCTTCGTCCATTCCGCCTCTCAAATATTTCCGGGTCTCCTAGCGGCACGCTAGCCAGCAAAGTCTACCGATAGCTTGCCGGCTCACCGTCATGATGACACTCGGTTTTTTGATAGGCGGACTGAATATATCGGTACGAAGTAGCCAACTCATCGGCACTGTTATCTTCATCTTTATGGAGCCTGCGCGCAAATTTGGGATAGGGGGCAAGCTCTATCGGTGGTTGCCGTGCATTCCCTTCTGTTATCGATCCCATCGCTCTATGGGAGGTAAAGGAGTACTATCACACAACTACCTTCGGTTCTCGGATAGCTGACGGTATCTACGTGTCGTTAGCGGACGGAATGGAACTTAAGGAACTCAAAGACAGTTCCGGTACCAAGATACGAAAATACCTAATGATTGATGCCTATGACACATGGTGGAGCATGGGTATCTCGTTCTTGTGCAGAGTTGTTGACATGATGCATATGGGATATGTCGATGAAGTGATCTTCGGAAAGGAGGTCGTAGTTAGAGTTCCAAAACTCGTACTTGAATGGATCGATATCCACAACGAGCGAGATCACGATCAACAAGGCTGAGGGACACGGACACGAGTCGTCTTGAGTCAATCAATTTGTCTCGGGGAGATCGAACGGTGGCAAACGTCCGACCGAGTACGGGCTATCTTACCAGGTAAGAAGTAAACGGTCTGTGACGATTTCGTTTTCCATAGTTTCCCCCCTCAGTTGGAACCGCCGCAAGTGACTATACCCACAGTTAACACTCGCTTCGCGTTTGAATAGCCCTGCAGGGAACTATATCGAAACGTGCTTTCTTCCAGTTTTCTTGGTACCGTCGATCGACAGTGCAACCTTTGCACCGCGTTCCTTCGCTCTATCTATGGCAGAAAATAATTCCGAAAGCGAGAACCGTTGCGCTCCATACAGTATCGCCTGCGTATCTACATAGGGAGGATCACAGTATACCACGTCGCCTTCTCCAGCCTGCTCTATGGCTTCACGAAAATCCATATGGGCAAAGCGCGCGCCTTTGGTCCTATCAGACCAGATCTTGACTCGTTTCTCAAATGAATCAGGCGAAATCGGCTCGTGTACACCAATTGGTGTACTCATATAGCCGTCCAATCTGAAACGAATGATTCCGCCATAACAAGATCGGCTAAGAAACAACAAGTCTCCCGGATTTGGGGTAGAGTTGTATGCTTCCTTTATTCTTGCGTAGGCCTCGACGCGATCCGTATTGTTCTGGAACAACTCGTAACGATCTTGATACCACCCGATCAAACGTTCTGGATTGGAACTCAAAGTCATCCATATTTCAGCTAGTGGTTTAAACCCGTCGGAACCTAATGCAGCGTGAGGCCGAACCACCGAAAGCACACCTCCAGAACCAAGGAACGGTTCATAATAAGTATTATACGTTGCTGGAAAATAGCTGGCAATTTCGTGGCCGAACCGTTGCTTGTTGCCTACCCACTTGAGAAGTTGTGTTTTAAATGGGTCAGGATTCATGGTTTTAGATTGAATGAGTTCTAACTGCATTGCAAATGCTCCTCAACATAAGAAATTTTCCGTTACGCCTCTCGGAAGGATTCGGACCTACGCACACGGCCACGGAGACCGTTGCTTGAACCTCTGAGCTACGATAGCTAGGTTCCACGCTAGTACATCCGTATGACACCGTGGCGGCGGTTTTGCCGTAACTCCACGCGAAGGTTGGACGAACACGCTGGACACTTTCTCTAGACAGATGCCGCGACCAGCAGTTCAAGGCGGGATTGCGCCACAACATGGCTGCGGTAGCAAAAGCCGCGCTTCGCGTTTGAAGGTGGAGTCGGTGGGGTGAGGGGCCGCGATTGAACGCGCAGGATCGGTTCGGTGCTGACCACTGCTGAGAATCTGGAGGATCCCTGTGAAAGTTGACCCTATACGTGTTTGTGAGTTGTTGATGGGACTGGGCGATGTTTAGGTGGTCGGCATCGACAGACGATGTGGGTTGCCGTTGCGGGTGCATGCCGGTCGGCGGGCACCGAGACCGGGCCGTGATAGTTGCAGCGGGCTGTTGTGGCCGCACGGCCAGCGATGTTGCAGCAGACCTGTGCTGCAATTGGGACACAGCCAACAACGACGCGGTGATCGCTTGAGGCGAGGCGCTGCTTGGTGCTGACACCCACCGGGTTGGTGCTGGGGCGGCGTTTGACCTTGACGAGACCCTGTGACCGGACCCCGTTTTTTGGTCCGGGTGTTATGAGAGTCTTGTCGGGTTGTTTTTCGCCCATTCGTTTGCGTATTCGGCTGGGGTGAGCATGACGAGCGCGGAGTGCGGGCGGTATGTGTTGTAGTCGTTTCTCCAGTCGGCGACAAGTACTTGGACCTCGAAGAGGCTGTCGAACTGCTCGATCGCGAGCAGTTCGCCGCGCATTCTGGCACCGTATGACTCGACCCAGGGGTTCTGCCAGGGCGAGCTGGGGTCGATGTAGCTAGTCTTGGTGCTGGTGGACTTGCACCAATCGCGCAGGGCCGTGGCGGCTAGTTCGGGGCCGTTGTCGCACCGGATGAACTCGGGGTGCCGGCCCCTGGCGGAGGCGATCTTGTCCAGTCAGACTCACATGGCAGGCACACCTGCCGGATGGTGGCTCACTTCTTGGCAGTCAGATGGCAAAGCCTCAGTTGCCGGCACGTTGTCTTGCCCCCGGAGGGCTTTGATTGCGTCGACCACCAAGATGGCCGCCAGAGTATTGAAGAGAATGTCACGCGGGTCGAAGACCCGAGTTGGCAGCAATGCTTGGAAACTGGACCGCGGGCACCACCGTGGAGGTGACCTTGGCGTTCAACGAAGCGGTGACCGTCGAAACAGCCGGTGGCACCCCCAGCGTCGGGCTGCTGCTCGGAGGCACAACCGAGCGGCGCGCGACGCACCGCAGCGGCACCCCGGCTCCGGTGTTCGAATACACGCTGACCGACAGCGACGGGACCCACACATCGGTGCTGGTGCCCGCGGACAGCCTGGAGCTGCGCGGGGGAACGATCGACAGCACGGCGACGCAGGCCCCGCCACGCGCAGACACCCCGGGACCTCGCCAAGCGCTTGCCCAAAATCCACGACCCCGAATCGGTCACAGCACGGTTCACCCAGCAGCCGACCCAGCACAACGGCTCAAGCCCGTTCAAGCTGCGCTTCGAGTTCAGCCACAGCCCGGCCGGGCTCAGCTACAAGACAGTGCGCGACCAAATGTTCGACGTGACGGGCGGCACCATCAACAAGGCACGCAGGCTCTCCCCGCCCAGCAACCTCGGCTGGGAACTGAGGATCGTCCCAACCGGGTCCGGCGAAGTGACGCTGTCAGCGCGCGCCACAACAGACTGCACCGCACCATACGCCGCATGCGACGCTGACGGACGAAAATTCGCCGGAGCCCTGAACACAACCATCGCAGGCCCGCCCAGCACAAACCCCCAATAGCGAACACGACACCAGCAGCGCCGACCCCCAGAAATGGCAGAGGGCTGTGGGGTCACGAAAGAGACCCAGGAATTAGCAGCCCCGGGATACGCCGAGCCCTCCTGAGCCGGTCAACAAGCGTTGGCCATTGTCACACCCTGGAGCGATGCTGGTCGCATGAAAAATTATGTCCGCCTCTATTCCTGCCAACACGGGCAGTAGCAGGTATCGTTTTGTGATGGCTGGGCGTCACCTGAAGGAACTGTTTCGGGCTTTCGGGTCGGGAGACGAACTGTCGTTCCGGCGAGCCGCCCTGGCGATAGTCGAAGAGGAAGAAGCCAAGCATCATGTGGTCTTGGCACGGGATCTTCGCAAGCTGCTCGCCAGCGGCGAGCAAGCAATCACGGGTTGGGGCACTCTGCCCGATCCGCCTTTGGACCGCGACGGTGAATGGCCTTTGGCGGAGGTTCGACAACCTTGCCTGAGTTTTGAGGATCTGGTGCTCGCTACAGGTTCGCTTCAGAAACTCCGAGATATGGTTCAAGAAGTGCCTTCCTGGGACAAACTGGCTGGCTTCGGCGTCCCTCAGCGTCGCTGCCTGCTGTTTTATGGCCCACCGGGCTGTGGAAAGTCCTCGGGAGCGGAAGCCCTCGCCACCGAACTCGCTGTACCGTTGCTGGTGGTCCGTTTGGATTCTGTGATCTCGTCATACCTGGGGCAATCCGCTTCGAACCTTCGTCGCATCATGGAATGCGCAGAAGAAGGGCCCAGGGTCGTGTTGTTCGATGAGTTCGACGCAATCGGCAGAGCCCGCGACGATCCTGCTGAACATGGCGAGATCAAGCGAGTCGTCAACGCGTTCTTGCAGATGCTCGACAACTACCGGGGTTCGAGCCTGATTGTTGCTGCAACCAACCACGAGCAACTGCTTGATCCGGCTCTTTGGCGGCGATTTGATGAGGTTGTTCATTTTCCACCGCCGACGGTTCATCAGATTCGGTCGGTTCTGCGCAAACGATTGAGACCGGTACGCCATCGAGGTTTGGCCATTGAGCGGGCCGCTTCAAAGTTGAAAGGTCTGCCGCACGCTGCGGCCGAAGCGGCCGCGTGGGGGGCGCTGCGCCGCGCCGTGTTGGCCCAGAGAGAGCAGGTTGACGACCAAGACCTGACCGAGGCGGTATCAGACGTCTCTGAGCGACCGTGGTAACTGATGCCGTCGCATCTTCCGCTCCCTCAACCGCGTCTGCTTGGCTCGCGGCGCTCCAGCGGGTCGGCGGTTTCTGAGACGAGTCGGCCCGACCATCGGGTTCATGGCGGAATGCTGAGGGCTCAAGTGAAATCTGCTGTTTCAGTGCCTCCCAGAGTTCCGGCCGAGGGAGTCGACCCGAGAACTGTGTTCAAGGTGCAGGCAAAATCCCGATTGAAGGTCGAACAGCGCGGACTCCAGTTCTTGGGCGACACTGTCGACTGGTGCTACTTCGTAGTACCTGATGAAGTTGCTGCGACCAAGTTCCTCGGCGACCTGGTGGCGTACCAATCTGGATCTGGCAGCCGGACGATAGAGGACTTTTTTGGTGACATTGACGGCATTGAACGGTACGGACCCGCCGACCGACGAGGCCAGGGACTGCCAGACCCGGGTTATTCTGGCAGCACCACTGTCGATGTGCTTCTCTGGCCGTCAAGTGACGCCGACGAGGCACGCGGCCGTTTGGAGCAGGTGGAGTCCGTGGTCGAAGCGGCGCAGGGTGAGGTCCTGGACCGAGATCGCCGACCATCGTCAACCATGGCTCGTGTTCGTGTTTCAAGTCCCGCGCTCGATGCTCTCTTGGAACTCATGGCGGTAGAGAGGGTTCGGATGCCTGCGAAGCCCTTTCTTGAGCCCTCGGCGTGGTTCAACGCCAGCGCCGACGATCTAACGGCAGAGTCACCCATTGATGTGACCATCGGTGTCATAGACGATGGGGTCCATGCCGGGCATCCACTCCTGAAAGATCTCGTCGATTCGCAGGTCGATGTTCCTAGTGGTCGCCAGTGGGGCGAGGTAGGAACTCATGGATCGATGGTCGCTGGACTTGCCGCTTATGGCGATATTGAGAAGACCCTGCGTAATGGCGGGCCGTTTCCAGCACCCGCTCGACTGTCTGTAATCCGAGTCCTCGAACCCGACCCAAATAACCAAACGGCCACGGCCTTTCCTTCCGACACCCCCGAACATCTGGTCGTGGAAGAAGCAATCAGAGCACTGCATGACCAGGGCGTGCGGATAATCAATCTGTCGATAGCTGACGATCATGCCTACAGCGGCCCCCATGTCGGTCTGTGGACGGAGTCGCTCGACCGACTGGCTCGGGAACTGGATGTTCTCATAGTTGCTGCGGCTGGCAACAGCGGGATTGCTGCGTTGGGCCAAGTAACCAAGGATGACAGTGCCTACCGTTGGTATCCGGGTTACACACTCGATGCGGAAGCGCGAATCGCTGAGCCGGGGATCGCTGCCAGCGTGGTCACTGTGGGCTCAATCGCTCGCTCAGGGGCATCAGCAAGTCTTGGCGGCAACTCCGATCTTTCAGATGTTGCGATCGCCGGGGAGAACCAGCTTTCGCCGTTCTCGCGCACGGGTCCGGGACTTAACTGCACATTCAAGCTTGGCGCGGTAAAACCCGATTTTGTCCACCACGGCGGCAATTGTGTGTGGACTTCCTCGGGGCACCTGAAATACAACGACCATGGCGCCGCGGTCGTATCGACCTCCCTGGGACAGACCGGAAGACTATTTTTCTCCAGTTCTGGAACCAGCTATGCCGCGCCCCGCGTTGCGCGAATTGCGGCAGAGATTCTTCACACGTATCCAGCAGCCAGCGCCAACATGCTGCGAGTCCTACTCGGCATATCCGCCGAAGTCCCGCACCAAGCGGGCTCCCAGTTTTCCGACAAAGAGGAACGCCGCCGTGCGTTCGGCTACGGGATGCCCGACAAGGTCCGAGCTGTGAACTCTGAGCGCGCCCGAGTCGTGCTCTTTCATGAAGGCGAGATTGATGTCAACACGGTTGCGATTCACCCCATCCCAATGCCGGAGTCGTTCACCACTGGAAAATCGGACCGCACAATTACTGTGGCGGTGGCCCACGACCCGCCGGTTCGGCGTCAACGTCGTGAATACACCGCAGGACACCTGGAACTTGACTTTTATCGGGCTATGTCGATAGACGAAGTCGAGGAAGTTGTCAGAAAGCAGCCCAAGGACGAACCAGTTCCGAGTGTGAAGGATCGTCGCCGCGTCGCCAGCAAGCTAGAGCCCGGCTCGCAAGCCTGTGGTTCCTCTACCCTCCAGGTGAGAACCTGGCAGGCCATGGGTGCCAACTCGCTCAATCCGGACGACTCCGACACCTACTACTTGGTCGTGAAGCACTTCAAGGAGCGTTGGGCTGACAACCTCAAGGAGGATTACACCAGCCAGAAGTATGCGTTGGCCGTGCAGTTGGAGGACAGGTCGCGCATCGATATCGATCTGTATGCGG
>MKWU01005921.1_pt1 | contig 12846 bp, 13 predicted proteins | sample 809101 | NCBI WGS metagenome assembly MKWU01 (sample SAMN05860141, study PRJNA318959) | sponge metagenome | host: Aplysina aerophoba | place: Slovenia: Piran, Adriatic Sea, Gulf of Piran | collected 2013-05-07 | reverse complement strand
ACCTTCGTCGTGGAGGATGCTGCGGTGGCGATCCGGGAGTACGCGGAGGCCGGGTTCGATCTGGTGATCGCGCACGGTTCGCAGTACGGCGGGGGTCTGCAGGAGATCGCGCAGGACTTCCCGGACACGTCGTTCGCGTGGGGTACGTCGAACGACACGTTCGGTTTGGCGAACGTGTTCGCGTACACGGCGGCGTCGGATCAGGGCGGTTACGTGCTCGGTTCGATGGCGGCGGCGTTGACCGACACGGGTGTGATCGGCGTTGTGGGGCCCATCGAGGTGGGTGATGCGAAGTTGTTCGTGGACGGTTTCGTGGCCGGCGCGGGTGCGCAGGATTCCTCCGTGGACGTGAACGTGGTGTACACGGAGTCCTTCAGTGATGTGGCCAAGGCCGCCGAGACCGCCGAGGCGCACGTCTCGCAGGGCGCGGACGTGATGACCGGTACGGCGCAGATGGTCGTTGGTGCTGTGGGCGTCGCTCAGCGTGAGGGCGCGGCGTGGTTCGCCACGCAGGCCGATCAGACGGAGTTGGCGCCGGAGACCGTGGTGGCCTCGCAGGTCTATGAGTGGGAGGTCATCCTGTCGGAGATCGCCGCTGCGATCGATCGGGGCGTCAAGGGCGGTGAGTCGTTCACGCTCACGCTGGCCAACGGCGGCCTGGCGATCGCTTTCAACGACGCTTACGGCCTGTCGGCGGACATCCGGCAGATCGGCGAGGCCTCCGTGGCCGGCATCATCGACGGCAGCATCAACACCGGTTCCTAGGAACGAACCGCTGAGGCCACCTCGCAGGGTGCTTCCACCAGCGAGGTGGCTCGCGGCCCATCTCAACGATCAGTTCACGACAGCCGGGAGCGCGCCGTGACGAAGCGAACCTTCAGATGAGCGCTGCGCCGCCGCTGCTGGAGATGCGCGGCATCACCAAGCGGTTCCCGGGTGTGCTGGCCAACGACCGCGTCGACTTCAACCTCGAAGCCGGCGAGGTGCACACGCTGCTGGGGGAGAACGGAGCGGGCAAGAGCACGCTCATGAAGGTCCTCTACGGCATGTACCGCCCCGAGGCAGGCGAGGTTCGGTTGCGCGGCGAACGGGTGACCATCGACTCCCCATCGGCCGCCATCGAGCACGGCATCGGCATGATCCACCAGCACTTCATGCTGGTTCCCCCCTTGACTGTCACCGAGAACGTGGCGTTGGGCCTGGAGTCGCGCCGCCGCCCCCTCACCGACCTGCCGATGGTGGCGAACCGGATCCGCGAACTCTCCGAGACCTACGGGCTGCGGGTCAACCCGGATGCGCCCATCTGGCAACTCGCCGTGGGGGAGCGCCAGCGGGTGGAAATCCTCAAGGCCCTCTACCGGGAGGCGACCGTTCTGGTCATGGACGAGCCCACTGCGGTCCTGACCCCCCAGGAAGTGGACGAGTTGATCGTCGTCCTGCGGCGTATGGCGGCCGACGGTCGGGGCTTGGTCTTCATCTCGCACAAGCTGCACGAAGTGATGGCGGTGTCGGACCGCATCACGGTGCTGCGCGACGGCCGCGTGAGCGGGGAGACGACGCCGGCGAACACCGACCGGGCCGATCTCGCCCGGATGATGGTCGGGCGGCCGGTGCAGATGGTGCCCGACCGTCCCGACGTGCAACCGGGGGAGCCGCTGCTGGAGGTGACCGACCTGCGCGTGCAGAGCGACCGCGGTGACGAGGCCGTGGCGGGGATTTCCTTCGGCGTGTGTGCCGGCGAGATTCTGGGGCTCGCCGGAGTGTCCGGCAACGGCCAGTCCGAGCTGGCTCAGGCGATCGCCGGCCTGCGCCCCGTTCAGGAAGGCAGTGTCCGCATCGACGGGACCGACGTGACCGGCGAACACCCGCGGCGGGTGCGCGACGCCGGCATGTCCTACGTGCCCGAGGAGCGCATGCGCGACGGCGTCATCGGGATGTTCTCGGTGGCGGAGAATCTGGTCCTGCTGAACCAGGGCACCGAGTTCAGCCGGCGAGGGTTCCTGCGTCTCGGAGCCATCCGGGAGCACTGCCGGGACCTGGTTGAGCGGTTCGCCGTGAAGACGCCCGGCATCGACGTGCCGACCTCCAACCTCTCCGGCGGCAACATCCAGAAGCTCATCCTGGCGCGGGAGCTGTCGGCGGAGCCCAAGGTGATCCTGGCCGCCCAACCCACCCGGGGCGTGGATGTCGGTGCCGGCGAGTACATCCACTCCCAACTCGTGGCCCAGAAGGCGGCCGGCTGCGCCACGCTGCTGATCTCCGAGGACCTCGATGAGGTCCTGGCGCTCTCGGACCGCATCGGCGTGATGTACGAGGGCCGGATGATGGGTGTTCTGGACCGTGCCGACGCCACCGTGGAACGGCTCGGTCTGTGGATGGCAGGGGTCGAGCACGGGGCCGCCCAAGCCGTCTAGGCGGAGTGCGAGAGCGGCGGGCGACCGCTCCACGGCGCTCGGGCCTCACGGGTTCCGCCGCCCGGACACGCACCACGTACTGCGGTGAGTCATCCGGGACCACGGCGCTCGGGCCTGAAGGGTCCGCCGCCCGGGGCGCAGCGCAGGAATCTAGGCCGGGTGGTTCGTCGTGCCGGGCGCCGGCTGCTCCATGGCGTTGATGTAGTTGTAGATGGTGATGCGGCTGACGCCCATCGCCGTCGCCACGTCCTCCACCCCTTTGCGCAGCAGGAAGGCGCCGCGCTCGTGCAGCAGGCGCACCGCCACCTGCTTGTCGGTGCGCGAGAGACTCTCGAGGGAGTCGCCGAGCTCGCGCTCGATGGTCTCGATCAGCCGTGCGAGGGCGCCATCGAGACCGTGCAGGCGCAGCACACCCACCGTCTCGCCCTCGAAGTCCAGGGGGATGTCACCGGGCGTGCGCTCGGCCGGCGACAGTAATTCCCCTCCCACCGCCGCCGCCACGGGCCGCAGCATCCGCCAGACCGGATGCTCGGTGTCGCTCATGCGCCGGCCGATGCCGCCGGCGCGTCGGGGCGCCGCTCCAGGCGAAGCGCGATCCGGGTGGCGCCTGCCGTCAACGCCTCGCGGACCATGACGGCGGTGGCTTGAGCGATTCGTTCGGAGTCACCGGAAGCGGATGTGGCGAACGGACCGACCTCGGTCTCGAGCCCCAGGTCGCCGAAGGCGGCGATGGCGGCCTCGACGTGCGGGCCGGGCGACCCTTCGCTGAAAGGCTCGACGAAGAACTCGATGTGAACTGTGTCCATGGCGCGACCGACTTCCTGGGGCCGAGGTGCGCCCGCGTTGACGCTGCGCACGTCCTGGCCAACACTAGGCGAGCAGGCGAGCGAACAACGAGAGAAGGAAGTCCGGGATGCTCAACGACGACCTCCGGGAACTGCGGATCGACATCGACCGGCTCGGCGGCCGGCTCGAGGCCCTGGCGCAGATCGGCGACACCGGCGACGGCGGGAACTGCCGCTTGGCCCTGACCGACGAGGACCGTGACGGGCGGGACCTGGTGGTGGGTTGGATGCGCGACCTCGGCCTGTCGGTCACAGTGGACACCGTTGGCAACGTGGTCGCCGTGTATCCGGGTCTCAGCGATGGCCCTCCCGTCATGACCGGGAGTCATATCGACACCGTCGGTACCGGCGGCCGCTACGACGGCAACCTGGGCACCCTGGCCGGGTTGGAGGTGATCGAGACGCTCAGCACCGCCGGCGTGCGGTTGCGCCGCCCGCTGGCGGTTGCGTTCTTCACCGACGAGGAGGGCTCGCGTTTCCCTCCGGACATGCTGGGGAGCCTGGCGTTCGTGGGCGGCATGAGTGTGGAGGAGGCGCTCGACGTGACCGATGGCGACGGCGTCTCGGTGGGTGCCGAGTTGGACCGCATCGGTTACCGCGGGGCCGCTCCCTGTCCTGCCCCTGCCCCGTTCGCTTTCGTGGAACTGCACATCGAGCAGGGGCCCGTTCTGGAGCAGGAGGGAATCACCATCGGGGCGGTCACCGGTGTGCAGGGCATCTCCTGGGGCGAGGTGATCATCGAGGGCCAGTCCAATCACGCCGGCACCACGCCGATGGACATGCGCCGCGACGCCGGTCACGCCGCCGCCCGGGTGGCGGTGGCGGCGCGGGAGATCGCCAACGACATCGGCGGGTACCAGGTCGCCACCGTGGGAGTCATGGACCTGCACCCCGACCTGGTGAACGTGGTCGCCGGCCGGGCTCGGCTCTGCGTGGACATGCGCAACATCCACGAACAGGAACTCCAGCAGGCGGAACGGCTCATGGCGACCAGCATCGAGCGGATCGCGGCCTCCGAGGGCGTGCGCATCTCCACCCGGTCCCTGGCCCGCTTCGAGCCGGTCATCTTCGATCTCCCGGTGGTGGACCTCGTGGAGTCCACCGCCCGGCGGCTGGGTCACAGCGTGAAGCGGCTGCCGTCGGGTGCGGGCCACGACGCCCAGATGCTGGCCCGGGTGTGCCCCACCGGGATGGTCTTCGTGCCGAGCCACAGGGGGCTCAGCCACAATCCCGGGGAGTACACCGCGCCCGCCGACCTCGCCGCCGGCGCCGACGTGCTCCTGCAGGTCATGATCGAACTCGCTTCCCGGCTCGACGATGTCCCGGAGGTGTCACCGACAGGAGGCGAGTTCACGCGCGGCGAGCGGGGCGTCGGCGCGGCACACAGCTGACGGGCCGGCCGCTGGATCCCCCCGGCCTGTCCCCGGGAGGAGACCGGCGGGATCGGCGTGGAGGGCTCAGTTCACCTCGGCGAGCGCGCCGGTGTCCACGTCGTAGACAAAGCCGCGCACGGGGATCGACTGGTCGAGGTGCTCGCTGCCCCGGATGGTTGCGACGTCATCGCGGACGCTCTGCTCGAGGTCGCCGAAGGGCAGGAAGTCGATGTCGCCGGCGTCGCTGCCGCGCCTGTCGGCGAGGATGCCCCGCAGGTCGTCGTTGGAGAAGGTGAGCATCCCGCAGTCGGTGTGATGGACGACGAGGAACTCCCTGGTTCCCAGCAGGGTCGAGGAGATGATGAGCGAGCGGATGGCGTCGTCGGAGACACGCCCGCCGGCGTTGCGGATCACGTGGGCGTCGCCGAGGCTCAGGCCCAGCATCTCCGACGGGTGGATGCGTGCGTCCATGCACACCACCGCCGCCACCGAGCGGGCAGGGGGCATGGGCTTGTTGCCCTCGCTGAAGCCGTCGACGTAGGCGGCGTTGGCTTCGAGCATCGTTGCTGTCTCGGACATGGGTGTTCCTCCCGATTCTTCGGTGCGGTCTTCGTGCCGGCAGTAGGCCGATCGGGGAAGGGTACAGGAATCCCGACTAAAACACTCGGCAATATGGCGGCACCCCTGCCCGCTCCCTCGTTGTGCTGCCTTTGTCCGGTCGGGGGCCGGGGTGCCGTTCGCTCCTTCGCGCGGGCGCAAGGCGTCGCGAATCGGCCCCCCGGCCCCCGACCTCGTCTTGTTGGGTCAGGGGTTCCAGGCGGCGGTGATGTCGAGACCCTCGGCGCTCATCATCCCCTCGGGTGAGCAGAAGTCGTTCTGAACGTCCACCACCGCGAGCGCGGTGTGGGCCGGCGCCACCTTCTCCGCCAGGCTCCACAGCGGCGGCACCCGCGACAGCCCCTCGGCGGCGCGCCGGGCCTCGCTGTCGAGGCTGACCGGGTCGTCGCCGCCGTGCACGCTCACTCCGGGGAACCGTAGCCCCCGGCTCCCGCGCCGGTGCCGCCTACCCACCGGCACCCGAGGGAGGGTGGTGCCCCCGGACCGCCGCCGGTCGGTGACTTCAGGCGGCGGGCTGGAAGACGAGGTCCACGTGGCGGGGACCTCGGGTGAATACCCCGGCCTCGTCAGCCTGGAAACCGGGTGCGAAGGACATTTCCGGGAGCCGGTCCAGCAGGGCGTCCATCGCCACCTCCACCTCCACCCGGGTCAGATGGGCTCCAACGCAGAAGTGCCGCCCGAGGGCGAACTCCACGTGGTTGGCGGCGGCGTTGAAGGCCTTCGCCACGTTGAGGTCGGCCCGCTGTATGTCGAACCGCTCGGGATCGGTGAACTGGTCGGGATCGCGGTTGGCGGCTCCCAGCACGCAGGCCACGGTGCCGCCGGCGGGAACCACGCCGCCCGAGAGTTCCACGTCACCCTCGGCTTGGCGCATGATCATCTGCACGGGTCCCGAGTGGCGCAGCGTCTCGGCCAGAGCGGCGGTGATCAGCGATCGGTCGCCCCGCACCGCCTCCATCTGCTCGGGGTTCTCCAGCAGGCGGCACACCATCGAGGCCAGCGCGTTGTCGGTCGTCTCCCCGCCGGCGCTCACCAGCAGGCTCGTGAAGGCACGCACCTCCCAGTCCTCCATGGTGATCCCGTCGGAGGTGCCCACGAGCATTTTCGAGAGCAGGTCCTCGCCGGGGTTCTCCCGCCGCTCGGCGATGATCGGCGTGAGATAGTCGGCGAACTGGGCTTGTGCCTCCAGGCCCCGCCGCTCGACCTCCGGGTCGCCGGCGAAGTTGGACTGGAACTCGATGCCCAGGTCCACCCAGCGGCGGAAGGTCTCGTGGTCCTCCAGCGGCAGCCCGATCATGTACATGATCACGTCGAGTGGGAAGCGCTTGGTGAACTGCTCCCGCAGGTCCACGTGGCCGTCGGCCTCGAAGCGGTCGATCAGCTTGTGGGCGGTGTGCTCGATGAGGCCGCGGACGCGCTCCTCGAGGTAGGCGCCCCGGAACTGCGGACCGACGATGTTGCGGTGCGCGGAGTGCTCGCGGCCGTCGAGTTGCAGCATGGTCCGCCCGCCGTGCAGGGGCTCGTTCTGCCACTCGTAGTTGCGGCTCGAGAACGACTCGCCGTCCTTGAAGACCCGCTCCACGTCGCGGTAGCGCGACACCATCCAGAAACCCGAGACCTCGTGTCTGTACAGCGGGTAGGACTCCCGCATCTCGGCGTAGAACGGGTACGGGTCGGCGTCGAACTCCGCGGCCAGGATGTCCGGGCCGGTGGCTGCGTCGGTGACGGCTGTCATGCTCTCGGGCCTCCTCGGGCGTGCGGCTTCGGCGGGGGGGGGGGGGGGGGGGGGGGCGGCACCCCCCCGGCGGGGGGGGGGGGGGCGGGGGGGGGCGGGGGGCGCGGGCGGGCTTCGGCGGGCGGGGTGCGAGCTGTCGCTCAGACACCCCGGTGGCGGTAGTCGGCGGCCTGGCGGACCATGAGGTCCCAGGTCTGCTCCAGGTAGCCGGCGACCTCGTCGATGAGCTTGCGCATCGGCAGCCGGGCCTCCTCGGGGAGCTCGGGGGCTCCGGTGGGCTCCAAGGTGACGTCGAAGCGGGCCATCTGGTCGAGCGTCACGTGCAGGGCGGCCGCACGCGGCAGGCTGCGCCCGACGGTGATTCCCCCGTGCCACGGGATGAGCACCGTCGAGCAGTCCCCGATGACCGGCCCGATGGAGTCGAAGTGGTCGTCGGGGCTCATGACCTGGTCCTGGTAGAACAGGGTGCACAGGTTGTGGCGCATTTTCAGCGGCCGCGCCATGGAAGCCAGGGCGCAGACCCAGAACGAGTGGGTGTGCACGATGGAGTGCACGTCGGGGCGCTGGCCGTAGATCCCGGCGTGGAACTCCCATCCGGGACTGATGAAGCGGTTGCCTTCCAGCAAGTTGCCCTCGTAGTCGATCTTCATGACGTCGTCGTCGCCGACCTCGCCCAGCGTCCGGTCGAAGGCATTGATCCACAGGGCCTCCTCACCGGGGGCGCGGACGCTGACGTGACCCCCGATCCCGGTGTCACAGCCGTTGGCGGCGAGTGCACCGCAGGCGGTCACGATGTTGCCGATCACGTCCGGGGGATTCGTTGCGGGAGCAGTGGTCATCGTGATTCGTCCTTGTCTCGGTTCCCGGGGATCGCTGCGGAGGGTTCGGCGACCGGTGGCGCTCAGAGTATTCGAGACGTCCGCCGCACGACAGATTCCTCGCCGGTGATCAGTCGAGGCCTTTGGCGGCGCGCCACGTCGCCAGGGTCTCGGGCAGGTCGGCGGCCACGGGGCCGACGTCCGGGTAGCGCTTGCGGTCCGGCGCCCCGAGCCCGCCGTTGATCAGGTCGCTGAGCGGCATGAAGTACAGGAAGCAGATGGTCCGCGAACCGAAGCGCCATTTCCCGTCCTCTCGCCGGTAGGTGTCTGCGTAACGCAGACCCACCTGGTAGGTGGTTCCCTCGAGAGCAAGTTCGGCGTGCGCCAGCACTGTGCCGGTGGCGTGGTCGTCGTCGGTGAAGTCGATCCGGTGGCTGTGGGGGTAGTGGTAGGTGGGGCCCATCAGCCCGGTGCGCATGCGGTAGAAGTCCACGATGGCATCGCGACCGGTGGTCTCGTCCCGTCCGTCGGCGTGGCCGAAGGTGCTGTCGGCGCAGAAGACCTCGGCGATCCGGTCGAAGTCCCTATCGTCCACGGCGGTGGAGTAGTCGAAGACCAGTTCGCGGATCTCCTCTCGGGCCTCGATGCGGGCGATGCGGTGCTCCAGATCGGTGGTCATGTGGTCGCTCCTTGCGTTGTCAGGGTCTCTGTGCGGTCAGTGGTCCGCTCCGGGCGTGGGCCGCCGGTGGCCGTCGGCGGATCGTCTGGCGAAATCGATCCGGCGCCGCCCCCCGGCGTCCCCCGCCCTCGTCGGTCTGTCATTCCGGCGCAGGCCGGAATCCAGAAGCTGGCCCCGGCGTTCGTGCTGCGGTCCGGTCGGGGGCCGGGGTGCCGTTCGCTCCTTCGCGCGGGCGCAAGGCGTCGCGAATCGGCTCCGCGGCCCCCTCCCTCGTGGCAATTGCTGCTGTCGGGGTGTCGGTGTTCATGTCAGCATCGTTCATGTCAGCATCCCGCCGTCGATCACCAGGGTCGTGCCGGTGATGTAGGAGGCGGCGTCGGAGGCCAGGAAGGCGACGGGGCCGGCCACCTCGTCCGGCGTGGCCCAGCGCCCCAGCGGGATGCTGAGTTCGGAGGCTGCGGTGACCTCGTCGCGGTCGAAGGCGTCCCATCCGGAGGTGGCCACGTAGCCGGGGGCGACGGCGTTGACCCGCACGCCGCGGGGTGCCCACTCGCGTGCCAGAGCGCGGGTCTGGGCGAACAGGCCGCCCTTGGCCGAGCTGTAGGCGGACATTCCGGCGAGGTGGCGCAAGCCGGTCACCGAGCCGATGTTGACGATGGAGCCGCTGCCCCGTTCGGTCATCGGGCCGCCGAAGGCCTGCGAGCAGAGGAACGGCGCCGTGAGGTTGAGGGCGACCGTCTTGGCCCAACCGCCTTCGGCGATGTCGAGCGCGGGCGCCAGGAAGCGAGCGCCGCCGGCGTTGTTGACGAGGATGTCGACCGGCCCCAACTTCTCGGCGGAGAGCGCCGCGGCTCCCGCCACAGCTTCGGCGTCGGTCACGTCGACCGGTACGACCGCCGCTCGCCGCCCCATGTCGTGCAGTTCGGCTGCGAGGGCCTCGAGGCGCTCGCGCCGGCGCGCCAGCAGTGCCACATCGGCGCCTGCAGCGGCGAGGGTGAGGGCGATCGCCCGCCCGATGTCGCCGCTGGCGCCGGTCACCGCAGCGCGCTTGCCGGCCAGCGAGACGAGCGGGGAGTCGCCAGAACCCATCCTGCTCATACGGCGGTTCCCTCGCTGGGCGTGTACGACACACAGAAGGAGGCCATCCCGCGACTGATGAGGGTGGGATGCCACTCGGGGGGCTCTGGCCCCGCGCGCAGGTCGGGCAGCCTCCGGACAAGGGCATCGAGGGCGATGGCCCCTTCGAGCCGGGCCACCGCGGCGCCGAGGCAGTAGTGCAGCCCGAACCCGAACCCGAGATGGTCGGTGGGGTTGCGCTCGAGGTCGAATGAATCCGGCTCCGCGAACACCTCAGGGTCCCGGTTCGCAGCGGCCTGCACCAGGTAGACCATGTCGTGTCGACGGATCACCCGGTCTCCGAGATCGACATCGTCGGCGGCCATGCGCACCTGCATCTTGGAGGGACCGTCGAAGCGCAGGATCTCCTCGGTTGCCGCTCGCAGGTACTCGCCGTCGTCGTTGGCGCGCAACCGCTCCAGCTGGTCGGGGTTCCCCAGCAGCGCGTGCAGCCCGTTGCCGATCAGGTTGGTGGTGGTCTCGTGGCCCCCGAACAGCAGCAGGATGCAAGTGCCCACGATCTCGTCGTCGGTGAGCGTGTCGTCTCCCTCCTGGGCGCGGATGAGCGTATGGATCAGGTTCTCCGCCGGTTCGGCACGGAAACGGCGGACGAGACCGCCGAGGTACTCCGACAGCTCCACGAGCCCACTCTGGGCCCGCTCGCGCCGTCCCTCGACGCCGCGGGCGCCGAACACCAGCACCATCAGGTCGTCCGACCAGTCCTTGAACAGGTCGCGGTCGCTCGCGGGGACGCCCATCATCTCGGCGATGACGACGGCGGGCAGCGGGTAGGCGAAGTCACCGATGACGTCCATGTGGCCGCGGGGGGCCATGTCGGCGATGAGGCTGTCGGTGACCTCGATGATGCGGGGCCGCCACAGCGAGATCGCCCGGGGCGTGAACGCCCGGCTGACGAGCTTGCGCAGGCGGGTGTGGTCGGGAGGGTCGCGGAACACCATCCACTCGCCCAATATGCGGTACGTGGGGGCGCGCTCTCGGCGCTGCGACTCGGTCAACTTGTGCTCGAACACCGGCCCGATGCGGTCGGAGGAGAAGCGGGGATCCTTGAGCGCCGCGAGCAGGTCGTCATGGCGGTGGATGAACCAGGCCCGGTAGCGCTCGTTGTAGAAGACGGGCCGGCTGTCCCGCAGTTCGGCGAAGACGGGGTACGGGTCGGTGACCCGCTCGGGAGTCAGCAGATCGACGCCCGGTGCGCCGTTGCCGCTGTTCACCGCCGCCCTCCGGGGGCTTCCAGCACGGCCACCACGCAGGCGTTGCCGTCGATGCCGGCGGTGCCGCCGCCCATGGTCTCGACCACGCCGAGGCGGGCGCCGTCCACCTGGCGACCGGTGGCGTCGCCGCGCAGCTGCCAGACGATCTCGGCGATCTGGCCCAGGCCTGTGGCCCCGAGCGGATGGCCCCGGGCCAGCAGGCCGCCCGACGGGTTCACGGGCTGGGGGCCGCCGAGGCTGGTGTGGCCGGATTCCACGAGTGCTCCGCCGCCGCCCAGCTCGCACAGGCCGAGCGCCTCGGTGGTGACGATCTCGCCGATCGTGAAGGCGTCATGGACCTCGAGGACGTCGACGTCGGCGGGTCCGATGCCCGCGCTCTCGAAGGCGGCCGCTGCGGTGTCGGCCACGAGTTGCCAGCCCCAGACCAGATCGGTGGTGTGGTCCCATGCCTGTCCCGAGGCGAGCGCCGTGGCGCGTACCGCCACGTCCGGCGTGGCTCCTGGGGAGCGCGCGCCGCGCTCGGGACCCAGGACGGCCGCAGCTGCGGCGTCGCTGATGTCGCAGCACTGCAGCAGCGTGAGCGGGTCCGAGATCGGGCGCGACGTGAGGATCTGTTCCACGGTGAATTCCCCGGCGTGCTGCGCCCGCGGGTTGTTGAGGGCGTTGCGCCGGTTCTTCTGTGCCACGAGCGCCATCTGCTCGGGGGTGACGCCGTGGCAGTGCTGGTAGCGGTGTGCCGCCATGCCGTAGAGGCTGGGCATGGCGAAGCCCTGCGCGCCCTCGGGGTCGGAGCCCAGGGGCTCGATGGGCCCGTCGAAGGTCGCCGTCATCGTCTCGATGCCGAACGCCAGCACGACCTCGTAGCGGCCCCCGCCGACGGCCACCTGCGCCTCGTGGAATGCGGTGGTGCCGCTGGCGCAGGCGTTCTCGACGGTCACGATGGGCACGCCGGTGATGCCGAGGTGTTGGAGGGTGCGGGTGGTGACACCGGGGTCGCCGAACACGGTGCCCGCGAAGACGGCCTCGACCGCCGCGGGTGCCACACCGGCGTCGGCGAGCGCCTCGGTGGCGGCCTGCCAGGCGAGCTGTGTCGGCGGCGTGTCGGGTTGGCGGGCGAAGCGGCTCGTGCCGACGCCCCAGACGGAGGTGGGCGCGGTCATGGGCGGCCGCCTTGGTGGGGGTGCGTGTCGTGGACCGCGCTCTGGTGCCCGCGGGTGGGGAGCAGGTCGATCACTGCGGTGCCCTCCCGTCGCTGCGATCCCCGGCGGCTGCGGGAGTCACCATCGGGTCGCCACGGTCGTCGCGCCCCACCAGGCGAACCCTGGAGCCCACCAGGAGGGGCCCGTCGCCGGCGCCGTCGACGTGCACGAGGGCGCGAGGGCCCTCGTCGAAGTCCACGTACGCCAGCACCGCCGGCGGTTTCCGGTCCGCCACGCGGATGCGCAGCACCGTCGAACTCCAGACCGTCCCGCCCGGTCCGAACGTGGCTCGCTCCACGACCGATCCCCCGCAGGAAGGACACAGCGGCGGTCGGAAGAGCATGGGGTAGCCGCAGGAACCGCAGCGCCCACCGTGCAATCCCTCGGGGGAGGCGTCGGGACGGGGATCTCGCCCCGATGCCTCGAGAGCGAACGCGTCGGGGGCGCCGTCGTTGCTCATGGCCTCGACGCTGCTTCCCACATCGTAGGACTGTACCAATCCCACGGGACTGTCAACCGCTTGTTTGGTAACATCCGGGCGCGATCGCAGGTCGTGTCGTGCCCGCGACCTGCGGCGACGGGTCACGGTGCCCGACCATGTCCGAACACGAGGCCACCGAGGGAAGGGAGATCGCTGCCCACCTCATGAGAGCATCAATGGCGATTCCCGACGATTGGACGGGCCGGCCGGCGATCCCAAACACCGATGGAGAAATCATGACCCCCGACATTCTTTCCCCCGAGTTCTCCGAGGACCCGTTCCCCGTGCTCGAGCTGATGCGCGACGAGCACCCGATCTACTTCCACGAGGCCATGA